>SMVB01425778.1_pt1 | contig 11345 bp, 12 predicted proteins | sample 2456461 | NCBI WGS metagenome assembly SMVB01 (sample SAMN11095934, study PRJNA526329) | marine sediment metagenome | biome: Marine sediment; feature: Surficial sediment; material: Deep marine sediment; isolation source: Hadal surficial sediment | place: Pacific Ocean | collected 2014-05 | depth...
ACCCCCGCCCCGCAAAGCGGAAGGGAGAGGGAGGCGGGGGTCCGCTTCACTCACCAGCCCCACTACGTGGGGAGGAAAAGTGGGGCTGACGCTCACTTCGCTCGCGAGCCCTGAAAAACTTTAAACCCGTCGCACGTTAATATTGGGTCCAGCGTCACGCTGGCCAGCATGAAAACCCTTGTCACCGGAGCCACAGGATTTTTAGGATCGGCCATTGTCCGCGAGTTGTTGAAAGACGGGCGCGAGGTCAGGGTCTTATTGCGTGAAGGAACCATCACGGAAAACATCGACGGGCTGGACCTGGAGCTGGCCTATGGTGACCTACGGGACAACGATTCGCTCAAAAAGGCCCTGCGGAACTGCGAGGTTCTCTACCATACCGCCGCCTATTACAGTCTATGGGATAAAAACAAGCGCCTGATCTACGACATCAATGTTGAGGGCACGCAAAATATATTGCAGGCCGCTCTCGATCTTGGATTAGCCAAAACGGTCTATACCAGTACCGTCGGCTGTATCGGGCTTCTGGAGAATGGCAACCCGGCAAACGAGGAAACGCCTTTCAATCCCGCCACCCTCTGTAACGATTATAAACGCTCCAAGTATCAGGCGGAAATGGTTGCCATTGAGTTTAGCCAGAAGGGGCTTCCTTTGGTGATCGTCAACCCCAGCACCCCCATCGGCCCCAGGGATATCAAACCCACGCCGAGCGGAAAAATCATTCTTGATTTTCTGAACCGCAAAATGCCCGCTTATCTCGATACTGGGCTGAATCTCATTGACGTCGGCGATTGCGCCCGTGGCCATTTACTGGCGGAAGAAAAAGGTGTTCCCGGCGAACGTTATATCCTGGGCAACCGCAACATGTCGCTGAAAGAAATTCTTTTGACGCTGGAAAAGATCACCGGACTCAAGGCCCCCACCGTTCAAATGCCGTATTGGGTCGCGTTCGCGGCGGGGTGGGTTTGTGAATCTGTTTCGGACCACTTAACCGGTACGCCTCCCGCAGTTCCTTTGGCCGGGGTGCGCATGGCAAAATACTTTATGTATTTCGATTCATCCAAGGCGGTACGGGAACTCGGCCTTCCCCAGAACTCCATCGAGACGGCTTTGGAAGAAGCGGTTCGGTGGTATAAGGACCACTCCCGAGTTTCCCCCCTAACTTGAGATGGAATTTTTTTCACTGCTCTGGGGAACCGTTCTTCTGCGGCCCTATGTTTTCATCTTCCTGGCATTTTACCTGACCATAGCCATCATCAACATGGGCCTTGCCCGGTCGCTGATTTTTACCATCCTCGCCTATGCGATCGCTTTCCTGTCGGAGTATTCCTCCACCCGCACCGGGTTCCCCTACGGGCTTTACAGTTACATCGAGACGACACGCGGGCAGGAACTGTGGATCGCCAATGTTCCGTTCATGGATTCCCTATCTTACGCTTTCCTGTCTTATATCAGCTATACCGTCAGCCTGTTGTTGTGGTCTTCTTTGAAACAAAAAGGCTGGGACATCCGCCTGCAGGAAAACCTGTCGATTCAATCCTCCCTGCGCGTGATATTAACCGGAGCGTTTTTTTTCATGATGATGGACGTCATCATCGACCCGGTAGCCTTTTTGGGCGATCGCTGGTTTTTAGGAAAAATTTACACGTATCAGGAGGAAGGGGAGTATTTCAACATTCCCTTGACCAACTTTGCCGGATGGTTTTTGGTCGGAACTGCTATTCTATCTAGCTTTTGTTGGCTGAACCGCCGGTTAGAAGGGAAATTCCCGCTCGCCAAAAGAGACGTTCCCGGTCAGGCTCTTTTGGGACCGGGACTGTATTTGGGCGTGCTGATCTTCAACCTGGCGGTGACTTTTTATATCGGCGAATTTCTTCTGGGATTCTGTGGGACATTGATTTTTCTGGGAATTCTCTCTCTAATGCTTCACAAAATAAAGAATCCCGGTTGGCTTACGGGATGAATACCTTCAAACTCTGGAACTATGGTGACAGCCCCCGGTCGGACGTGGTATAACCCAGAGTAAACCGTGTTTAGTATAGCCCCTCTGCGTCGTTGCGAGAAGGCCGCAAGGCTGACGAAGCAATCCAGAACATCTGGATCTACCCCTTCGGGGCATGAAGGCTTGGGAATATTATCACAGCCGCGCCGCTGATAGCGGCTCGCGATGACGAAATAGAACCAGGATTGTCATTAATTTTTTCGGGGTTGGGAAATCATGTTTCAAAACTGGGGAACATTCATTGGCGTAGTTGTTGGCTTGGCGATATTAATTCCCTACCTACTCAAGAAGTTTTATTGACGCCCTGTCCACACCCCACCCACTTGACGATATGAACACTGCGCCAGAAAAAGAACCGCAAAACAAACGCAGAGAACATCCAGTTTTCACCATCTTCGTTCATGCGGGTTATACGGTCCTTATTCTTTCCATGATTTCCTGGATGGTCTATATCGAATTTATATTATGAGCTCCACGCCTGCATTTCCCGTTTTATCTCGCCTCGATTAAAACGATATTATTCCTCACTGCTTCGATGAATTCATTCATGGAAATGTTTTCTTTGGATTTGGCCGACTTTGCATTCTTGAAAGGTTTGAGGGATTCAATGGCCTCTTTAAGGGTCGATGACGGTATGGCGTAATTATATTTGGTAGATAGTTCCGCGGGATAATAATCTACCGCATGCCTTGCCACAAGAACCATTCCAACAACCTCTTGTTTTCGGTTAATTAACGGGCTACCACTGTGGACCGGGTCCAGGGCCAAATCCAGCGGGATTAAATCGGAAAAATTAACTCCTGTGTTTGCCAGGAACCCTTCGATAAAAGTATGCCGATCCTCAAGGGTATTCGTCCAGGGGTATCCCAGCGTAAAAACATAATTATCCTGCGCAGAAATACTTGTTTCAGAGAATAAAAGGGGCTCCCGTTTTACTTTTGGCGCCTCCTGTAATTCAAGTATCGCCAGGTTCTTGCTGGGGTTTTTGTAAACTAATTTTGCCTTGATGTCGTCTTCATTGGGAAATTTGACATTAATGATTTCCGCTTCTTTCACCAAATCATAATAGGTGATGGCATTGCGAGTGTCGCCGATCAAAAATCCGGAGCCCAGGCGGGTCACAGATGTACTCATTACAAGGAACATAACAAATAGACCCAATAAAACTATCGATCCGATTACTTTGCTCATTGCCCCTCATTAACTTACAAGTTCTTGCGCTTTTGTAACCTGGATGGCGATCAGGAATGTGCAGCCATTGACGAATCACATCCATATCAACGGCTGCAATTTATTTTGAGAAAGTGCAGTAATTTCCGAAGAGTTTTCTGGAAGTTTGTATTTTTCTCTTTTTATCCAATAAGAGCAATTACCCTAAAAGAGCCTGCTCCCCGGCCATAGCCACGGTATGGTCATCTTCCACCATTGAGCCTGAGACCCCAATGGCACCCACAATCGTGCCATCTTTATCTTTCAGGGGAACGCCTCCGGGAAAGGAAATCAGTCCTTCATTGGAATGTTCTATATTGTAGAAAGGGCCGCCTGGTTGGCTCAATTTACCGATTTCTCCGGTAGGCATATCGAAATAACGAGCGGTTTTGGCTTTTTTGATGGCAATATCGATACTTCCCAGCCAGGCTCCCTCCATTCTGAAAAACGCCTTCAGATTAGCCCCCGCATCCACCACCGCGATATCCATTTTACAGCCAATTTCTACGGCCTTATCTATCGCCGCCATTACGACATTCCGAGCGCATTCGTCTGAAAGGTCTTTTTGATTCAAAATATTTCCTATATTCTCTCCTCGTATCCAATAATTTTTTCTGTTTCAACAATGCAATACTAAAAGATATTTAATGCATCCGGTTGTTCATATAGAATCCATAAACGAAAAAAATGATCGCCGCTATTATCAACCCGTCATTGAGGAGCAAATCTTTCCAATCGTCAATACCCCGTTCCCACACCCAGGGAATGACGATTAAAAAAACCGACAATATTCCAATTCCAAGCAAACTGAAAATGGCAATGACCAACACTTTATCGTTCATAATGGATTTCCATCCTCATGCAAACATTCAGCTTCGATAGGGTATCTTCATTTTCCGGAATTAGATTGTACCAGCATTGCCCCAGTTTAGGAAGAATGGGCAAAAGCCAAAACCACTAAACTGTCCTGATGTGAGTGTATAATGAGCGACCTCGCCGCAAACAGACGGGGTATTCTACAAGGGTTTTCATTTAAAAGCCGTGGCAAGCCACGGGGAATAAAACCCACTGGTGGGAATAAAATCCCTCGAAATTGAACGCAGGCAACCCGATATGACGAATAAAAATTACACGACCGGAATTCCTGAAACCGATCAATTGATTGAAGAACTGACCGACCGTTGCGCCCCTGGAGACCGCAGGGAAATGTTTCGGCAAATTCTCACCACGGTGGCAAAACTGGGCATGGAACATGACGATTTGGGAGATTTTAAACTGGTCAACACCACCCTCAAGGAATTGCGGCACTCATTCAGAGTATTTCATCCTTACCGGAGCCAGCGCAAGGTCATCGTGTTTGGTTCTGCCCGGACTCTGGAAAATGATCCAAATTATGCCCTCGCTCTGGAACTTTCGAGACAACTGGTCCAGAAGGGGTTCATGTTGATATCCGGCGCCGGGCCAGGCGTTATGGAAGCCGTCAACCGGGGGGCAGGAAAAGAAAACAGCTTTGGCATCAACATCAAACTTCCCTTCGAGCAGGCGGCGAACCACTACATTGCCAATGATCCTAAATTAATACAGTGCAAGTATTTCTTCACCCGTAAATTGATATTTGTAAAGGAATCCGATGCCACCGTTCTGCTTCCCGGCGGATTCGGAACCCTCGACGAAGGATTTGAAATCCTGACCCTGTTTCAAACCGGAAAAACCTTGCCCCGGCCTATCGTTCTGTTGGAAGATAAAAATGGGGATTACTGGAAAACATGGTTGGATTTCGTCGATTCGGTGTTGATTAAGAGGGGTTTTGTTTCCGCGGAAGACCGCAATCTCCTGCAGGTAGCGCATTCGCCTGAAGAGGCCTCGAAACATATCACCGATTTTTTCCGGGTTTACCATTCCTTGAGATATGTCGGGGGTCTCACCGTCCTGCGGTTTACCAGGGAAATTCCGGTGGACCTCATCCGCCAGCTGAATTCCGATTTTAAAGACATCCTGACAAATGGGGAAATCCAGGCGAGCCCGCCGCTGAAAGATGAATTGAAGAACAGGGAGCACCTGGATTTACCGAGGCTGGTTTTTAATTTCAATCACATGAATTTTGGCCGCCTCAATGAAATGATCCATACCATCAACAACTGCGTTCCATAAAACGAAATTTCCTGTAATAAAAATCCATTTCCTTTTTAATTTTCAAAATTCTCCTCAGATTGTCATTTATTTTCCATTTAAGCTTAAGTTAATGCCCATAAAATCCGCTTCTATATAAGTACACATGTTTTTAAAGAAGAGTTTTCCTTCATTTGACGCAAAAGGCGGAGACGATTGAATAAATTGTACCGGGAAAAGCATTCAAATGCGCTACATGCTGACCCGGTAGCTTTGGAGCCCTCGCCTGAGGAATCCACACCCTCCAGCGTTATCACTCCCTCTTTGATCGGGTTCCCAAATACCCTGATCGTTATTCCGGCCTACAATGAAGAAAAAAATATCGGCAAGGTTTTGGAAGGCATCCGCAGATGCGCTCCCGAAATTCCTGTGCTGGTCATCAATGATGGTTCCCGCGATGCCACCCCAAAAATATCCAGGGAATATGGGGCCAAAGTCATTTCTCTACCCTTCAATTCCGGTTACGGAGTGGCTCTGCAAACAGGATTTATTTTTGCCTTGAAAAATGGTTACACCACCGTCCTGCAAATGGATGCCGATGGGCAACACGACCCGCGTTACATTGTGGATATGCTGCAGGAAATACAAAATGAAAATCTCGACGTGGTGATCGGTTCCCGATTTCTTGGGCATAATGGATACAAAACCACCTTCCTCAAACGGCTGGGGATGTTTATTTTCGGCAACCTGGCTTCTCTTTTTTGCGGGCAGAAAGTTTCCGATCCGACCTCGGGCTTTCAGGCGTTAAAGGGAAAGGCCATTCAATTTGTGGCGGGCGAATACTATCCGCCGGATTACCCGGATGCCGATTTCATTATCATGCTCCACCGCTTCGGATTCAAAACCCGTGAAATTCCCGTTATAATGCATCCAAGTCCGGATAATAAATCGATGCACAGCGGCAAGACGATTTATTATGTGTTTAAAATGTTCCTTTCGATCATCGTGACCCTGTTGAGACAAAAACCTAAAGGATTTTAAGAGTGCCGCCTCGAATCAGAATTATCGCTATTTTCATCTGCATTTTTCTTCTCGCTTATGTGTTTGAACTGGTGCGCAGGAAGCACCTCAATGAAGAATACTCCCTGGGCTGGCTCGTCACCGGAAGCCTGATGCTGATTCTTTCCATTTCCGAAGATTTGCTGATATGGATTTCCGATCTGGTGGGCGCGACCTTGTTCACTTCGACCCTTTTCTTTTCCGGGCTGGTGTTTCTGATGATCATCTGCCTGCATTTCTCCATCCGGATTTCCGCCTTGACCAACCAGGTGAGAACGCTGACCCAGCACCTCGGCATTCTCGATTATGAAAAGAGAACCTTGGAAAGTGTGGTGGTGCAAAACTCCCTGGCAAAAAATCCTTCGGCGTTGGAAAAGCTTTGATCGTTTTACGCACCATCGAATCTTTTTTCCCCTATATCTGCGGTCCCGCCAACCAGGCCTTTCAAATTTCCACCCGGCTGGAGGCTTTATCAGGCGTCCATTCCCCCATTTTGACCAGTTATTGCGATGTGGACTCTTCCCTGCCCGCACAGGAAACAATCGCTAACATCGCCGTAACCCGGTTCCCCATTCATTTTCGCTTGATGCGTTATTGCGTCACTTTGGGGATTTGGAAACATTTAAAAAACTTCGATATTTTACACAGTCACAATTACCGAAATTTCCAGACGGACTGCGGTTTTTTTTTGCCGCGATCAAGAAAAAACCTTTCATTTTAAATACGCACGGATCGCTTTTAGGCTATAAAAAATACCTCCCCTCTCCTTTGCAGAAATTTCCCTACCGGGTTTATGACCTTTTAACCCTTAAGGTTTCAGCCAAAAGAGCCACCGCCATCGTCGTGTCTTCCGAGATGGAATATGAAGATGCGGTGGCGTTCGGGATATCTCCGAAAAAACTGCATGTCATTCCGATGGGTGTCGATATTCCCGTTTCACAGATCCGGCGGGAGGAAAACGTCCCGTTGAAAATCCTGTTTGTCGGGCGGGTGGCACGCGTGCGCCGAGTGGAGTTGATTCTGCAGGCGGTTAAAATGCTGTCCATTCCCTGCACCGTCACCATCGTGGGTGGCGAAGAAAAAACCAGCAGTCTGACGAAATCAGGTTATCTGGACGAGCTAAAGGATTTATGCATCGACCTGGGAATTGCAGACCGGGTCACCTTTATCGGCCCCAAATCGCCGGAGGAATTGCCCTCCTTTTACAGTGCCGCCGATGTTTTCGTCTATCCCTCCCTTTACGAAAACTTCGCGCAACCCATTCTGGAAGCCGCGTCTTATGGAATCCCGGTCATCGCCACGGCCGTCGGCATCGCTCCGGAACTCATCGAAGATGGGGAAACGGGATTTCTAGTTTCCGGCAAACCTCCTGTACTGGCGCAAAGGCTGGAACAACTTGGCGATTCTTCCGAACGGAGAAAAATGGGCCTTAAGATTCAGAATAAGGCGCGGAATAAATTTGCCTGGGACCCGATAATAGATCAATATATGGAACTTTACCGTTCAATCTGATGAATCCGGGTCCATGGCACAGCTTTTTGATAAATTTTCCAATAATTATAAAACCCTGCTGGATGAATCCCTTCGTTTCACGGGGTTTGACACCGATTATTTTGCCACCGCGAAAATAAGGGCGCTGGCCAGACTCTTCCCGGAGTTTTGCCAACGGCCCATCCGCTTTCTGGATTTTGGTTGCGGGAACGGTTCCCTGCAAAATCCCATTACAAAATTTTTCCCGCAGGCGGCATACGTTGGAACGGACCTCTCAAATGAAATGGTTCAGCAAGCCAGGGATCTCAACAACGGGTCCGGGGTATTTTTTGAATCGGCATCGGAACAATGGAAGCAGGGTGCTTACGATGTTATATTCGTGGCAAACGTCTTTCACCATATCCCGCATACCGATCATCTAAAAATTCTCAAAGAGTTGCGTTCTCTGCTCACCCACCGGGGAAAATTCATTCTGTGGGAACACAATCCCTGGAATCCTTTCACCCGGAAAATAGTCAAAGACTGCATTTTCGACAAAGACGCGGTTTTGATTTCTCCGTTGAAATTGAAAAAGCTTTGCAAAATGACTGGTTTCTCACAAATGCGGATCGTTTTCACCACCTTCTTCCCAAAATCTCTGAGATTCATGGTTCCCCTGGAACCCTGGCTGGGATGGCTTCCTCTTGGGGGCCAATATATTTTGGTGGGGGAAAACCCGGATCAAAAAGCGGCTCCTTGAATCTACTCCTAAGCATTCCAGGGAAAAGTTGGGCTGGAGGCTTTGAATTTTTTAATCCTTGCAGGAAAAATACAGCCTCAATCCCTCTTCTAGCTTTCGCGGTTTGTAATTCAACAATGGGATCTCAGATTGTATTGAAGGCTGTTTATCGCATAACAGGCGCGGAATTTGGTCTGGAACCAGAGTATTTATGTTAGCGACGTTGAGGAGGCTCGTCACCGCCTGAACAAAGAAAACAGGAATAAAGAATTTCATGACATGAACACCGAAATAAGCGGATAACCGGTCTATCAACGTCGCAAACATTATGTCTTCAGGGCCAGCGAACTCATATGTATTTTCTAATGCATCGGCTTGGAACACTGCCTCTACTGTGGCGGAAACGACATCGTCAATAAATACCGGACTTAGTAGATATTGCCCATTGCCAATCACTGGGATTAAGGGGGATTTCTGGACCCAGTGAATCAGTTGGTTGATCCCCACCTTTCCTCCCGTCCCATAAACCTCCCTGGGACGAAGAATGGTCCAGGGCAACCCAGACTCCTTGACCCATCGCTCTGCCGCTAATTTACTTTCAGAATATGCCCCACCCTGAGGATGAGCCGCTCCGGAACTCATGTAAACGAACCGGGAAATTTTGTTGCGGATGCAGGCCTCGATCAGGTTTTTCGTCCCTTCGGCATTCACTTTGAAGTAATCTTCTCTATTAGGGCTATGCGTCAACGCGGCAAGATGAACCACAATGTCGATCCCTAGAGTGGCCGCCGTCAGGGAATCGCGGTCGGCCAATTCGCCAGACACCCGTTCGCAATGGGGTAATTCAACTTGGGAGCGATGCTCCAGGACGCGGATTTTTACCTTTTCACGCTCCACCAAAGCCGGGATCAACCGTTTCCCGAAACCTCCTGAAGCGCCAGTGACTAGAATGTTCATCGATGTTTTTTCGGCAGAAACTCCAAAACGCGGTACCAGACGAGGTTGGCCAGAAATTCCAATATGGATAGCGGTTTCACAAACGAAGGCCGGGAATGGATGCTGTGGAAAACTGTTTCGACCTCACCCATTTCAAACTTCATGCGCCGGGCCTGGATCATGATCTCGGCGTCGATGAACCATCCATCTGATTGCAAATCCATTTTGTCATATGCGGCCCGAGTCACCACCTTAGGTTTGGAATTGATGTCCCGGCTGTTCAATCCGGGAAAGAGCAGTTGAAAAATGGCGTTGTAAAGGGTAGAAATAATCTTCCGGTAGGCACCGTCGTCACGCTGAACACGATATGTTTTGGCAAGATCCAAGTTGCCCTCTTTCAGTTTTTTGTAAACCCGGATCACATCTTCCGCCGGCATCTGCCCATCCCCATCAATAACGGCAATGACCTTACCGGAAGCGGCTTGCAGACCGCTCTTCATGTCCCATCCCATCATCCCTTCTTTCACTTTGGTGACGGCGCGGATTCTTGGATTCCCTTTCGCCAGGTCCGCCACCACCTCAGGAGTTTTGTCGTCGGTACCTTCAAAATAATTGCCTACCAAAACCAATTCCCAATCAGGTTCGTCCGCCTCCAGACACGAAATCAGGGAATCTACAAAGCAGGAAATGGTCCCTGCGCTTTGGTAAGCCAGGACCACAACGGAAAGATTGGGAGATTCGACGCTCAAACTACGGCCTTGATAAAGGTGAAAGAGAAATTTTCCGATAAATAAAGGGTGCCCCCACTACGTGGGGAGGACCCCGTTTCACGGGGAGGAAAAGTGGGCTAAGCTCGCTTCGCTCACCAGCCCGCCACGCGGTAACTCCTCCGCGGAGGGCGAACTTTCTCACGAGGCCCAAAAGCCATAAATCCATAGCACGTTAATATTTGATCCAGCCCCAGGCTGGTCGCACGTCAATATTGGGTCCAGCGTCACGCTGGTCCAGCCCACAGGCTGGTCACGCTGGGAAAATAATAACATAGGGAGTCTCGGTGGCGTATAATTCAAAAAATTTATCGGAATTCGTCCCTCACCAACCGTCAACCCTACTCACTATGGGATCTTCTATCAGGGCATTTGCCGCCAGTCATCCCGGCCTGCTGTTTCTTTTTCCTTATTCCTTTCTATTGATATTTTTGGGACTGGGAGACGGGTCCCTGCAGGTGGACGAGGGAATGGACACATTCGTCAGCACGACGATTCTAAAATACGGTGTTCCCATGCACTCGGATGGGGTCAACGCCACCATGCTTTTCGCGGATATTTACGACGGACTCTTTATTTACCGCACCTGGCTCCCCTACTACCTGCAAGCTTTTTCGTTGGAGGTTTTTGGCCACACAACATTCGCCGCCCGGTTACCCTTTGCCCTGGTGGGGATAGCTTCCGTCATCGCTCTTTACTTTCTTGCCCTTAAATTAATCGGGAACAAAATCACCGCTTTCATTGCCGCCTTGTTGCTCTCCTCATCCGTCCCGGCTCTTATTTATTTCCGCACCGCCCGCTATGTGGGACTCCCCATTTTATTGACAATCCTTCTTATATATTTCTATATCAGGATTTTTGAAGACAAGCAGTGGAAATCACCCCCCTTCATAATCGTCGCCATTTTATATTTTCATTCGATGTATGTCGCCTTTGCGGGAATTATTCTTGGTATCCTGATCCATTTCTGCTTGCACCGAAAAAAAATCCGGCACGAAAACGCACGGCTGGTTCCCCGGTGCGCCCTTATAATTGGCGTTTTCACGTTTCCGTG
>SMVB01121850.1_pt1 | contig 11342 bp, 10 predicted proteins | sample 2456461 | NCBI WGS metagenome assembly SMVB01 (sample SAMN11095934, study PRJNA526329) | marine sediment metagenome | biome: Marine sediment; feature: Surficial sediment; material: Deep marine sediment; isolation source: Hadal surficial sediment | place: Pacific Ocean | collected 2014-05 | depth...
AGCAGCAGCTACAATACTTTCCCATACAGGGGTCATTATTGTTGGATCATTGGTTTTAAATGAAAAATTACCCTGAGAAAAATTCTTGATAATATCAATAGCCATTTCAGAATTCTTCCCTTCATCATAAAATTTTCTCCAGCGTACACCCTCCGGCGTATTCATTATCCAATCCTCTTTTTTAACTATGGCAGGAAATAATCCCATTCCGTCTGAATGATCAGTAATAGCTAAAAAATCAAGAGGACGCGATAATTTTGTTTTTAACCCAGTTGAAGAAGTAACTTCATCACCTCTGGCAAATTTATAGGCTTCATCCATACCTATACGGTTACCAAATGCACCGGCATCCATAGATAAGTCTGTGTGTAAGTGGGTATCTCCCCAATAGACTTTTGTTGGGTATGCAGAAGTTTCTGTGTTGGTATCAGTTAAAGTTTCTGAATCATTTTCTTGGGTAGCTTCATTTTTGGTAGTATCGTTTTTACAACTGGCAAAAGCAAAAAAGACAAGCAATAATAGCACTGAATATTTCATGGAAAGATGATTTAAAATTAAGCAATTAAGGTACAATAAATAAATTTCTCTTGATATGAGATTTTTTTTGTGAAATTAATTGGTTTGAACTCTGTTTTGGACTCTACTTAACTGGGCTGACTTTGTCTACTTTCGTTTGAAGAAGTATGTCCCAATTGCTAACAGTGTCTTCATATTATGAAATTGCCCTATTCTAACTATTTTACAGAATACCCTTTTCCTTCCATACAGGCAGTAAAAGCTTTGTTATAATCATTAGCAAGTTCTTGTTCCTTTGCGGCAGCTGCGGCTTCATTGTTTTGTTGTTGAGCAGCATCTCCATATTTTTTAGCTCTACGGCCTCTTAATCCGCCAGCCACGGCTCCTATTGCTGCACCTTTTCCTGTATTTCCGGCAATAGCACCTATTGCTGCACCTGCTGCTGCACCTCTTGCTGCACCTTTTACTGCACTGCCATCTAAAGAAGTATCAACCTCTGCAGCTACAACTTGTGTAGGATTCAATGGGTCAAATCCGGTTCGCTCTTTAGCCCATTTAAAACATGCCATTTCATCTGCATCCTGTGTTGCTTGATCCTGATCGTTCGAAGGAAATACATAAAGACCTAATCCGTCTGCTATGCCTTGTGCCTGAACATTTGTAAACTGCGTCCCAGCCAGTGCAATTATCGCTATTAATAGTAAACTTACTCTTTTCATTATTTCAATATTTTGTTAGTTTATAAATCATTTAAGTTGATAAAAACATAATCCAATTGCCTAAGTGCATCGGCCTCGTTATAAAACGTATAACTTTTAACTATTAAATTGTTCTCAATTTTGTAAACGGTATTGGCCCAAATTGTGAGTTCTCCCAATCCGTTTTTATCAACAATATGAAGTTCAGCCCAGTTTGAGACCCAATCACCAGTATTGTTTCCATCCTCTAATGTGAAAGCAGCATTTCTGGATTTAACATACTCAACGCTCTCGTACATGGTTTCTGTATTGAATTTCCATCTTTCAACAGCCTGAGCTTTACTTATAGAATCACCATAAGAGGGACCATGCCCATAATAGGATTCATCCAATAAGGACGCCATTGTATCATAATCCAAATCTTCAACTGCATCGATATAGCTTTCTATCAATGCTATATTATTTGCTTCTTTTTTAGCATTTGAAGAACAACTAACCATAATTGTCATTAACAATAGGACCAACACTATCTTTTTCATAATACTTTATTTAAATTAATATTTCTAAACATGAATTTACTTATTTTTTATTAAATTTTGTTTTTATTTTAATAAAAAAAATTTATCAATTCAAAATCATTCAAATTTCAGCGATATATGAGTTTCTGACCCCTCTTAATAAGCTTCACAGCTAAACTTTATGAAGGTCGACATTAAAATTGCGGTATAAATTTTCAATTTTATATTTTCACATATTTCAAATCCCCGAGGCTACAAGTTGAATAATCAAATTCATGATTAGTTTTTCATATTCTTTGCATCTTTCTTTTTCTTCGAGCTCTTATTATCAAACCATATATACTGATAGGCCAGTAATAGTGTATTGAAATCGGTTCCTGCTCTTGTTATAAAACCATTGGTGTACGCCGCTTTTAATGAATGCCTTCTTGTAAGACGGTAAGCAAATACCAGCCCGTACCGGCTATTATTCTGTTCTATATCTTGTTCATTACCATTGATCTCTAAATTACCTCCATAGAATTTTCCTATTGAAGCAGCAAACCAAATTTTAGGATTAAGAATATATCCAGTATGGAATTGCATTCCATATATGGGCTTCTGTCTTTTTGTATTTCCTCCGAAAAAATCATTATTTTTAGTAAAGATCCACGAGTTTAGATGAGCTTCAAAGATCAATTTTTTTCTTATGGTATAGGAACCTGCTACTCCCGTCTTAAATCCCCACCTGTTCGTACCCAAATTAATAAACTTGTCGGGGTTATATTGGCCTAAAGGAACTCGTACTCTAAAAAAAACACCCAACTTAAAACTAGCATGATCATGTTTTATGAATTCACTCGGTTCTAAAGGCGGTGATCCTACTAAAAGCATGGATACTCGAAGCAGGGGATCACCAAAGCCGTTTCTTGTAGTAGAGGAGTCAATTTCATTAACAACCCCCTTGAATTTAGCGAATGAATAGGGTGCAACTACATCAAATTTTGTTAATTTATTGAATAGTTTAAAACTATGGACATAGCCGAACACAGCATTATTTAATTCGGCATTCAAATCCTCGACCGGAACACTGTTGTCCAATAAAATATTCCCGGATGAATGACCATAGGACGCTATGGCAATATTAGTTCCGGTTGGTATAGAGGCTAATATTCGCGGTTCCAGATCCTGTGCTTTGGAATTTACGGCATACAGACAAACAGATATTGTAAGAAGAATATTTAGGGATTTGGAATTCAATAATAGTGTTTTCGTTGTTTTAATGATCTATTTAAGTCGCCTCTCTTTTCAGATAAATCAGGGCTAAAAATAGTGATTAAATTTTAAACTATATCTTCGGTTATGCTGAATTATAGCTTTTATTAGCTACAGTTCTTATTCCGATAATAATGTTGAACAATTGGCATTTTCAGATATTGGCGCACAATTAGTCTGTACGTCACGAATTTTGTCGAAAATCATCTTTTTCAAATCCTTATTATTCCTTTATTTTATTGTCAATTTCCATGAGTTTTTCGTTCACTTTTATTGATATTGTAGAACAGTTTGCCATATTCGTATCAAATAAATCAAAAATTTCTGCAACTTCATTTAATGTAAATCCAAAACCTTTTGCTTTCTTTATTAGCACTAATTTGTTTATTGTTTTTTAAATTTTCCGTTCTTCAATTTCAATTTCACCCTTTTTCCGGTTGGCATATAGTATTCAACTTCATCGTCATATATAAATTCATTGAAACTAATGACTTTCTCTGTCTCATCATATTGGAGATTTATCTCGTTACTTCTTGGTGATAGAATAGTTGAATAATCCTTTTCTATACAATTTGAGCAAACTTTCAATGAATCATTCTCAATTGAAAATATTAAAATCGAATTATGATGATGACCGGAGCCATAAGTGCCCCAACCGAAGGATAAATAATGAGGCTGCTCATTTATTTGAATATCATATAGCGCAAATTGAATAGTATCGGTTAATCCATTGGGTTCTTCGCCTATGTCGGAATCAATCCATTGTGTGTTTATTTCATCGTTATTTCTGAACTGAACTATTACAGCCATATCGTGCCACGTACCACCGGTCAGCTCATCCCAACTAAATATTCTAACATTGCCGTCATTCGATTTTAAAACCTTGATATACTTAGATAATGAGTCAAATCTATATTCGTATGATTTGGGATTTGATAATATATTTTCAATTCGAAATCTCAGTTTTGGTCTGAGACTATCATATCTGATGTCGTAATCCGAATTTCGATAGTTTTGAAATTCCAAAATCAAGTCTGATTCAGCCAATTGAAGATCCGGGTTTTGCGAAAACAATAAATTACCGCTTATAGATATCAATAAAATAATAATGTAATTTCTCATTTTCAACATCTTGCTGTTTTGCGCTTTATCCCTATTCTACCCCTGGCGATAACTTTATCAATATAATCATTGGCGAGTGGTACTTTACAGGCAGTTCCTCCAACATCCACACTAACTTTACCTATCGCCTTTGCTACTTCCTTTGACTTTTCGGTCAATGCTTCTACATAGGTGCCTACAGCAATCACAAAACCGTTCATGGTATATCGAACCCTGTTTTGGGCACCATGAATTTCCTTTTCAACTGTATCAAGTAATTTGATGTAGGCCTTAATATCTAGCTTTTCATCCTCTTGTACTGCTGCGTAGTAAGCCAATGTTCCCCAACCGGCAGAAGCAACGGCCTCTATATCCGACTGAATCCATTTCAGTCCCAATTCAAAGCCGTGATCCGTTTCAGCAGCAACCCAGGGTACGGTGTATTCGCTCAAATAGGAAAAGTATGCCTGGCCCACCCATAGTTCAAGTTGTTCCTTTGTAATTTGCAGTTCATCAGCCATTAAACCGGCCAGGTACATGGCGTCATAGTTTCCGGTAGCAAATAGCTCTAAAGAGAGTTCGTGATTCTTCTTTGTTTTTTTCAGAATCTTCTTCAGGTCTTGAACTTTAACACCAAATAACGGCTCATTGGCTCCAAGTGTCATATACGTTTTTTTGGTTTTCTCATCTCCGTATTCTTCAAGCTCGGATAGAATTTCTTTTGTCGTCATAATTTTTCTGTCTTATTACTGCCAACGCTACGCTATCCGATGTGGCAATATTGGCTTTGTGCGTTTGCTCTTCGCTGGCATAAACGAATAGCGAATGTTGGTAGTAGTTTTCTCGATAATCCGTGAGCGAAAACCTATAAAAAGAGCTTAACTATTTGTAACTTAGAGTATTACGACATATTCTAAAACTACTAAAGAAGCCCTCTTTCCATGATTTTCAACATACAATATACGGATCAATATCTACATAATAATACAGGCTTAAGTATTATTTCTAAATTAATAGATTCGGTCAAGCCTAAATCTATTTTTAATGCTCATGGTCTTTCTACTTCTTCCAGGACTAAAGATTTTTCTGATAAGGATATTATTTTTTCCACCTTAGGTTTACTTAGCCTTGGGCAGCCTCATTATGAAAGTATTGATTTATTCAAAACTGACCGTCTTTTTATAAAATCCTTTGGCTTGGATAAACTTCCGTCAAAAGAAACCTTAAGGCAGCGTTTAGACCAGATTGCTCATTACAACCCCTTTGCTCTTGAAGCTATCTGTAAATGGAATTTCCTTTTTTTGCAAAAATATGCCAGGCCTCTTTGTATAAAAGGGGAGCAAATGATACCGGTTGATTTTGATGTCACCGTTCTCGATAATACAGGTTCTCACAAGCAAGGAGTCGAACAAACCTATCAAAAAAACATTAAAGGATTTGCTCCAATGATGACTAATATTGGGAGACAGGGGTATTTGCTTAACCATCAATTTCGAAAAGGTAGTGCCCACTCCAATTGTGCAGGTACCTTCGAATATATCCTCAAGTCGATGCGCCTTGCTCGCTCACTTTGCCCAAACAAGACCTTACTGGCTAGATTAGATTCGGGCAATGATGCTGAAAAAAACTTAGTGGGGTTAAGCCAGTTAAACAACACTTATTATTTAATCAAACACCATTTGAAAGGACGAAATGCAGCCGTTTCTAAACAGCGCTTAACTCAATATGTTTTGGAAAACTATACTAGCAAAGAGGTTCTTGACAATAATACTATTCGATATTTTGCTGAACAAGTTTCCCTCGTTGGAATGTATGATGAAAATGGTGATTTCATTGAAAAAGAGTGTCGCAAAATATTATCTGTTGTGCAAATTAACAATGATCTCAATACAGGCCAGCCACTGTTAATTCCATATCTGAGCCTTCACTTGTGGAGAACGAATTTACCCAAAACTAATTTCAGTCCCCAAGATGTAATACACTTATATAAGGATCATGCAACCTCTGAACAATTCCATTCTGAATTTAAGACAGACCTTGATATTGAAAAACTTCCCTCAGCAAAGTTTAAAACCAATGAACTTATAGTGGCTATGGCTCAACTCGTATTTAATATGCTAAGAGTTATTGGCCATGAAGCTCTGTCATCAAATTTACTCAACCCAAAAGGTGAAAAAAGTAGATTCAGAATACGAACCATCTTGCTAAAAATAATTTTATTCCCCTGCAAATTGATCCGAAAAAACAAAATCTGGACCATAGCTTTACCTCGGTCAAATCCCCTGTCCACTCTATTCAGGCAGATTTATTTGGCCCTATAGTTTTTCTCTCATTATCCCAATCCCTCATTATCTTCAACCCTGTTGAACTGAAATTCTTATGCAATTAATAGTGCCGAAATTTAAAAAGTGAATCATTAACAAATCCCTTCTGGAAAAATTTTCCACTTTATTCATCAATTTGTCATGAAAAACTTACCGATAGCTATTTATCCCTAACATCACTTTCCCTTCACGGATTCAGGGTTTTCTTTTGAGCTATTAATCATGCTTCAAGATTGCACCCATATCCAAAGGATCATAAATCAGACCCACATTTTCACTGTATTCTTCCCATGCAGCTATTAATTCATTCCTTTTTTGAGGAAATTGATCAGATAGATCGTTACTTTCAGAAGGGTCTTCAGCCAAATTAAACAGCTCCCAATCTCCTTTACCGAATGGTATTGGTAAGTTAATTATCTTCCATTCATCCTTAATGTAGCCCCGCATACCATGCAACTCGTAGCCAATTCCTTCGTTGTAATGCACCGCTTCTTTTTCACCAGTTAATAGGGGGAGTAAAGATTTTCCCATCATTCCTGGTATGGACTCATTTTGTTCGCTTGGATGAACTGTTCCAGCAAGTTCTAAAAAAGTAGGCATCATATCCGATATATGGGTGAAGGCTTTGTTCATTTTAAGTTTATTATTCATCGATGCTGGAAGTTTAACAATACAAGGTGAAATTATGCCACCTTCCGTAGTGAAGGCTTTAAAAAGTCTATGCGGTGACATACTTGCTGTTGCCCATGCCGGCCCCATCTCTATGTAAGAATTTGGCAAACCTCTATTTTCTATCCTATTATCAAAAGAATTAAGATATGCTTCCGTTTGGCCAGGATAAGCAGTCTTCATTGCACCATTCGCTCCATTATCGCTAAAAAAGACAATAATTGTATTATCCATCTTTTTGTTTTCTTCCAACCAATTGAAAATTCTTGATATTTGCTCATCCATGTACTCGATCATGGCAGCATATACTTCCATGTCTCTGGCTGATTCCTTCTTTTCTTCATCTGATAGATCATCCCAAATAGGCCCTGACCAAGGAAACATGTCAACCGTTTCTGGAATAATACCAAGGCTCTTTAAGCTTTCAAATCTTTCTCTTCTTAGCACATTAAAGCCTTGATCATATTTTCCTTTATACCTATCTATATAACCTTTAGGAGCATGCAAAGGGTCATGCGGCGCTGTATAAGCAACATAGGCAAAAAATGGTTTTTTATCATTTTTGTCTTTCTCCAACCATTCTAGTATATGGTTAGTATAATTCTTAGTAGAGTAAAAATCCTCAGGTAAACTATCAATTTCATTCCCGTTTTGTGCGTAAATCATTGTTCCAGGAGGAGAAATAGGTAACTGGTCAGCCCAATGACTTCCTCCACCTGGTAATAAAACAAATGTCTGTTCAAATCCTTTCTTAGAAGGCCTATGTTCTTTTTCATGTCCCAAGTGCCATTTCCCAGCCATATAGGTATGATATCCGGCATCATTCAATATTTGCGGTAGATGGGCTACGGTATTGTTTAAAAATCCTTCATATCCAGGATTGCCTTTCTGCTTAGACGTAACTAATTCCCCCATACTTCCTAAACCCGCAATATGGTTGTCTGTCCCTGACAATAACACAGACCTGGAAGGGGAGCAAGTCGGAAGTACATGAAAATTTGTAAGCATAATACCCCGAGCTGCTAAATTGTCGAGGGTGGGTGTGCTAATTTCTCCGCCATATGGACCTATATCACTATAACCCATGTCATCCGCAACTATCAATAAAATATTTGGCTTTTGACTATTTGTCTCGGGTTCACCCTTATTAGTCTGACATGATAATATGATTATTAGCAGGATAATCAAATAATAATAAATTGGGAATAATGATTTCATGAGAGATATTTTTAATTAGTAATGCTAATGAATATCAAAGTTATATTATAGTTAGCAATTAAACTACCCACCTCATATAATTCTTCATTTTTGGTCCTTTTGATCCCTTTTTCATTGACGTCTCAGTTTTTTAAGTGGCTTACTTTCAGTACGAGATTTATGTGGAATTACTGCCAACTTGTAAATACACGCTTTGCGTTTCGTACTCAAATATAGCTGTTGCATTTAGTTTTTTAAAGAAAGGGTTTGCATTTTGATATTGAAATGAAAAAACGGACTCCTGATTGAAGGGGGATTTTGGACTTAAAGGGGTTTTAGGTGGAACGGTTCGTGTATGTGACGTAGCTGCGTTTAGCAGCTATGAACATCATACACATTGTGTGTGCCCGGTATGGGCACCTAGTTCCTTTCAAAGTTAAGGAATTATTCTGAGACAGAATCTCAGAACTCTAGGGAGATGCAAGTTCTCCTATCGCTCAAAGTAAGTGAGGGTGATTAGCAAGCCGCAAGGGCGTTTCCGGCGACGGATGGTCTGAAGTAAGCGGGACTGCAAAAGCTGGAATGCACGAACAGGAACTGCATAAGAGGCATCATGACGTGGTCAAGGTAGCACAACATACTAAAGGCCGGTCACTTACCGCAACAAACCAAAGCGTAATGATGTAGATGCAGGCAGCTTCAGCGGAAAGAGGGTGCACCTTACCCGGGGAGAGCTGTCTGAGCGTTAATCGCTGGAGGGCAGCAGTCAGCAGACGCCATAGTAGTGGAGCCAAACCACAAATACAATCACTGACCCTGGTGTCGGGAGCATATTGTGAGAGGGTAGCCATGAAGGGCTGAACGTCGAACAGCGTACGACTCACGAAACATGGAGTTTGTCTGTTATGGGTGACCGAATCCCTATGACAAACCATTCGCTTCGATGGGAAAGATGCAAGGTGCAAATGGTGAAAAGAGCTTTTGCACTGTTTGGCGAACCGCCAGGTACGCGACCCGTACGCCTGTGTGGTGTGAGAGGTGCACCTCGGCTAGTTTATTGGCCGAGGCCGCCTACTCGATTAGATTTTGTATTCATTTTTGATGCCTCTGTTTCCATTCTTTGTGAAAGTTTTCTTTAATTTTAGGATCATTTGGATTGTTTATATATTGTTTGTAAAGTTCGGCAAATTCTATGTCACCACGATAATAAATATCAATTAGTTGACTCCGTGATGTTAAAATCAGAATTAGGCCAATACCTCCAATTATTACCATTCTTGAAAACCATCTTTTGAATAGGATGTCTTTGTTGCGAAAGTATAAAATAATAGATATTAAAAGGATTAACCCTGTACAAATTAGCCCTAGTCCCAAAATTGAATCTCCTCCAGACCACAATTGGAGTTTAAAATAGATTCCAGTTAAGAGTATTGTGAGAGACATTCCTAATAAAATTGACATAATTATTTTTGTCGTATTCGTTTTATCGTAGGATGATGTTTTGAACAAACCTCTCAACTTAATCTCATTAAAAATAAAAAATCCAAAAAAAAGATAAAACAGTGATAAGATAAAGCTGGTTAGGAATAACAACCAGCTACTTCCTTCAATATTTATAATTTTAAGGATTATAGTCAAAAGAAAAAATGATCCAATTATTAGTTCAATGATTTTCATAGTAATAAATATTTTATAGAAGCTAACGGTTTTGCTAAGATACGTTTTTGAGAGGCACGAGCAAATATGGATCTTAGCTATTGTTAGCGGCTTTTTTTATCCATATTTATCAATGGTATAGTTAATGTTATTCAAAGAATATAAAACCTCACAGTAAGCTCATTAAGGAAATGGAATAAGGTAGGTTAATCTGATTTATATAACTTCTTGTTTTCATAAAACAAGTAGAGACGACCTTTAATGGTCGTCTCTACTAATAGTGTAATAAATTCTAACTATTGTTATTTATTATAATCTTCTACCATTTTAGTGAACGCCTCTAAAGCATCTAGTTGGAAGCTGGATTCAAAGACGGGTCCTTTAGTAAAAAAGGTTCTAAAACCATATTTGTCTTTAGCATAATTAGTTAAAACGGTTTTATTATCACCTACAAGAGACTTTAAATTGATTGTAGACATATTTTTCGCCTCCTCTCCTTCTTTCTGGGAAAGAATCTCAAAGTTGTTTTCCTGCCATTTGACATATTCAGCATCATTAACTTTAGTACGGTTAGGTAAGTAGCGAGAAACTATCCCTTGGGTGTGGTGATACTTTTTATAAACGGTAACCTTTCCTTCAGTAACAACTTCTAACATAAGCTTTTTAGGAATCTTGTCTTGTTTTCTTTTAGCAAATAGATTGACATATTTTGCCTTTTTGAATTTTTTACCGTTTTCAAGTGTAAAACTTTGCAAGTCGTTGGCATCATACACTACAACGTCTTTATCTATATTTTCCCCTTCACTGAAAGCCGTATAGGTTTTCTCGTCAATCAGGTTAACCCTTTTTTGAAATTCTTGAGGATTCATCATATCCATAAATATATATCCACTAGTCTCTTCCCCATTTTCAAGAGTTATTGTACCTTTTTCATATTTTCCTACCGAACTAGGCGTTCTTAATTGCGCTTTAGCATTGTTAGATGTCAAACTGAAAAGTACTAGTAGCATTAATGTAATAGTTGAGTAATTTTTTACTGTTTTCATATATTTGATTTTTATAAAATTGGTTTTGCTTATTTAATACAAACATTGTTCCAAAGGTAACTATTCAGGTACCCTCTAAAGTAGTTGAATTTTCAATGTTTTCATAGGTTTCATAAGATTTTACATATCCATATTTTTACTGATTTTCACCATTTTCACCCCTGATTATGAGGTACTTAGAGATTTCGCCCCTGATTTTCAAGGAGTTAAGTACCTGAATAGTTACTTCCAAAGATAGGTAATTGCTGCTATCGCTACGCTATACCTGACGTGACAGCAAATCTAGCTTTGAGCGTTTGCTCCGCTGGCATGGACGAATAGCGATTGTTACCTACAGTTTTATTTCATCAATCGTAGATTAAA
>SMVB01225838.1_pt1 | contig 11342 bp, 11 predicted proteins | sample 2456461 | NCBI WGS metagenome assembly SMVB01 (sample SAMN11095934, study PRJNA526329) | marine sediment metagenome | biome: Marine sediment; feature: Surficial sediment; material: Deep marine sediment; isolation source: Hadal surficial sediment | place: Pacific Ocean | collected 2014-05 | depth...
CTCGCTATGCCAGCCGTATCGAGATTCTCCGTGCCGACGGCTCGCTGGTAGGACTGGCGGACGTTCCCCTCGAGGTTACGCCCGACGCCGGGTCGGTCGATCCCCGTCTCGGGGTGGTGGCGGACGAAAACACGAGATACGGATATATCGATATCGCCGCGTCGCGTGACTTCGTGTTTGCGCTCTTCTCCGGACGGAGGGCCCATGGCTATCCGGATCGCGATAATTTCGCACGCTACGTACACGTATTTGATTGGGACGGTGAGTTCCGCGGTGCAATACGGCTAGAGGTCGATGCCGTGGCGCTGGCGGTGGACGAAGGCTCCAGCGCAATCTACGTAGTAGAGCACGATCCCTTGCCGGCCATCGCCACCTACCGCCTGACGGGATTTCTCGATGGGCCGGCGCCGGTGTTAGCCGACCAGGGGCTCAGGAAACGAACAGCGGCTTAGTTTGTCGTTGGCGCCGGGGGCACATCGGTCTCCGCCACAATCGGCGGGACCGTCGCCCCCGTCCGTTCGATGTGCCGCAGCGCAGCAACCTGGTTCGGTAGCTCGCCGAGCTCGCCGTTCGCAAACCAGATCCGTCCCGACCCGTCGGCCACGAAATAGGTAGGCGTGGCCCACACGCCGAAGGCGCTGCGAGCTTCGGATCCCGCGTCGTAGTACGCCGGGAAGGAAAGATGCCGTGTCTGTAAGAACTGCTGGAGTCCATCCGACCAAGGCTCGTCAACCACCGTGATGACTCTCCCGCCGAGTTCCTCGACCAGCCCGGCCACCTTCTCCAGGGTCTCCAGGTCTCGAAGCGCCCAATAGGACTTGCGGGACCAAAAGGCGAAGACGGATATTTGCCCGTCCATAATTTCGCCTATCGTGTGCCGCGAGCCATCCGAGCCTACCAGCTGGGTACTGTCAGGCACAAAGTTGAGATCCGAAGCTGCTTCCACGAACCATCTCGCCATCATATCGCGGGCGGATCTCAGCATCCGACTCCAGCTATCAGGGCCCACCGCTTCACTCGCCAGGGCGCTCAGCGAATCGGCGGCCGATTTCGAGGTCCAGGGATCGATAGCGACCCGTGCCCACAGTTCGAATGCCGAAACCGTTTCACCCAGTTTCTGCTTGATCTCAGCGGCCTGCGAGAACAATTCAACGTTCCATCCGTCACCAACCGCCGCCTTCAAGTATTCGCGGCCCGCAGAAACGTTGCCGTCTTCGAAGAGCGCTATGCCAATGGTTCCGGCCAGCACCTGGCGGCGCAGTTGGTTGCTGCGTCGCTGGTCTTGTTTCGTGTGGAAGAGTGCGCGTTCGGAGTCATCCGAACTGTCGAGGCTGCCCAAGAGAATTCTCAATTGGGATACGCCGAGTTCTCTTCCCGCCTCAACCGATGCGAGTGCGGTCGCTGCTAAAACCACGTCCCGTGGTTGAACTCTTGCGTAACGGTCCAGCCACGTTGCCATGGCGTCCGAATCCCCGGATTGGACAGCAATATCGAAACCGTAAAACGACAGCGGACCATGATCCGATTGTGCCGTTGCCCAAAGTTGCTCGACCTTGGCCAACGTTGTGGCCGGAGGATCGTTCTGTGCTTCCTCTTGAATTTCTGATAGGCCGATGTCCACAGCCAAGTCATGCTGCGGAGCTTCCCTGAGGAGGCGCTCCTTCCACCGGTCGGCAGCCACATCATCGCTCAGTATGACGGCGTATCCGTACATGCTACCCAAATCGGTGCCCGACACGGCGGGGTTCTGTGCCAGCACACGTTCCAGTTGGGCAAATCGCGTGCGATGTTGGGCCTCCAGCTTTCGGGGAAGACCGGCATCGCCGTAGGTTAATTGCTGCAAGGAACTAAGTGCGAACCAGGCAACCGCGTGGCTGGAATAGAGTTCAGCGGCTTGCTGCGCCGTCTCGAGCGCGAGTTCCCAATTGCGGTGTTGCAGATCGTACGTTCTCTGCATCAACGCGTCGAGACCCGGCTTGTCGTCGTCGTAGACCAACAACTCCCATGTTGCGCGGCCACGACTGTCGACCCGGTTTCCTCGGTCGTCTTCCACAGCGAACAGGGCATATACCACATCTTCGGGCAGCCGGAGTGTGGCCGTGTAGAGATGGTCCCCCTGTCCAGTGAGTGTCGCGACCCTCAGCACGGGCAAGTCTTCGTGCCATGTGCTCCCGTCGGCCGCGGTGCGATACACTGCCCGGAGCATCAGCGAATCTTCCGCCGCAAACATGCCGGTGCTGTGGTACTCTATCGCAATCTCGTCGCCTCGCCGCGGATGCTCCGGGGAGAACCGTAGCTCGCTCGCTTCCGACGCAGCCTCCGGAGGCCATATGAGGGACGCGCCGATCGCTACCACTACTATGGCGGAAAACCCGGCAGCCACGCGTCGGCCGGGCCAAGCGGGCCTGGGAGGATCGGCCACCGGAAGGATCACGTGCTCGCCCCTTCTGAGGCTCTCGAGAATGCGGTCTCTCAATTCAGCCGGTGGGCTCGGCAATGGCAGCGCGTTTGCCTCGCGGCTGAGACGCCGAAGCCATCCTACCGTATTGCGGCACTCGGAACACCACTCCAGGTGCGCCGCCGTCTTGACCCGCACTTTCTTGCTCAACTCACCGTCGGCAAATCCGTGGAGGCGAGATTGAGCGGGATGGAAAATCATACTGTTCTCTCTATGCTTCGTTGAAGTTCCCGGCGGGCCCGGTACAGTCTAATCTTTGACGTTCCGGGCCGTATTCCCATCATCTCACCGATCTCACGGTGAGAGTACCCCTCTATTTCCTTGAGGACGAAGACGGCACGCAGTTCGTCCGGCAATCCGGTCAGGGCTTGCTCCAGCGTCAACCTGTCCGTGGGCGAAGACTCAGGCGATGCGGCCCAGGCGGGAGTACAGACCTCAATGGAGATCTCGTTTCTGGCTCGCTGCCGCCGCAGTCGCATCAGGGCTGTCCGCGAAGTCACCCGTTTTATCCAACCCTCCAGACTACCGCGTCCCTCGAAGCTCGCCAGCGACCTGCCGAGACCAATGAACACGTCTTGCACCACGTCTTCCGCGTCGGTCTCCGAATTCGACAGGCGCAGAGCAACGCCGTAGACTGTCTTGCCATACAGGTCGTACAGCCCGGCGATGGCGTCCGGCTGTCCGGCCCGGGCGCCCTTCACCAGGCTGATGTGGCGCTCGCGCTCCGTCACCACAAATTACGCCTCAACCGACCAACACCGGGTCAACGCCATCATGAGTCGCTCCAGATCTTCTCAAGTTGTCAAAGCTGTGGTATTAGCTCCAGACCGTCCAGATGCCGGAGCTACATCCCTGAGGACCCGGCGTCTGGCATACCTCTGCCCGTCGCTCCCTCTGGCACGTCGTAATGGCTCTGTCTCAAGTTGTTCGAGAACCTTCTCCCACGCTGGATGGCGTCAACTAGCAGGGAATAGGCCTCTATTCCTCTAGATGCCGTTAGATGCATTGGCAGGGCCAAAGGTTACAGGCAAATACTTATGAGGAGCTTTCTATAATTATTCCGTGGCAGGATCCTGCCGGCATGTGAGTCCCACCATGCTATTTTCTCTGGGCAGGTTACACCCCGCGGAGGACAGGTGGCTAAGAGACAACAGGACTTCGTCCGTGCGAGGGTCGCGGATGACATGAAGACGGGCAAGTACGGTGGCCGCGTGGTGACCCGCTTTCCCCCCGAGCCGAACGGCTACCTCCACATCGGGCACGCCAAGGCCATTTGCCTGGATTTCGGCATCGCCCAGGAGAACGCCGGTGTGTGCCACCTGCGGTTCGACGACACCAACCCCGAGTCGGAAGACGTCAAGTTCGTCGAGTCCATCACGGAAGACGTCGGCTGGCTGGGGTTCGATTGGGGCGAAAAGCTGTTTTATGCGTCTGACTACTTCGAGCAGCTGTACGACTTCGCCATCACATTGATCGAGGCGGACAAGGCGTACGTCGACAGCCAAAGCCTACAGGATATCCGACGGAGACGAGGTACGGTCACGGAGCCCGGAACGGAGAGTCCGTACCGCGACAGGTCGGTCGCAGAAAACCTAGATCTCTTCCGGCGAATGCGGGCAGGAGAGTTCCAGGATGGCGAGCACGTGCTTCGGGCCAAGATCGACATGGCGGCGAAGAACATGCTGATGCGGGATCCGGTGCTCTACCGCATTCGGCACGCCAGTCATTACCGCGTCGGCGACGCGTGGTGCATTTATCCGTTGTACGATTTCACCCATTGCCTGTCCGATGCGATAGAACGGGTCACCCATTCCCTCTGTACGCTCGAGTTCAAAGACAACCGGGCGTTGTACGATTGGGTGTTGAACGCTGCCGCCATCGAGCCGCCACGTCCCGAGCAAACCGAGTTCGCCCGGCTCAACCTAGACTACACCGTGCTGAGCAAGCGGAAGTTGGTGCAGGTGGTGGAGCAGGGTCTCGTGGACGGCTGGGATGATCCCCGTATGCCGACAATCGCCGGATTGCGAAGGCGGGGAGTGACGCCCGAAGCCATTAGAACGTTCTGCGACATGATCGGTGTGGCCAGGGTCGACAGTCGAGTCGACATGGAAAAGCTGGAGTACGTGATCCGCGACGACCTGAACAAGAAAGTGCCGCGGGTGATGTGCGTGTTGCGGCCACTCAAAGTCGTGATCCTCAACTACCCCGAGGATAAGGTCGAGGAACTCGACGCTCCCCATTATCCACGGGACGTGCCCCAAGAAGGATCGAGGAAAGTTCCCTTCACTCGCGAGCTGTACATCGAGCGCGACGATTTCATGGAAGACCCGCCAGAGAAGTTCTTCCGTCTGGCTCCGGGTCGTGAGGTGCGCTTGCGGCACGCGTACCTCGTCAAGTGCGTCGATGTAATCAAGGACGACAGTGGCGAGATAACCGAGATTCATTGCACGTACGATTCGGAGACCAAGAGTGGAGCGGCCCCGGACGGACGGAAGGTGAAGGGAACCATTCATTGGGTTTCGGCCACACACTCACTTCCCGCCCAGGTCCGGTTGTACGACCGGCTATTCCTAAAAGCCGACCCAGACGACGTAGCTGATGGCGAAGATTTTATGTCGAACCTGAATCCCGATTCGAAGGTGGTGCTGACCGAAAGCCGCATCGAGCCGAGCGTGGCCGATGCACCTCCGGGCAGCCGATACCAGTTCGAACGTCAGGGATATTTCGTTAGCGACGTGGTTGATTCATCGCGAGACAACCTCATGTTCAATCGGACGGTCGGGTTGCGGGATACGTGGGCTAAGATTACGGCCGCTGATGCAGCAGCGCGTGAACCAAAGGCCCTCTCTCGCCAAACCAAGCGCGCCACCTCGACAACTGGTGCAGCCCACGAACGCGGATTGGCCCCAGAGATCGCCGAGAAGGTCGATCGCTACACCGAGGTCTATGGCCTGTCCGGCGAGCAAGCGCGAGTTCTCGCCCAGAACGAGGCGTTGGCCACATTCTTCGACGACGCGGTTAACGCACAGGATAATGGTAAGGCCATCGCCGCGTGGGTCGCGGGCGAAGTTCGTGGCGCGTTGCGGGAGCGGAACGGCGAGCAGCTGCCCTTCACGGGCGCCGCTATCGGATCGCTGGTTGCACTGATCGATGAGGGTACTCTATCGCGGAGCTTGGCAAAGGACGTCTTCGTCGAGATGCTGGCAGGGGCGGGCGAGCCACGGGGAATTGTCGACCGGCTGGGTTTGGCACAGTTGAGCGACCCCGCCGCTATCGAGGCCATCGTGGCCAGGCTCCTGACCGACAATCCCGGAAAGGCGGACGAATACCGGGCAGGTCGAACAGGGTTACTAGGGTTTTTTGTCGGACAGGTGATGAAGGAAACGGACGGAAAGGCGAACCCCAAGCTGGTCAAGGAGGCGGTTCAGACGTTGCTAACTTGATTCTGCGGGCTGGATACTGTTTCTCCGAACCGCCTGAGCAGGGAAATGGTTTTCGATGAAGCTGCGGTGATCGTCGCCGTTACCGTGCGTTACGAGCACAAGGTCCGACACATGGTGGGGTTCTGCGTGATTGAGGACGAGAGTCCCATTGAGGCGGCTCCCCTCGCCGTCTTGAACGCAACCAACCGTTTTCTCGGCGCCGTTCTGGCAGGCAAGATTACCTGGCAGAAATCACAATTGCTGTTTCGCTAGGCTCAGACTTACCCTAAAATTCACTCCAGGCGCGGCTGCCAAGCCGTCTGAGCGGACCAAAAGTCTCCGTGAGAACACCCGCATAGGTCAAGGCATCGGCCAGCGCGCACGAGCTGTAGTTGATCACCGCATCCTCCTGGACCTGCCCGTCGTCGCCGGCGCAGTGTACTGCACCGTAAACCGTGACCTCGTGCTCAAAATCGCACCTTCCTCGAACGAGGATCAGTCCATAAAACGTAAAGTCACTGTCGTCAATATCGAAGCGGCCGTCCACCAACAGGATCCCCTGGCCAACCGCGCCGTGGTCATCGAAATGCACGTCGCCTCTGAAACGGATGATCGGGAAATAGTTGCCGCAGGCGCTGCTTCGATTCAGGGGGTCGCCCCAGTTGCTCTTCCTGCCCGTGTCACATACCGTACCACCGTCTGTAAAAGCGGGTCCTAAGTTCCCCGGGTCTGTGTCCCACCACCAATAAACCTTGTCCGCCATCGCCGCGATGCTAGCGTACGTTGCGCCGCCGAACTCCGTGAAGCTGGAAGCGCCCATGCTCGGATCTTCATGAATAGGTGGACTGCCGAGTATTGTCCCGGACCCCAGATCTATGTCTGATGTGTCTGCCATCAACACACCTGGAAGGGCAGGGCCCGGAGGATCGCAAACCCAGGAGGGTGGGGGAGTGTCGTTTCCGTTGATGGTGGACGCCGGATCATCCACCAACTCCATCTCCCCATCCAAATGCATTGCCGCTGGGGCGAAGGCGCTCACGTCAACTGAAGATGTGAAAACCATGCGTAGCAGCCGCTGTCCCGTCACGGCCCCCGGCCCCCGGCCCGTGACTGCGAGCAGATACATGGGCTGAACTCCACCGCTCAAGCGCACGATTCTCGGAAGGTAACTCGCGCCATTCGTCATGGTGCCCTCCGGCAGCACGAGGCTGTCGCCAACTGCGAGGGCCTGCACTGAGCTATCCAGAGTGTTGGTCGGGTCAGCCAATTCCCCCAGCACCCTGTACAAGCCTGCTTCGGCAGAGTAAAAGGCGCCCCCAGACGCCCGCATCGCCTGGGAGGCAAGGTGCCCGTCCGCGGATGTCCGTAGCGCCGCCACCGCCATCACTCCCATGATGACGATGGTGAAGATTACCACCGGCAGAACGAAGCCGTCTCGGTCGGCAATAGACTTGCGTAACATGCTTCCTACCCTCTCAACGCGACTCTGGCTGCCAGAGTATCTGTGAAGAATTGGCTACCTCCCCCGCCAGGCGCCCTATAGCTCTGGGCACGGATTACGAAATCGACCACCGCCACCTGCGCTAGATTCGCGGTGGGATTCCCCGCCGCATCTTTGTAGCTGAATACCAAGCCATCGAGCCACACCGGTAGGAGGGGACCGGTCAATTTTTCCCACGATCCGGCGCCCACCCTACGCCCCAACCACCAGCGTCCATCTGCTGCAAACAGCCCGTACTCGATTCGCCGGAACGTCCTGAACGGCGCGCCGAGAGCGATGCCCGCGGTGTCGCTGGGGCTGGTTACGCCAATCTGCACCGCGACATCCGGCACGCCGGCGCCAACCCAGTCACACGCGGCAAGCCCCATGGCCGCCGCCGGACCCGCCGATGTGACCTTCAGCACCTTCCATACGTCATCGGCCATGCCGGGTCCACCTGCCGCGAAGACCAACACGCTGTCGTCCACCGTGGCCTGAAAATCGCCGTTGGTCAACCAGAGCCCGAAACGTGGCTGGGTAGGGTGGCCGACGCAGATGAACCCCGATCCCTGAGTGGATCGCAGGGTGATCGAGTGGTCGCCGATGCTGTACAGATCGCCATTGGTGGCAGAGGCCTGGCGTATTTCCCATGCGAGCAGAGCCGCTGCAGTGCGCAGGGTTTCGTGCACATCCATCAGCTCTCGCTGCCTCCCATAGGCACGGCTCTGGCCCATGAGCAGCTGATACACGCAGGCCATGACGATACCCGACAGCATCAGGTAGACGAGCAGTTCGGCCAGGGTGAAGCCCGCCTGGCTCGGTGGGTGGCGCGCCAGGCGGGGTTTCACGCCCGTCAGCTGCCCAAATAGAGAAGGATTGTGTCCTGTACTGTCTGGTGTCTGCTGTCCAGCCGACCGACCAGCAGCTCGATCCGCACCGGATTGGCTCCGCTGACCGTCCAGCTAACGCTACGGCCCTGCACCACGTCGGAGCCGTTGATCACACTCCCCGCTCCGACTGAGTACAGGCTGTCTGCCGCCCACTGCACGGCCATCCACAACTGGAGGTCCTGGCGTCCTTGGTTTGTCGACCGCACCGCCAACCCGGCGGCGCCGGCGAGGCCCAGGAGAGCCGACGTGAGCATGACCATGGCGACCATTACTTCGATCAGGGATGCTCCGCGTTCGTCCCGCGCCCCGTGTCCTTTACAAGCCCCGATCGGCTTCATCTAAGCACCCTGCCGAGTACCGTAATCTTCAACGTGTCCACACGCCCCGACCGCGAAAACTGGACCACGGCGTCGCCCGGCTCGCACGCATTGCGAGTCGTCGTTAGCCCCCGCGCGTCGAAGCACAGGAGGGAGCGATTGCTGGACATGGTTACCTGCTGGGCGAGGTCGTTCATCAAGCCCACGGTGTCGCGGATTCCGGTGTCGCTGGTGTCCACTTCGACCCAGAAACGCGCGTTGGCCGCATCGATGTGCAGTTCGGCGATCCGACCGTACCGCACTGCCGTCGATCGCGCTAGCGAGTGCGCCATGGCAAGCCGATCGACAGCGCCTCGTGTCGCCTGCTGCCGTAACCCGGTCGCCATACTGGGTAGCGTTATCGCGACGATCACCCCGATCACACTCAGGACGATCAACATCTCAACGAGGGTAAAGCCTTCCTTCTTCATTGTCGGCCTACCGCAGTGAGAAGTCCATAACGTTGTCAAGAATACGCACGGCCACACGGTACTCTCGCACTCGTCTGGCCGGCTAATCGAAAGGGCGGGGCACGCCCGCCTCAGTTCTTACGGTTCCGCTCGTACGTCAGATTTCGGGGAGCGAACATCCACTCATAGTCTCGTGTGTAAAGCACCCCCGCGTTGAGCCTCGGGTCTGGATCGTCGGCCGCCAAGGTCGCGAGGATACGCACGCTCACTATGTCGTCGTAGTCGTTCGTATCATCCATGTCGAATGGGTCAGCTTTCTCGGCTTCATCACCGTCGACAAATATGAGGGTGACTTCCCACGATTGGACTCCGTCGGCCAGGACGGCTCCGATCAAATCACCCGCCGTGTCGAATTGGTCAGACCGTACGAGGCGCCCATTATCGACATAGTACGTAAAGTGGGAAAGCTCCTGCACAGACGTACCGAAACGATCCAGCAGCAAACCACCAGTGAGGCCTGCGGTATAGCCGAATATCTCGGCTTGGTTCACGAACGTGAGCAAGAAATTCGCTCCGGCATCGGCCACACTCTGGACCACGATCAGGCGACGCTGGCCATTTACCTGCAAGCGGGCCAAGTCACCGGGCACGAACGCGTGGGTACCGTCGACTTTATTGAGTGTTAGGCACCGTAGGCCGCACGTTCCTCCCGGGTCCAGTGGGTTGTTCGCGCCGGCAGGTGGTTCGAGATCATGGATCGGAGCTTCGTTCGGGTCGTAGGGAACGCTCAGGATCACGATCGTGTCTCCCGTGACGGTAAGCGCACCGAACCAGGGCAGGCTCTCGATGCCCACGCCGGTGGACTGAATGTCGCGCTGGAGTGACATGGCCACAAACCGAGCGTTGCGTTGGACGTCCTCGCGGATTTCGTTGGCCCCGACACTGCGCATCGTGGTCACGGCAAACGACATCGAGGCCGTGAGTACGACCAGTCCCGCCACCAACGAAATCAAGAGCTCGATGATCGTGAAACCGCTATTCGTTTCTAATTGCCGCAACATCGTTCCCCCTAGAAGTTGCCCACGTACACCAACGTCACAAGCTCGACAGGCACTTTGGACCGGGGAAACTCTACGATCACCCAGACCTCCTTCAGATTGTGACGAACGTCGGTCACCACGACGGACCGGGTAAAAACACCGCTGGGACTGACGGTGCCGGTTGCATCTACCTTGATAGGAGATTCAGATAGCACCTGGTCGGGTTGGCGGCTCCGCACGGCCTCCATGTGCGTCCTGCCGATGGCCAAGGCAGTGCTACGGTTTCCGGCTAGAGTCTGTGCGGCCATGGCCTGAGTACCACTGTGCGACAACGCCAAGATGCCTATAGAAAGCATCACGATAGCCACCAGAACAGAAAGGATTGTGAAACCGGCTTCGTGTCTCATTGCCAAACTCCGTCTCGGTAAACCCAGACCTTGAACGACGCCGAGCCCGAAATGGAAACGGCGGCCACGGCGTTGGGATCGTCTATATACACTATGTACACCACCCCGCGAAGGCCGAAGGGGGTTGTAACACCACGGGTGTTGAACTCCACCCGGTCGTTGGCAAACGTGACCGGTCCAGAGCCCGGGTAATTGGGCAACTCGCTCGCGTTCCCCATGCCAAAAAGGGTGCGGGACCTCAAGCTCCTGGTGCCGATACCCACCGCCTGCGATTCTGCTACTGTCTGGTCGAACGTCCCGTCTTTGTTGTCGTCCAGGTACGCCGTGTACGAAGCGTCTGCCAAATTAAACGTCAATCTCACACCCTTCTTGGCGGACAGTGCCCGCGTACGGATGACCTCCAAGTACCGCACGAGATCCCTCCCAGCCGATCTCACTTTTGTCTGCGGACTCACCCGCATGTAGGGCAGTGCGATCGTTATCGAGGAAGCAAGGATCACCTGGGTTCTCCTAGTACACGGGCCTGAAGGCCGTGTGGACGACGTTGCCGACCACTGGGGTACCCGGCGGCAGGTTCGTCGGATCCTTGAACCGCGTGTCGAAGCTCCAGTCACGCTTCGGCGGGCTGTAGGGCCGGCCGCTCCACGTACCGACGGCGATTTCTGCCTCGTGGATCGACACCAAAGCTCCCACGTACTTGAGCGTCTTGCCGGACCAGTTCTCCAGGAAGCGCGGATAGTTCTCGATCCCGCCCCCGTAGAAGTCCTCGTAACCACCCAAGCATCCGGCGTCCTCATGGTCGCAGGGTGTGGCCGAGTGACCCGCCAAGATCGCACCGTAGTATGTGGTATTCACCGCAACGGGCTTGACGATAGCAGC
>SMVB01279281.1_pt1 | contig 11342 bp, 10 predicted proteins | sample 2456461 | NCBI WGS metagenome assembly SMVB01 (sample SAMN11095934, study PRJNA526329) | marine sediment metagenome | biome: Marine sediment; feature: Surficial sediment; material: Deep marine sediment; isolation source: Hadal surficial sediment | place: Pacific Ocean | collected 2014-05 | depth...
AAGGGAGATCACGTGGACGGGCTCGTTGCCCGAAGGCGCCGAGCGTGGCCCGGAGGACTCGGTAACGGTAACTTCGACGAGCGACGACGGGCTCACGGTGACCCTTCTGGAGCTCGAGGAGCCGGGCATAACCAAGCTTCGCTACGCGCTGAGGGGACGCGTCCGTTACGAAAAAGTCGATGGCGCGGGCTATGTCGAGATGTGGAATGTTTTCGATGATGGTGGCCCGTACTTCACCCGCACCAACCTCGACCAGGGGCCGATGCGCGCCATCACCGGAAGCTCGGGCTGGCGCGACATCGTGTTGCCTTTCGACGCGACGGGTGCGAGCGCGCCGCCCAAGCGGCTTGTTATTAATGTTGTCTTGCCCGGACGTGGGAAGGTGACGCTCTCGCCCATGACACTCGTAGAGCTCGAAGAAGGGGAGTGGCCGTCCGGAAGCTCTGCGATGTCGGGTCTATGGGGCGGCATTGCCGGCGGCGTCGTTGGTACGCTCGGCGGGCTTCTCGGCTGGCTCGGCGGAAAAGGACGAGCCAAAACCCTCGTGCTCCTGGGCTTTCGCGCGATGATGACAGCCGGCGCGGTCGCGCTTCTGATAGGTATCTGGAGCTTCATGAAGGGCGCCGGCTACGACGTGTACTACCCACTCGTTCTGATCGGCGGGATCTCATTCCTCGTATCCATCTCCGCCTTGCCGCGTCTCGAGAAACAGTACGAAGTAATCGAGCTTCGACGCATGTCCGCGCTCGATGCATAGCGTCTTGGAAGCGGGTATGATCCGCTGCCATGACGTACCGACTTCCTATCCTCGCGCTGGTCGTCTGCGCGGCCTGCCAAGCTGAACCGGAACAGCATCCCGCAGACTGGGTGCTGAGAAACGGCGTCGTCTACACCGTCGATGCAGAACGAAGCTCGGCTGAAGCCGTTGCGATTAGCGGTGATCGCATCGCCTATGTCGGCGACGATGGCGGCGTCGAGGTCTTCATCGGGCCCGAGACCCAAGTCATCGATCTCGATGGGAAGATGTTGCTTCCCGGGTTCTTCGACGCCCACTCGCATCCGGCGCACGCGCCCGTGGATTCACTCTCCGTGCGGCTCTACGGGCTGACGTCGCTCGAAGGCTACCTCGACGCACTCCGCGAATATGCGAGTGCCTATCCCGACCGACCGGTAATTCAAGGCGCGGGTTGGAGTAATACGCTGTTTCCGCCAAGCGGACCCAGGCGGCAAGATCTCGACCGCGTTGTTTCCGATCGCCCGGTCATGTTCTCTTCTGAAGATGGTCACTCGAGCTGGGTGAACTCGAAGGCACTCGAGCTGGCGGGTATCACCAAAGACACGCCGGATCCGCCAGGCGGCATCATCGAGCGCGACCCTGACACGGGCGAGCCGAGCGGCACGTTGCGCGAAAGCGCCGCGGGGCTCGTGGCCGGTCTCGCGGCGCCCGCGACGGTAGAGGAGCGCCTCCTCGCGCTCGAGGCTTTTCAGGAGATGGCGGCTCGTGACGGCGTGACGACCGTGCGGGACGCTTACGTGAGGCTCGATGACGTTGCGAGCGAAGCCTATGCGCGCGCGGATCTCACGGTGCGCTTCCGTGCGAACTTGCTCTTCGGGCCCGAGGACAGCCTGGACAGCGTGGGTCGCTATGTCGAGGAGCGCGCGAAGTATCAGCTGCCGAGATTCACGATCGACGGTATCAAGCTCTTCATCGACGGCGTCGTGGAAGGCGAGACGGCTTATCTACTCGAGCCCTACGCGCATCGGCCGGATTACCGTGGCGAGCTTCTGTGGGACACCGATTTCTTGAACGAGACGGTTGCGGCTTTCGACGAGGCGTCATTTATCGTGCACGCCCACGCGATTGGAGATGGCGGTGTGCGCGTCGTGCTCGATGCCTTTGCGCACGCCCGCGACGTGAACGGGGAGCGCGACGCGCGCCATCAAGTCACTCACATCCAGCTCGTGGCTCCGGAGGACATCCGCAGGTTCGGCGAGCTCGACATCGTCGCCGTCCCGCAGCCTTTCTGGTTCACGAAAGGCGCCTATTACGAGAACTTGGAGAAGCCGTTTCTCGGTGAAGCGCGGGCGGACAAGGAATACCCGATGCAGAGTTTTTTCGACGCCGGTGCCGTGGTGGCTTCGGCGAGCGATTTTCCCGTGACGATCCCGTTCAGCCCGCTTACCGGGATCGAGCACGGTGTTCTGAGGACCGACGATCCTGGCGATCCCGCTTTGACGCTCGGAGCGGAGGAAAGCGCCAGCCTCGAAGACATGATCGCGAGCTTTACAATACACGGAGCTTTCGCGAGCTTTCTCGAGAACGAGACCGGCTCGATCGAGACCGGCAAGCTCGCGGACCTCGTTGTTCTCGAGAGCAACTTATTCGACATACCACCTGAGAATATTAGCGAGACCCGTGTGCTCATGACGTTTTTCGAGGGTGAGCCCGTATTTCGCGCGGAGGGATTTTGATCATGAAAGCCATCATTGCCATCGCATTGAGCTTCTTACTATCGCCTGTGACCGCGGCCGTGCAGGACGACGACACGAAGGACGATGCTTGGGACGTAAACGCTACTTTCGGCCCCACGAGCCCGCTCGAGTTCGAGACCACCGAAGGCACGTGGATGAACCTCGACGTAAGCCCAGACGGTGCGCAGATCGTCTTCGATCTTCTCGGAGATCTCTACGTGATGCCTGTTTCGGGCGGCACGGCAACGCGGCTGACCGAAGGCGCCGCGTTTGACATGCAGCCGCGTTTTTCTCCGAACGGAGAGAGCATTGCTTTTGCGAGCGACCGCGACGGCGCGACGAATCTATGGGTCGTGGACCGTGATGGCGCGAACCCGCGCCAAGTCTCGAAAGAGAAGAAGTGGTTCATCAACAGCCCAACATGGTCGGCGGACGGAGACTATCTTTTCGCCCGTCATCACTTCGTCGCCCAGCGTTCGCTCGGAGCTGGGGAGATCTGGCTCTACCACCTCCGCGGTTCCGAGGGTCTTCAAGTCACTGAGAAGGTCACGTTCCAGAAAGACGCGGGTGAGCCTTCGATCTCACGCGATGGCCGCTATCTTTATTACAGCAAGGACGTCACGCCGAGCCCGAACTTCGAGTACAACAAGGATCCGAACGGAGCCATCTACGCCATCGTGCGGCGCGATCTCGCGACCGGCGACGAGCGCCGCGTGGTGGACATCCAGGGAGGCGCGACGAGCCCCGCGATCGCTCCCGACGGCAAACATCTCGCCTTCATCCGCCGCATCCGCCTTCAGAGTCATCTCTACATCCAGAATTTGGAGACGGGCGAGCGGTGGTCGATCTTCGACGGCCTCGACAAAGACTTGCAAGAAGCTTGGGCCATCCACGGGCTCTACCCACAATATAGTTGGACCCCTGACGGGAAGAACATCTTCATTTGGGGGCACGGCAAAATCTGGCGTGTGGACGTCGAGGCACAAAAAGGCGTCGAGGTGCCGTTTCTCGCACGGGTCGAACAGACGATCCACGACGCTTTGCGCTTTCCTCAAAAAGTCTTCGAGCCCGAGTTTCCTGTACGCATGCTGCGCCACGTCACGACGTCGCCGGACGGCGGGGAAGTGGTCTACAGTGCGCTCGGGCGTCTCTACCGCAAAGTCTTGCCCGACGGCGCGCCGGCACGCCTGACGGAGGACGAGCACATCGAGTACGCGCCTTCCTATTCTCCGGATAAAAGAACGATCGTCTACGCCACGTGGTCCGATGACGAGAAAGGGAGGATCCGCATCATTGCACCCGATGGCTCGGGAGCGCGCGAGCTCGTCTCGGTGCGTGGGCACTACACCGCTCCTTCCTTCTCGCCGGACGGGAAGCACGTCGTCTATCGCCGAGCGACAGGAGACTCGACGCGCGGTGAGGCCTTCGGGACCGATCCTGGTATCTATATCGTTTCGGTGGATGGCGGCGAGCCGTCTCTCGTGCGCGAGTCGGGTGCAGCGCCCCGCTTTGACCACACGGGCGAACGCGTTTATTTCCGTGAGCGGCGTGACGACAAGACCGTGCTCGCGAGCGTCGAGCTCGACGGTAGCGAAGAGATCGTCCATCTGGAATCCGAGAACGCCACTCAGATCGTACCGTCCCCCGACGGGCGGTGGGTGGCTTTCGTCGAGCGGTTCAAAGTGTTCATAGCACCTTTTCCTCGCACCGGCCGTACCGTGAGTATCGAGCCGGGAGGATCCGCGATCCCCGTCAAAGAAGTCTCGGGCGATATGGGCTATTACGTCCATTGGTCCGGTGACAGCGAGAAAATCCATTGGAGTCTCGGACCGGAGCTTTATACGCTTTCGCTCGACCCGACCTTCGAGCTCGAGGGCGAGGCGGCGCGGACGGCAATCGGTTTCATGACCCCGAGCGACCAGCCGTCCGGGAGCCTCGCGCTCGTCGGTGCCCGCATCGTCACGATGGACGGGGACCGTGTAATCGAGAACGGAACCGTGGTCGTGGACGAGAACCGCATTACGGCGGTGGGGCCTTCCGCTTCCGTGTCGGTACCGTCCGGCGCGACGCGCATCGATGTCTCGGGCCGTACGATCATCCCGGGCATCATCGACGTCCACGCCCACGTCGGAAGCGAAAGCGCGGGCATCCTCTCGGAGCAAAACTGGAGATTCGTCGCGAACGTGGCGTACGGTGTGACGACGTCGCACGACCCGTCGAACAATACGGAGATGGTGTTCACCAACTCCGAGATGATCCGCGCGGGGAAGAAGCTCGGCCCGAGACTCTACTCGACCGGCAGGATTCTTTACGGCGCCGAAACACCGTTCAAAGCCGTGATCGAGAAATACGACGACGCGCTCGCCCATCTCAGGCGCCTTAAGGCTGTGGGTGCGTTCTCCGTCAAGAGCTACAACCAGCAGCGTCGTGACGTACGCCAGATGATCATCAAGGCGGCGCGCGAGCTCGAGATGATGGTCGTCCCCGAAGGCGGCTCGCTTCTCTATATGGACGAGACCTTCGTCTATGACGGTCATACGGGCCTCGAGCATTCGCTCCCCGTGCCGGTTTTGTACGACGACGTCGTGAATTTGTTCGCACGTAGCCGCACAGGCTATACGCCGACCCTCATCGTCGGCTATGGCGGTCTCTCGGGCGAGAATTACTGGTACCAGCACGATGAGGTTTGGGCGAATGAGAACCTGCTCCAGTACACGCCGCGTGAGATTGTGGACGCGCGCGCACGTCGCCGCACGATGGCGCCGGAGGATGATTTCAATCATGTCCTCATCTCGGAAGGCGCGAAGAAGATCCTCGACGCGGGAGGACTCGTCCAGCTCGGCGCCCACGGCCAACTGCAAGGGCTCGGCGCGCATTGGGAGCTCTGGATGCTCGAGCAAGGCGGGATGACGGAGCTCGAAGCCCTTAGATCCGCCACGCTCATGGGTGCGGAATATATCGGCCTCGACGGCGAGCTAGGCTCGATCGAGGAAGGCAAGCTCGCCGACCTCGTCGTGCTCGGCAAGAACCCGCTCGAGAACATCCGGAACAGCGAGAGCGTCGAGATGGTCATGCTCAACGGCAGACTCTACGACGCCGCCACGATGAGCGAGATCGGGAATCATCCCAAGGAACGAAAGCCGTTCTACTGGCAGCGTACGCGATGAGCGTCCTACTGTTTCTGCTGCTCGCACAATTCGACTACGACGCTAAAGTTGCGCTTGCTGTCGAGAGCTCGGAGGTTACGTTCATCGACGCCCTATAGGGCGTCGATCGATCGCAAGGAGGTAGTCATGTCACTGGTACCCAAGGAAGTCGAACCAGACTGCGGTCGATGGATGCAAGCTCAGGCATGCCTGCCAGACCCATCGATACTTTCAGCTCGGAACGGAGCAGGTCGACCACGCGCTGTACGCCGATCTGACCAAACGCCGCCAAGCCCCACACGTAGGCGCGGCCGATGAGCACTGCCGTTGCGCCCAGTGCCAGTGCTTTCAAAATATCGGCTCCTCGACGGATGGCGCCGTCGCCGTTCTCTTATAAGCGGCCCTGCCGCGTCGCTGAACGACGGTAGCGCTTGCTTCGCAGCAAACGGCGCGTGTACTATCGCTCCCGACTTGGAGGTGATTCGATGCGGCTACGGCGTTCGGTGGTTGTCGCGATGTCCCTGCTCTTCTCCGTTCTTTCCGCGCTCGGCGGGCAGTCAGGCCAGATCGCCGAGGTGGACAAGAGCCTTATACGGGAAGATGTCGTCGCGGCGACCCAGGCGGCGATGAGGCGCATCGCTTCCGACCCGACCCAGCCAGAATAAGCGGAACCGCGAGATCCTCGAGAAGTTAACTGGCGCCGTCGCGGAGTCCTTCGTAAGCCATCTCGGTCGAAGTGCTGGAGACACCATTCTTGGCGCCTTGCAGCGCCTTCGAGGGGAGGCTTCAGCAAGACATACAGGAGGCAACATGAGAGAAAGAGACTTTTTCAGACTCCTTGTCGGTTCGCTTCTTGCGGTCGCAGCGTGTGCTCCGCCCGAAGGTGGTGACGGCGGCGTCCTCGCTATCGTAAACGCTCATCTCTATCCCGTAACGGGAGCGCCCATCGAGAGCGGCACGCTGCTCGTACGCGACGGCAAGATCGTGGAGATTGGTGCCGACGTCTCGGTGCCGAGCGGCGCGCGCAGGCTCGACGTCGGCGGACGGTCCGTGATTCCGGGCCTTGTCGAGAGCCACTCGCACATGGGCTTCAAACAGCTCAACAATCCGTCGACGGGGCGGAACAACAACGAGCTTTCGAAGCCGATCAACGCCGAGGTGCGGGCCATTGACGGGCTGAACTCGAATGACGCCGCCTTCTCCATAGCGCTCGCCGCAGGGGTGACGACGATGAACATCACGACAGGAAGCAGAAGCCCCAACAGCGGCCAGGCGGTCGTGGTCAAGCTCCGTGGTGGGACGGTCGAGCAAATGTTTTTCGCGGAAGGCGGGATGAAGTTCGCCATGCGGGCCGACCGGGAATTCGCAAACTTCCCTGAGAGTGTAGACGCGGTCAAGGAGCTTCTCGCGTCCGAGCTCCGCGCCGCCAGAGCCTACTTGGAGGCTCGCGGGGCAGCCGAGGCTTCGGGAAGCTCTCCTCCGCCGAGAGACCTGAAGCACGAGGCCTTCGGAAAGCTCCTGAGCCACGAGTGGGTCGTGGGCGTTCACACAGGCGATGCATCGGGTATGCGGCACGCCATCGCGCTCAAGAAGGAGTTCGACCTCGACCTCTACATCCATCACGCCCGGAACACGAACGAACTAGTCGACGAGTTGATCGAGGCTGGAGTCCCCATCAGCTTTGGGCCCATCTTGCCTTACGTAGGGCGCGAAGACCCACAACTCATGGGTCCAGTCCATCTTGCCGAGCGTGGGGGCGTCGTCGCCTTCCACCAGGACCATCCCGATGCGCACCAGTATTTTCTGCGCCATAGTGCGTCTCTTTTCGTACGCAAAGGCATGTCAGAACAGGACGCCCTTGCCGCGCTCACGTTGAATCCTGCCAAGCTGTTTCACCTGGACGATCGCATCGGAAGCTTGGAGCCCGGCAAAGACGCTGACTTCGTGATCTTGAGCGGGCCACCGCTCGATTGGGAAAGTCTCGTCGAGCAGGTGTTCATCGACGGTGAAGAAGTCTTCAACCGTTCGACGGGCGAGAACGCTTTTGGACAAAGGGTCCCGGAGGGTTGGTAATGAAGAACCAGATGCTTACGCTCGTTTTGGCGCTTGTATTGATCCCGTTTTGCTGGGCTGCACATACTCAAGACACGCCGGTCGCCATTCGTGGCGCCACCATTCTCACGGGAGCGGGAGACGTCATCGAGGCCGGGACGCTGGTGTTCGTCGGTGGGAAGATTGTCGCGCTCGGCGCAGATGTCTCACCGCCTGATGGCGCTGACGTCATCGAGGCCGAGGGTCTCTACGCAACACCCGGTTTCATCGATGCTTACTCGCACGTCGGGCTTGGATTTTCCTCTCTTTGGCACCGCGAGAGCTTGATGGCCGCCTCCCGACGCATCGCCGATTTCCTGGATAATCCAGGCGACTCCAACTGGTTGCGCTCGGGGGTGACAACGACATACGTCAGTCCCGGCGGTCAGAACCTCGTCGGAGGCCTCGGCGTCATCGTCAAGTTGACGGGGAGCATCGTTCGCGACACGGCGGCCGTAAGTGCGTCCTTTGGCGAGACGGCGTTGAACGCGTTCGAAGCGCCGACCACGCGGCAAGGCATGATCGCGATCCTCAGGCAGACGCTCATTCGAGCTCAGGAAGATGCGCTCGAAGGCGAGGATGGCCGTACCTTCGCTCAGGTCCTCACCGGGGAGCTGCCCTTTCGCGTCTTGGCCAATACGCCCGACGATATTCTCACCGCGCTTCGTCTTGCCGAGGAGTTCGACCTGAATCTCATTCTCGATTCAGCGGCCGGAGGGCACGAGGTCGCGGAGGCGATCGCGAAGGCGAACGTTCCGGTCGTCGTTGGCCCGACGATCATCGGCATCGGTTCCGGCGGTCCGTACGAAACGTTCGCTCTCACACCGTCGAACGCGGCTTCGCTCCACCGGTCGGGAGTCCGCATCGCTCTCAGTACGGCTGGCTTTGGTGCGGGCCGTTCGGTGGTCATGGAGGCCGTCCTGGCCAAAGCTCACGGTCTTTCCGAAGCTGCGGCGCTCGGGGCCGTCACCTCGGATGCCGCGGCCATCCTAGGTATAGGGGATCGTTTAGGAACACTCGCCGCGGGCATGGACGCGGATATCGTGCTGTGGGAGGGTCATCCCATCAGCACGTGGGGAGAAACGAAGCGGGTGATCGTGGACGGTGAGACCGTGTTCGAGCGGTGAGAAGCGTGTGGTCGCGGGTCGGTTATTCCTGTTCGCGGAGGCGCGCAACGCGGTCTCTCCCGCCATCGTGCGCAGCCGCGTCATCGTCTCGAGCCACGGCGGCCGAGCGGAAGCGAGCGGCCGCTCGACGATCGCGTGCCTACCCGAGGTCGTCGAGGCCGTGCAAGGAAGGATGGCGGTGCTGATCGATAGTAGCTTTCGCCACGGTGCGGACTTCTTCACAGCGCTTGCCCTCGGTGCGGACGCGGTCTGTATCGGGAGGCCTTACCTCTGGGGGCTCGCGTCGTTCGGGCAAGCAGGTGTCGAGGCGGTGCTCACGATGCTGCGCGCCGAGCTCGAGATCGTGATGCGGCAGGCCGGTACGCTCCGTATCGACGCGATCGATCGGTCTTATTTAGCTACCCCTGATAGCGGGCGTTAGGTGGCTTTCCTCTCAGTCCTCCGGGTTGATGTTCGGGTTCAGACGGAATAGGTTCGTAGGGTCGTACTTTCTCTTTGCCGCCACGAGTCGCCCGTAGTTCGCTCCGTAAGCTGCTCGAACGAAATCGGCGGAGTCTTCGCCAAGCCCGGGGAAGTTGACGCTCAGCTGTCCGGAGCTGAAAGGCTTCATCGCCTCATAGAACACGCGCGCCCATTCGATGTTCGCCTCGGTTTCCTCTGGGTCCATCCAGTTCGACAGGATCTCGACCGAAAAGGGCGCCCCGCGCTGACCAAGCGCGGCCTTGTTCTCATCGACGCGATCCATGGCGCGGGCGCATGCGGAGCTCCGATGCGATGCGCTTCGCCTCTTCGAGAAGCGACACGGCCTCGACCCGATCGCCCTTCCCATCTCTTTCTATCAGTGCGCCGGCAAAGTCGTAGCATGTCCAGGCCAGCTCGGGCCGGTAAGACGCGGTACGGCAAAAGATCGCAGCGGCCTCGTAGTGTCGCACGGCCTCTCGCGTCCGTCCGAGTGTCTGCGCCAGACGGCCGAGCAGGCGGTCGGTCATGAGACACGGCGCCAGAATGAGACCGCGATACGCCACCAAGTTCTCGAGATGGTCTTCGACCGCATCAACATTAGGGTCTCTCTTTTGGATGGCCGCAAGTGCCTGCGCCATTTTCATCGTAGCTCGGGCGAGCGGCACGGACGACGTCCAGGGTTCGGCGCCCGGGCGGTCGAAATCGGCGACGCGTTCCGCGAGCGGTGCGGTTTGCGCGATCGCGATCGCGACGAATATGTCTCTCAACGGATAGGGGCCAGCGCGTGAGGAAGACTCGACGAGGCGCTCGAGATAAAGTGCACCATCCTCTGCTTCGCCCCATTCGTAAGCTCGGGGAGTCGATGGAGCCGGCGCGCGACCGTGGCTTTCACACTTTCGGGAATTCGAAACGAGCTTTGTTCGCGCTCGACGCCAAGTTCTTTTTCCTGCGCCAGCAAATGCGCGATCTCGGTAACGAAGAAAGGATTGCCCTCCGTTTGAGCCTGCACCGATCGGAGGAGCTCTCGTGGCAGAGGCTCTCCGAGCGCGTCTTGTAGCAGGTGTCTCACCGCGTTCTCGTCGAGATCTTCGAGCTCGAAGGTGCGCAGGCGGGCGCGAGCGAGCTCGCCCAGTGTTTCGGATAGGGAGTGATGCGCGTACGAGCTCTCCGTCGCGATAGGTACCGAGAAGGAGCACAGGGCTCTGGGTCAGCTCCCGAGCGAGGAACTCGAGCAGAAGAAGAGACGGTGGGTCGGCCCAGTGAAGATCCTCGAGCACGACCAAAAGGGGTGTTTTGCGTGCAACGTTCGTGACGAAAGTGCTCGTAGCATCAAAAAGGCGGAACCGCGCCGATTCCGGATCGTGATGGCGAGAGTGGGTGGTGCCGAGACCCATCAACGTGGGAAGGTCCCTCACCTCGCTCTGGCCGAGCTGCTCGCGGAGCGCTTGGACGAAAGGCCAGAACGGCGGCGCTCCCTCGGCCTCGTGCGAACGGCCCCATCGAACGATGAAGCCCTCCTGCTCGAATCGCGGCGAGCTCTTCTGCCAAACGGGTCTTGCCGATGCCGGCCTCGCCGACGAGCATCGCGACGGTTCCGGCGCCGGATGACACTTCTACCAGAACTTTCCGCAGGGCGGCAATCTCGAGGTCTCGGCCGATAAGAGTCGAAGCATGGTGTCGAATCGTGCAGGCCGTCATAGCGGGGGCGTGGACGAATACCCACCGCAAGTAAGGACCGAAGAGCTCGCACCTCCGCTACTCTGCTCTGCGGTGGCGCTTGCCGATTCCGAACTTTTTCTCTATCCTTCGAGCCCAAATGGACGAATCCAGCCTGATCGATAAGCTCCGTAGGATCGAAGCGCTCTATGCTGGAGCGACGACGCCCGGCGAGAAGGATGCGGCCGAACGCGCTGGAGAACGGATTCGCGAGCGCCTAACGGAGTGGGAGAGAACAGATCCACCGGTGGAGTACACCTTCAAAATGGGCGATATGTGGTCTCGCAAAGTGTTCGTCGCGTTGCTGCGCCGCTACGGCATCACCCCT
>SMVB01399631.1_pt1 | contig 11342 bp, 11 predicted proteins | sample 2456461 | NCBI WGS metagenome assembly SMVB01 (sample SAMN11095934, study PRJNA526329) | marine sediment metagenome | biome: Marine sediment; feature: Surficial sediment; material: Deep marine sediment; isolation source: Hadal surficial sediment | place: Pacific Ocean | collected 2014-05 | depth...
ATATAACCCCTCCAATTCAAAATTTTCATAATGGTCCAGCGGGGATGACATATAATCCAGGGACAGCACTTGGAGAAAGATGGAAGAATAAATTTTTTCTTGTTGAATTTACAGGTACTCCTTCCCGTTCGCCCATCTGGGCATTTAGTTTAAAACCTTCCGGTGCTTCATTCAAATTAGATAAAGAGGAGAAAGTATTACAGGGAATTTTACCAACGGGCATTCGGTTTGGACCGGATGGGGCACTGTATGCCGCAGATTGGATTACCGGCTGGGGTACAAAGAATTATGGAAGGGTATGGAAGATTGATGTGACAAACGAAGCGAATGATATGAAAGCTGAGCGATCCAAAACTCTAGAGCTCATGCAACTTGATTATTCTGACCAGTTGGCGGAAACGCTTTATGAACTTTTGTTTTATGAGGATATGCGTATTCGACAAAAAGCTCAATTTGAACTTGCAAGAAGAGGACGCGAAAGTAAAGAAATATTTGAAGATGCCGTCAATCAGAAAATAAACCAACTCGCAAGAATTCATGGAATTTGGGGTATTGGACAGCTGGTAAGATTAGAGAATGTTAGTGCAGCGCCTCTTCTTGATTGGCTTGAAGATAACGATCCTGAAATTGTTGCGCAGGCAGCAAAAGTTATAGGAGAGGTACGTTTTACCGAGGCCGGGGATTTGTTAATACCTTTGTTGCGCAGTGAAAATTATCGTGTAAAGTTCTTTTCCGCTCAGGCTCTTGGACGAATAAAATATGATCCGGCGGTGCAACCACTACTTCAGATGTTGGATAAGAATGCTGATGAGGATGTGTACATTCGACAAGCTGGTGTTCTGGCACTTTCAAGAATTGGCGATGTAAATTCTGTTTTACAACTAAAGGATAACTCCAGCAAGTCTTTAAGATTGGCTGCAGTACTCGTGCTCCGACAATTGGGAGATGAAAGTATAAAGGAATTTCTGAATGATGATGATGAGTATATTGTTACGGAGGCCGCTCGAGCCATAAATGACGATTGGTCTATCGAAAGTGCATTGCCGGATCTTGCGGCCCTTCTACAAGATAAAAAATTCACCTCTGAACCATTATTAAGAAGGTCCATTAATGCCGCCTCCCGGGTTGGAGGAGAATCAGAAATTGACCATCTCATCGATTTTACAGGTAGGATGGATGTAAATTCGGAAGTGCGAGCGGAGGCACTTGCAGTGTTGGGTACATGGGAAAGTCCGTCAGTCCTCGATCGAGTAGATGGTAGGTTCAGGGGAGAAGTATCTCGAGATGCTTCGTACGTGGTTTCCAAACTAAGACCTTTCATTGGCCAATATCTTGGATCAAATGACGATGAAATTGTGTTGGCTACAATTACTGCCATAACCACTCTTGGGATAAATGATTTCGAGGAGCAGCAACTGGAATTGGCTCGTTCACATACCAACCCTGAAATTCGAGCGGCTATAATATCTTCACTTAATAATCTGAAATACCAGGAAATTGATATGCTCGTTCAAATGGGCTTGAATGATAAAGATGAAATTGTTAGAACTACTGCGGTAGGTTTGATTAGTGAGCTTGATATCACCAGAAACAATCTATCTGGAATGGTTACTCCCATATTTGAAATTGGTTCATTGCAAGAGCAACAGCAAATGTTACGGGTTTTGGGGCAGATGTCTTCGGAGATTACAGAAGAAGTATTGGGAAGCTTAGCATCACAATGGATGGCAGGTAAACTTGATCCTGGATTATCTCTTGAAATAATAGAGGCAATTGATTCATCAAAATCTGATCGGTTAATCGCAATGATCGAATCTCGCAGGTCTTCAGGAAATAAACTAGCCGATTATACGGATGCTCTCTACGGGGGAAATGGACGTCAGGGTAGCCGGATATTCTGGTCTAATCCAACAGCACAGTGCGTAAGATGTCACACCTGGAACGATGAACCCGGATCAGTAGGACCTGGAATTCGTGGAATTGGTAGTAAACTGAGTCGCGAGGAAATATTACAATCATTGATTGAACCTGGCGCCAGATTGTCACCGGGGTTTGGCTCTGTAACGGTCACCTTATCCGACGGTAGCAGTGTTTCAGGAATACTTCTGGAAGAAAATAAGACACAGTTGTTACTAAGAACTTCCGATGCAGAACCCTTGAAAATTCCTATTCAAAGAATTGCCAGCAGAGTGAATGCACCTTCAAGTATGCCATCGATGGGTCCGGTATTGACTCGAAAGGAAATTAGGGACCTCGTTGAGTTTCTCTCTACTTTAAAGGAGTAGGGAATCATTCAAGAATCGTTTGATCACTATCCGAAGGCCTGCGCACTAATTTCCGATCTTCAATAATTCTCACGCAGGTAGTCAATCGAAGGATAGCATCGTTATTTTCTGGATCGCTCAATTCGTCTGCCTTCTTAAATTCATCGTCTTTTTCCCTTCTCCAATTGATATTAATTAGCTAAATATCAATTTTTCATTATCTTGTAAAAGTTATAAGCTGTGGAGAGAGAAATTCTAAACCCCAATTTTTGAATATGAGTAAATCCTCTTATGAATGCGATGTTCTGATCATTGGAGCAGGGGGAGCAGGATTACGTGCTGCTATCGCCGTTGCTGAAAAAGACCCAGAATTGAACATTGGTATTGTAAGTAAGGTGTATCCCATGAGGAGCCATACGGTTTCTGCTGAAGGTGGAGCTGCGGCTGTGATCAAGGATAACGACTCTTTCGAACATCATGCATACGATACAATTTCCGGCGGTGACTGGATGAGTGACCAGGATGCGGTGGAACTTTTTGTTCGGGAGGCCCCCAAAGAAATGATTCAACTCGAACATTGGGGTTGTCCATGGAGCAGGGAAGAAAATGGAACAGTAGCGGTACGACCATTTGGTGGGATGAGGAAAGAAAGAACCTGGTATGCTTCGGATAAAACGGGATTTCACATGCTGCATGCTCTTTTCCAAACATCTTTGAAACATAAAAGCGTGCAGAGGTTTGATGAGTGGTTTGCCACGAGTTTGCTTGTAGATGAAGGCAGGTGCCAGGGAGCTGTTGCTATTGAAATAGCCACAGGCAAAATTGCCTCCATAAAAGCAAAATCTGTTATTATTTGTACCGGAGGGGCTGGTAAAGTATTTCCTTTTACTACAAATGCAAGTATTAAAACCGGCGATGGTATGGCCCTTGCTTATCGTGCAGGAGTACCCCTGAAGGATATGGAGTTTGTGCAATACCATCCCACAGGCTTGCCTTTTACAGGAATACTGATAACAGAGGCATCAAGAGCGGAGGGAGGCTATTTAGTAAATAAGGATGGATATCGATATTTGCAAGACTATGATTTAGGAAAACCTGAACCAAAACCTGTTTTGAGTTCCATGGAGCTGGGACCCAGGGATCGACTTTCTCAGGCATTTGTGAAAGAACAGGAAAAAGGCCGAACGCTTGAGGGCCCTTATGGAAATTATGTGAACCTGGATCTAAGGCATTTGGGTGCGGCGGTTATTAACGAAAAAATTCCATTTGTGCGTGAATTATGCCTGAAATATGAAAATATAGACCCCATTAAAGACATGATCCCCGTACGACCGGTGGTTCATTATATGATGGGTGGAATAGACACTGACATCAATGGTGCAACTACACTTCCGGGATTATATTCTGCCGGAGAATGCGCATGTGTGAGTATCAACGGAGCGAACAGGCTTGGTTCAAATTCGCTCACAGAACTTCTGGTCTTTGGTGCCAAAGCAGGAGAAAATGCTGCAGATTTTGCAAAGAAGCAAAACGGATTCAGTGAAAACCTGGACAATCTATATAATGAGGAAGTTAAGCGCCTGAACGATCAGTATTTGAATAAAGTAGGTGGGACCGAGAGCATTGCTGATGTACGTAAGGAAATGCAGTCAGCTATGGAAAATGGGGCAGGTATTTACCGAACTGAAGAGTCATTATCCAAAGCGCAGGATAAAATTCAGGCGCTAAAAGAAAGATTTAAGAACATTAGATTATCAGATAGAAGCAGCACATTTAATACTGAATTGATTTCTGTCATTGAGCTTTCATGTTTACTGGATATTGCTGAAACTGTTATTCAGTCGGCCTTGTACAGAAAAGAATCCAGGGGTTCTCATCAACGATCAGATTACAAAGATCGAGAAGATGAGAAATACCTTTCTCACAGCCTGGCATTCAGAAAAGAAAATCAACCACCTGATATTAGTTATAAACCCGTGGTAATCACCAAATGGCCACCAGGGGAAAGAGTATACGGACGTTAAATAAAAAAATAATGCCTGAGAATGTAACCTTAGAAGTATTCAGATATAAACCGGATGAAGATTCGGAGCCAACCTTTCAGAGTTATGAAGTTCCCCTGGAAAAGGATTGGGTAATCCTTGATGCTCTGAACTATGTGAAGGATAATATCGACGGAAGTTTATCTTACCGTTGGTCCTGTAGAATGGGCGTTTGTGGTAGCTGTGGAATGATGGTAAATGGCAAACCGGTGCTCACTTGCGCCACATTTCTTGAAAAGATTGGACCTGGACCTATTCGCGTTGAACCTTTGGAAAATTTCCCGGTAATCCGTGATTTGGTTATTGAGATGGATGGATTCCTTGATAAACTGAAAAGTGTAAAACCCTGGATAGTGCGGGATGATCTTAATTTGGTCGACAAGGAATACCTGCAAACTCCGGATCAACTCGAAGATTATAAGCAATACAGCATGTGCATAAATTGTATGTTGTGCTATTCTGCCTGCCCTGTCGTTGGACTTGAACAGGACTTTGTGGGTCCTGCTGCCATAGCCATTGCTCAGCGATATAATCTGGATAACAGGGATCAGGGAAATGATGAAAGAATGACAGTGCTAAACGTTGATAACGGAATTTGGAATTGTACTTTCGTTGGTGATTGCACAAAAGTATGCCCTGAGCAAGTTGATCCGGCCGGAGCAATTCAACGCTATAAAGTAGAAGCAGCAAAGGATTGGTGGAAGAATGTATTGATGCCGTGGGGAAAGAATAAATGATGGATAGCAAAACTTATAGAAAAAAGTTGCCAATTCTTTGGTGGATCCAAAAGTGGAGTTATCTGGTTTTTATTGCCCGTGAATTAACAAGCCTGGCAGTTGCATATTTCGTTATTGTAATTCTTTTTTTGATGCGGGCAATATCGAAAGGTGAAGAGGCCTATTATGGATATATTGAATTATTAAAATCGCCAGGAATGGTATTCTTCAGTGTTTTTGTTTTGAGTGGACTGTTATTTCATAGCATTACCTGGTTTAATCTTGCACCTAAAGCCATGGTAATTAAGATTGGCAAGAACAGGGTTCCTGGAATTGTAATTGCCCTGTCCAATTATATCGGTTGGGTTGCAATTTCATTTGCTATTGTCTGGATCCTGTTAAACTAAAAATGAAATGAAGATTTATACTGAACCCTTTTGGTGGTCGATGTTTGGTGCAGGTGGTGTCATTTCAGCCTTTTGCTTGCCCATATTGCTAATCTTGTTTGGAATCTTGATTCCCCTGGGATGGGTCGAAACCCCATCCTACGAATTCATACTGGGTCTGGTGAATCCGTTATTAGTCAGGCTGGGAATTTTAGTGCTTATTACTTTATCGATGATCCACTGGGCTCACCGATTCAGGTTTACCTTGCATGAGGGGCTCCAACTACATAAGTATAGTAGAATAATTGCATTTTTATGTTACGGATCTGCCATTGTATTCTCTTTGTTTGCAGCTTATTCGTTATGGAATTTTTAAGTTTTGATTATTGCATATTGTACAATGGAATCTTAACTTGTAGTGAGTACATCGCACTTAAGTAATTCAGTTATGAATGAATTGAAACCCATTAGTGAGAAAGGTATCGAGAGGGCTTTGGAAAAAGTTGATCGGTACAGATTGTTAAACGATCCTATTGAGGCTGAGAGCATATGCCATGATATTCTTGAAATTGACCCTGAAAACCAAAGGGCAATTGTTATGCTTTTGCTTACTCTTACGGATCAATTTAATAGTGGTGTGACCAGCAAAGCACCAACCGAACTGCTTCCGAGGATTAAAGATGAATTCAGGCGTGAATATTATAGAGGGATCATTCTTGAACGTGAGGCAAAAGCATCCTTATCAAGAGGACTCCCTGGCAGCAGTCACGATGCATACGAGTGGCTGGAAGAAGCATTGGAAGCTTTCCAAAGTGCAGATGATCTCAGTCCAGACGATGATGATGATGCGATACTCAGATGGAATGCCTGCGTTAGAACCATTCAAAAGTTTCGCCTTACTAAAAGACCTCCCCAGGGAAGAGAACTGCCTTTGGAATAAGGCCAGGTAATTCGAATTGATTTCAATCATTCGCCTGGAGATGAACTTTATTCAGTAAAATGCGATGAGAAAAGTGAACACCCTTAAAAATAATAAAACCCCGCAGCATATGCTACGGGGTTGAGTACCCAGAGCCGGGGTCGAACCGGCACGATCTTGCGATCATTGGTGTTTGAGACCAACGCGTCTACCAATTCCGCCACCTGGGCATTCATTTAATTCAATGTAGCTTATCGAGCTACCAATATTTTTACCAGGTATTGCGGAATTGGTTAATTCCGCCTATCTGCCAAAGTCTCACGTAGGCAGGCCACTGGGCATTTCTGAGGCACCTTGTATGCATTCAAATTGGGCTGTAAATCTATCACAGCTTACTATTTAATACAACCTCGCATATAATTATTCATCTCAAACTTAATAGAAATTGATATATTGGTTTTTCAACCAATATACGTCATGAAACAAAGTATTCATACCCTCAGTTTGTTGGCATTTCTATTTTTCATTCCTGGCTTATTGTATGCACAAAAATTCTCCAGTCTCGCCGTGCCTGATTACGGTAATATTCGCACAATTCCCCAAGCTGTTCAGCCGGATCCTTCCATTGAATATAAAATGGTCATCGATGTAAGCTCATCATCCGATGATCCGGAATTCATCAACCCCGGATTGTTTAACCTTGCCAGATTAATGAACCTGCATCGCGCGGGAGGAATCGATCCTGAAAATTTACAAGTTACAGCGGTAATTCATGGAGGAGCAACATTCTCTACTTTGGATAATAAAGGGTATCAAAAAAAGCATGGGATTGATAATCCAAATATTGATCTCATCGATCAATTGAAAGAAGCCGGCGTCCAATTATTTATTTGTGGCCAATCGCTTTATATTCGGAATAAAGGATTGAAAAATGTAAACCCTCAAATCGATATTTCTTTGTCAGCTATGACGGTAGTATCCGAATATCAGGCGAAGGGCTATAGCCTTTTAATCTTCGATTGATGTTCCTGATTCTGATAATTTCGATCATCATGCAAACTTCTTTGCCCGAAGTAACGGTTTATGGTGCCCTCCGCGATGTGATGCATAAAAATGATGTGGGAGGCAAGATTACTTTAAACTTATTAGGCCCAATGGAAGATTTAATTGGTGTTGGTGCAGTTGAGGGATTAAATGGAGAGATCACAATTGTAGACGGCAAAGCATTGATAAGCACCTATTCTGATAACATGTATTCGCTTGACAAATCCACCAATGTAGATGCTGCTCTGCTGGTTGTTTCAAATGTTGGCGATCTAAAAAAGCATCAAATTGATTCACCCATTGGATCAATAACAGAACTTGAGGATTGGTTAAATAAATACGTCGTTAATAATGGACTTGGAGATGAATCGTTTGCTTTCAGGATGGAAGTAACCGGAAAAGCAAATTGGCATGTAATAAGTCCCCCTGACCCAGGCCAGGATCATAACTCAGCTGCAAAAAAATTTAATTACAAGGGGAAGTTCCAGGCAGTAGGTTTTTTCAGTCGTGTACACCAGGGTGTATTTACGCATCAGGGTAGATTTACTCATTTGCACTTTATTGATGAACAAACACATTTTGCAGGACATCTTGACGAAATGGTCTCCGAAGGAACAGTTACAATATATTTACCTAAATGATTGGCGGAAATAATGGATATGGCGTTCTTTACAAAATGAAAGTACTTTTATTTGTGGCCACAGTCTTTTTAATGGCTGGATGCCAAAAGCAAGTTGCACAGAAAGAAGTTCCTGATGTCTCCAAACTTTCAAAATTGGACAGGATTTCCCTCTCTGATCTTGAGGGAAACCCTATTAACCTGAAAGATTATAAAGGGAAGCGTGTTTTTTTAAACTTATGGGCTACCTGGTGCAAGCCATGTATTGCCGAGATGCCTGATATCAGTAAAGCCAACGACATACTTTCCGGTGAAGAGTATGTTTTTCTTGCTGCGTCCGATGAAAGCATGAAAAAAATTAAGGATTTTGTCAAAAAATACGATTTCACATTTCAGTTTGTAAAAATGAATAACAGTATTTATGACCTGGATATTACAGCGCTCCCTTCAACATTGATCATTGATGCCAAAGGCGAATTGATTTTTGAAGAAGTAGGCGCCCGCGACTGGGATTCAGAGACCGAATTGGATCGACTTCGTAAATTTTAAGGATGCGATACAGGTTATTATTATTCGTAGTAATTGGTACCGCTTGTAGCCAGAAGGGTCAGCTTACTGAAGAGTATATTGCAGAATTGACCGTTTGGAAAACTGAAAGGATGGCAGAATTAGAAGCAGATGACGGATATTTGTCACTGGTGGGCCTCTTCTGGTTGGAGGAAGGAGAGAGTACTTACGGTTCGGATAATAGCAATACCATCGTTTTCCCTTCAGAAGCAAATCCTCAAATGGGTACCATCATACTTTCCGGAGATTCGGTGATTCACAGAAGCCCGGACGGCGCAGAGGAATTGATGAACCCGCCAGATACCGAGTCGTATCCAAACTATACCCACAAGACGTTAACCTGGTATGTAATCAAAAGGGGAGGAGCTTACGGAATAAGGATAAGGAATACGAATTCTGAAACATTGAGCTCTTTTGAGGGTGTGTCATATTACCCGCCAAATCCCGAACTTAATGTAGTGGCAACTTTCGTTCCATTCGATCCACCAAAGAAGATTCCGATTGAAAATATTGTAGGATTCACAATCTCAACTGAATCACCCGGTCATCTTCTTTTTGAAATTGATGGGAGACAACACAGCCTGGATGTATTAAAAGACGGAGAAACGTACTTTATTATCTTCGGTGACCCAAGCAATGGCAAGGATACATATGGCGGTGGAAGATACATGCACACTGATTTCCCTGACGAGAATAATGAGGTAGTTCTGGACTTTAATAAATCGTACAATCCTCCATGTGCATTTACAGAATTTGCTACGTGTCCTTTACCTCCTGCACAAAATGTGCTGAAAGTGAAGATCTTTGCCGGGGAATTGAATTACGGAGAACATTGAGTTGATTTTTATGTTTTCAAATAATGAGCATCTTGAATTGGAATATTTGCGAAGAATGTAAAAACTTTCTTATTCCTTCAAAAGTTTGAAAAACTGATGAAAATCATGTTTTTTTCAGTAAATACCGATTTGTGTGACATTGGTTACATGTATTCTATTCCTAAGTCCAGTATTTTTGTAATGTATTAATCCAGTGATATGAACATTGAACAAATTTATACAGGTTGTCTGGCACAAGGTGCTTACTATATTGAGGACAATGGAGAAGCTGCCATTATTGATCCATTAAGGGAAACCAGTCCTTATCTGGAAAAGTTAAAAAAGGCTGGTGTCAAACTTAAATATATATTTGAGACACATTTCCACGCAGACTTTGTTTCGGGGCATGTTGACCTTGCAAAAGCCACAGGTGCGACCATTATATATGGCCCGACTGCCAAGCCCGGCTATAAAATTCATGAGGCAAAAGATGGTGAAATCTTCAAAATTGGTAATCTATCCATTGAGGTCTTGCATACACCGGGTCATACGATTGAGAGCTCAACATATTTGCTCAAAGATGAAGCGGGTGTTGACCAGGCTATTTTTTCAGGAGATACGTTATTTATTGGTGATGTAGGAAGACCCGATTTAGCTGTTAAATCCGATTTGACACGAGAGGATCTGGCTGGACTTTTATATGAAAGTATTCAAACCAAAATTGTCCCTTTAAGAGATGAGGTAATTATTTATCCTGGTCATGGAGCAGGATCAGCTTGTGGAAAAAACATGAGCGATGAAACAGTGGATACACTTGGCCACCAAAAGGAATCAAATTATGCATTAAGGTCTGGGATCACAAAAGAAGAATTTATAAAAGAAGTGACTGAAGGGATTTTACCTCCTCCACCATATTTTCTCAAAAATGTGATGCTCAACAAAGAAGGTTACGAATCCATTGATAAAGTATTGGAAAAGGGAGTAATCCCATTGGATATAGGAACATTTGAATCAATTGCCAATCACGAGGGAGCACTGGTAATTGATACAAGAGATAAGGTTGCCTTTGCAAAGGCCCATATTCCAAATTCATTGTTTGTTGGCCTCGATGGATCGTTTGCCAGTTGGGTAGGTACATTGGTAGCCGATATTCAGCAACCCATCATATTTATTGCTGAATCAGGTATGGAAGAAGAAGTTGTGACACGGCTGGCAAGGGTCGGTTATGACAATACATTAGGTTATTTGGATGGTGGATTCGATGCCTGGGAAAACGCAGGAAAGGACGTTGAATCAATCAATACAGTATCTCCATTAGAATTGGAAAATATAGTTTCTTCAGGGAGTTATTTTACTGTGTTGGATATACGACGAGTAGGTGAGTACGATGAAACACACATTGAAAATGCCCAAAACCTTCCTTTGGAATACATCAATGAGCACATGGATGAAATTGACAAGGATAAAACGTATTACATACATTGTGCGAGCGGATACCGATCAATGATTACGGCTTCAATACTTAAGCCCAGAGGTTTTAATAATATCGTGGATGTGGAGGGTGGCCTTGATGCCATTAAAGAAACAGGTATTAAACTTACAAAATCCGTTAATCAGTAAATTTAAATTTTATAAATAAAAAAAAGGAATGGTAATCAATATTACAATTGAAGAAGTTAAAAGTATTTTGGATGATTCCAATACAAAAATTATAGATGTCAGATCTCCAGGTGAATTCAGCGGTGGAACCATCCGAGGAGCAATAAATATTGATTTATTTGATCCTGAGTTCATGAATATGATAAATGAGCTTGATAAGAATAAACATTACTTAATGCTGTGTTTAAGTGGAAACCGCTCTGGCTCTGCAGCTGGGGCTATGGCCCAATTGGGATTTTCGAACGTAGCCAACATTATTGGTGGAATGATGTCATGGGATGGCGAAATAGCATATCCTAAGGCTGCATAAA
>SMVB01037548.1_pt1 | contig 11341 bp, 12 predicted proteins | sample 2456461 | NCBI WGS metagenome assembly SMVB01 (sample SAMN11095934, study PRJNA526329) | marine sediment metagenome | biome: Marine sediment; feature: Surficial sediment; material: Deep marine sediment; isolation source: Hadal surficial sediment | place: Pacific Ocean | collected 2014-05 | depth...
CCTGCGGCACCGCCAGCTACTTCGACCACCAGGACCTGATCCCGACCTTCGCCTACCCCGAAAATCTAGGCACGCCCTACGCGGAAGCGCTCAAGCAAGTGGTCAAACACGCGCGCGTCCAGGCCGAGAGCCACATCCGCACGCCTGAGAACGCGGACGCCGTGATCGCCGCCGGCCAGGCCGACATGGTCTCTATCGTGCGCGCCCAGATCGCCGATCCGCAACTCGCCAACAAGGCGCGGGAAGGCCGGGCCGAGGACGTCCGGCCGTGCATCTCCTGCAACCAACTGTGCTGGGGCCGGCGCTACCGGGACTACTGGATATCCTGCCTGGTCAATCCCTCGGCGGGGCGCGAGTTCGAGTGGGGCGGCGACCGCTTCGTGCCAACCGAGACCCCACGAAATATTCTGGTGGTCGGCAGCGGCTTGGCGGGGATGGAGGTGGCGCGTGTCGCGGCCGAGCGCGGCCACCGGGTCACACTCGCCGAAGCGGCACCGGACCTGGGCGGCCAGTTTCGCCTCGCCGGCCTGCAGCCGCGCCGCGGCCAGATCCTCGACCTGATCGCCTGGTACGAGGGCCAGCTCGAAAAGCTGCAGGTCACAGTCCGGCTCAATGCGCCGCTCGACGCCGACGAGGTCAAAGCTTTCGGCGCCGACGCCGTGGTGATCGCCGCCGGCTCGCTGCCGACCGGCACCGGGTTCCAGAAGGCGCTGCCGCAGCTCGAGCCTTTGCCCGGCATCGAACGCGGCAAGGTGTTCTCGGTCGAGGACGTCATGAGCCGCGCCGCGCGCCTCGGAAAACGCGTCCTGTTGCTCGACGACACCGGGCACTGGCGCGGCGTCGGCACCGCCTGGCACCTGGCCGAGCAGGGCTTTGATGTGATCCTGGTCACGCCCCAGCCCATGGCCGGGGCCGAGTTGGTGCGGACCTCGGCCGACTGGGCGCTGAGACAACGGCTCGCAAAGCTCGGCGTCGAGACCCTCACCGACTCCGCGCTCAGCGAGTGGCACGGCGACGGCGCGACGGTGGTGAACCTGCTCGACGACTCGACCCGCCGGGTCGATTGCGACGCGCTTGTGCTGGCCACCATAAACCAGGCCGAAACAACCTTGATCGACGATCTGGCGGAGAGCGGCCTCGAGGTCCACGCGATCGGCGACTGCGTCGCCCCACGCCGCGCCAACAACGCAACCTACGAAGGGCGCAAGCTGGGTCTGAAGCTCTAGGTAGGGAACTCTCGGACAGAACCGAGGTGAGGAAGGCCGAACATGCTTCTCGTCTCCCGTCCGGTGCGCAGCCAGGACGACAACATCAAGGCCGGCATCGCCTGGATGCTGCTGACGACCTTGTTCTTTATCAGCCTGGATGCCTTGGCCAAGTATTTGGTGTCGAGCTATCCGGTGATCCAGGTGGTTTGGGGCCGGTTTCTGTTCCACCTGATTCTGGCGGCTTTGATACTGGGGCCGCGTCTCGGCTACTTTGCCCGCAGCGCCAACCTGCCCTTGCAGATCGTGCGTTCGATCCTGCTGCTCGCCACCACGGTCCTGTTCTTTTACGGCGTGCGCCTGCTGCCCCTGGCGGATGCCAGCGCCATCATGTTCACCAGCCCCATTCTGCTCTCGATCCTGGCCATCCCCTGGTTGGGCGAAAAGGTCGGCCCGTACCGCTGGGCCGCCATCTTCGTCGCCTTTCTGGGGGCCCTGGTGGTGGTCCGGCCCGGCACCGGAGTGATGGGCGCCGGGGCCCTGTTTCTCCTGGGTTGCGCTGTTTGCAATGCCTGCTACCAGATTATCACCCGCCAGCTCCGCGGCACCGACGAGGCCCGCACGACCCTGCTTTACACGGCCCTGGCCGGCACCGTCGGCACCAGCTTGGCGGTGCCGCTGGTGTGGACCCCCATCGCCCTGGGCGACTGGCCGCTATTCGCCGCCTTGGGCGCCTTTGGCTGCCTGGGGCACTTCACTCTGATCAAGTCCTTTCAGGCCGCGCCCGCCACCGTGGTGGCCCCCTTCTCCTATGCCAGCATTATCTGGGCCATCTTCTACGGCTTTATTTTCTTCGGCGAACTGCCGGATTTTTGGACTCTGACCGGGGCCACGATTATCGCCGCCGGCGGACTCTACATCCTGCACCGCGAGCAAAAACGAAAGGCGAAAAAACCGCGCGACGATCTATGAAGGGCGCAAGCTGGGCCTGAAACTCTAGACTTCGGCCCACCCGCGCGCTCTTATGGGGCACGGTGGCGCGGTCGCCGAAACCAACAAACCGACAGGGGCGGACAGCATGAGCATCGAGCGCAAGCATACCAACGAGCGGATGAGCCAGATCGTCATCCACGGCGACACGGTGTACCTGGCCGGACAGGTGGCGGCCGACGCGGCCGGCGAGCCGACGGCTGTGCAAATGAAAAATATCGTGGATCGCATCGACGGGTTTCTGGCCGAAGCCGGCACCGACAAGAGCAAGATCCTCTCGGCGACCATCTGGCTGGTCGATATGCGCGACTTCGCCGCCATCAACGAGGTTTGGGACGCCTGGGTATCGCCGGGCAATCAGCCGGCGCGGGCCTGCGTCGAATCGCGCCTCGCCACGACCCAATTCACCGTCGAGGTCGGCATCATCGCGGCGCGCTAACCTGCCATGAAGATCCTGGTCATGGGCGCCGGGGTGATCGGCGTCACCACGGCCTACCAGTTGCTCAAGGACGGCCACGAGGTCGTGGTGGTCGAGCAGCGCGAAAGCGCCGGCGAAGAGACCAGCGCCGGCAACGCCGGGCTGATCGCACCGGGACATGCCTTTGCCTGGGCCTCGCCGGCAGCGCCGAAGATCCTGCTGAAATCTCTGTTCCAGGAGGGCCAGGCGCTGCGCTTCCGGTTGCGCCCGGACCCCCGCCTCTGGGCCTGGTCGCTCAAGTTCCTGCGCCAGTGCACCGCCGAGCGGGCGCGCATCAACACCCTGCGCAAGCACGCACTGTGCCGCTATTCCCAGGAGGTGCTACACCAGGTCGTGGCCGAGACCGGGGTCGCCTACGACGGTCTCGACGGCGGCCTGCTCTATCTCTACCGCGACCCGGCCAACTTCGAACGGGCGGCGGTCAAGACCCGGCTCTTGGCCGAGGCGGGCCAGGAGATCGAGACCATCGATGTGGCGCGCGCCATCGAGATCGACCCGGCTTTGGCGCCGGCCAAGGACAAGCTGGCCGGGGCGATCTACTGCCCGACCGACGAAAGCGGCGATTCGCGCCTGTTCACCCAAGCGCTGGCCAAGGTCTGCGAGGAACTGGGCGGGACTTTTCACTACCGGACCACGATCCAACGCTTCGACCTCGATGGCGGCCGGGTCGAGAAGGTCGTGACCGACAAGGCGGTATTTTCCGCCGAAGTCTATGTGCTGTCGCTCGGCTGCGACTCGCCGATTCTGGCGCGCCAGCTTGGCGTCAAGCTGCCGATCTATCCGATCAAAGGGTATTCGGTGACCATCCCCGTGGAACCCGCCAACCGCGACATGGCGCCGCGGATCGGCGGCGTCGACGAAGACAACCTGGTCGCTTACGTGCGCATGGGCGAGCGCCTGCGCATCACCGCCACCGCCGAATTCGCCGGCTACGACCTGAGCCACCGGCCGCGCGACTTCCGCCACATGCTGGCCGCGGCCCGGGATTTGTTCCCCGAGGGTTGCGCCTTCGACCGGCCGTCCTACCGCGCCTGCCTCAGGCCCATGACCCCGCAGGGCACGCCAATCTTCGGCCTTGGCCGCCAGAGTAACCTGTATTTCAATACCGGCCACGGCCACATGGGCTGGACCATGGCCAACGGCGCGGCGCGCATCGCCGCCGATCTGATCGGCGGACGCAAGCCGGCCATCGACCTGGCCGGCATGACCCTGCGCTAAAGATCCACAAGGGAGGCTGAGGATATGGCCGATACCGCCGTCACCGGGACCCGCGGCGAACCTGCGGTCAACCGCAAGCACATGGCCTTCGAGATGGACCGGGGCGTCTATGCGCGCGCCGCCATCGGGCTGATCGTGCTGGCCAGCGACCAGACCGTCGAATACGAGTTCCGCCGCATCTTCGATTTGCCCGGCGTCGCCCTTTACGGGAGCCGTATCTACAACGACGCCACGATCACGCCGGAGACGCTCAAGGCCATGGAGGCCGGGATGACCGAGGCGGCGCGCCTGATCCTGCCCGGCATCCCGCTCGACGTGGTCGCCTACGGCTGCACCTCCGGCGCCATGTTGATCGGCGACGACAAGATTGCCGAGTTGATCCACAAAGTCCGGCCCGGAGTCGCCTGCACCTCGCCCATGAAGGCCACCCTCGCCGCCTTCGAGGCGCTCGGCGTGGGCCGCATCGCGCTCCTCACCCCCTATCTCGACGAGATCAACCGGACCATGCGCGGCTACATCGAAGCGCGCGGCATTGCGGTGCCGGTCATGGGCTCGTTCAACGAGCCCAACGACAACAACGTCGGCCGCATCAGTCCGGCTTCGATCCGGGCCGCGGCGCTGGAGCTGGGCCGCGACGATCGGGTCGATGCGGTCTTTATCGCCTGCACCGCCTTGCGGGTGGTCGAGATCGCCGCCGAGATCGAGGCCGAACTGGGCAAATCCGTGACCTCGAGCAACCACGCCATGGCCTGGCATTGCCTGCGTTTGGCCGGGATCGACGACCCGCAGCCGGACCTGGGCCGCCTGTTCACCCTGCCCTTGGGAGGCTAGCGCCACATGGCCTCTCGCAGGACCGAGATCGACGACCGGCTCTACGATTACATCCTGGCGACCTCGCTGCGCGAGCCCGACGTGCTGCGCCGCCTGCGCGCGGAGACCGCGGGCATGCCCGGCGCCGGCATGCAGATTGGCCCCGAGCAGGGCCAGTTCATGGCGCTGCTGGTCGAGTTGATCGGCGCCCGCCGGACCCTTGAGATCGGCACCTTCACCGGCTACAGCGCGTTGGTGGTGGCGTTGGCGTTACCGCCAGAGGGCCGGGTGACGGCTTGCGACGTCAGCGAGGAAACTACCGCGGTCGCCCGCCGCTACTGGGCCGAGGCCGGGGTTGCAGACAAGATCGACCTGCACCTGGCACCGGCGCTCGAGACCCTGGACCGCCTGCTCGCCCCCGGTCCAGAGGGCGGTCAGGCGGGAAGCTTCGACTTCGCCTTCATCGACGCCGACAAGGCGAACTACGACGCCTATTACGAGCGCGTGCTGACACTGCTGCGCCCGGGCGGCTTGGCCGCGATCGACAACGTACTCTGGCACGGCAAGGTGGTCGAGGCGGCCCTAGAGGACCCGGATACCCGGGCCATACAGGCGCTCAATGCCAAGCTGAAGGACGATGCCCGGGTGACCATTTCCCTGCTGCCGCTGGGCGACGGCCTGACTCTCGCGCGGAAGAGATAACCTATTGAAATACAATATATAAAATTAGAACAAAAACGGTACAAATTATTGCAATCGATTACAATTTTCGTTAAATCATTCTTCACGCTAGCCGGTGAAAATAGTGTCAGCTGCCAAAGCAGTTTTGGCAGCGTTTTGTTGACCAGGGAGGTCAGTCATGTGGAAGATATTAACGCTTTGCGCCGGCTTCACCTTCGTCGCTTCGGCCGCAATGGCCCAACCGCAGTGCAACGAGCGGGACAATGTCCTGGACTTGCTGGCTAAGAAGTACCAGGAGACTCCCATTGCCGCTGGCGTGACCAATACCGGCGGTCTGGTCGAGGTGCTGACCGACATCAAGTCCGGCACCTGGACGATCATCGTGACCACACCCCAAGGCATGTCGTGCCTGGTGGCCGCCGGCGAGGGCTGGCGGAATATGGAGCGGATCTCGCTGGAGCCGGAGGCTTAGGGTCTTATCGTCTTAGATCGAGACGATCTAAGACGTGAGGAAGCCCCTAACTATATGAGATAGAGGCCTCCGAGGCTCAGGGGGCGCGTCCCGGGGGTTGTCCCTGGGGCGTGTGCGAATGGCTCACGGACCGCTGCCGAATGCCCGGTGCAGCACGCGATCGCCCGGCTGAATGCCTAGCCGCGCAACCGTCCCGCCATTGACTTCCAAGACTGCCGAGGCGGCAAATCGCGACGATACCGTTTCCAGCGAATAGGGCACCGTCCGTTCCGCGATATCGATAATGCGCCCATCGGGCGCGATGAATATCATGTCGAGCGGTATCGAGGTATTCTTCATCCACATCGATAGCATTCCCGCCCCGCGATAGAGGAACAGCATGCCGTCGTCCTCCGCCAGGTTGCGGCGGTACATCAGGCCCTGGGCATGCTGTTCGCCGGTCACCGCCAGCTCGACCTCAAGGCGGTGGAGACGGCCGTCGGCGGTCTCGATGGACAGCACGTCCCGATCGAAGCGTTGCAGCTTGATCTGCGCCGAGCTCGGCGCGGTCATCGCGATCGCGGCCAAGGCGAGAACGAAAGCTGAAAACAGGCGGCCTTTCATGGCCGGTTCATACCTCTCCGTTCGGCATGCCGGCAAGCGCGATCGCAACGCGGGAGTCGAAAGCCCTGGAAAACCGGTTCTTTGGGTCCAAATCGAGGCCACATCTCCGGACCGCGGCCGGCCGTATATCCGGGGCTTTGCCGGGGCCTTGCCGGGCGGTACAATCGGACCGAACCGCCGAGTCGCCAGCAACCTAGGTTCCGGCCGGCACGACCATCGGCGCGATTTGCCAATCGACATACTTGATCGGGAGAATCGGGAATTATGAAGCTCACTGCCCAGTCAGCGTCCATGTGGGCGGCATCCACCTTGTTCCGAAGCGTCCTGTACAATCTGGCGCGGCCTGCCTTTTTTGGGGCGGCGCTGATCGTGGTGGGGCTGAGCGGCCCGGCCGCCACCGCCGAACCCGGCCTCGACATCGAACTCAACAAGGCCGAGGACGGCGACGGCACCTGCGTGGTCTCCTTGGTGGTCCGCAATGATTTGGGCCAGAGCCTGGACCGATTCTCCATGGACCTCTACGTCTTCGACACCGACGGTGTGATCGCGCGCCAGGTTCTGCTCGATCTGGCGCCGCTCCGGGGCGCCGCAGGGGGCACCAAGACCACGGTGGCGCGGTTCAATCTGATCGACCGGCCCTGCGCCGAAGTTTCCCGCGTCCTGGTCAACGATATTCCCTCGTGCCGCGGCGAAGGCGCCGGCGAGCCCCTCGACTGCCTGGCAGCGCTCACGGTCTCCAGCCGCGCCAAAATCGAGATGGTGAAGTAGGAAATTGGGGACAGTTTATTATTGGGGACAGTTTACTATTATTATAGCGTTCGCTCGCAGACACTATAATAATAGTAAACTGTCCCCAATAATCGCCCAATAATCGAATGAGCGAAAGCCACGAAACGCCGCCGGCTTGGTGGCGCGAGCGTTCCGACGGCATGGGCATTGCGCTGTCGCTGGAGATGACGCTGCTGCACCGCGAGCCGTCTCCCTTCCAGCTCATCGAAATATTCGATCACGCCGACTTCGGCCGCATACTCGTGCTCGACGGCTATATCCAGGCGAGTCAGGCCGACGAATTCGTCTATCACGAGATGGCGCTGCAGGTGCCCTTGCTCGGCCGTGTGCGTCAGGATGCCTCGGTATTGATCGTGGGCGGTGGCGATGGCGGCGCGCTGCGCGAGGCCCTGGTCCACGATTTCGTAACCCGCGTCACCATGGTCGAGATCGATCGCCGGGTGATCGAGCTTTCGAACCAATATCTCGGCATCCAGGGTGATTATGACGATCCGCGCGTGACCCTGGCGGTCGAAAATGCCGGCGGCTATGTGCGCGCGGCCAAGGCGCGGGGCGAGACCTTCGACGTCATCGTTCTCGATCTGACCGAGCCGGTCGGCCCTTCGGCCAGTCTGTTCACCGAAGCGTTTTTCGCCGACCTCACGGCCCTGGTGTCCGCCAGCGGCGTGATCGTCGATTCCGACAGCATCTTCCTGTCGCGCAGCGGCGGCCGTTTTTTGCAAGAGGTAAGCGGCGGTGGCGAAAATCTGGTCACGGTCATGCGCCGCAGCGAATGGCTGCCCCATATCGAGGTCTACCGGACCAGGATACCGCTCTACCCGGGCGCCGATTTCGGCTTTTTTCTCTATAGCCGCGATGGCGTGTCCCTGCGCCGTCCCGTGGCGCGCCATCAAGGCCGCCACTACGACCCGGATATCCACCAAGCCGCCTTCGCCCTGCCCCGTTGGCAGCGGGAGTGGCTAGGTCTGCAGCGATAAAACGGGGACAGTTTACTATTATTCGGCACTAACTACTTGCCATAGCTAAATAAATTACATATTAATTGTAAACTGTCCCCGTTATTATGTCCCCGTTATTAAGCTGCCCAAGGCAACCTAACTTGTCCCGCTCTCCCGGGGCTGCCATAGTTGGATCTTCACCGGGGGAGTCGGCGCAGCGGCTGAGAGGTTCCCAAGGTTTCGGAACGACCCCGCCACCTGATCCGGGTCATGCCGGCGTAGGGAGCGTGAGCGCATGCCGATTCGAAAACCCTCCCCGACCTCTCGAGCCACCCAGCCCGCCCCCGCCCCCGCCATCCATCTGCATGCCGCCGGATTGCGATATGGCGGGCGGGTGGTGTTCGACGCGCTCGATCTCGCGTTGGCGGCGGGGCGCACCACCTGTTTGCTGGGGCCCTCGGGCGTTGGCAAGACCAGCCTGCTGCGCCTGATCGCCGGGCTCGCCACGGGAACCCAAGCCAAGGTCGTCGACGAGGCCGGTCGGCCGGTCGCCGGGCGCATCGCCTACCTGGCCCAGGGCGACCTGTTGCTGCCCTGGCTCTCGGTGCTCGGCAACGTGACCCTCGGCACCCGGCTGCGCGGCGAGGCCCTGGATGGGCCGCTCGAGGCCCGGGCCCGGGACCTGCTCGCCCGGGTCGGACTGGCCGGGCATGCGGAGGATCGCCCGGCCCAGCTCTCCGGCGGCGAACGCCAGCGGGTGGCGCTGGCCCGCACCTTGATGGAGGACCGGCCGGTGGTGTTGATGGACGAGCCGTTCTCGGCGCTCGATGCGATCACCCGCTTCGAGCTGCAGGCCTTGGCCGCCGAGTTGCTGGCCGGACGCACCGTGCTGCTGGTGACCCACGATCCGCTCGAGGCGTTGCGCCTGGGCCACCGGGTCCAAGTCATGTCCGGAGCCCCGGCGCGGCTCGATACCGCGTTGGAGCCGGCCGGCGCGCCGCCGCGCGATCCCGCCGACCCGGCGCTGCTGGCGCAGCAAGCCGAGTTGCTAAAGCGCCTGCTCCGGGCCAAGGAGGCGGCATGAACCTGTTTCGTCCCTTGGCGATCTTCTTGGGTCTGATCGGTGTCTGGCAGTTTGTCGTCTGGGCGACCGGGGCGCCCCACTACATCCTGCCCGGCCCGGCTCGGGTCGCGCGCGCGCTGATTGCGCGCTGGCCCGAGTTGATCGGCCACGCCGGGGTGACGGCGCTGGAGATCGTGCTGGGCCTGGCGCTCGGCGCCCTGCTCGGCTGTGTTTCGGCACTGGTCATCGCCACCTTCCGGCCGGCCCGGCTCTGGCTGCTTCCGGTGCTGGTGGTCAGCCAGGCGATTCCGGTGTTCGCGCTCGCGCCCGTGCTGGTGTTGTGGCTCGGCTACGGCTTTGCCTCCAAGGTCGCCATGGCCACACTGATTATCTACTTCCCGGTCACCGCGGCATTTTTCGACGGCCTGCGCCGGACCGAGCCGGGTTGGCTCGACCTGGCCCGCACCATGGGCGGGAGCCGCGCCGCGATCCTTCGCCACATCCAGATTCCGGCCGCGCTGCCGGCCTTGAGCTCCGGGGTTCGAGTCGCCACCGCGGTGGCGCCGATCGGTGCGGTGGTCGGTGAGTGGGTCGGCTCCTCCGCCGGGCTCGGGTACATGATGCTGCAAGCCAATGCGCGCATGCAGATCGACGTCATGTTCGCGGCCCTGTTCCTGCTCGCCATCTTCGCCGTCGGCCTCTATGCCGCGGTCGATGCCGGGCTCAGACGCGCCCTGCCCTGGCAGGCGGAGGCCTCATGAGATAATTAATAGCGGGGACAGTTTCCTATTTAATAATGGGTAATAATGGGGACAGTTTACTAATAATGGGGACAGTTTACTATTTTTAATAAACTAACTTCTTGAAATAGCGAAAGACTCTGCGAAAAAATAGTAAACTGTCCCCATTATTTCGTCCCCGTTATTTCACGCTCCGCGCCGCTATGGGTTTGGAAACGCCGGCAGACCGTCTAGTGTGGCCGCCAGTCGCGGAAGGGGGACTTCTCGTCATGTTCGATCGGCGCCTCGCGTTTCTGCTGGCCATGCTGTTTCTCCCGTTGGGGGGCGAACTGGCCTCGGCCACGACGAAGGCGGGTGCGGTTCAGCATATCCAGCAGCTCGGGGAGCAGGCATTCGAGGCCTTGCAGCGCAGCGATCTGGATTTGGAGAAACGCGAGGTCATCCTCGCCGATATCTTGAGCGAGGGCTTCGCCTTGCCGCTGATCGCGCGTTTCGTCCTCGGCAGGTATTGGCGGCCGGCGACGCCGGATCAACGCGACACCTACGTCGATCTTTTCGGAAGATTCGTGATCAAATCCTATTCCAGGCATTTTGGCCGCTTCGCGGGCAGCAGTTTCGACATCGTCAAGGCTGAACCCATCGGCAAGTCCGACATCCTGGTCACCACGATTCTGCATCGCAAGACCGGAGCGCCCTTCAAGGCGGGTTGGCGGGTTCGGCTGATTGGTGAGCAGCACAAGATTATCGATGTGATGGTCGAGGGCATCAGCATGGCGGTGTCTCAAAGACAGGAATTTGCCTCGGTCTTGAAGCGTAAGGGCGTGGAGAGACTGCTGCAGATCCTCGCGGCCAAGGTCGGGCGCATGCCGGCGACCTCGTGAGCGGAGCAGCGAACATGGATCGAGACATGAAGCCTTCGAATCTCACGCTCGCGCGCCGCGGCTTGCGGTTGGGCCTGCTGGTCGGCGCATGCTTGATGGCCGCCGCAACCCCAGCGCGCGCCGGTTTCGATAGCGGCTGGCAGGCTTATCAGCGCGGCGACTTTGCGCTTGCGATGGCGGAATGGCGGCCGCTGGCGGAGCGCGGCCACGCCCGTGCCCAGTACAATATGGGCGTCATCTACGACGAGGGCCGCGGCGTGGAGCCGAGCCGCGCCAGAGCCATGGAATGGTGGGGCAAGGCGGCCGATCAAGGCATGGCGCCGGCGCAGCACAATCTGGCCTTGATGCACATCGCGACGATTTCCGATCGGCTGGACATATCACGCGCGATCGAATTGCTGGAGCAGGCCTCCGCCAGCGGGTTCGTCCGCTCCCTTTATACCCTCGGCAAAATCTATGCCGATGAAGTCGGC
>SMVB01039589.1_pt1 | contig 11338 bp, 8 predicted proteins | sample 2456461 | NCBI WGS metagenome assembly SMVB01 (sample SAMN11095934, study PRJNA526329) | marine sediment metagenome | biome: Marine sediment; feature: Surficial sediment; material: Deep marine sediment; isolation source: Hadal surficial sediment | place: Pacific Ocean | collected 2014-05 | depth 0-1...
CAAGCCAAAGGCATGGCAAGGCAGGGGTTTTCTAGTGCATAAAGCGGGTTTAATCGAAAAGAATTCCTCGATGCTCTTCGTCGAGGTTTCCGCTGAAATTGTCATTCTCGAGATCTCGGATGGCTATCGGGATGGGAATCTAAGTAAGAAATATTGATTTTTGACTCTGAGTAAGGGGTCAAAGCTTGTACTCAAATGATTGAGTATAATCCCGAGCACTCCTTTAGCGAAATGCCTGGTATGCATGCGTCGAGGATAGTTAGTTTTAAAATATTTCTTTACTTTTCCTAATAGGTGTGAACCGATTTTAATAAATTTTTCATCATTAATAATTGTTAAAACATCATAAGCATTGTATTTTTGTGAAATTAAATTCAAATTGTGAGTAATTACCTGAATCTTTTAAACGACGTTCAAAAACAAGCAGTCCTTCAAAAGGATGGGCCAATGATTATTATTGCAGGTGCAGGGTCGGGTAAAACTCGTGTACTTACATATCGTATTGCTCATTTGATGAAAAATGGCGTTGATCCGTTTAATATTTTGTCCTTGACATTTACAAATAAAGCAGCACGGGAAATGAAAGCTCGTATAGCGGGTGTGGTGGGTCAAAGTGAGGCTAAAAATTTGTGGATGGGAACATTTCACAGTGTTTTTGCAAGAATCCTAAGATCTGAAAGTGAAAGGATTGGATTTCCGTCAAATTTCACCATCTATGATACACAAGATTCAGTTCGATTATTAACAGCTATTATCAAAGAATTACAGTTAGAAAAAGATAAATATAAAGCCAAACAAGTCCTGGGCAGAATATCCCAATATAAAAACAATTTAATCACGGTTAAGGCCTATTATAACAATCCTGATTTATTAGAAGCTGATAAATTATCAGGCCGCCCACAAATGGGAAGAATTTATAAGGAGTATGTAGATAGATGTTTTAAGGCAGGTTCAATGGATTTTGATGATTTATTATTAAGAACCAATGAGTTACTTACACGTTTCCCTGAAGTTTTGGCTAAATATCAGGACAGGTTTCGTTATATTATGGTCGATGAGTACCAGGATACAAATCATTCGCAATATTTGATTGTAAGAGCCTTGGCAGATCGATATCAGAATATTTGCGTGGTTGGTGACGATAGTCAAAGTATTTACTCATTTAGGGGGGCAAATATTCAAAATATTTTAAATTTTCAAAAGGATTATGACGACGTAAAAATATTTAAGCTCGAGCAGAATTACCGTTCTTCAAAAGTTATCGTTGAAGCAGCAAACAGTGTTATAGAAAAAAATAAAACCAAATTGGACAAAAAGATTTGGACTGCTAATGACGAAGGAGAGAAAGTAAAAGTAATGAGAACCTTTTCCGAGGGAGATGAAGGTCGCTTTGTTGCAGATTCGATTTTTGAAAATAAAATGCAAAATCAATTAAAAAATGACGTTTTTACTGTTTTGTATCGTACCAATGCACAATCCAGAGCCATTGAAGATGCCTTGAGAAAAAAGGACATCAAGTATAGAATTTATGGTGGATTGTCTTTTTATCAACGTAAAGAAATTAAAGATACTTTGGCTTATTTACGCCTGTTGGTGAATCCAAAAGATGAAGAAGCTTTAAAGAGAGTGATAAATTATCCTGCAAGAGGTATTGGCCAAACTACCGTTGACAGATTGACCATTGCGGCGAATCATTATAAAAAATCAATATTTGAAATATTATTAAATTTAGATAAAATTGATTTAAAAGTAAATTCCGGCACAAAAATTAAGTTAGAGAATTTCGCATATATGATTAGAAGTTTTCAAATTGAAATGGAATCAAAAAATGCATTGGAAATTACCGAATCTGTTTTGAAAAAAACAAAATTAATTAAAGATATTGAGCTGGAAGGTACTCCTGAAGCGATAAGCAGGGTTGAAAATGTGCAGGAATTACTCAACGGAATTAAAGATTTTATTGAGGTTCAGAAAGAGAAAGAAGAAGAGGCTTCACTCTCTTATTTTTTAGAAGATGTTGCCCTTGCCACGGATTTTGATAATGAAAAAGATGATATTCCCAGAGTTTCATTGATGACCATTCATTTATCAAAAGGCTTGGAATTTCCTTATGTATATATTGTTGGTTTGGAAGAAAATTTATTTCCTTCGGCGATGAGCATGAATACCCGAAGTGAAATTGAAGAAGAACGCCGACTATTTTATGTGGCTATAACCAGGGCCGAGAAACAAGTTTATTTGTCATTTGCTCAGTCGCGTTATCGTTGGGGTAAACTAATCGATTGCGAGCCTAGTAGGTTTTTAGAAGAAGTTGATGAAAAATATTTAGAATATATAAGCCCTAAAAAGAGCATTGTTCAACCAAATAAATTTATAGACCAGGATATTTTTGATTCGACGCCACAAGATAAAATCCGATTTAAAAAGCCTGTGATAAGGGTGATACAAAAGCTAAAGCCCAAAATTAAAGATACCATAAAAATTATTCCACCAAAAAACTTAAAAAAAATTACTGCTGTTAATACCGGAAGACCAAATTTGTTTGATGATTCCTTGCGAGTTGGAAATTTTATTGAACATGCAAATTTTGGCAGGGGAGAAGTATTGCAAATTGAAGGGTCTGGAAACAGTACAAAAGCAGAAATAAAATTTCAATCAGGGCATACAAAAAAATTGTTATTACATTTTGCGAAGCTGAAGATAATAGGTTGAATTATTTATTGTAAAACCTAAATTAAATTGTTAATTTGCAATAATTAAAAATTAATATTACTAATTGATTTTAAAGAAAACGAAAATGGATTTAGAATATAATTCTGAAAGAGAGCATTTAATTATTCCTGAATATGGAAGGCATATACAAAAATTAATTAATCATTGTATTGCGATTGAAGATGATGCAGATAGAAACAAAATGGCGAAGGCCATTGTTGATGTTATGGGTAATTTGCAGCCGCATTTACGTGATGTACCTGATTTTCAGCATAAACTATGGGATCAATTGTTTATCATTTCCGATTATAGGTTAGAAGTTGATTCTCCTTATCCAATCCCAACAGTAGAAGTTTTACAGGCAAAACCAGAGCCTTTGCCTTACCCTAAAACATCTTCTAAATATAGATTTTATGGCAATAATATTCAAATTATGATAGACACAGCCTTGAGCTGGGAAAAAAGTGAATTGAAAGATGCATTGGTGTTTTCAATTGCGAATCATATGAAAAAATGTTATTTAAATTGGAATAAAGATACGGTGGATGATGTTGTTATTTTTAAACATTTAATGGAGCTTTCAGGTGGTAAATTGGATTTGGCTTCAGGAGAAGAAGTGCTATCAGATTCTAAAAATTTACTTCGTAAAAAAGTACAAAACAAATCACATCAAAAAAGTTTACAGAAACATCAGGGCAAAAGACCGATCAAAAAGAAATACGGTTCAAAATATTAAATGTAGATAATGGCAGTATTTAAGGTTGAAGGAGGACACCGATTAAGTGGAAATATTGTCCCTCAAGGTGCAAAAAATGAAGCTTTACAGGTTATATGCTCGGTTCTTTTAACTTCTGAGAAAGTTACGATTAGTAATATTCCTGACATAAGAGACGTCAATAAACTTATGTTCATACTAAGTGAATTGGGCGTTAAAATTGAAAAAATTGGTCAAAATGCCTATTCTTTTATAGCAGATGAAATTAATCTTGCATATCTGAAATCTCCAGAATTTAAAAAAGATGGTAGCTCTCTAAGAGGTTCTATTATGATTGTTGGACCCTTACTGACCCGATTCGGTGAAGGATATATTCCACGTCCTGGAGGCGATAAAATTGGAAGACGCAGATTGGATACCCATTTTGAAGGATTCATTAAACTTGGTGCTAAATTCAGATACAACAAAGATGAGTATTTCTATGGTGTTGAGGCAGATAAGTTAAAAGGCACCTATATGCTTTTAGATGAAGCCTCAGTAACGGGAACAGCAAATATTTTGATGGCTGCAGTTTTGGCAGAAGGCGAAACAATTATTTACAATGCTGCCTGTGAACCCTATGTTCAGCAATTATCTAAATTACTGATCCGTATGGGAGCTAAAATTGAAGGTGTTGGTTCAAATAGATTGATTATACAAGGTGTTGAAAAACTTTCAGGCTGTGATCACAGGGTTTTACCCGATATGATTGAAATTGGAAGCTGGATTGGTATGGCGGCAATTACAAAATCTGAATTAACCATTAAAGATGTGAGTTGGGACAACTTAGGGCAAATTCCCAATGTATTTAGAAAATTAGGAATTAAACTTGAAAGACGAGATGATGATATTTATATTCCGGCTCAGGAATCATATGAGATTCAAAATTTTTTAGACGATTCAATTTTAACCATTTCCGATGCGCCTTGGCCCGGATTTACCCCTGATTTATTGAGTATAATTTTAGTTGTCGCAACACAAGCGAATGGCAGTGTTCTGATTCACCAAAAAATGTTTGAAAGCCGTTTGTTTTTTGTTGATAAATTAATTGATATGGGAGCCAAAGTAATTTTATGTGACCCGCATCGAGCAACAGTTATTGGCCTTAATCATAAATCCAGTTTGAGAGCCACAACAATGAGCTCGCCGGATATTCGGGCAGGAATTTCACTATTAATTGCAGCACTTTCAGCAGAAGGTACCAGTATTATTCATAATATTGAACAAATTGACCGAGGATATGAGAATATTGATGAGAGATTGAGGTCTATAGGCGCGAAAATTGAAAGAATAGAAAATACTTTTTAACGATTAACCCCTGAATTATTTTTAAATTCTAAACCTAAATAAACTAGGAATTATGATTATTGGTACTTATATAATTAGGGTTAATTCATAAAATTTTAATAAATATCTTCATTCATGGTTTTGATTTTCAACAAATTTATCTGAAATAATAGCCGTATAAAAATTTAGTATATGATTTGATTGGAATATGTTGTGACAATATGACACAATTAAACTCTTGGCAAGTAATTTGTCTTGTTAAAAAGTATAATTAGAATAAATTGAATTAAAATGAGTAAGCAAAAAATTAAAGACAAAAATATAGAGAATGATTTTCAAGATCATGAAGTTGAAAATGATACAATTGAAAATCAGGAGGAGTCAACAGAAGACCAAACATTAGAAGCTGAATTGGCCCAATCATCGGATGAGTTAAAAAAAGAAAAAGATAATTTTTTACGATTATTTGCTGAATTTGAAAATTATAAAAAAAGAACTTCAAAAGAAAGAATAGAACTTTTTAGTACGGCAAATAAAGAACTAATGACTGTTCTTTTACCTATTTTGGATGATTTTGAAAGAGGCATTCAAGAAATTGAAAAATCGGAAGATAAAGATTTATTGGAAGGATTTCAATTGATCCAGAATAAATTAAAAAATACGTTGAACCAAAAAGGATTAAAGGAAATAGAGGTGAAAAAAGGAGACACATTCGATGCTGAAATTCACGAGGCTATTTCTCAAATTCCCGCACCATCTAAAAAATTAAAAGGAAAAATTATGGATACCGTAGAGAAGGGGTATAAACTTGGAGAAACAATTATTCGTTTCCCTAAAGTAGTTTTGGGAAATTAATGTCATAAGAAATGAAACAGGATTATTACGAAATACTTGGCGTAGGCAAAAATGCTACAACTGCCGAAATTAAAAAAGCATATCGGAAAAAAGCGGTTCAAAATCATCCGGATAAAAACCCTGGAAATAAGGAAGCCGAAGAAAGGTTCAAACAAGCTGCTGAAGCGTATGAAATATTAAGCAATCAAGACAAGAAATCTAAATATGATCAATTCGGTCATGCGGCCTTTGAGAATGGTGGAGCTGGTGGCGGTGGATTTGGCGGAATGAATATGGACGATATCTTTAGTCAATTTGGCGATATTTTTGGAGGTCATTTTGGAGGTGGAGGATTCGGTGGTTATGGAGGCGGGCGTCAAGCCAGAGTTAAAGGAACCAATTTGCGTATTCGTGTAAAACTTGAATTGAAAGATATTTTAAATGGTGTTGATAAAAAAGTAATTGTGAAACGTTTGGTGAAATCCAAAGATGTTACCTATAAAACTTGTAGCACCTGTAATGGACAAGGAAGCGTTACGCGCATAAGTAACACCATACTAGGCAGAATGCAAACTGCGACAACCTGTCCAACTTGTCAGGGATCAGGTGAAATGGTTGATTTTAGGCCAAAAGGTACCGATGCCCAAGGTATGGTACATAAGGAAGAAACCATTGAAATTAATATACCACCCGGGGTGACAGATGGCGTGCAATTAAAAGTTACAGGCAAAGGAAATGAGGCACCCGGAAATGGAATACCCGGAGATATACATGTTGTTATTCAGGAAATTACACACGATAAATTAAAGCGAGAAGGGAATAATTTACATTACGATTTATATATAAGTTATCCGGAGGCGGCTCTGGGAACAACGAAGGAAATAGATACTTTAACTGGAAAAGTGCGAATCAAAATTGAAGATGGCACTCAATCAGGTAAAATATTACGTTTAAGATCAAAGGGTTTAGAGAGTATTGACAGGTATGGAAAAGGGGACCTTTTGGTACACATAAATGTTTGGACTCCAAAAAAATTATCAAAAGAACAAAAAGATTTTTTTGTTAAAATGAAGGATGAAGAAAATTTCAAACCCAATCCATCCATTTCTGAAAAATCCTTTTTTGAAAAAGTAAAAGATATGTTTTCATAACAATAATGAAATCAAATTGTTAGTAAATAATGTGTCAATTATTTTTCTTATATTTGTAGTTACTAGATTTTTAAAGTCTGGTAACTTTTTCTTTTTCATAGCAATTTTCCCACTTTTGTTTTCAGAAGTGGGTTTTTTTATGATTTCATTAACACAGTTATAAAAATTAAATAAAATGTAAAAAAATGTAAAATCAAATGGAATATTATTATAAAAAAATTGTACATTAGCAGTCTATTTTATATTACTTTTTATAGTAATATTCTTTTTCATAGCAATTTTCCCACTTTTGTTTACAAGAGTGGGATTTTTTTTTCAATCATTTTAAATGTACTTTTGTAAAAAAAAGTAAGTCATCTTATCGCCTTCACTTTCAGTGGGGGAGGAAAGTCCGGACACCACAGAGTAGCATAGCGGATAACATCCGTCACCACACCTCGGCGTGGTAGGACCAGTGCAACAGAAAGCAAGTACAGTTAGGCTGTAGTGAAACCAGGTAAACTCTATGCGGTGCAATGCTATGTACATTGGAGATCCGATAATAATCGGGAGAGAATTACTCGTTCGATTTCAAGGGGTAAGCAGCTACAGTTGTAAAGCAATTTATAATGGAGATAAATGATAAGAATCCCGACGTTTTCGGGATAACAGAATCCGGCTTATTGGCTTACTTTTTTATTTCGATATGCTGATTTGTAAAATTTTATATATATGTTGAAATTCAGTTAGTTGTAAAAAAAATTATTCCTGTACAAGACTGGTTTAAGCCGAAAAATAATTACAAAATCAATTAACAGGCCGTAATTTATTCCCACCAGTGGGTTTAATACCCTCCCGATAGCTATCGGGATGCGTCGAAATATAAAAGATTATTTCCTTTCAATGCCTCGTGGGCTTGCCCCGAGGTAATTTACTAGAAGCTAAATATTTGTCTATATTTTTGAAAATTGTATAAATTAAGGAGTGAATTTTGTAATTTTACAGTCATTAAAAATAGTATATTACACAAAAAAATTAAAAAATTATGGCTTTTGATGTTGACATGATAAAACAGGTCTATGATAGAATGGTAGACCGTGTTGATACTGCAAGAAATATTGTTGGTAAACCACTTTCACTTTCTGAAAAAATATTGTACAATCATCTTTGGGAGGGCAATGCGAAACATGACTATAAAAGAGGTGTAGATTATGTTGATTTTGCTCCTGATAGGATTGCTTTACAAGATGCAACAGCACAAATGGCGTTGTTACAATTTATGCAGGCCGGAAAGAAAAAAGTTGCAGTACCAACGACTGTTCACTGTGATCACTTAATTCAAGCAAGAATTGGAGCTGATTCAGATTTACAGGATGCAATGAATAATAGTAGTGAAGTTTTTAATTTTTTAGCTTCTGTATCTAATAAATATGGTATCGGATTTTGGAAACCGGGAGCAGGAATTATCCATCAAGTAGTACTTGAAAATTATGCTTTTCCAGGAGGACTAATGATTGGAACCGATTCTCATACTGTTAATGCAGGTGGATTAGGTATGATAGCCATTGGAGTTGGAGGAGCAGATGCTGTTGATGTAATGGCTGATATGCCTTGGGAATTGAAATTCCCTAAATTAATTGGAATAAAATTAACCGGAAAACTTTCTGGTTGGACAGCCCCAAAAGATGTCATATTAAAGGTAGCGGGAATATTAACCGTAAAGGGTGGAACCGGTGCCATTGTAGAATATTTTGGTGAAGGTGCAAAAGCATTATCGGCAACCGGGAAAGGAACCATTTGTAATATGGGTGCCGAAATAGGGGCTACCACTTCAACATTTGGTTATGACGAATCTATTGAAAGATATTTACGTGCAACAGGTAGAGAAGAAATTGCAGATGAAGCAAATAAAATTGCACCTTATTTAACAGGAGATGATGAAGTTTACGAAAATCCGGAAAAATATTTTGATCAGGTTATTGAAATTAATTTATCAGAATTAACCCCATATATTAATGGTCCTTTTACGCCTGATCTAGCAACTAAAGTTGGTGAAATCAAAAATAAAGCTAATAAAAATGGTTGGCCTTTAAAAGTGGAATGGGGATTAATAGGATCTTGTACCAACTCATCTTATGAAGATTTATCAAGGGCTGCTTCCATTGCAAAACAAGCCGTTGATAATAATATTGTAGCCAAAGCAGAGTTTGGTATAAATCCCGGGTCTGAACAAGTACGCTATACAGCAGATCGAGATGGCTTACTGAATATATTTGAACAGCTAGATGCTAAGATATTTACCAATGCTTGTGGACCATGCATCGGGCAATGGGATAGAAAAGGAGCTGATAAGGGTGAAAAAAATACGATTATTCATTCGTTTAACCGTAATTTTTCGAAAAGAGCGGATGGAAATCCGAATACGCATGCCTTTGTTGCTTCACCGGAAATAGTAGCTGCAATTGCCATATCAGGTAGATTAGATTTTAATCCAATGACCGATAAATTGACCAATGAAGATGGTGAAGAAATAATGCTTAAGGAACCAACAGGTTTTGAATTACCTCCTAAAGGATTTGAAGTTGAAGAACCCGGTTTTTTAGCTCCAATCAAAGATGGATCGGGTGTAGATGTTGTTGTAGATCCTGATTCTAAAAGACTGGAATTATTAACACCTTTCAAACCTATAGGTGATCAAATTAATGGAGCAAAATTGTTAATAAAGGCTTTTGGAAAATGCACGACTGATCATATTTCTATGGCAGGGCCATGGTTGCGTTTCCGAGGGCATTTGGATAATATATCTAATAATTGTTTAATTGGTGCAGTGAATGCTTTTGGTAAAGAAACTAACAAAGTAAAAAATCAGTTAACCGGCGAGTTTGGTCCGGTGCCTGATACTGCTCGTGCATACAAGGCGGCAGGAGTGAAAACAATTGTTGTTGGAGATCAGAATTACGGAGAGGGTTCTTCACGTGAACATGCGGCGATGGAACCTCGTCATCTGGGTGTAGTTGCGGTAATTGTCAAGTCTTTTGCACGTATTCATGAAACCAACCTAAAAAAGCAAGGTATGTTGGGATTAACCTTTGCAATTGAAAGCGATTATGATTTGATTCAAGAAGATGACACGTTCAATTTCTTAGATTTAAACGAATTTTCGCCGGGTAAAACCTTATCTCTTGAAATTGTTCATGCCGATGGAAGTAAAGATATTATTGATTTGAATCATACCTATAATAAAAATCAAATTGAATGGTATTATGAAGGTTCGGCTTTGAACTTAATTAAAAAACAAAATACATAGATTTTAAATAAAATATCTTTAGTCTGGTAAAAGCTCCTCTTTCCGAGGAGCTTTTTTGTAAGCATTAAATAATATTGCGTCTACTAATTATAACGATTTGTGTGAAAAAAAACAAAACAAAAAAAGCATGAATAATATTTGGTATCTAGAAAACGTAAACTTATTTAAGATTTTATGTCCGCATAAATTTAAGGAATATAAAGATTGCCATACTTTTAATCGATATAATAAAAACGAATATGTTTATTTTGAGGAAGACGCGTCTAATAAAGTATATTTAATAGATAAAGGCAAGGTTAAAATTGGCTATTATACCGAAGATGGGAATGAAGTTGTCAAAGCGATTTTGACAAAAGGAGAATTGTTTGGCGAAAAATCTATTTTGGGTGAAGAGAAACGAAATGAATTTGCTCAATCTCTTGAAAATAATACAAGTATTTGTCCTATTGTTGTTTCAACGCTACATGAATTAATGCGTAACAATAAAACCTTTACGCTTAAAATATATAAATTTATAAACTTTAGAATTCAAAAGTTAGAACGCCGGCTTCAATTATTACTATTTAAGGATGCCAAAACAAGGCTGCTGGAATTTTTAGATGAATTGTGTGAAGATTATGGAATTTGTTGTGAAAAAACAGGTAAAATGAAGATTAAGCATCCATATACCCAAAAAGATATTGCCAATTTAATAGGAACATCACGACCAACTTTAAATTTGATAATGAATGAATTAAAAAATGATAAAGTCATTGATTTTCACAGAAATGAAATACTATTAATGTATCGAACCGCTTAAATTTTAAATTGAAAGAATTTCTCGGGGCTCTAGTGTCAAGTCAAGCATAAATCAACGCACCAAGTCTTGTTCTTTTTCGTTTTTACTTCATCATAAAAAGACTCGCGTAACTAAGGTTATGCTTACTTTTTCTGATTTTGTAAAATTCAAAAAATATCAACGACTTATACATCATTTTACACTTGACTTGACACTAGTGTCAAGTCAAGCATGGTTTATCCAGTCCAAGCCTCGTCCTTATTATCCCTGTCTTCGTTAAAAAATAATCACGTAGTTAAGACTATGCTCTTATTTTTATGCCTTGACAGGAATAAAAATTACTTCGACTTAACCGAAACACCACCCTTGACTTAACACTAGGCTTCGCCCTGGGTTTCTGTAAAATTGTCATTCCTTCGACTAGCGCTGAACTTGTTTCAGTTAAACCCGGATTATGCATTAGGGTTTCGTCATGAAGCTTGAGAGTGCTATAAAATAAGGCAGTTTGGAGAATTCAGCGTAGCACCGCTACGGTG
>SMVB01311648.1_pt1 | contig 11335 bp, 6 predicted proteins | sample 2456461 | NCBI WGS metagenome assembly SMVB01 (sample SAMN11095934, study PRJNA526329) | marine sediment metagenome | biome: Marine sediment; feature: Surficial sediment; material: Deep marine sediment; isolation source: Hadal surficial sediment | place: Pacific Ocean | collected 2014-05 | depth 0-1...
GACGCGGCGGCCGACCATGTGAACGACCTTGCCGAACAGCGATCCCTCGTTGACCACCTCGCCCTGGAGTCCCGTGAAGTGGTCGATCCCCGCCAGAAAATCCGTGTCCGACATCGACCCCGCCGCGGCGTAGATACCGCCGACGTCGACGACGGCGCCCCCGGTAAAGTAGATCCCGGCCGGGTTCACGATGTAGACGGTTCCGACCGCCGACAGGGAACCGGCGATCGTCGAGAACTCCGCCCCGGTGACACGGTTGAGGACGCGCCACGACGAGTTCTGCTGGAGGAAGCCCACCGTGTAGTCTTCGCCGATGTTGAACGTGTCCCAATTGATCACGCAGTCGGGAAAGTGCTGGAGAATCGTCAGCACCGGCACGTCGTCGGCGACCAGGAACGTCGCGCAGTCGGTGTGGCCGCCGGTCGGCAACTGGCCCATGGCTGTCGTGGCCGACCCGATGAGGGCGGCAACGCAGGCAAGGGCCGCGTTCCGGGCAAGTCCGACATGACGGCGGCCCGCGTGGTGCTGGTATCCGGTCATTTGCGTCGCTCCCCTCGATGGACACCGCGTGGACCCTGGGCGGGTCCGCGGCCATACCTTCTACGAGGCGAATTACCCGCGGGATCGCGGAAACAAGGCAGTCTCACTTCCAACTAGAACGCCAGCGAGAGCACGAAATACAGTCGACTCGACCCCGCTTCGACGCCGCGGCTGGGGACGTCGCGGAGGGCGACGCCCCAATCGACACGGACGTCGAGGTTCTGCTTGAGTTGCAGCTCGACCCCGACGCCGGCACCCATCAGTATTCCGTCGGACTCGAACGGCAGTTTCTTGCTGACGTAGGTCCGGCCGACGTCGAAGAAACCCCGGAAAATCAGGTCCCAGTCAGGACGCCCGAAGACGGCCTGGGGGACGAACCGGAACGGCTCGCCGAAGAGCTCGGCGGGCACGGGCTGGATCCCCAGTGCCCTGGGCAGATGGAAGCGGTACTCGGCGTTGAGCACGAGCACCGAGTCGCCCGCGAGCACCGACTGGGCATAGCCGCGCACCGAGTACAGCCCGCCGATAACCTGCTCGAATTGCGGGACGAGACGGTTGCCGGCGGACCACTGGCCCCGAAAACTCAAGGCGAATTCGTGGGCAAGCGTCGACGATTCCGGCGTTGACGGATCCTCCCAGGCGCCGCGGTCCAGGAGCGGCTCGAGAAAGACCTGGCCGCGAAGGTCCCAGCGAAGCAGACCGAAGTCGGCATCCGGGAACAGCCGACCGAGCCGGTTGAGTTCGGTGGGGTTCGTCGGCGTGATGCGGCCGGAGTTCCACTCGGCCAGCACCACGCCGGAGGTACGGTACCAGTCACCGCGGTGATCGAGCCGCACGCCGATGTGCGGCAGAAAGAAATCCGCCTCGCCGATGACGAACGTCACCCGGTTGTCGACCATGATGTGCTGGAACCGCACCCCGGCCAGCAAGTCCAGGAACAGGTTGCCGTCCTGGTAGAACGTGTAGATCACCTCGCCTCCGGCGAACCACGACGCACCCTTGAAGACGTCGTCAAAGCGGCCGACCTCGCGCGCCGTAAACTCGTTCCATCCACCGGACAACCGCCACCGGAGCCGCTCGGTACCGGGGATCGGCGACTCGTAGGACGTCGTCACGGCGTTGACGGCGTCGAAGGAGGTCATGAAGTCCAGCAGCAGGATGTCGTCGTTGTCGGTGAGCTGATTGTGCACCAGCCCGAACCGCTGCCGGATGGTGTCCGTCTGAGACGTGCCGGTGTTGGAAGTCTGCGAGTAGATCGACAGCGGCTTGTTCTCCGTGACCAGGTAGTCGAGCAGCACGCCGCCGACCTGATCGGACGGGCTCAAGGCGATGTCGACGCGCCGACCCGGGTGGCGGCTGAGGTAATAGACGTAGTCATCGAGGCGGTCGCGGCGAAGCAGGTCGCGCCGCTTCTTCGGATCGTCGGCACCGGGCTGGATCGGTGACTGCTGCAGAATTTTCTCGTGGACGGGATTGTCGATACGCTCGTCGGGCGTCACGCGAGCGCCCGAGGCGATGGAACGCAGGTCGGTCACGATGGCGGTCGTGATCAGGATTCGCAGTTCGGTTTGGTCGGCCGGGCGCAGGTCCCGGCCGGTCGCATCGATGTCCCGCGGGTCCGGCTCGACGTACACGCCGATCAAGTGCCGACGCGTGAGCTCATTGCGAAGGTGCTCGAGGATCGTCTGCACGGCGCTGGCGTAGTAGTTTGCGACCGGGCCCCGTGCGATCTCGTCGAGGGTGATCGAGACCGACGGCACACCCTGCCGGGGCGCGACAAAGCCGTCCGGGGTTCGGCCGAGGGTGATCGGCGTCTCCATGAGAACCGTTCGTTTCGGCAGCTGCCGGTGGCCCTTCTGCAGGTAGCGGGGCACGAAGCTGCTGACCGGATAGGCGGGCCCGTCCATCTCGACGACGGCAGGCGATTGCTTGCGAGGTGTCTCGGTGTTCTGGGACCACGCCGGCTGCACGGATACCGGCAGGATCACCGCGAACACGAGACCCGGTGCAGCTCGCCGAAGCGCGCGGTTCAGTCGCCGCCAAGCGGCGCCGATAGCCCGGGACTGCACCGGCCCGGCGGGCCGGGCGCCGGAAGGGAGTGTTGCATCAATGAAACGCACTACGGGTTCTCTGCTCGGGCTGGGACTGACGGTGTCGATGGCGTTGCTCGCAGGCTGCACCGCGGCCCCGGCGACCGGCGTCGCCCTCACCGCGATCGGTCCCGCCTCCGGGAATGACTCCCGGTTCGGGTCCACGTTCCGGCTGGGCGCCGGCGACGCCCTGGGCACGATCATCTACGCCGGCGGTGGCGTGGAGGACATGGACCGGCCCGGCCGCTTCGATGAGGCCTCCCGCTATGCCACGGTGGATACGGACGATCGACCATCGCGGTGACGGATCCCCCAACGGGTTGGCGTCTGAATCCCGCATGGCTAGAAGAGCATTTGCATCTGCATCCGCACGACGAGCTGGCCGGCCTTGCCGGTGTCGTCCTCGAGCCATGCCGCCCGGCGTGAAGACCAGAAATCATCGACAGGATTGAACCCGTACCCGACGTCCATCGTCCACTTCAGCTCGTGTTCGCTGAAGAAGTAGTTCGCACCCAACGTGAGGACGCTCAGTTCCTCGCCGACGCCGTCGGTCTCGCCGGCCTCGTAACGGCCGAACACCTCCCATTCGTCGGTGACGAAGATCCCGGCCTGCACGACGGCGCCGAACTGATGCAGCACGGGCTTCGACTTCTCGTCGACCGTGGTGCCGATGACATAGGCGAAGATGCTCGAGCCGCCGAACTCGACGGTGATGTCCGCGGTCCAGCGCAGCAGGTTGATGTTGTTCCTGCCGACGGGCACGACCGGCAGCAGGTCCTCCCACTGCAGCATCACGCCCGTCCCCAGCGCCACCGTCGGAGTGTCGCCCGGAAAACTGGTGAAGTCGTCCAGCTCCTTCCAGCGGCCCCTCAGGAGAACCTCCGCCCGAGCAGCCACCCGCCACCGCTCGCCCGGGGCCAGTTCCCCGACAAGATCCTCTGGCGGGGCGCTGGGATCGACGTTCCCCACGGAAGCGTCCATGAAACCGGCGCTGATTCGGAACAGGTCGTCTCGATACCGCAGCATGATGCCGACGGTGCGGGTCTGCGAGAACGCCTTGGACACCAGCGACCGCTCCATGGCGAGCTGGCGCTTGCTCGACACCTGCTCCTCACGAAGGAGCGGCGGCCTGGCACGGCCGACCAGTACCATGAGCTCGTCGGTTACCCGATACCGCACGTTGAAGGACTGCATCACGAAGCCGCTTGACGGCGAGTCGGCCATGCCGATGGTGTAGCCGAGGTCCGGCGTTATCAGGTGGCCGTCGATCTTGATCTTGGCCCGCCGGACCGCGAAGCCGTCGCGGGTATCCAGTGTGCCGTTCGATTCCCGGCGTCGATTCCACACGTACCGGGTCTGTAACTGCCCGCTGACCTCGAGCCGGAAGTTGCCGTCGGCGCTTTGCAGGAAGAAGTCGTCATCCCAGCCGCCGGTGAGGTCGGTGTCCTTGAGGGTCGTCCGCGCGTCGGCATCGGCAAGCAGGTCGCTGACCAGCCCGCGGATCTCATCGGCGCGGCGGCGCGTCAGCCAGTGATCGGTCTCGTTCGTTTCCAGCCGCTGCAGCCCGGCCTCGATCCGATCGAGGCGGCGGACGAGCTGCTCGTGCTCGGCCCGCGCGTGGCTCGCTCGTGTCGGGCCGTCGGCATCGGCGGCCCACGCACCGTCAGCGATGATCACAGTGCCGACGACGAGTGTCAGGAGCGTGGTCACCATTGGGGTACCTGCGGTTGTATCGGCCCTTGGCCCGTTCCGGGTCGACATCCAAGCTCAGGGCGACACCGCCTGCCACCGAAGCGGCACGCTGCGGTTCCTGAGGCGGGGATCCGCGGTATACCGCTGCCGCACCGCCGCGGCATGCTCGATCGCCTCGGCCCCCAACCGGTCGCATGCCCGGGGGTATCCCAGCTCGTCCAGCAGGCTTCCGGCGGCGGCTTCGAATCGCTCGACCGTGTCCGGCTGCATCTGCGTCCGCCAGTCACGCATCCCCTGCGTGACGGGCCGCCACGCCTTCTTCGCCGACAGTGCCGGGTCGTCCCTTGTCCTGCCCTCGTGAAACTGCACCATCGACTCGTCATAGGCGACGCCCAGGAACGCACACAGTCTCTCGCACTGCTCGCGCGGGTTCTCCACCAACGCTTCGTACCGGATTTCGTGGTACAGGTCACTGCCCAGCGCGCGGCCCGCCTCTATTCCGAGCCGGACGAATCGCTCCCACCAGAAGGCCGTGGTCGAGATCGGATCGTCGGCCCACGTCGGGGCCCGTCCTGCGGTGCGATACGCCCTGTTCCAGTCCTGCATCGACAGGCAGACGTCGCGCCCGTCGCGGACGAGGTGGACGAACTTCGCCGCCGGCCACAGTTCGTGAAGCAGCGGGATGTCCTGGACGTAACCGGGCGTCTTGTCCCCAACCAGTTGCTTGCCGTGGTGGCGACCGTACAGGTCGAAGACGCGCGACACGAACCCCGCATAGGTGCCGGTGGGATTGTCGCCGGCGATCCGTTCGAGCTCGTCCGCGGTGATCCGCAGGTTCCCGAACTTGTGGTACGCAAGCAGGCTCGGCACGAGTTCATTCGTCACGAGCCCGTCGCCGGTGACGCCGATCCTCTTCCTGTGAAAGCGAGGGACCCAGTGCGTCTCGGGCGTGATGGCGATCATCGGATGGGCGTCCACCATGCGCTTCAGCAGCGTCGTCCCGGAGCGGGGACAGCCGACGATGAAGACGAACGGGTTGGTCACGGCCGCTGAAGTGCGGCCGGCCGGCGCGGTCACCACAACGGATGGCTTGTCGATCCTGGGCCTGGGCCGAACCGACGCCGCGTCGCGGTCCGGCGCGTCGCCCGGCCGTGACATGTTCTGCCGCCACCATGCACGGCAGCGGTCGGCGATCCGGGCGATCTCCGGCGACGGTTGTTCGGTCGCCCGGTCGTAGCCGAACGTCGTCAGGACGTCCCCGGCGATCGCCTCGAACAGCTCGACGTCGCGGCTCGACATCTGCGTTCGCCAGTCGCGGAGGCCGATTGTCGGGGCGATCCACGACGCCTTGGCGGAGCGGCCGGGCTTTGTGTCGGTCTTGCCCTCGTAGTACGTGACCATCTGCTCGGCAAAAGGCAGGTCCAGGAACGCCGCGATCTCCTCGAGCCCGGCCCGCGGGTCGGCGACGAGTGCGTCGTAGCGGACCTCCAGGTACCGCGATGGGTCGAGCCGCCTGCCGTGCGTGAGACCGGCCAGCACGTCACGGCGCCACCACAGCGCCGCGGCGGCAATCGGTTGCTCTTGGGCCAGTTCCAGCTTCGCCGGCCCCTTGCCCCAGTCGCGGACGGACAGTGCGATCTCCCTGCCGTCACGGATCAGGTGAATGAACCGGACGTTCGGAAAGAGACCGTGCAACCGTGGAATGTGCCGGCAGTAGCCGGGAGCCTTCTCGCCGGCCAGCGGCTTGCCGTGAAGACGGCCGAATTCCGTGTAGATGCCGCTGACGAACTCGCTGTAGCTGCGGGCGGTTTCGGCCACGCGGTCGGGTACGTCGTCCGCCAGCCCCAGGCGGGCGAAGCGGGGCATCGCCCGAACCCGGGCGACAAGCTCGGGCGTCAAGGCGGGATCGACGCCGTCGGGAACTCGACGAATAGCGCTCGGAATGAAGTGACAGTCGTAGCCCACCGCGAGTTGCGGGTGGCTGTCGAGCATCCGCTGCAGCATCGTCGTACCGGATCGAAGGCACCCGACCACGAACACGTATGGATTGCGCTCGGCCGTCACGGACACGCCGGACCCCAGTTGGCCAGGAGCATGAGGAAGTCGGCGATCCCGACCACGCCGTCGCCGTCGAGGTCGGCCGGATGCCCGCGATTGGGTCCCCAGGCCGCAAGCAGCGCGAGGAAGTCGTTGATGCCGATGGTGCCGTCGCCGTCGATATCGCCGTTCGCCGGCGGACCGCCGACCGTCACCGTGACAACCACGGCGCCCGGCTCCACGCTCACCGTAACACCCGGCGGCGCGTTGACCGCGTCGAAAGCGCCGCTGACGGACGAACCCGTGACGATCTGGAACTGCTGCCCGGCGAAGGGCTCCGACCCGACCACGAACGACAGGTTCAGCGTCCCGGCGAGCGTGACCGCGCCGCTGACCGAAAGTACGTCACCGACCGGGCAGGCCAACTCGATGTCCAGTGTGCCCTGGGGCGTCTGCGCGTATGACCCGTTCACGATGAGCTGGCCGATCGACAGCCCCGGTCGCACGGTGCCCGAACTTGTCACCGCCCCGGTCACGGTCCCATCGCCCTCGATGACGCCCTGGGTGTTGACCACGACGATCGGCGCCGATGCCTGACCGCCGTTGACGAGCGAGAGCGTCCCCTGGCCGAGGTCGCCGACAAACAGGTGCTGTGCGTTGGCCCAGGTCGAGCCGGCCCCGATGATGGTCGCGGTCCCGTTCGAGCCGGGATCGTCGCCGAGCGTTCCCCGGACGCCCGAGACCGACGCGCCGTCTGACACGGTAAGGACTCCGGTGCCGAAATTGCCCACGAAGATGTCGACGGTGTCGGTCCAGGTCGACGTCGGGCCGCTGATCGTGACGGTGCCGGTCGAACCGACCTCGTCAGCGAGCTTCACCTTCGCCGTATTGAGCGCGCCGCCGCCGGTAACGGTCACGGAGCCCGAAGAGAATTTTCCCACTTCCAGTTGTAACTGGACGTTCCAGGTCGAGCCGGGACCACTCACGAGAACGGACCCGTCGGAGCCGAGGTTGTCTCCGACGCGGGTTGAGCCGCTGAAGGTCGCCGTCGCACCGTCGAGCACACTCAGTACGCCGGTGCCACCGTTACCGACGGCCGCCGCCGCCCCGACATGCCACGATGCCCCGGCGCCGCTCACGACGACGGTCCCGTTCGAACCGAGGTCGTCGGCGACGAACAGAGCCGGCGTCGAAACCGATCCACCGTCGGTGATATTGAGCGTACCCGTGCCGATGTTGCCCACGAAGAGCGTCCCGATCGAGGTGAACGTGCTTCCGGTGCCGTCGACGTTGATCGTGCCGTTGGACGCGAACAGATCGCCGATCCGCACGAACTCGGTCGTCGCAATCGCAGAGCTGCCGCTCAGAATGTTGAGCTCGCCCGTCGCGCTCTTGCCGACGATCATCTCCGGGGCCGACAGCGCGGCGCCGTTGGATGCGGTCAGCGTGCCGGAACCCGACACCCCGACAGACAGTTCGACGCTGCTGGTCCAGGACGAGCCCGGTCCGTCAACGAGGGCCGTTCCCGTGCCGAAGAAATCGTCGCCGACGCGGTCGACGACGCCGGAGACGGTCGCTCCGCCCGTAATCTGAAGGGTCCCGGGGCCCTGGTTACCGACCGAGATCGCCACCGAGTCCGTCCATGATGTGGTCGGGCCGTCCACGGTCATGGCCCCGTCGGCCGTGAAGTCGTTGCCGATCTTCACGCGCGACGAGTTGAGCGTGGCGCCGTCGGACACGACCAGTGAACCGGTACCGGAGTTGCCGACCGTGATCCCCGCCGTCGTGGTCCAGATCGAGGTCGGCCCCTGCAGTGTCATCGCCCCGACCGCGGTGTCATTGTCGCCGATCCGTACCGGCGCCCTGCTGTCCAAGAACCCGCCATTGCTGATCGAGAGCGTTCCGGCGCCCTCATTGCCGACGCACACGCCGCTGGTGTGAGTCCACGTACTGCCCGGACCGTCGAGCGTGACCGCCCCCGAAGAGCCGAAGTCGTCGCCGATGAGGACCAGGCCGGTCGTGGCTGTACCAGCATTGCTGATCACCAGCGACCCGGTGCCCGCGTCACCGACGATCACGACGTCGTTGCTGATCAGCGACGCTCCGGCGGACACCACGAGCGTTCCAATGGCCCCTGTATCCTTGCCGATGCGAACCTTCAGCGTCGGCGGCACCGCCAACGGCACGATGGTCAGCGTGCCGTTGAGCAGCGTGAGCGTGCCGACGTCCAGCAGTTTGTCCCCCACGACGGCCCCGTTGAGCGTGTACGACCCCAGGGCGAGGTCGAAGGTGACGACGCCTTCGGACATGTTCATCAACTCGTTGGCGGACGGCGTGGAAAAGACGACGCCGTAGGTGAGGTCGAGGTCGAAGATCGCCGTGTCGAGCAGTCCCGGCACACCGATCGGTGTCCAACTGGCGGCGGTGCTGAACGTGCCGCCCAGCGGCTCGATCCAGGTCCGCTCCAGGCCACCGGCAACTGCCGGCGCTCTGGAAACCAACAAGACAACAGTGACGATGGTTGATCTGGTCATCGCAGCCATGTCCTTCTCCGGTCGTATGAGCACGGTTCCAAGTGCAGATGCACCGCCCCGTCGGACGGTGACCACTACTCCAAAGAGGACTGCTGGCAGGGATGGAATACGCCCGACCGGAACCAAAGTGGCCGATGGGGCGAATATTGGCCCTGGAGACTGGCTTTCTCGGGTGTGCCGTGGCATGCTGTAACGGCGAAGGAGACCCCGCTGCGGTAGAAGACCGGGCGGGTTGAACGGAAGGAAAGCAGACATGGAATCGAGGTACGCCCCCCGCTGTACCGCCGCGTTGTTGGCATGTGCCGGCGTCGTGTGCGCCGACGGTGATCCGCCCGTGTCCGGGCAGATCATCGTGCGTCTGGCCGCGACCGCGGACATCGACGCGTTCATCACGCAGTGCCAGGCGGACCACCCCGCCCTGGGCCTCGAACTGGCAGTCGTCAACGCCATGGAGTCGGAGTCGACGTACCTGCTGAACTTCGACCCGTCGGGCCTCTCCGCCGACCAACTCGACGAGCTTGAATACGATCTTCAAGGCGACTACCAGGACACGTACCTGAGCTGGGGCGGATTCGCATACATCGCCCAGGGTCCGGAGGGCGGCACCGGCAGCGTCTGGTTCTACGTCGACTCGAGCGGCCCGGATCTCTTTCCCGCGCAGTTCGCCGTCGGCACGCTCGGCCTGGCCGACGCCCACCTCACCTCGACCGGCCAAGGCACCGTGGTGGCCGTGCTCGACACCGGCATCGATGCGACACATCCGCAGTTGCAGGGCCGTGTGCTCGCCGGCGGCTACAACTTCATCGACGGAACCGATGACACCGCCGACGTCGGCAACGGCGTGGACGACGACGGCGACGGCCTGGTGGACGAACTGGTCGGGCACGGCACGTTCGTCGCGAGCCTGGTCACGCTGGTGGCGCCGGACGCACGGATCCTGCCGATCCGCGTTCTCAACGGCGACGGCGTCGGCAGCGACTGGAGCGTCGCACTCGGCATCCACTACGCGATCGACCACGGCGTGGAGGTGATCAACCTCAGCCTCAGCTCCACGCACGAATCCGAGATCATCGAGGAAGCGGTCGAGCGGGCGGCGGACTTCGGCATCGTGATCGTCAGCGCCGCGGGCAACTTCGGCACCGACGTCCCGCAGTTCCCGGCCGTCGAGAGCCCGGTGCTCGGCGTCGCCGCCGTCGACGAACAGGACATCAAGGCGTCGTTCAGCAGCTACAACTGGGATCTCACGTTCACGGCGCCCGGCGCCAACACGAACCCGGACCAGCCGGACCCGCTGCACTCGATCATCGGCGCTCTGCCGGGAGGCGGCTTCGCCATGTCGGAGGGCACGAGCTTCGCCACCGCGCTGGTTTCCGGAGGCGCGGCACTGATCCGGGCCCAGCACCCCGAGTGGCCGAACGACGACGTCTCCGCCTCGGATATCGCCGACGAGATCGAGGAAGTTCTCGCCGCAGCCTCGGTCGACATCGACGAGCTCAATACCGGCTTTGCCGACCAACTCGGCGAAGGCCGCATGGACCTCGCCGCAGCCGTCGCCGCCGGGCCGAGCGCCCCGACACTCGGCGACCTCGACAACGACGGCTCGGTCGGGATTCTCGACTTCCTGGCGCTGCTCGCCGACTGGAGCTTGACGCACAGTTCCGCCGACCTCGACGGCGACGGCACGGTGGGGATTCTCGACTTCCTGATCCTGCTGGGGAACTGGTCGGGTTAGAGGGATCAGTGATCCGTGATCAGTCGTCAGTGATCAGTCTGACTGACAACTGACCACTGACACCTGACAACTGATATATTGAGATAACCGTGGCGCAGTCAGCAAAGCAAGGGGCGATCCTGCTGACAGCGGCACAGGCCTGGCACGCATTGTCAAGCTACGTCATCTTCGTCACGGCAGCCCGCATGCTCGGTGAAGAGCGCTTCGGCGACTTCGGGCTCGTGGCGTGGACGATGACGGCCCTCGAGACGCTCGTCATCGCCGGGGTACCGCGCTCGGTCTCGTACTACGTCGCGCGGGTCGCCGATGCCGCCGGGGTCATAGCCGTGCGCGGCTTGAAGGTGACGCTCGCCCTGGCGGCGGCGCTCACCGTACTGCTGATCGCGGCGACACCGCTGATCGTCATGTTGTGGCGTGATCCGGCGGCTGCCGGGGCGTTGCGCATCTCCGCGGTCGACTTCGTTGCGTTTGCCGGCTTTGCGGTCCTGGTGCAGGCCGTCAACGGGTTGCACCTGTTCCGCCGCCAGGCGGCGATCTGGATGATCTACAGCACGGTGAAGGTCGTTGCCGTGGTCGGGCTGCTGTATGTCGGCGGCGGGGTCGAGTGGGGCATTCTCGGGTACGTCATCGCCTCGGCCGTCGGGAGCCTCGTGGCGGTCGTCGGTAGCGTCGGACCCCTGCGGCGCGGCGACGAGCGGCCCAATGCGCCC
>SMVB01169428.1_pt1 | contig 11333 bp, 9 predicted proteins | sample 2456461 | NCBI WGS metagenome assembly SMVB01 (sample SAMN11095934, study PRJNA526329) | marine sediment metagenome | biome: Marine sediment; feature: Surficial sediment; material: Deep marine sediment; isolation source: Hadal surficial sediment | place: Pacific Ocean | collected 2014-05 | depth 0-1...
AAAGGAGGCCATGGTTTTGGAATGAGAAAAAATGGCTTTCCTTCAGACAATTGGGTTGAACGCTTTTATGATTGGGCTCAAGTGGAAGGAATAATCAAATAACACAAATGATCATGAAACATTTTATTATATATTTTAGCCTATTATTTACTTTAACCCAAATTATGCATTAGAACTTCGTAATTCGGGTCTAAACAGCAATAAATCAGGGAATTTTATTGGTTTTAGCACCCCGAGTTCTCCTTTAGATTTGTAATGGTATTAAAAAAAGAATAATTAAAATGATGATGATGGAATTTCTAGTGCATAAAGCGGGTTTAACTAAAAATTTGATACGAAAAAAAAGAGGTTGTCTTAAAGACAACCTCTTAAAAAATTAATTCAAATATTTTTTATTTAAAAACTTATTACTGCTTCAAATACGATACCATTCATCTCAGCTCCTGATAAAACTGGTGGTGTCCATGCATTTGGAGACCAAGCATCATCATCAGAATTATACTTTTGTGAAACATATTCTAGTTTCATTAGTATATTTTTAGTCATAAACCAACCGGCTCCAATATTAGTTCGAGTAATCTCTTGAGAATTTGGCTCAACATTTCCTTGAGCATAATCAGCATTTCCATTTACTGAATTGAATCGTCCTGCTACATAAAACTGTTCCCAAGAACCAAATCTGTAAACTAATTCTGCCCCAATTTGAGTAAAGAGCCCCTTTTCATATCCATCGACTTTATTTCCTTTATTTATTTCATAAATTCCAAAGAACTCTAATCCTTTCCATTTTACGAAAGGATTGAATTGAAACGAAAAGTTATTTTTAAATCCTGGATTAAATCTACCACTAAAAGCCCCGCTAGAAACTAAAGTTTCATCTTCCTGAACATAATCAAAAATGTTGTAATATCTGGACCCCGCTCTATCTCCACTATAAAGATGAGTTCCATTATCATAACCACTAGCAGAATAAACAGAACCTGTTAATCTAACTCTTAAATCTTCATTAACTTGTTTATCCCATCCTAGTTTACCATAGAAGGTAATTTTATTATCTTTTTCACCCACTACAGTATCTGAACCCCAAGGCGTAATTGAGTTACTAACCGAAGGATTGAAAATACCTGATGTAATACCACCAACTACAATAAAATTATTTGGTCTTACAGTTAATTCTGCAAAAGGTTCAACAGTGTAAGAGTCCATTATATAATTACCAACGAAAGGATTATAGATTGCCATCGCATTATCTGTTCTTCTAAAATGAGCATCACCATAATTTGGTTGATCAACCCCTATTTTTATAAATGTAATATCCATGACATTCTTTAAAAAATCTTCCTTGATAAAGTTTAGTCTATCTACTTGTAAATAACCACCTTTCACCCATGTTTCATTATGGTTTCTAGAGGATAAAAATGTTCTTAAATGCATACGTACTCCATCAGCTAATTGAACATCAAAATTTAAGTTTGCTGTTGGCAAGTTAACATTGGATCCTATCGCCGCTAGATTATCCATGTCATTTGAATGACTTAAGCCTTGAAATTGAAGTGCAAAATCACCTCCAACTTTTATTCTAATTTTTTCAAAAGTAATGGAATCAGTTTTGGTAGTTTCAAAAGTATTTAATCCATCAAACCCAATAGGTCTAAAATTTTGAAGTTCTTGTGAATTTATTGAAACGGTTTGTGAATTCATAGTGATACTAAAAATAGCAAGCATCATGGTCAGGAAAATTATTTTTGTGGTTTTCATATCTACTAATTTTTAATTGATTGTTTTTATATTAAAATTTTATTAAAAAGTCAATGGTTATTTCATCTCCAGTCTGTATGGCTCCAAATAATGCCGTTGGAGGGTCAACATTAAAGTCTGTCATTTTCAGTCTGTGACTACCTTTTAAAACAACATTCTTATCGCTCTTATCAATAACCGTATTAATCTCTACCTCATTTTTTTTACCTGCAATTGTTAAAAAGCCAACTAATTTCATTCTCAATTCTTCGTCATTATTACTAATTACTTCGGCATTTATGAATTCATATGAAATTTTAGGGAATTGAGATTCCTTCAAGGCTTTTCTTGTAATTTTATCCATTATTGAAGAGCCCATACTATTTTTAATACTTGCTATTTCTACATCTAAATTCAATTTTTCAATTTGATTTTTATCATCATTAAAAATTAAAACAGCGGTTACTGTTTCGGCCTTACTATCCCAATCATGCAGGGTTGAAGTTCCTTTAATTATCAATTCACTATATACCATGTTCATTCGAAGAATATTAGATTCTTCCAAAACATTGATTTGATTTTGAGAAAATGCATTATTCGCAAAAAACAATACAAATAATCCAATTATATGCGAATATTTCATAGTATATATAGTTTTAATAATTATTCTACAAAATTATATTGATTTTTAGTCTAAAAATATGATATATGTCAGTTTTAAAAAAAATAAAAAATGAGAATTCATTTTTATCTGTTCCCTATCAAAATCATTATAATTAGTTGTGCAGAACAAAAATTAATTCTGTGTATACCAAGCCGTGTTACAGAATTTTGTCTTGGTAGTACAACATTTGTTTTGAAATATCAAGTCTGAATTTCGAGCACCTTTCCATAAATTAAAGTTGTCATCTAAGCTTCTATACCTTTTGGAGTAATGAGGCTGATTACATAGAATAATTAAAATTTCTCACGAAACTTTGTACGGTAATAGAAAACAAATTATACATCAAGAATATGGTTTGTCTTTGGTGCCTTAACGGCATTGGACAACTATTTCATGGCTTAAATATTGATGTGAATTCCATTCAACCAGGAGAGGTAATTGTGCCAAGTGAAATAACTAATATTACTGTGCTTATGAGGGAAATTGATAAGTAGCAAATGATGCATGTAATCCCGGTAAGATTTTTTTTAAATATTGAGATTAACCCAACTGATTCGGTACGATTCTAGATATTAGAAGGTGGAATTCAATATTTGGAAATTGGAGCTATTGAAAATGGATTGCTAGAACGTGCATAAAAAATTAAACCAACCAGTGATGAATAAAAAAATGGTTTGCTATTTCACAATTTTGAATATTCCAAATATTGGAAAATATAAAAACTAAATTTATATCATTTCTAATTTCTCAGTCCAACACAAATTTAAAGCGAAAATGGAGAAATTAGACAATTAAATCGATAGATCAGCTTTTCCTAAAATGATTACAATTGGAATGAGCATGTTATTCAATGAATTAATTGATGTCACCAAATGTTATATTTAAGTTAAAAACGCTTTGATAAAAACATGATTTTTTTCCATAGAAAATGATTTATATCGAAAAATACGCCAAGTAAATAGTTGTTAAAATCCTTGTTTTTAATCAAGTAAACATGGTTTATTCAAAACATTATAAAGGCAATATCTTGAATAAATCACGTTTTTATAAGTAAAGAGCTAGTATGAAAGAATTTTTTTATTGATATTTTTTATCTATTTTTCGAAAATTATTTAACAAAACATAACTTTTCTTAAGAAATGAGTAAATATTTAAAATATTTTCTAATCTTCATTATTATACTTTTTAGTAATTTCATTGTTTCCACTGCTATATCCAATTCTTCATCAAATGATGAGTATATTTTACCGGAAACCTCGATAGAAACTAAAAAGGAAGAGGTGCCTTTGAATGTATATCCTGCATCACAAACTGAAAAAGTATCTAAAAAATTGGATTCAGTATTTAAAAGGTTCAATAAAAGACATGATTTCCACGGAAGTATTTTAGTAGCTAAAAATGGTAAACTTATATTTTCGAATGAATATGGCTATGCAGATTTTAAGAAAAAAACAAAATTGGATAAAAATTCAGTCTATCAGCTGGCATCGGTAAGTAAACAATTTACAGCTGCTTCCATCATGATACTTTATGAAAAAGGTCATTTGGGTCTTGACGATTTTGTTATTAATTATTTTCCTGATTTTCCTTATCAAGAAATAACGATTAAACAATTGCTCAATCACACTTCGGGTTTACCCAAATACTTCTGGCTTGCCGAACATAAATGGGAAAAAGAAAAGGCGCCTTCAAATGATGATATGATGCAAATGATGGCAGAATATAATTTGCAAAGATTTTTTAAACCAGGAAGAAATTTTGATTATTCGAATACCGGATATATTGTTCTGGCTTCAATCATTGAAAAAGTATCAGGTAAAGATTATGGTGAATTTCTTCAAACCCATATTTTTGATCCCTTAGAGATGGAAAATTCGTTTGTATATAGATATGAGATGGACTCCATAAGTGAAAATCAACTCAAGGGATATCGTATTTATAGAAGAAGATATCATACAGAAATTGGGGGTACTGTAAATGATGCTATTGTTGGTGATAAAAATGTATATTCAACCACAGAGGATCTCTTCAAATGGATAAACGGATTAAATAGTGGTAAAATTGTTTCTAAAAAATCCTTGAAAATGATGTATACCAAAGGTGAAACAACATACGGGAGAAAAGTACCTTATGGATTTGGATTTAGAATAGATGATAAAAAATCAGAAAAAATAGTTTACCATCACGGTAAATGGAATGGTTTCAGTACTTCAATAGTTCAATATACGGATACTAAATTAGTTATCATAACTCTTGAACACTCAAAATACAATTCTTTGAAACATTTGAATCAAAAAGTTCGAACCATTGTTGAAGAAAACTTTAACGACACTACTTTATAATATAAATCAAAGGTTTGAAGCTGTAATGCCAGCCTGCCGGTTTATCAAGCTAAAGGCATGGCAAGTCAGGGATTTTCTAGTCATAAAGCGGGTTTAAAGATCAAGGCTTACTTCAATTTGATGATTTATTAAATCTTCAAATATTTCTCTTTCCCTTATTAGATAATCTTTATTTTGATAAACTAAAACTTCGGCAGGGCGACATCTTGAATTATAATTAGATGCCATACTAAAGCAATAAGCACCTGCATTTTTAAATGACAATATATCACCTTGTTTGATTTCAGCTATGGATCTATTTACAGCAAAAGTGTCATTTTCACAGATATAACCAACAACAGTATATTCTTTTTCTTTACCATTAGGATTCGAAATATTTTCTATATCATGGTAAGCTCCATAATACATGGGTCGGATCAAATGATTCATACCCGAATCAATTCCAGCAAAAATAGTCTCAGAATTTGGTTTAATAACATTTACATGGACCAAAAAGTAACCACATTCACTCACTAAAAATTTACCGGGTTCAAACTCCATCGATAAGTCTTTACCATATTCTTTACAAAATTCATTAAAACGCTTGCTCATGATTTTACCAAATTTCTGTATATCGGTTGCCGAATCACCTTCTTTATAGGCCACTTTAAATCCACCTCCAAAGTCTATGAATTCTAAATCGTCAAATTTTTTGGCAATATCAAACAAAACTTCGGCTCCTCTTATAAATACATCTATATCCAAAATGTCTGACCCCGTATGCATATGAACACCATCAATACGAGTGCCTGTTTCATTAATTATTTTTTCCACCTCCGGCATATGATCTTTTGAAATTCCAAATTTAGAAGCAACATGCCCAACAGATATTTTTTTATTTCCGCCAGCCATGATATGTGGATTGATACGTATACTTACTGGTATTTCGGGATATTTTTGACCGAACTCTTTTAAGATTGACAAACTATCTAAAGTAATTTTCACTCCATACCCCACGGCTTTGTCTAATTCGGCCATAGAAATTCCACTAGGTGTAAAAGAGATTTGAAAGGGATCAAAACCAGCTTTTAAACCCAATTGCACTTCTTGAATAGAAACACAATCAATATTGCCATTCAAAGATTTTATCAATTTTAAAATACTAATATTAGAAAGCGCTTTGACTGCATAATTAATTCTTAATTTATTGGCACTGCTAAATGCATTTTCTAAACTTTGGTATTGTGAAATGATTTTTTCGGCATCGTATACATATAACGGACTGCCATATTTTTTTACCAAAGATTCTAAATATTCTATATTCATAAAGCGCATTATTAAGGAGGCAAAAGTAACCAACTGTATTATTTTTTAAAATTTTTTTATAAATAATAACAAATAATGTTTATTAGTGATATTTTAACAAGACTTTAAATGTAAATGACTTGTAAAGTCTTTTGAATTTATACAGTCGAATTAATCCCTCTTTTTGTGCTGGAAACCCAATGAACCTCATTATTTGTATTTTCTATAATTCGTTGATTTTTTTTGTCGAATAATACAATTTTCAAATCAATCCATCTTCAAATTATCATCAAGCATACTTTTTAGCCGTTAACTCAGCTATTTTAACAATCACTTCCGTAGCTTTTTGCATAGATTCTACCGGAACATATTCATATCTTCCATGAAAATTATGACCTCCTGCAAAAATATTGGGACAAGGTAAGCCCATATATGATAATTGAGAACCATCTGTTCCACCACGGATTGCTTTAATCAAAGGCTTTATGCCTAATTCCTTCATAGCCTGTTCTGCTATATCAACAATATGCATTACAGGTTCAACTTTTTCTTTCATGTTAAAATATTGGTCACGTATTTTAACTTGAATCAAATCGTCGCCAATCCTATTATTTATATCATGCGCATTTTGTTGAAAATCAACCTTTCTCTGTTGAAATAAATCTTTATCATGATCGCGAATGATATATTCCAATTCAGTTTTTTCAACATCTCCTTTGATGTCGCATAAATGAAAAAATCCTTCATAGCCTTCTGTTTCTTGCGGAATTTCATTCGTAGGTAAGTTATTTATAAATTGAGCTGCAATCAGCATTGAATTGATCATTTTTCCCTTCGCATATCCCGGATGCACAATTTTTCCATGAATAGTAACTTTTGCACCTGCCGCATTAAAATTTTCATATTCCAATTCACCCACCTGGCTTCCGTCCATGGTATAGGCCCAATCAGCATCAAATTTTTCAACATCAAATTTATGAGCACCCTTACCAATTTCCTCATCGGGTGTAAAACAAATTCTTAGGGTACCATGTTTAATTTCAGGATGTTGAATCAAATACTCCATCGCGGTAACAATTTCTGTAATCCCTGCCTTATCATCCGCTCCCAATAGCGTATTGCCGTCGGTTGTAATCAAGGTTTGCCCTTTATAAAGAAGTAAATCCTCGAAATAGTCTGGCGATAGAACGATGTTTTTATCTTTGTTTAACACGATATCTTTACCATCATAATTTTTATATATCTGTGGATTTACATGGGTACCCGTATAATCCGGACTCGTATCAAAATGAGAGATAAAACCAATAGTAGGGACTTTAATATCAATATTACTGGGTAAGGTAGCCATAACATATGCGTTTTCATCCAGACTAACATCACTAAGTCCTATTTCTTTCAATTCTTTAAAAAGTAAATTAGCCAATACCCACTGTTTTTCTGTACTTGGAAATTTAGGGTTATTTGGATCTGACTGCGTATCAATACGTACATATTTTATAAATCTGTCAATTATTTTTTGCATACCTGAAATTTTATCAAAAATATTAAAACTGTTTTATATCTAACAAAAAAAAGAGGCTGTTTGTTAACAGTCTCTTTCCTATTTCATTTTATAATGATTAGTTTCTTTAATTTACTGATCCTACTGGACATACTTTTGCATAGGGTATGATATAGGTATCAATGGGCCATGTTACATTCTCAAAAGAATAGTTTGTTGTTTCTATATTGTATTTCGAATATGTGTAATCTGCAGGTAAAACGGTATCTCTGTCATTAGCATCTTTAGGGTATCTTGTTTCTCCTACATATAAATTAACCTCACTTAGTTTATAATTTGTGTCAGTTATAACATAATCTACTTTTGCTGACATTCTTCCATCACCACCACTTATATAAATCTTGACATAACCAACTTCAATACTGTTTGTTAAATCACATCCCTCGGCCTTGACATAAAGTGGAAATTGATATGTATAATTTTCTTGATAATTAATGGTTTTATTATAAAGAAATTCATTCGACCAGCCCCATTGTGTAAATCCATCATTTAGAAAACAATAAGATTCATCAGAATTTGATTTTTTGTATGCAAAAGTGTCCATGCAATCGGAAATCGAATTATAATCATCATTACCATCATTATTCCTATTATCATTATTTTCATCATCATCATCATCATTTCCATCTTCATCATCACTATTTTCCTTATCGCCATTATCATCATCGCAATCTTTTTTGCAATAATCACTATACCAGCCCCAGCGATTTCCTTCAAATTCGTTATTTCCTTCAAATTCGTTATTTCCGAAACCAAAAGCTGTTTCAGAAGATACATTTTCACCATTTTCTTTTTTTACTGTAGAAGCATGGGAAATAATTACAAAACAATCATCCAGATTCGCTAATGGAATAGTAAAAGTATAAGTTTGGGTTAAATCATGATCTCCATGATACGGAAAATGGCCAATTTTTGGGTTTCCCTTATCGGTAATAGGAATTTCATCTTTGGATCCAACATATAAATGTGATTCACTTAACCACCAATTTCCATTTACCTCATAGGTTACAAAAAGATTCATTTCATTATTGGATACAGTTATCGTGCCGATATCAATGTGCTGTCCTGCGTACAATGTGGTAATGAAATCCTCACCACAAGAAATTTCATCTATATCTTTTTTGGATAGAATTGTAGGATTGAGTTTAATTTGACTGCTTTTATCTATTTCAATATTTGTCTCAATGGAAGCAAAATTTGTAAATAGATCTTGATTTTCACATGAAAATAAAGCAATAAACAAGAAAATACAGGTAATAAATAAAGTAATCTTTCTCATAGCATGGAGATTTTAAATTATAATTAACCCACTTTAAACAAAAAAAAAATCAATTTTATTGTAAAAAAACAGATTCCTTGCATAAATTTTTTGAGTAACTACTGCTTTCTTAGTGTGTTCTGTGATTATAAATCACAATCGAAACACAAGGAACCCTATAAATTTACCACTTAGAATCTCGTCATATATCTGTCAAATATTTTGAATTTTTTATCGGGTACTAATCGATAAATTATTTAATATAACTTGATTATTTACTGAGTCTTAACTATTCTAGAAAGGTAATATTTTCAAATAAAGATATTGAAGCGCAAATACGTTCATCAACAAATTCAGTTCCATAAACTTTGGTAGTAAGTGTAAAATATTCGTCAACACTTGTTTTTAGAAATATTTGAAAAAAATGATATTCAAAATCTGAATGCATTCCTTTGGATAAATTATAATAAGCCGGAATATCTCTAAAATCACCAAAACCGGATTTAATGGGTATAAGTTGTTGATTTTGTTTTAAGTCATTCATTACCAAAACATCAAAATCATTGTTAAATTGAATCTCTCCCTGATGCCAGGTAACATCAATAATATAGGTTTCTGTCAATTCCCGTGTTGTGTCTGCACTGTAAAACCTGGATTGAGTTTTGTCAAAATATAATTCTGATTTCCAGTTGCTGGGAATTTCAATTTTAAAATGGTTTAAAATACCTTGAACTTCCTCAGTATTGGCGTAATTGGTCGTTGTATTGCAATCAAAGGATTTTTTAATCGAGTCTTTTTGACAACCGGATAATGTAATTATTAGAATTATTAAGGAAAATATATATTTCATTATTTGTCAGTTATTTTTTAATCGAGGCTCAATTTAGCAATTTTTTGATGTCCTGAAAGCCAAGCCGTATTTTTATTTACAAATTTGATGCTATAGTATCCTTCATCACTTATTTTTTTCCATGAATTACCCTTATCGTCAGAGCGATAAATACCTTCCGTTGAAACAGCTAATATCTTTGTACCTTTTGTGTCTGGAATATATTTTACGCAACTTATATAACCAGGAATTATTTCATTATCAATTAATTGCCATGTTTTACCTCCATCATTTGTTAAAGCCTTGGTCGCTTTGGTATTAGATTTATCCTCCCAATTGCCACCCATAATAATACCAACATTTTCATTGTAAAAATCAACTGTAAATATTCCGGTCATAGTTTCACCTTGAACGATTGGTGTATCATAAACTTCCCAATCTTTTCCAAGATTATTACTCACAAATACTCTTGCTTTTTTACCTCCGGTAACGATCCAAACTTTATTTTTAAAAATAGCAATATTGGTATCACTGGCGGCAAAAGCAGCCTCCCCATCAAAAACCCTTGGAAGGTTTTCACAGTTTATTTTTTTCCATGAATTCCCACCATCATGGGTTAAAATGACAGACAAACATTCATCCGTTGGATCACCCATAGCAATACCATTTTTATCATCAAAAAATGACAAAGAATCGTAAAAAACTTTTTCATGACTCTCTTGATACACAATTTTCGGCTTGTCAATTCTATGATTGTTTGGATCAATTTTAAACATAATAGCCGGATCTTCTATGCTCATAATAAATATATGGGCCCCATTATAGGCGATCGATCTAAAATTTAATGTATTATTATTGTGGATGATGGAGTCTAGTTCAATTTCTGAATTAGTAATTCTTCCAAACTTTCCATTAGCCCCTGCAAACCAGACTGTCGAGTCATTAACGACTTCAATAGCTCTGATGCTTGTTTTTTTTATTTCAAAAACTTTAAGATTAATATTATTATCTCTATTTTGTGCTGGAATTTGAAGAACCAAGATAAAAGATAATAAGCTGAAGATTTTAATTTTGAACATAGATCTAAATTTTAAAATTCAAAAGTAATAGATTTCTATATTTTGAACCAGATTAATTTTAAGATTCAAATAAATTTTATGAATGAAAGCATTGGTAATTTCCGGGGGAGGAAGTAAAGGGGCATTCGCAGGAGGTGTGGCTCAATATTTGTTGGAAAATAAAAAAAAAGATTATGATCTTTTTATTGGTACTTCAACAGGGAGCCTGTTAATATCGCATTTGGCATTGAATGAAATGGAAGAATTGCATCGAATCTATACCAATGTGAATCAAAAAACAATTTTTAATATCAGGCCTTTCAAAATAAAAAAGAAAAACAATTTTACTACGGTAAGTATCAATCATAAAAATACTATTATAAATTTTTTTAGAGGGAGTAAAACTTTTGGTGAAAGTAAGAATTTAAAAAAATTAATTAATAAAGAAATTACGGATAACTTATTACAAAGAATCCGAGATTCCAAGAAAGAAGTTATTGTTACTGTTTCCAACTTATCGTTAAATCGGGTAGAGTATAAAGCCTTGAGTGATAATAGTTTTGATGATTTCAGGGATTGGATTTGGGGCTCAAGTAATTA
>SMVB01029381.1_pt1 | contig 11332 bp, 9 predicted proteins | sample 2456461 | NCBI WGS metagenome assembly SMVB01 (sample SAMN11095934, study PRJNA526329) | marine sediment metagenome | biome: Marine sediment; feature: Surficial sediment; material: Deep marine sediment; isolation source: Hadal surficial sediment | place: Pacific Ocean | collected 2014-05 | depth 0-1...
CGAACTGTCAGCTTAAATAAAGAGGTCGATTATGTATTTAGGCCGACCTATTTTCGAGACGTGCGCTGAGTCCTGACAGAACCGGTTCCTTTCACTGGAGGATGGCCGTAAAAAGGTTGAAAACTCACGGCAGGAGTACAACAATGAACGTCCCCACAGCGCACTGGGTCAGATGGCTCCGGCCCAGTTCGCCAGAACGAAATTAATCGGAGCCGAGGCAGCCGGATGAACCCGGAATTCTAACCTTCAAGGTGGCGCGGAAACGGGGGCAAGGTCAGGACGCTGAGTTCTGACAGAACCTCTGGCACGGATGTCGGGTGACGGAAGCCATGTAACCGGTGAGGGGAAACAACATGACTACAGAAGCAGCCGGTCGAATATTCTTCGGAGATATCGACTCGGCATTAGAGACTGTTAGAGCGAACAGAGCCGCGACTCTGAAAGCGGAACAGCAAATCGAGGCGTTCGCAACGTTCGCGATGTTCGACCCAGCTACCGAGGTTGAGTCGAGTGCGCCGAACATCACGGTGACAGAAATGAAGGGCGCTCTCGCCGTGGCGAAAACTGGTGGCTTCACCAAGGCAGCGGAGGTACTCGGGATGTCTCAACCTGGACTCAGCCGACAGGTGCAGCGAGTCGAAAAAGCGTATGGAATACGACTGTTTTACCGGAGAGGTGCAGGGGCCGAGGTCACGGCCCGGTGGAATTCTCGCGCTTGAAGCTATCAGCGTCGCACTGAACACCCTTGCCCGCTCGGTTGAGGCTGTACGCAAACTATCATGAGGCTGTGGGCGTTCTTGTTCGCCGCCCGGTTTGCGCTGGGTGCGCCTCAGTTCAGCTAGCCTACCCACGCCCATCCCCTGGCATGCGCGCGCATTCACCGACATCGGTGCGACTCATCCGCCCCTGGCCAGCCTCCGCGCGCAGCGTGCGCGTGAGCCATCTCAGGAGATGGGTTGGCCATGAAGGGGGTAGGTCAATTGTCCATAAAGCTTTTCTATTCCTACTCACATCATGACGATTTGGTGCGTTTGCACCGGTATCTGGACAAGTGTTCAATACAATTTTAGAATGCGGGTCTCCAGCAGCTTACGTTAGGCACTAGGCATCTCAGTGGGTAATGCCGCTAGATTTTAGCGAGGAGACGGGCCCGATGGACGACCAGCAAATTCAGCTACTGATTGATAAGTACCGGCCAACAATGGTGGTCTTCCCTGAGGAACGCACGCTCCGAGCCTATGGGACGCCCAAGAAGCTTAGTCTCGATCAGCAAGGTGACTACCATCCCTGTCCGGTCGATCTAACTCTCGATAATTTCCAGCTGTTCGGCAAACGAAAAGGGAAGATGGGTTGGCTGGTCAACCGCATTCCCGGAATAGGGAAAGGTCGAAGGCAATTTCGCGACCCATCGCACTTCCGTCGAGGCCGCCCATCTGAATATCTGTCAGAGCGAAACTGGCTTGAATCTCTGATAGAGCGCTGTGTCGATCTGCGCAAAACAACGATAAACCTGCTGGGAGTAAGAGGTGCAGACCCTGACCAGGCGTGGACCAGGTACTTCGACATAGCGTTCGATGGTGACTCCCGAAAACCGGAATACCCGGTCGTCACATATGTAAGATTCCTCGAAGCGAGTCAGTTAGCAGCGGATGAAGTTTTACCGGATGATTTTGGGTCAGACGATGTCGCGCTTCAGTTCTATTTTTATTACTACTTCAACGACTGGTTCAACCGTCACGAGGGTGATTGGGAAGGCATTACCCTTCTCCTTCACGCAGAAGATGGCGAGTTCACCCCCGGTTGGGTTGGCTACGCGGCTCATATTGGTGGCGCACGCCGAGAGTGGGCTGACGTGAAAAAGAACCCAACCGACGAAAACAGCCCGTTGGTGTTCGTTGGTGCGGGATCTCATGCAAGCTACTTCGAGTACAACAAGGATGGCTACAAGACGATAAACCGGGAGCTGCGAGGACCAGGTTTCTGGAAGGGTGTCGGCAGACGTTTTTACTGGTTGGCCGGAAAATTGGGGCTTGCCCGGAGAATCGACCACGTCGACGTGGTGCCCGAATCCTCAGCTAAAACACGTGTCGTTCCAGAATGCCTTCTCATACCTGAAAGCGCAAAACGCACCGACCCTGATTTTTGGTGGCGCAGTTACTCGGGATTATGGGGGGAAATTCCGAGTGAATTAGTTGAATTCGAGGGAGGAGGGTTAGCACTTTCGAACCCAGGCCCTCAAGGCCCGTGGTTACAGGGTTCCAAGTGGGATAACCCCTTCCATTGGGTTATGCACCTGCCTAAAGGTCAACCCGGAAACACAGTGAGCTAAACCCGCTTGAGTAGGAGAGTTTGTGGCTGTGGATTTCGACGCAATTATCATCGGCTCAGGATTTGGCGGAGCCGTAACCGCCTGCCGACTCACCGAGAACGGAAACAAAGTCCTCGTACTTGAGCGCGGACGCCGCTGGGATCCGGATTCGTTCCCTCGGGAGCCCAACGACCACTGGTTGTGGGACAACTTTCATCCTGAGAAGAGAAACGGTTGGATAGACCTCAGACTGTTCGGGCGAATGGGTGTCGTGCAGGGTGCCGCTGTCGGGGGCGGTTCGCAGATATATGCCAACATTTCGGTAAATGCCAAGCCTGACAGCTTCGATCATGACTGGCCAGCTGAAATCACCTACGCCGATCTTGAGCCCCACTATTCAACCGTTGCGAACGTTATGAATACCCAGGAAATTCCTCAGGCGGGGTGGACGCATCGGACGAAGCTGATGAAACAGGCCGCCGATGCCATCGGGCATGGCAACCGGTTTCAAAAGTTGAAACTGGCGGTTAATTTCGATCCAAATCTCACCTACGAGCAGGCGACCAATCCCCCACCCGACGCTGTTCGCGCCCGCAAAACTACAAAACTGACACCCAATAAATACGGCCGGTTGCAGGGGACATGTCAGTACCTTGGCAACTGTGATCTTGGGTGCGACGTACTGGCAAGGAACACGCTGGACCTGAACTACCTTGCCGATGCAGAAAACCACGGTGCCGAGGTCCGAGCACTCCACCTGGTCACTTCAATCGAACAGGTTACTTCGGGATACCGTGTTCACTGGGACGATATATCAAACGGCACCAGAGAAGCTGGATCGGCGACGGCGGAAAAGGTCGTGATTTCAGCCGGATCGCTGAACTCGACAGAACTTCTACTGCGCTGCCGTGACGAGCTAAAGACTCTACCCAACATCAGTTCGATGCTCGGTCAGCGTTGGAGCTCAAATGGCGACTTTTTGACGCCTGCTCTACATGATCAAGATGTGAATCCAACCTGGGGACCCCCGATCAGCTCGGCTATCGACTATCTTGGTCCAAGTGCCGAAAACGGCAATAGCTTTTTTATCGAAGACGGCGGGTTCCCGAACATCCTGAGGAATGCTATCGAGAACAACGAAAAATTATCGAGTTTCAGGCAGCTCAGAAAATGGTGGTTCTGGCGATTAATTCGGAAAGGTCTGGGCGCCGACAACCCAATGCATGGTTTGATGCCGTGGTTCGCTCAGGCGCGTGATGCGTCTGATGGCGTAATGCAGTTGCGACGCAGATGGTTCTTCTTCGGAAAAAAAACACTGCGAATCAAATGGAATCCTAAAGCGTCCAAGCCCGTGATGGACGCGGTGGCGAACAAACACATCGAACTTGCTAAAGCTACCGGTGGCAAGCCGATTAGTTCGCCAACCTGGAAATATTTCCAATGGCTAGTAACACCTCACCCGCTCGGTGGCTGCAGAGTAGGCAATACACCTGCTGAAGGCGTTGTCGACCACCGGGGCGAGGTTTTTGGCTATAAGAATCTTTTCGTTATTGACGGGGCGATTATTCCGAAAGCACTCGGTCTCAACCCATCCAAAACAATCGCTGCCCTCGCTGAGCGGGCGAACGCCATTTGGAAAGCTGAATAGCGTCATCGGTCAGGAAGCTGGGAGCAGCAAGCCCTTCATCGTCACACAGGCTAACGAATGGCATAGCAAGAGCGAGAAAATGACTGAAAATATCACTACCCAACAGTTGAACGAAACGATCGTCCCGTTCACAACAGCGGACGGATTCGAGCTGAATCTCGTTCACATTGAAGGACCGGAAAAACCTATAAAAAGCCCGGTGCTACTGGTTCATGGAGCAGGGGTACGTGCGAACATTTTCCGCCCACCGCTGAGGCAGACTCTGGTGGACATGCTGGTGGCCGATGGATACGACGTATGGCTTGAAAATTGGCGAGCGAGTATCGACTTTGACCCTTCACCCTGGAATTTGGACTTAGCGGCGCTGAACGACCATCCGGCGGCCGTGCAGAAAGTGGTCGAAGAAACTGGGGTCGAAAAGATCAAGGCGATAATCCATTGCCAGGGGTCGACTAGCTTCATGATGTCGTTAGTTAGCGGGTTATTGCCGCAGGTAAGCGTTGTGGTCAGTAACGCAGTATCGCTGTACACGGTCTTGCCTAAATTGGCTGGGACGAAGCTCAATCTGCTCGCAACCTTTGCCGGATCGCAATACCCGTACCTCAATGCACAGTGGGGTCTCAAAGCTCCCTCGTGGAGAGCGAAGATTGTGAAAGGCTGGGTGGCCCTGACCCACCACGAATGTAGCAACATGGTGTGCAAGTTTTCGAGCTTCACTTATGGAATCGGATTCCCTACCCTCTGGGAGCACAGCAACCTGGATGACACAACGCATGAGTGGATCAAGCAAGAATTTGCGTGGGTGCCGATGACTTTTTTCTCGCAGATGAACCGGTCGGCGAAGAACGGTAGCCTGGTTCCAGTGAGCGGGGACTCGCGGCTTCCGGCGTCGTTTGTTGATCAAGAGCCTAAAACCGACGCTCGAGTGTCATTCTTCGCGGGCGAAATTAATCGATGTTTCCTGATGGAAAGCCAAAAAAAGACATTCGCCTTCTTCGATAGAGTACAGCCTGGACGACACTCGCTTCACATCATTCCAAATTACGCACATCTGGATATATTCATCGGAAAGAACGCGGCGCGAGACGTATTCCCGTTGATGCTGGAAGAGTTAGAAAAACCAGACTGAGAATTTGCACAGCGTAACGAAATTCACCGGCATACAGCCACCGCTATCTCGCTACTTCGACCGGCCTATTAGACGATTGAAAAGCTTGCGGAACCAGCCCACGAAACCCTGATAGCGCTTGCCGTACAGGTCCCACAACTCTCCGGCGAAAAATACCCCGAATTCCGATATTGCCTTCGATTTTTGAATCGGAGACCCTTCACCCGTAACCCGAGTGGTCGAAACTAGTCGTGCGAGATCAGTGACTCCTAGCGAAAGTACACCAGCACCGATGATCGGTCCAGATTTATCGGTCGACTGGTGCAAGGTGGTGAACAACGTGGTCGTATCTGCCCAAAGATCGAATCCGGGGTCGTTGTGCACGTTCTTGTGTCCGGCGAGGTAGTAATCGGTGCCATCGACTTCAAAACCCATCTCGTAAACCATGTACTTCGTGTCAGGCTTATCAGTGGGAGAGAACAGGTTGAACACACCGGTTTTAGCTGATATATCAGTACCCCATGGCGTGAAGTCGATACGCCCGGTGATTTCGCCAAGGTGGTCAGGATCGGCTATAAATCTGTTCAGATCACGTATCGCGATCGAAGCGTGCATTGAGAGCGTGCTGTGATTTAGGTCACCTGCTTTCTTACCCTCGATAGGATCTTCCGCGCCGAGGCTGAAACCGCCCGACATAGTCTCTCTGAATGCAATACCCAGTGGTTCACTCTTCATCTTAATTACCTCGGGTGTAAATTCGAGTCCTTCTTCTTTCAGAGTCCTTAAATAACGATGTGCATCTGCGTATCCCATATCGATCAGCATCGCGTTGTCTATTCGGCCCAGATACAGATCGGTATCGAGCGGCAGTGGGTATTCCGGTTCAATGATGTGGAGTCTAATCGGTTTGCTTCGGCCGTACATGACCTCGCCGCGCTCGATTCGTTCGTTGATCTCCTTGATTCGATCGAACTCCTCGATAAGCGCACCGTTAGCACTCATTTCGATCATGTGGACGTATTGATTCAGCAGCCCACCTAGATACCGATCGTGATTCCCGATGCACCATACCAGCCACAATTCATCTGCACCCCGCCTCACCGCTTCCATCAGGTTGGCATCTTTGATCCACACCCCGTCTATGTAAGTTGTGCCGCCAATTTCTACTGGTGGCATCAGGCCTGGAAGCGAGATGCCAGCGACGAGATGACCCAGTTCTACCCGAGTGTGTGGCACAGCTTCGATCAGTTTGTTCCCGTAATCGCACACGTTGAAGGTCGCTACGGCACCCTCGGCCGCGTTAATTGTCGGCACGTCAATGCCGAGGTGTGGAAAAGCGCTATCGATAACGCCGTCCGCATCGGCCAATGCCGGCATGTTTAGCGGGCGAATCAGGTCCCGCATAGGCGGAAGCGAAAAAAATTGAGTTGGTTTTACTGTTTTCCATCGGTCGCACATTTCTGTGGGAGATAATCCGGAAAACAACATGGCGGTGTTAATGATTCCGCCAGATGTTCCATCGAAGTGCTGAAACGTTTTTCCGCTTTCCTCCAAAGCCCGCAAGACACCCGCCTGGTACGACACCCGCATACCTCCGCCAGCGAGAATCAACGCTCGCCGCGGACCCTCGTAGTTGTCAGGTGGTACCAGATGCGGGACGTGAGTTGACGTAGTCATGTCTTTACCAAACCGATCTTGCGGGTATATGCGAAAACCAAAATCGCTCCGATCAGCTCCGTAGTGAAGAAGAAGTAAAAGATCGGTGAGGGGCTGCCTTCCACTGCCATCGAAACAACACGGGCGAGGACGCCAGCAGATATGAGCACCAGAAACAGACGATTGAAGTCCAGATTGTTGAAAATCTGACGTCGCTTGATGATGAAGATCAAGCCGGCGCCGAACTCGACCGCCCGCAGGAATCGATACTGACTAAGCGTGTCGGCCCGACTCTGGTCACTGGCGTTATCAAGACTTAGGCCGAGCAGGTATTCAAAGTCGACGGTCGCAAAGAAGACGCCCCACGCTCCAGCGATCGTCAAAAGCCCGACATAGCCGAAGAAAAAGACGTAAGTGACCAGCTTGAAGATCTGCATGTCATACTCGTCGGCGATAGAGGAGATACACGGCACCGGTAAACAGATCGAATGCTGCTACCAGCAGAGCGAGGGCTGAGAACACGTCAAACATCACACCCAGGCTCACAGCCGCGAATGCGCCTAATTTCTGTAGAGCTACCCAGAGGAATACTGTGCGTCTTGCCGCCGGGTCGTTGAGGGCGTGTAACGTCAAACCGCCGAACAGCACCATGAACATTCCGACAATCGCGAAGAAATGCCGGGTAGTGTCGGTGCGTTGTGCGTCGAGAAGATCTAGCTCCCAACCTGCGCCAACAATTTGGAACAAGCCAGCCGCGATAGTCGCGGCGCCAAGAACCCACACAAGTCGATAAAGCCAGAGATCAAATACCGAATCGGTCGGTTGACTGACGGTCGAGGGAGCCGAATCTAAAGCCGACTGGCTTGACCCCGACTGTGTGGTATCTACCGATCCAGCTAAGGCACGAATCCAATAAAAACTCATCACGGCGAGCCACATCAGTATCCAAAGTGAGAACCGGACCACGTTAAAGGATTTCCAGGTATCGACTAGTTCATCCAAACGGCTCTGACTGGTCACCCCCTGTCGAAATTCATCATTTACATCGAATAGGAAAGCCGTCGTGATCAGAGTGGTTGTGGTGAGCGCCAAAAGAACGATTATTGGCACCCAGCGCATGTGGTTGCGATATTCTGCCAGCAGCATGACCGCGGCTGTAAAGTACATCAGCAGCGTCATATAAGTGAGGAACACCGTGGCGCGATCTATCGGATCAACGATGATGAGTTTGTAGTTGTCGACGGTCAGCTCGGAAAACGACGGGAATTGGAAGAAAACCAACGATCCGCCCGTGCCGAGATACATCGAGGCGCTGATGAACAAGAGAGCATTGTTCAGGGCCAGGAGGCGATTTCGCCTCGCCCAGCTAGTCGCTTCGTCAATTCGATTCAACATTGCTCACATCCTGGATCTACTAGGTGTTCCGATTAGGTGGTGGCGGCCATTCCTCGCTCAAGCCTAGATCGGCGACTGTGTCCAATCCCTCGTATGGCTCCGTTGGCTTTTGAGCGGTACGTAGGAACCAGGCTTCCACGTAGTCATCGAGCAGGCCGCTGAACTCGGGGTAGTAAGTCGTCATGATTGGCGTTTCGCTTATCCCGATGTCTTTCATCCAGGCAACGCGGGGGTTGTCGCCCACAGTTAGGGTTGCTTTGGCGCCCTTGAACATTGCCAGGGAAGGTTTGCCCGCAAAGTGAACGAAAGATTTCCACATGATGCCCCGGAACTGGCAGTAATTCACCGAATTCATCGTCACCGGGAATAGCTTGCGACCAGGTGGCTCGATATCAATACGGACAGCCAGTTCACCATCGAGATCGTACTGGCTGGAGATCAGGTCGTCTTCAACAATGAAATCTAGACTGGCCTGATGCTTGGGCATGCCCCAAATACCTTTGCCACCCTTGACTGATATTTCGGTGCTGACAGGCAAATCCATCACGTACTGCCCCATGCCATAGTGACTCCTGAACAGAAGCGGCAACATCCGAGGCGCACGTTTTTTACCTCGAGTGCAGGCAATACCTATGCTGAACTCGATGTACTTGCCGATGTCGGTCTCGACGTAGTCGATAACCGTGACCAAAAGTAATCCTTTATTCCAGACCCTGAGTGGATGAAGATCTGGCCCCGGCATGTAAGCAGAAGCTTTATCGGCGTCGATCGTAAACGCCGCCAGTAACGCCTTCGAGTTACGGGTATCGATTGGCATCGCAAATGGGATGCCATCGACGAGCGAGTAAGTTCCTTCTTGGTTTCGGAGTCTGCGTGGAATGCCCATGCAACGACTTCTCCCTGCAATTGACTGACCGAGGACTTCGGAGCATATATTGCATTAATAGCGTTCCCGCAGTCAACATTACGTATGGACGGTGGTCTTTCGATCGACCAGGCGAGGAAGCTCAAGAAACTCGAATTGGAGAATGCAAGGCTCAAGCGAGCTGTTGCCGAGCTCACGCTGGACAAGTTGAGCCTGATACAAGCGGCCGAGGGAAACTTCCGAGCCCTGCACGTCGCCGCAGGTGTGTTAACCACGTTCAGCAAGTGCCGGAGGTTCATGAACGCAGAGCTTGCAGGGTGCTGGAGCGCCCAAGAGCAACCCGGCGTCTGCGGCCGAAGAGTTGCGAGCGAACAGCCCGCAGAGAGTCACACTCGAATTGCAACCCAAGCCGAACTTCAGAGCCGCTAATCTACGAATAACGATCGTCCTCTAAGTTTCAGGGTGAGGCCGCTTGTTAATGTGGTGAGACTAACAATCTTCGCACGCTAGGTAGCCTTCAAGCCCCGAATACGCCGCGAAGCCGCCTGAACGCTCGAAGAAATCGTGCAATGCATAACTCGGATTCTTCGTCTTGCAAGAAAATGAACTCCGCCACCGATGGGACATCTTTTTTATTCAATATGAACAGCATGTACTGTCCGCCTATGGCGTCGTAATGGGGGTGAGCACTTTCGGGGGCAATAACGGCCAGCTGATTGCTGCTTTTTTGGGTGAACTCAAGCGGCACGACACGCTGTTCCGAATCCGTGTGGTGTGTGCCCGCGCATGGCCGCACAAGAACCACCTTCGCAATAGATGCCGCGTCCGGAGTTTCCACGACGAACTCATCGCCGTGATGAACGGATGCTGGCGCCGATGAAATGGATGGCCGCGGCCCTCTGAACAGGTACGGCGGACTGAAGATCTCCATATCACTGATCAGGTGATGCCAGTGAGTAGCCCCTGCCTCCACGCTACCCAGATTCAACACCCTTGCGTCGGGAAGCAACAACGATACCGAGTGATAGAGACGAGGGATCTGCATTGTCGCGAGAACTTTCCAGATCTCCGTGTTTGGATCGTATTCCTCGGCCTCAAGTACTGGTTCCGGGTCTGAGTTACTTTTGAAACCCTTGATCCCTGCGCAAACCAGGACATTGCCCGTGGGAAGAAGGACAACGTTGACATTGCGACGCTTAAAGTTCATCGGATTAGTTGTCCGCCACGCCGGACTGGAGTCGTTGAAATCAATCTCCTCGACTGAATCAGTCGACGTTTCAGTCGCGTGGTCTCCTCTTCCACCGACCACCAATACACGTTTGTTGTCAGGCGGAAGAATGACCGACATGCCTTCGGTTCGATCCTTGACGTTCAGAGGCCCAACCGGCTGCCAGGTGTTGGTGCCCAGATCAAAGGTGGCTGTGTCCGGTGGATTGTTCCACTTACTGCTGCCCGAAGCCCAGCGGGTTCCTGTATACAGGATTTTTCCGGTGGCCAAGAGGTGCAATCCAGGGTAGATTTCTAACCGTCTGTCGGCTGTGTCTGGCAGGGTTTCCCAAAGATCCGCATTGTGATCATAGGTCTCCACTTCATCGACAACGGGACCGTCAGCATCCCGCCCGGAGAACGTGATGACCCCATCATCGGTGGGCAGGGTCAACGTGGTCGGATACCAGCGCGGAAATTCCATGTCCCGGACCTTGGTCCAGATACCCGTATCCCCTTGAGGAGTGAAGAGATACGTGACTTTGATCCCTCTACCTAGCCCAGGTATCGCTCCACCGTTCACCAGCAGCTTCCCATTCGCCAAGAAGACGTGGTGGCTGCAGAAGAGGTCATCGTCGTAATACTGCTTGGTGAAGCCCCCGGTCGCTGGGTTCCATACCGCTGATTCCAGGGGGAGACCAACCTCCCCCGTCCCAGAGAACATGAGCACTCTGCCGTTGTTCATGAGCGCGGCATGCACCACCGGCACTTCCGATTCGTAGGAGAGCAGTTCCCACTCTCCGAAGAAAGCTGGGCCGAATGAGTGAATCAGGTCGTTGAACTTGTCCTCTCCAAAACCTTGAATGTCGCTTAGCTGAGAGAGATCCGTATATCCGGATGGAGCAAGCGTGGCTCTCTTGTCTAATATCCGTTGCGCGACCAAGTTGCCAATATCGTAGTCACGTACCTGGTCCCCATAACCTGTGGAGGGATCGTCATGAATAGGACCCGCCTGAGGCTCCGTGCCTGCGATGTCCGCTGCCGTTGACACCGAGTTCAAGAAATCCAGGATCCTCACCTGGATTTCCTGAGCAACTCCGTCTCCAGTAATGGTCGCCATGATCGGCCTCCTTATTTTTCGCCGCA
>SMVB01134103.1_pt1 | contig 11330 bp, 7 predicted proteins | sample 2456461 | NCBI WGS metagenome assembly SMVB01 (sample SAMN11095934, study PRJNA526329) | marine sediment metagenome | biome: Marine sediment; feature: Surficial sediment; material: Deep marine sediment; isolation source: Hadal surficial sediment | place: Pacific Ocean | collected 2014-05 | depth 0-1...
CGATGGCGTCGCTTGCAAAGACCTCTTGCGGATCGGTGCCGCAACTTTCAAAGTCGAATTTTTCTGAGGTGCGGCGGGCCGAGGGGCCGGTCGCGGTCACGATCTTCACTCTGCGCACGTTTTGCGCGCTCTCCACTGCGGGCAGGAGCTGGGCCTTCGCGTAGTTGCCCGCTCCCAGAAATGCGACACCGAGATCTCCGTCCCTGCGCGTCTGGGCCGGCTTGAGTTCGAGTGAGCGACCCGTATCCGGGGCGCCATCGTACTTGAAGATGATCGCGAGATTTCTGCGCTCTCCCTTGGCCAGCGCTTCGTACGATTTCTCGGCATCGTCAAAGCTCACGATCTCTGCGTCGAGATTACCCGGGTTGATATCTCCCGCGGCCGCGAGGTTCACGAATGCCTGCAGGTTTCGGTTCTCGGTCCAGCGCACGTACGAAATCGGATAGTCGAGACCCAACTCTTCGTAGCGCCGGTCGTAGCGCCCCGGGCCATACGACATGCTCATCCGCAGTTCGAGTTCCTTGTCGTAGAAGCTCCGGCGATCGAGATCCATCGCAGTCTCGCCCACCACGGCTACCCGCCCCTTCATGCGGCACAGATCGGCCGCGAGTTGGATCGGTGACGAACTCTCGGACGCGGCGGTGACCAGGCTGATGTCCACACCAAAGCCCTCGGTCGCGTGATTCTTCCAGGCATCGTGGTCATCCCCGGGCTCTGCACCCCAGGTCGCACCCTGGTCCATCGCTTCGTCGACCCGCTGGGGGTCGATATCGATCGCCAACACCCGACAACCCGCAGCGCGCAGGAGTTGAACCGCGAGTTGACCGATCAAGCCGAGTCCGATCACCGCTGCAACTTCGCCGAGCCGCGGGTCCGCAACCCGAACGCCTTGCATCGCAATCGCGCCCAGGGTCGCGTATGCGGCCTGCTCGAGTGCGAGTTCCCGCGGCACATGGACCACGAGATTTTCGGGAACGGTCACGAGCTCTGCATGATTTGCGTAACCCGCACCCGCGCACGCAACCCGGTCGCCCGGTGCGAAGCCCGTGACGCCTTTACCGACGCTCACCACCACCCCCGCGCACGCATAGCCCAGGGGTTGGGGCGCTTCGAGGCGCGTGGTGACGGCGCGATAGGTCGGCAGCGGGCCTTCCTGTTTCAATTTGCGCAGCACCTGTTTCACCAGGTCTGGACGGCTGTGGGCCTTGGCGATCAGTGACTTGCGCGCAAAGTCCATCGCCATCTTCTCCGTACCGGGCGAGACTACGGAGTAGTGATTGGCAACCAAAACCTGGCCGGCCGCCGGTGCGGGCGCCGGAACCTCGACCAGTTCCAACTCCCCACTGCGCGCACTCTGGAGTATCTGCTTCATATCCTCTCTTGCCCGTCGCGCTCGATGTGCCCGATCCAACCCGGGTGGGGGGTAAAGATCCGGTCGCTCGCGATTTCGTCGAGACGCCGCATCACCACCGGATGATCGCGCGCAGGCTCGGCCCGGGTTTCCGCCACTTCGACGTCTTCGGGACCGCGCACCTGTGTAATTCGTGCGCCCGTATCTCTCATCGGCTCGCGCAGCTTGGGAATCAACTGCTCGTTGTATCCCATCAGCCGAACTGCAACCAAGTCTACGGCCACCGGGTCGGTTCCCGCCACAATCACGCCGAGGGGAACGTCGCTCGGTGCGAGTGGCCCTTCGCCCTCGCCCGCCACGACCCCGTCGAGCACCGTGAGCACGGTCCTCACCGGTTGACGCGCGTCGAGAAAGAGCCCTGTGCCGGTTGCTTTGTTCGTGGAGTTGTTCGTGGAGCTGTAATAGAGGCAGCGGTTGAGATCGCAGCACATGCGCCAGGTCGTGCGGTTTCCATGCCAGTTTCCAGCTCGAATGAACGCGTCGCCGCGCGTTGCCGTCTCGATCCGACGTACCGTGCGAAAGAACCTCTCCCCCACGCCTCGGGCCAGCAGCGGACGGGCGATTTCGGTGGCCCGGCTCCGCAGCTTGTCGATCAGACGCGCCTCTGGAAATTCGTCGCCGCCCTCGGACACTGCGCCGAGGCTGTGGTGTGGAAGCCAATTTTTATCGCCGTTGATCCCCACGAGATTCTTCAGCGCGAGCGTGACCCCCGTCTTCTTGTGGGTTTTGAGCTTGGGCAGGTTCACGATCAAGTCCGAGGAGAGCACGGTCTCCGACAACAGATACTCGTTGCGCCCGTCGCGGTGGTGTTCCGCAGTGGGGGCCGGATCGTAGTCGGCGCCGCGAAACCGATTGGGATCGAGGCCCGAGCCCTCAAAGAAGCTCGCGCGGCCGAGATCGACCGCGCGATAGCCCGCCGGGTCTCCCGGCAACTGCTTGCGTTCGGCGATGATCCCCCCGTCGAACACCACTGCCTCCCGGCGCAGGTCGATGATCTCGAGCTCGCGCCCCAGGCTCTCGACATAGGCCACGAGTTCGTCGAGGCCCGCGAGCGTGCGAATGCGATCAAAGTCACAGTCCTGTTGCGGGGCCTCGGCGACGATCACGCGGCCTTCGGGACCCGCGGCCAGGAGTCCGTAGTCCACCATGGCGCGCAGCACGGCGCCGTGGGTGATCACGCTCTCCACAGTTCCATCGTCGCGACCGAGCGAGTTCCAATGGCGGATGAAGTTGGGCTTCAAGGTGATGACTGCACCGGGTCGCACGAAATCGCCCAGCGGGTTCCAGCTCGGGTCGCCGTAGTGGTCGCTATCGAGTCCGAGCGCGTAAAGGGCATTGCGCACCGCGGCGTAGACGTGGTTGAACCCGCCGGCGTCGGAGCCGGCGGCAGCCGTCCACGCGAGTTCCGGGTAGTCTCGACCCGGTGCAAAGGGAGGCGCGAGTCCCCGATAGGATGGCTCGGTATGCACGAGACCGACGCGAATCAAAACCCCTCCCGACGCCCGGCCCGGCCGCGGCGCGCAATATTTCGCAGTCGATCGCGCCTCGCTGCGCGATACGGCGCGCCCTGCTGAGGCGAAAGTATCGTATCGGCCAATCGCGACATCCTAATCAATCCCCCCGCGGGGAGTAAATCTCGTTTCAGGCTTCGGCGACTTGCGCCGATGTGCAATTGGGCGGCGAGTGTCGCCAAATTCATCGCGAATAAGGGTACTTTGAGGCTCCCGTAGGCTCAAGCGGGTGGCCGCCCAAGCCAGCGATCGGCTGCGACGACACGAAGGTGAGTTCCAGTGTATGAAGCCCCGCCCACCCCACTCCTGAGTTCGCTCATGGGGTTCGCGTTCACGCTGTTCTTCCTGCTGGTCTTCTACATCGTCCGCAAGAAGGAAGAGCGCGGCTGGCTGATGGGGCTGGCGGTTGGCGCATTTCTCCTGAAGGCGATTCTGGTTCCAATCTACTTCGAATGGTTGGTCTTCATCGGCGACTTTGGGTTTGCCTACGTCGACGCGGGCGGGGTCCACGCCCAGGGTCTGCAGATCGCCGAAGAAATCGGTTACGACATCGAACATACGGGATGGGGCTCGAAGTCCGTCGACCCGGGTTTCTACTTCTTTACTGCCTATACGTACCTGGTGTTTGGCAACAACACCCTGGTGATCCGTTTCATCTTGATCATGTGCATCAGCATGACGCTGCTCTACGTCTACCGCATCACCAAGCTCTACTTCGACGAGAAGACCGCCCGCCTGGCCGCGGGCCTGCAAGCCTTTCTCCCGTTTCCGATCCTGCTGTCGCTGAACCATCGCAAAGACCCAATGGTTCAACTGATCGTCATGTTCATGTTCTACCACTCCGTGCGGGTGTTTCGACAAGAACCCCGCTGGCAGCAATCGGCGGTGATGGTCTTCTTGGGCCTGTTCGCCGTCTATCCGTTCCGCAGCGGACTCGTGCTGCCCTTCATTGGGGTGATGATCATCAGCTTCATGCTCGCGAACCGCAACTGGTTCCAGGGCCTGGGGCTTACGCTCCTGACGGTCGTCGGCCTGATTGTGCTTCAGGTCTCGGCCGCGGAAGACTCGCAGATCAGCCTCGAGAGCTACGTGCAGCGGGTCGAGGGAAAACTCGACCTGAGCGCTCAGCGCTCCGAAGCCGGCAGTGGGCTCGCACGCCTGTTGCGCGTGACGGGATTCACGGACCTCTACAAGATCCCGATTGCGGCCGTCGCGTACTTGCTCCTTCCCTACCCGCCGAACTTCACCGAGAGACCGGTGGCGATCCTCGGCTCGATCTTGAACCTCGTGAGTGTCATCTTGTTTCCCCACCTACTGATCGGCGCGTGGAGCATGATTCGCGGCCCCGACTGGCGTTCGAAGCTACCGCTTCTGATCTTCCCCGTGATCTTTTTGCTGGTGCTCGGCGCCGTGCACATTGGCGTCGTTCGCTACAAGCAGATCTTCTACCCGGTCTGCCTCATTTGGACGGCTGTGGGGTGGCGACACGGGACTACCTTCTTCTTCAAATTTACGGTCTACGGCCTGGTGGGCCTGATCGGAATTCTGGTCTACACGAACCGGTACTTGCTATAGCGCTCTAGCTCGCCGCGACAATCTGCTCGAGATATTCGAGATAGACCTGCGCGAGTTTCTGCCGGTCGAAATTTTTGGCCACGTAGTCGTGTCCCGCCTGGCCCATCTGCGCGGCGAGTTCCGGATCGTCTTGCAACCGCGCGACGGCTTCGAGGAGTTGCGTTGCGTTGTCGGGTTCGATGCAGATTCCGCCTCCCGACGCTTCGACGAGCCTGGCCGCCTCTCCCTCCACGCCGAGAATGATCGGGATCTTCATGTGCGAGATTTCAAATATCTTGGACGGCAGCACTGACGCGAACAGCGGCGTTTTGCGCAGGTGCACGAGCGAGCAATCCGATAGCGCGTGCACTCGCGGGATCTCTTCCTTGGGCAGCCTGCCGGTCATGACGACGATTTGCTCCAGCCCGTTTTCCCGGACCTTCGCGGCGAGTTCGTCCTTTACCGCGCCGTCGCCGACGATCAGAAACACGATGTCGTCCCGACCCTGTTGCTTCAAGAGCTTGCCCGCGTCGACGGCAACATCGAGGGAGCAGGCCAGGCCAATGGTTCCCACGTAGGCGCACACGAACTTGCCCTCGAGCCCCCACTCGCGCCTGAGTTCGACTTCCGGCGGACGCGGAGCAAAGAACTCGGTGTCGACGCCATTGGTCACGATCGTCAGCTTGGCTGGGTCGACGTTTTTTTCGACGAGCCGCCTCTGGTAGCCCTCGCCCACGGTGACGATCCGCGGGGCCATCTGGTACAGCTTGTTCTCGATCGACTCGAGGATCCCCAACAGCCGTCCACGCTCGACGGAAGTCAGGGCCACGATCCCTTCGGCCCACATGTCCCGCACTTCGAGCACGAACGGTCGGCGCAAAGACCAATGGGCGAGCTGGCCCGCCCAGCCACAGAAGAGTTGCGGGCTGGTGGCGATGATGATGTCCGGGCGCTTTACGAACAGCGTCTGGAACAAGGCAGAGACCGTGTAGCTCGCGTAGTTGAGCAAGCGCCGGACAGTACCTTTGTTCGGCGCGATGAAGGTCCAAACTCGAACGACGTCAATCCCTTCGATCGTCTCGAGCTGTCGGAAGCGGTTGCGGTAGCCGTCGTACACCACACCACTTGGAACATTGGGCGCGCAGGTGATGACCGTGACTCTGTGGCCCGCTGCAACCCAGGCCTTTGACATTTCGAACACTCTGGACGCCGGCGCGTTGCCCTCGGGCGGGAAGTAGTGGGTATAGAACAAGATCCGCATGAAACTTCCCGATTTGCGAAAGCCTGTTGTCAGCGCTCCCGGTTGCCTTGTGCTTGACGTCTAGTTGTCGTCTCGATTTCGTCTAGATGTCGTCTGGTTTTCTATGTTAGTCCGAACGCTGCGCTCGGGTCCACGAAGATTGCGACAGCGGGACTTGTTCAACGGGCTGCTAGTATCCTCGCCCAATGGAACCGGACCTCGCAAAAGTCGACGCCTTGTGCCAGGCCCACGGCTATCCCGACCAAGCGCGATCCCTCTTGCGGGACGTCACTGCTGAGTTGTCGGTTTCGGGAGTGCGCTCGGTCGTGCTCTCGGGCAGCGGATCCCGGGGCGAGCTGATCTACGCAGAATCCAGCTCGGGCCTGCGCTGGTTCAGCGATCTGGATCTGACGGTCGTCGCAGATTCACTTCCCGCCGAGCAAGTGGCGAGCATCGAAAAGCGGATCGCCGAACTCGAACAGCGGCAGCTCGCCATTGGTGCACCGACGTTTCACATCGATGTCGACTTTACCTCGAGCGATGCCTGGCAGCGGCCACGCCGAGACTTTCAGGCCTGGGAGACCCGCGAACAAGGCTGGATCCTGTTCGGCGAGGATTTGCGAGGGCTAATTCAGGTCGACGTCGATTCCCGCACCTGCGTGCAATCTTCGCTGAATCGGCTCTGGCAGCTTTTGCTCTATCTACCCGAAGGAGTGCTGCGCGGGCAGCCGAGCACGCAGGACCGCGAGGTGTTCCACTACATCCTCGATCGAGCCGCGCTCGATTTCCCGCTCTGGCTCTTGCTCGAAGAGGGAAAATTGGTCGCCGGGTTTGCGGGCCGCCTGCAATTTATAGAACAACACGGAAGCGAGCTTGCGAACCCGGTTTTCGAGATCGGCGATCTGCTGGACCTGGTTCGCAACGCGACCCAAGGGCGCGCGGCTCCGGGAACGGAGCGGAACCTCTCGGACCACTACGATGAGGTCTTGCAGTGGTACGTCCCAATGCTGCAACGCTCGCTTGCTCGAAGCGAAATCCAGCATGACAATCTTCCCGAGACGCTCGCCCAGGAGCACGCAAAGATCTACCCCGCGATTGGCCTGAGGCGCAACCTCTGGGAACTGAAGTTGGCTCTCGAGATTGCGGCCGGCGGAAAACCCCTCGCGGCGCTGCGTTGGTTTGGCACCGCCAAGCAGGCGAAGATCACGGGGTTCCTGTGGGCGATGCACTCGGCGGCCCGAAACATCCTCGCCGACCGACCGGAGCCGGCAAGTGCCTGGCTGCAGCGGGCCACCGCCGACATGCACGGACTTTGGCCGAAGAACGATCTACTAACGCGGGACGGGGATCTCACCGATAGCTGGGTTGAGCAACGCCTGCGCTTCTTTGACTTCGTCGTACAGTTCTACCGAGGACTTGCGGTGAAGCGTTCCTACTACGAGTTCGTTTTGGGGATCAACCGTTCGTGATCCTTCGAGTGTTCTGCATCAACCGGAAGTAAATCGAGGAGTGAGATGACGGCTGTTCGTCTTGGACTCGTGTTGGACGGGCCGATCGCGTTTGACGGAACCGACTATTGGACAAATCTTCCAATGGGACGGTACTGCCAGCGCATGAGCCGAGTCTTCGGGCAGATCGACATCTATGCCCCGTTGCACGATCAAGAGAGCCTCGGGCATCTTCCGAATGTAGAATTCAAGATCGAACGAGACTGCGCAAAAATCATCGCGCTGCCCGACGGCGGGGGCTCGGTACTGCACGAAATCGTTCGCCAGACCCGGCTGTTCTCGCTCTACCGCGAGCACTTTGCCCAGAACGATTGGATCGTATTCATGGGGGCGACGAGTTACCGCCTGGCGGGACTGGCCGAAGCTCGCATGAGAGGTCGCGCCTATTCTCTCTACTTCGCCAGCGAGTGGGAGGAGAACGCGCCCTTCACCTATCGCTTCGGTGCGACCAAAGGGCTCGGCTACTTTCTATACGTCAAGTACGGCAAGTTCGCCGAGTGGTTCGGGCTAGGGGGGAGTCGTTTTGCCCTGACCGCCGGGTCGGCCCTGCAAACGAAGGTCGCCAAGAGCGGTGTTCCCACCTTCAACACCTCGCCCCGAGTGAACTTGCTGCTCGAGGACTGCTTCGAGAGAGAAGACACCTGTCAGGGTGAGACCATCACCTGTCTCTTCACTGGAGGCCTGATCACGCGCAAGGGTCTCGGCTACCTGATCGAGGCCATCGCGGCCCTGCGGAAGAAGGGCTTGCCGATCGAGTTGCGACTGGCAGGGGAAGGCGAGCAACGAAAGGAACTCGAGGATCAGGTTCGGGATCTCGGGCTGGAAGACGCGGTCGAGTTCCTGGGCCACATCACCAGCGGGAGCGCGCTCTGGGACGAGTACCGCAACGCCGACATCTTCGTACTGCCGACCCTGGCCGAGGGTTTCCCCAGAGTTCTCTACGAAGCCATGAGCCAGAGCCTGCCGATCGTGACCACGAACGTCAGCGGGATCCCGTACTTGATGCGAGATCGCGAGAACGCCCTGGTGATCGATCCACAAGATACGAAGGCGTTGATTTCCGCCATCGAAGCCGTGGCGACCCAGCCGGAACTCCGGAAGCGACTGATCACGCAGGGGATGGGGGTGGTGCGCCCGGTTCTTGCGACCGATCCCGGGGATCAACTGATGGCGCTAATTCAAGACCATCGAGATTAGGCGCCTGCGCTCAGGCGGCGTCGAGATAGCGAGACAAGACGTTGTAGAAGTCGGTCGCCGTGACGTTGCCCTCGAAGTCGCCCGCGCGTGTGCTCAGGCAAATTCCGTGCTGACTCCGGTAGCGGGGGTGGTAGCCGTGCATCCCCACCGAAGGCTTGGGTCCCCAGTAGCTGGGAACGATCTGATAACCCTCGTGGGTGTGGTAGATGAGATCGCCGAACTCCGGCCGGGTGATGCTCATCGCCTCGCGATCAGCGTCGCTTAGCGGCTCCAGACCCTCGATGCCCCTCAGATAGGCTTGAATGCGCTCGCGCGTTGCAGGGTCGTCACACCAGACCCGAAGAATCGTGCCCTCGGTGAAGTACGCGTAGCCGGACTCGTCGGGGTCGCCGATTTCGTCTTCGAGTTCGATCGAGAGCTGTTCGGTCACGTTCGTCATGCCGTGGTCGGAGGCCACGAGCACGTTCCCATCCGGCACCTTCGCCAGGAACGCTTCGCTGAGTTCTCGAATGTAGCCATCCTGAACCAAAAGAAGTTCGTCGTAGGGCGGCGAAGCGACGCCGTCCCAGTGGGAGCATCCGTCGATGCGCGTAAACGTGGCGAGGATGTGTCCGGGGTCGTCGGCGTCTTCGATGTATTGCTTCACCGCCCGGTAATTGTCTTCGTCTCGGCGCACAACCACCGGAAACTTCGTGTGGAGAAACACCTTCAACTTGGGATGCTCGAGCAGGGACTCACCCACGAAGCCCGGGGTCAGCACCGAGTGCCCGGTTTCTTCGAAGGTCCCCAGATAGGCGAGGGGAATGTTCTTGGTCGCACTCGCCAGGCCGAGCCGGTCGAGGACCTTGTGCACGATGCGTTTGCCGTAGTACCAACGCTCGACAAATGAAATCAGCTTGAGGAGCTTGTGGACTTTGCGAAAAGGCGCCGTCTCGGGGGAGTAGGTCCACTCCCCCCAGAAGCCGATCTGGTCGGGTCGCTTGCCGGTGAACAACTCCGTCTGACAATTGACGCTGTAGCCGAGAATCGGGATCAGTCTCGCCCGACTGACAAAGTCGCGGGTAAAGGGGAGCTTTTCGAGTTGGTCGAAAGGCAGTCCGTCGATGAATATCGTGAGTGTCCGGGACACCTTCGCACTCTCCTAGGAAGCTACGAGCAATGGGCAAAGCAACAGACTACAGAATACAGAACTCGCTCGGCTTCATCACTGCGGACGCAACTAGTCTCTCTCTCCCCGGTCGCGTTTAGTCTTTTTCATCCTGGTCGCGACGCCTCTCCATGCGGCGCAGGCGGTACGAAACGTCTTCGAGTACTCCGCGGCTGCTGGAGATCAAATCTGCCACCACCCCCGTCAGTACCATCTGGAACCCGGCCAGCATCAAGATGGCCGCCAGGATCAGGGACTGGACGTGGAGATCAGCCGAGTCCGTGAAGAGATAGAAGTAAAGGAAGCGCGCGCCGATCGCGACGCCGAGCATGATCGTGGCGAAGCCCACGCTTGCAAAGATCGCCATCGCCCCGTAGGTCGAGTAGACCCGCACTGCGATCTGCAAAGAACGCAAGATAAACTGGGTGACGCCGGAGAAGAGTCGCGACTCGCGCAACTTGTCGTTGGTCCGGATCGGCACGCTCACGGTGGGGATGCGTTTGCGCCCGGCCTGGATCACGTGGTCGACGGTGTGATCAAAGTCGGTCGACATGGCGAGCCGCATGGCCGCTTCTCGGCTGTAGGCCTTGAAGCCACTCGCGACGTCGGGCACGTCGAGCCCCGCCAGTCGACTGATGACTCGGCTCCCCACGTTCTGCAGGACCTTCTTCACGAACGAGAAGTGTTGGACTTTGCTGGGCTCCCGGTTGCCGATCACGAGGTCGGCGCGACCCTCGAGGATCGGTGCGACGAGTTTTGGAATATCGCCGCCGTAGTATTGGTTGTCCCCGTCGGTATTGACGATGATGTCCGCACCCGCCTGCAGGCAGTAGTCGATCCCCGCCGCAAATGCGTGGCCGAGCCCCCGGTTGGCGGAAAAACTCAAGACATGCGCGACTCCGTGTTCGCGCGCAATCTCTACAGTGCGGTCCGTGCAGCCATCGTCGATGATCACGATCTCGATCGAATCGATCCCGTCGATCCGGGTCGGGATATCTTTCAACGTGGCCGGAAGCGTCTCTTCCTCGTTCAAGCACGGAATTTGGATCATGAGCTTCACAGCCGTCGGCCTCCGTTCGCGCAGGTGGTTCTCAAAAACGGCATCACGAAGCTTTCACTATAGTGAAAACTGCACCAGCGTGAGCGCCGCGGTGGGGGGTGTAGTGTGGGTCGCGGTGTGGGTCGCAGTGTGGGTGTAGTCCGTTGGTGTGGTGTTCGGGCGGCGTGGCTCTAATGAATCTCGAACTTACCCCGTCTGAATGGCGCCGGGCCCACGTAGTAGAGCGCCGTGCGCGCACCCTCAACTCCCGGACTCCAGTCGAGACTGAACTCTCGACCATCGATCTCGCCCAGGGGTTGCTTGCGCGCGAGATCCCACAAAGTCCCCTGCACAGCGACCGGCAGCCGCAACTCCACCCGCCGGTGATCCGCCTCGCCACCGGTCGACACACCCAATGGCTCGCGGGCCCCACCGGAATAGTCGCTCAGCAAGAGAATGTGATGCGGCCCCTTTGACAAGCCCGTGGCGCCCACACCCGAGGTTTTGACTTCGATGGCCCCCATGGGCTGACTTCCCACGATCACAGCTTCGACCGGGATCACCGCCTCCATCGCCCGGGCGAGATGGTAGAAGTCCGCGCCTTCAAAGTTCGTATAGGAGAACCACGCGATCCCACTCGCTCCCGAACCGAAGACTTCGAGCACGCGATCGTAGACCCAGATGCTCGGAACCTCGACCACGGTGCCGGGATCCATCCAGGGA
>SMVB01165466.1_pt1 | contig 11330 bp, 11 predicted proteins | sample 2456461 | NCBI WGS metagenome assembly SMVB01 (sample SAMN11095934, study PRJNA526329) | marine sediment metagenome | biome: Marine sediment; feature: Surficial sediment; material: Deep marine sediment; isolation source: Hadal surficial sediment | place: Pacific Ocean | collected 2014-05 | depth...
AATATTGGGTCCAGCGTCACGCTGGCGCGGGGAGGAAAAGCCTGCTACGCAGGAGGGCTGACCCTCACTTTGTTCACGAGCCCTTAAAAGCCAATAATCCATCGCACGTTAATATTGGGTCCAGCGTCACGCTGGCGCAGGAGGGCTGCCGTTCGCTTCGTTCACGAGCCCTGAAGCCAATAATGCATCGCACGTTCATCGCACGTCAATATTGGGTCCAGCGTCACGCTGGCGCGGGGAGGAAAAGCCTGCTACGCTCGCTTCGCTCACCAGCCCTCTGGCTGGCGGTACGCTGGCTGGCGCATGAGGTTCAAATGATCCCTCCGTTGAAACATTTTTTTGGCGGGGGAGGAGATTTTTCGTTTCGTCTTGACAACACATCTTCAACTTGTAAATATGACTGGTTGTTTTTTAAAGCACTAAAGGAAGGAAATCCATGCTTTGGCACAGCCTGGAAAGGCTGTGATACTGAATGAAAATGGGTTGTTATCCAAAAGTTTCTGCGCTAATGGAAAACTAATGATTCCTCAAAAATCCATCGGACGTAAAAATTTGGTCCAGCGCTACGCTGGTCGCACGTTAACACTGGGTCCAGCCCCCAGGCTGGGGATGGTTTGGAGAAAAATTTGATGGGTGATTCTGAAAATATAGAAGGAGTGGTTGAGGAGAAAAAGTCAGGGTTTTTTTCCCGCTTGAAATCCGGGTTGGCGAAAACCCGGAATTCTCTGGCCAGTGGTATTGATAATGTGGTGCATGGTCAGGCCAAGGTGGAACCAGAACACCTGGATGAGCTGGAAGAGGCGTTGATTTTAGCCGATGTGGGAATTTCGACGGCAAATTTTATTCTTGAAGCATTGAAAACAGAGGTTGCTGAGGGCCGCGTCCGAAATAAAGATGATGTTCTGGAAAATTTGAAGCAATTAATGGTCAAAATCCTTAATGAAAATCAGGGGAATGCTCAGAGATCGGCGGAAAAACCTCACATCGTTCTGGTCATTGGGGTGAACGGTTCCGGTAAAACCACCACCATCGGTAAATTGGCGCAAAAATGGAAGAATGAGGGCAAAAATGTCCTTTTAGGAGCAGGCGACACCTTTCGGGCCGCCGCCATTGAGCAAATGTTGATCTGGGCCGAGCAGGTGGGCGTTCCCTGTATCCATCAAAAAAGCGGGGCCGACCCCTCCGCCGTCGCTTTCGATGCGGTGCAGGCCGCGATTGCGCGGGAAATGGATGTGGCGCTCATTGATACTGCGGGAAGATTGCAGACCAATACCAATTTGATGGAGGAGTTGAAAAAAATAAAACGAGTGATCGGCAAAGTGCTCCCCGGCGCCCCTCACGAAACGCTTTTGGTTCTGGACGCCACCATCGGTCAAAACAGTGTTTCCCAGGCAAAACTGTTTCACGAAGCGATAGAAATCGACGGCCTGATTATGACCAAACTGGATGGAACCAGTAAAGGAGGGGTCCTTTTGAATATTACCCGCGAATTAAACCTGCCGGTGCGCTATATAGGGATTGGAGAAAAAGCCGATGATTTGCAGGAATTTGATCCCAAGGCCTTCGTGGATGCGCTTTTTGCTTCTTGACGGCAAAAAAATTCCAACCCCCCGCTTCAAGATATTTACCAGTCCCTCCCTCGTTTGATCAGCTCAAATTGTTTTTTCACGATATAACTGTGAATCAGGTCTTTTTGCTGGTCATCCAATCCTCCTGAAAACTGAAGGCGCAGGATTCTGCAATCCGGGTGGCCATTAGATTCAATGGCAATCAGGCAGGCGGAGGTTTTCATGAGCAGGGGTTCCTCAAGCGGGAGAACAAATAGGACGGTCAGCCACTGATTTTTGAAAAGAGGCACTGAGGTGGCTATCTTGCCGCATAAGCCGCCGGCGCTTAGGTTCAAAATTCCCAGGTCGATGTTGGCGCCGTTTTCCGACACAAGCGTGGCGTCCAGAGGGGGCAGGTGTTTCATGTCGAGCCGATAGCATTCTCTCTGGTCCAGAGACGCGTCCGCCGTTCTCTTCCGGTTCATTTTCCAGGGAAATATTTTTTTGACCCAACGATCGACATGAAGGTCTTCTGTAAATACCGGGATGGCCGCCTGAAGTCTGCTGAACATAGTTTGCCTCTCAGTGGTGGCACAGGCTTTCCTGCCTGTGTCTGATTACGAGATAATTGGGTTATCCTTAATTAGCGGAACGGTAAAAATTTTACTTTAGCCCGAATCGATGCGGGAATTTTGACGATTGACTGTTATCCGTAAAGAGAGCAATAAAGGTGCCAGAGATCGGTCTTTGGAGAGGATCCTGAAATCTTTTGAAATAGGGCGAATTATTGTTCTGTGTCGTCAGGGTTGATGACTTAATGAGGCTGGGTATTGCAGAATTTACCGGGTGTATAAAAATTATTCAGGTAGATTTTTCCCGTTGGCAAAGGGGATGACCAGGACCGATTGTTTTTTCAGAACATGGCCTGATCGATTCTGGCCAGTAAATTTGAAAAGTCTGGGGGTTTGCGGAAATAATCATAGATTCCCAGCGCCCTTGCCTCGTAGGCGACGGGTGATTTCTCTTCGAGAACGGAAAGCATGATGACGCGGATTTTGGGATGGGTTGCGCGAAGCCATTTCAGAAAATCCAAACCGCTCACCTCGGGCAAAATAACATCGACCAAAGCCAGTTTCGGATTTTTCCGCGCCGTCATCGCCATTGCCTCGTGACCGTTGTTGGCGGTGCAAACGCTGTAGCCCCTGGTTTTTAATAATCTGGTTAAAATACTTTGCGAGGAGGGGTCGTCCTCAACGATCAGAATATTTTTTTTCGGTCTCATGCCAAAATCATTAACGAGATAATTGAGAAAATCAGGAAAATAAGAACCCTGAGTTTCCCGATGACCACCAGCTTTATAGAATTAAATTATTCTTACGTTTAATCAGATTAACCAGTATGCAGGGAAAGCGCAAACTCATTTCTACAGGCTGTAGAAGAGGAATTCTAAAAGGACTGAAAAACCGCTGAAAGTGAAAACTGCCAGTTGAAAAAAAACATACAGGGAAAGGTCGGGGTTTCATTTTTTTGCGTTATTTTCATTTTTCACGGTATTCTTTCTTTTGAGGCCAATTATTTTGTAAGCAAAGTCGGGTCAAATACGACTGATTGGCATATGTAAAAACAGGCGGCCTTAAGGTGCTTGTTGGGCGAGTCCGAATTAAGGTCCTCTTTATTAAAGGAGAGTCGAGATGGCTAGAAGTTATATATCCTTATTGATAGGTATCAGTTTTATTTTGCTGGCGTTGACGGGTCTTGGCGCTTCTACCAAGAAAGAGAGCACGGACCCTGGCGCCAGGGAGGTGGCTAAAGCAGAACATGAAGTCGCCACCTTTGCCGGCGGGTGTTTCTGGTGCATGGAACCGCCTTTTGAAAAGTTAACCGGAGTCCAAAAGGTCATTTCAGGCTATACCGGGGGACACAAGAAAAACCCGACTTATGAAGATGTTTCCTATGGTTCCACCGGTCACGTTGAAGCCGTGCAAATCCATTTTGACCCGGCAAAGATTTCTTATCAGGACCTGTTGGAGGTTTTCTGGCGAAACGTGGATCCCACCGATGGTGGGGGACAGTTCGTGGACCGGGGAGACTCTTATGTTACGGGAATTTTTGTTCATAATGAAGAACAAAAAAAACAGGCGCGGGAATCTAAACGGAAGCTTGAAAACAGTAAACGCTATGACAGAAAAATTGTGACCCCGATCATTCAGGCAACGAAATTTTATCCTGCTGAAGATTATCATCAGGATTATTACAAGAAAAACCCCATTCGTTACAAGTATTACCGTTATCGATCCGGTAGGGATGAATTCATCGAAAAAACCTGGGGAAATGAAAGGAACTATAAACCCATGAACATATCTATGGAAGACAGTGGCGGGGAATTTTCCAAACCCTCCGACAACGAGTTGAAAAATAGTTTGACCGAGCTTCAATATGAAGTCACGCAAAAAGAGGGCACGGAGCCCGCATTTAGCAACGAATATTGGGATAACAAAAAACAGGGGATTTATGTTGACGTGGTTTCAGGGGAACCCTTGTTCAGCTCCTTGGATAAGTTTAAATCGGGAACCGGCTGGCCGTCTTTTACCAGGCCCCTGGTCGATAAAAATATGGTGACTAAAACCGACACCGGTTTCTTTATGAAAAGAACAGAAGTGAGATCTGCAATCGCCGATTCTCATCTAGGCCATTTGTTCGAGGATGGCCCTGCGCCAACCGGATTGAGATATTGCATAAACTCTGCGTCGTTAAGATTTATCCCGGTAGAAAACCTTGAAGAAGAAGGTTATGAGGCGTATGTTTCCCTGTTTGGAAAAAGCTAAAGGCGGCATAAAAATTAAAAATCGGGAAGGTCCATGAACAATATAAAAAAAGGTATTATTCTCTTTGTAATAGCAGGTTGTATTTTTGCATTTTTCCAGTTTGATCTTGGTCAATACCTGACTCTTGAATATCTGAAGGGCCAGCAGACGGAGTTTCAAAACTTTTATAAAGAAAATACCTGGTTGGCAATTGGTGCCTATACCGCAGTTTATATCGTAACAACCGCTCTCTCCCTGCCTGGAGCGGTGCTTCTCACCTTACTTGCCGGGGCTCTGTTCGGTCTGCTGGTGGGGACGATTCTGGTTTCTGTCGCCAGCACCATTGGGGCAACGCTGGCCTTCCTGGTCTCGCGAATGTTACTTCGCGATTGGGTACAAAATAAATTTGGCGGTTTTCTCAAAACCATTAATGAAGGCATTGAAAAAGACGGAATCTTTTATCTTTTTACCCTTCGGTTGATTCCTGCCGTCCCCTTCTTTGTCATCAACCTGGTCATGGGACTGACTCCCATGAGGACGGTTCAGTTTTTTCTGGTGAGTCAGGTGGGAATGCTGGCAGGAACAATGGTGTTCGTGAACGCCGGAACCCAACTCGCCCAAATCGAATCCTTGAGGGGAATTCTTTCCCCCGGACTTATTTTTTCATTTGTCCTATTAGGCATATTTCCTCTTTTGGCCAAAAAGCTGGTGAGCTTTTTCAAAGGAAGAAAGGAATTGAAGAACCGGACTTCCTGACTTCAGACACCGTGTAGAAAAATCCTCGAAAGACCGAAAACCTCTGGTCTGGAAAGAAAGGGGCAACGGATGGCGAAAAGAATATCTTGAATTCAAGTTGTAAGTGCAACTTTGAGGGTCGATTAAACTTTGTTGGTTTCCGATGCGCTTTGTAAAAATTCCCCTGAGTAGAGAGTGGTTCGGATTGGTAGAATTCAGGCTTCGAAAACCGGGTGTCGAAGGTTTAAAATGGGATGATCCTGTAATATTAATAAAATCTGAAATTTTATAGGTGTCCTTTAAAGGATAATTTATGAAGGTAATAAAAGAGGCTGATAATTTTCCAATAAAACTGTGGCCGGATGATCTGGGAGAAAAAGAACTACAGCAATTGCGCAACATTGCCAGCTTGCCATTCATCCACAGGCACATTGCAGTGATGCCAGACGCACATCTTGGAATTGGCTGTACGATTGGTTCGGTCATTCCCACAAAGAAAGCAATTATTCCTGCCGCGGTAGGGGTGGACATTGGTTGTGGAATGATGGCGGTTCATACAAATTGGAAAGCAGAAAAATTACCGGATAATCTTTTAAAAATTCGCTCTTCCATTGAAAGGGCAGTCCCTCTTGGCGTTGGACAGGGACATAAAGATGATGCAATTTTTAAAAAACCTGTCACCACCTTTCTCAGTCAAAAGTCTTTGAATTGGTTTTTAAAGCAGAGTGACCCGGAAAATCTGTGGAATATAAAAGCACCAAAATGGAGGAATCAATTAGGAAGTTTGGGGTCCGGGAATCACTTTATAGAAATTTGCCTGGATGAAAATGATGATGTTTGGGTAATGCTGCACAGCGGGTCAAGAGGCGTAGGGAATCAAATTGCAAAAAGGTTTATCGAGAAAGCAAAAGAGGATATGAGGGTTCATCATATTAATTTGCCGGATAAAGACATTTCATATTTGTCCGAAGGGACTAAAAACTTTCAAGATTATATCGATGCCGTGGAGTGGGCGCAACAGTACGCCTCTTACAACAGGCGGTTCATGATGGATGTTATTTTCGCTGAATTGAACTACTATCTGCCTGAAATCCAGCCTCTTGAAGAAGTGATCAATTGCCACCACAATTATGTGGAAAAGGAAAACCACTTTGGTGAAAACGTATACGTTACCCGGAAAGGGGCGATTCGGGCCAGGAAGGACGACATCGGAATCATACCAGGGTCGATGGGAGCGAAATCATTTATCGTTCGCGGAAAAGGCAACCCGGAATCCTTTCACTCCTGTTCCCACGGCGCTGGCAGAAAAATGTCCAGAACAAAGGCCAGGAAAACCTTTTCCATGGATGATCTGGATCGGCAAACCCAGGGGGTGGAATTGAATAAACGGAAAAGTATTCTGGATGAAATTCCCGGAGCCTACAAAGACATCGACCATGTGATGCAACTTCAAAGCGATCTGGTCGAGGTCCTTCATACCTTAAAACAAGTGGTCTGCATAAAAGGCGATTAAAATTCCTCGCTCCAATATCTATATCCACCCTGGAGGGGCCTAATCTGATTCCGGAATTTTTATTTGGGGGGTTGTCAAGCGTAGTATCTGGATGATGGGTAAAAAATACGAGAGGCGGGGATGCTAATCGTTATCCCTAATCCTGTTTTTTGCCTTTCCAGCGGCGGACATCTTTCATGTATTTTTCCCGATCCATTTTGTGGTCCCAGGGAAAAAGAACCATCAAGGGTTCAAGAGCGTAGTTGGAGCTGTCTTTCGGAGGGATTTCAAAACTTCCATTGGTGATTCGATAGATATTGTTAAAAGTCCGGTAATTGCCGCACAGCGCCACATAGTCCCAGGAGGTCTTTCCTTCGATCAAGGCATGAAACTCTGAGGACGCGATTCCTTCATACAGGTTGATCTTGCCCAGGTCGCCTTTCTGCAGACTGGGATCGGACTGCCCGAAATCGATGCTCCATATTTCCGACTCTTCCCGCCCGAAGATTTCCAGCTGGTAAACAATTTGCCAATGTTTCCAACCTTCGAGCATTTCGCTGGCCAATATCTGCTTCATAAATTGATTTCCAATAAAATCCTGGATAACGCTGATTTCTTTTTCATACTGATTATCGTCGGTGGTTCTCGTTCGCAGACGCGGAACCTCCATGACCGGTTTGAAGGCCAGCCGGTGGCTGTCATCTTCATGAACACGGACGAAATTCGAGGACTGGTTTTCAATGCGGATTCCATCGGACGCGATATGCGCCACATCCCCCGATACATAGGGGCCACATTGCACTTCCGGGCAAAAAGCCTTTAGGTCGCGCAGGTACTGTTCCTGAGTGGTTGGAAACGAGAAATGATTGAGGAAGGCGAATTCGTCCCGGTAGCGAAAAGAAGCCGAACCGGGCACGACGAATTTTGGCCCCAGTGCCCTGACGACATTCAAGTAGGTGCAGTATTCATCATAAGGCAGGTCCATTGGCTTGTTGTAGGAAAAATTTCCTTCCAGCAGGGGCACAAACCGGCCATGCATTAAATCCACCTGGCCATATTGTTGACGGATTTGATCAATGATTGCCGGGCTCACAATGGTGTCCACCTGATTCCATAAAGTCACCTCTCCGTCATGGACCAGGAGCCCGTGCTCGGGGAAATCATCCTTGGCGGTGCTCGCCTTATTGAGCGAGGGAGTTGGCGTGAGCGTCACATCCTTGATTTTGATCGACTCGAAATCGGCGACGACCCGGACATTTTTAAATTCCAGTTCCTTGAGGACATCTATCAGAATATCGTCGTTGGGAACAAGCACCAGTGCGTCCGGTTTGAGACCATTGCCGTTTTGGGCAAGATAGGCTAGGGTGCGGACATCGAAATGATCCTGATGCCTGTGGGAAAGGTAAAGGACATCCACCGGAGGGACTTTGTCTTTCTGCAGAACAATGCTGGGGCAGAGGACGTTGATTTCCTCCCACAGGGTGTCGAACCAGGTGGGGTCGGTCGAATGGTGGTTTCCCTGGATTGTATGAGCAGGCAGGCGTGTCCTATCAGGGTGGTCTTTATCATTCCAAATATCCGTTTAATATATTAAGTTCTAAGAAAAACCCAATTTGGCCTGGATGGACCATAAAAGCTAGGTTCTTGAAAAGATATCGGCAGACCGCCACACAGACCTCAAGAAGAAAGTTAAGGCCAAGGAGGGTAGCTAAGTATTTGAAAAAAGGAAGGCACCGGGCGGACTCGAACCGCCGATAGAGATTTTGCAGACCTCTGCCTTACCACTTGGCGACGGTGCCCCGCAAACTTCCGTAAACAGAAAAAATGGAGCGGGAGAAGGGATTCGAACCCTCGACTTCAACCTTGGCAAGGTTGCACTCTACCACTGAGTTACTCCCGCGCTTAATATCATTAAGGTACCTTAGGTTCAGCCATTATATTTTCTGGGAGGGTTTTGTCAAATTCTATTTTTTCAGGAACCTGGACTCCTTTCCGTCCAGAATGCGTTGCATATTTTCAGTATGCTTGTGCAGTACAATGAGGGCCACGATGACGGATACGGCCATGAATTCCGGCGGATACTGGTAAAAAATCCCGAAAATGGGAAGCAACAGGGAGGCCAGAACGGAGCCCAAAGAGACATAAGCCGAGGCCCATAACGTCACGGCAAACACCCCCATCGCGGAAACCGTGGCGACAGGCATCAGAAAAAGAAAGATTCCCAATCCGGTGGCCACGCCCTTACCGCCTTTAAATTTGAGAAACACCGGATAAACATGACCGGTAAACGCCATCAGCCCGGCAATGGCGATTTGCCAATGCGAGTCCAGCAGGCGGGAGGCGATGACGACCGCGGCCAATCCTTTAGATAAATCTCCCGCAAGGGTCACCAGCCCGGTCTTTTTCCCCAGAACTCTTGAGACGTTGGTCGCCCCAATATTGCCGCTTCCGTGTTCGCGGAGGTCGACTTTATTTATCCGCGCAACAAGTATCCCGAAAGGAATACATCCCAGCAAATAACAAAATGCCCAGAGGAGGATAGTTTCCGCCATGTTTAGTTGTGATCCGATAGAGGTCTGATGAGTTGACCGGTCAGCCGAGGTGGTCGCTCAGGGAGATACTGTTGGATTTCATTTTTAGTTTTACCTTGGCTCTTTTTTCAATCTGCCGCACCCGTTCTCTGGAAAGACCAATTTCCTTGCCGATTTCTTCGAGGGTTTTAGCATCGCCGTTAAAACCGAACCGCATGCGCAAAATCTTTTCCTCCCTGGGTTGCAGATTTTTGAGCAACAATTCCAGTTTAGCGTGCAGGCTCGCCTGCATGATTTCGTCATCGTACGGGATGTGGGAGGAGCTTTCGAGCAGGTCGATATAGGCTGTCGATTCGTCCGCTTTCAAGGGTGCGTCGAGCGATAAATGGGTACGATAGGCCTGCATGATACAGTGAACGTCGGCTTCCTTGAATCCCATGTCATCCGCCAGTTCTCTTTCGGTGGGTTCTCTTGACAGAGATTGAGTGAGAGACCGGCGTTTTTTGCTCATTTGATAAACTTTTCCCACCTGCTTGATGGGCAGTTTCACGGTGCCGGATTGTTCCGCCATGGAATGCATGATCGCCTGTCGAATCCACCAGACGGCATAGGTGATGAATTTGACATCCCTGCTGGGGTCAAATCGTTTTGCGGCCTGGATAAGGCCGATGTTTCCTTCTTCGATAAGGTCCTGAAGGGAAAGCCTGCAACCCTTATATTTGTTGGCGACGCTGACCACAAATTTTAAATTTCGCCTCACCAACTCCTGCAAAGCCTTGAGATCGCCTTTAGCGATCTTTCGCGCCATTTGTTTTTCCTCTTCCCGGCTGAGCGGTTTGATTTTGCTTATCTCTTTCAGGTACTGCGTAAGAGGTTCGGCATGTTCGCGGTTTTCCGGTTTGCTGATGGGTTTGGCGCTGGTTTTATTTTTTTTTGGTGATTCGTTGGTTGCCATAAAATAAACTTTATTCCCCACAAGTGGGTTTTATACCCTGTGGCTGGTCACTGCTTTTGAATGAAAACCTTTGACGGAAAACCCGTCCGCTGGCGACGGATCCGTTCATTGGCGCAGAGTCCTTAATCGGACCCGCGCTTCTAACGAGAATTCACTTTTAGGAAATTTTTTTAGAAGTTCCAGATAATTCACTTTTGCTTTGGAATAATTTTCCTCTTCAAGGTAGGACTCGGCGATTAAATATATCGCCTCGTCGGCAAAACCCTGGTTTGGGTAAGTTTCACGCATATTTTGTAGCCGCGAGATAGCAGATTGATAATGGCCTGTCCGGTAATAAAACTTTCCTACTTCGAACTCGCTGGTGGCAAGTATTTTGCGGCATTCCTCTTTTTTCTGAACAGCTTTTGGGTAAAAAGGGCTTTTGGGAAATCTTTTCATGGCCTCTTCAAATCCTTCAAGAGCGGCAAGAGTATTGGTTTGGTCCCTTGTGGCGATTTCTCTCATTCTAAAGTCGGACATGGCTCTGTAAAAATAAGCACGGTCTACAAATCTATTTGCCGGGTACAACTCGATAAATTTTTGATAGTGAAACTTTGCTTCCTCATATTCCCTATCGAGATAATTGGTGTTGGCCAAATAAATAAGAGCTTGTACGCGTTCCCTGCTGTCCGGGTAATCCTCCAGGAGTTGTTGGAAAAGATCTTTTGCCTTATTATAACTCTTAATTTTAACCTGTTGTTTGCCTTGCGCAATTAGCTCTCCAGGCGATAGATTATCTTTCTTGTTGGTGGAGGTACACCCTACAAGAAGAAAAATGGAAATGAGCAAAAGGATATAAAATCCAGAATTAAATGAAAATCCGAGTCGCGGCATTGTCTGGTAGGTATAGAAGGTAAATGCTATTTATTACTTCAATATATAATAGAATACTTGATTTTAAAAGGTTTTAAAAATCACGTTTTGGCATTCCAGCTTGCTAGATGAGTTTTTTTCATGCTATATTTTCAAGCTACAATAGAAATGATCTTTACAAAGAGCTCCGCCGGACCCAAATAGCAGCCGCCCTCTGAATTTCACGGATTTTCAGGTTTAAAATGGCCTCTTTCATGAGAAAACTTTCCCTTATTTTTGGAACAATTTTAATTGCTTTGCCGGAGTTGGTTCAAGCGGCTGAACCCTCACTACCCCGTCAATGGGAAATTCTTTCCATCATTGAAAAAGGCGGGATCATGATGTATCCCATCCTTTTCTGCTCGATATTGATCG
>SMVB01189263.1_pt1 | contig 11326 bp, 8 predicted proteins | sample 2456461 | NCBI WGS metagenome assembly SMVB01 (sample SAMN11095934, study PRJNA526329) | marine sediment metagenome | biome: Marine sediment; feature: Surficial sediment; material: Deep marine sediment; isolation source: Hadal surficial sediment | place: Pacific Ocean | collected 2014-05 | depth 0-1...
GCTTTTAGGTGTTGCGATAATGTGTTTCGTAACCCCCATGTCGAACCGGAAATACCGCGGGTACCGGGCAGAGTTTCGAGGACCGGGTGCCTGTAACACAATGTTACCGATCTCGTCACCAGGAACAGGTGGCGTGTACGGAAGCCCGCTTCCGAACAAGGTCCGGAGGTGGATTTTCCACGTCGGGTCATTCGGGATGTAGTCCTGAATAAATATTGAAAGCGTGTGCCGCTGGTCGGTGGGGCGGGGGATCACGCCCTGATTGAACTCGGTCTGGAATTCCGGCTTGAACTCTTCGCGGGCCACCAGAAAACCGTAGTTCACCCAGCTCTCGAGACCCGGTACGAACTCACCGCGGAACTGAAGGTCCAGCCCATAAGCATACCCGTCGGCGTCGTTGTCGCCTGAATAGGCTACACGCACATTCTCGATATCATATGAAATAATATCTGTCAACTTTTTGTAATACACCTCGCCACGCAGGTTGAACCGGCGTGATACCAGAAAATATTCGCCGCCCATAACGACCTGAAACGAACGCTGAGACCTTAATTCGTCATTCAACGCCCCCAGAATCGTCTCGCCAACCTCCGGTTTTCCCCGCAATTCCCGGTATGCAGGAGCCTGATGATATAACCCCACCGATCCGAATAACTTTGTAATCGGGTTCAGCTCGAACGTGGCCTGGAGTCTCGGCGATACGGTCCATTCATCCGTGAACTCGAAATAATCAGTCCGAACACCCGCGGTCAACAGCAACTTTCCCGGTAAGTCCGAAAACACATCGATAGCGTCTTGCAAATGAAAAGAAGTCTGCCACGTTTCTAAATCGGCCGTGTCGCGCAAGCTGTCGGCAACGATCCGGACAATTTCGCCCTCAAGAGATCGTCCGGTGATCACCGACTTCTCGTCGATCCGGTCGTTAAATCCCTGGCGGCGAAAACTCCATCCGCTTTCGAATGCATGCCCGTTGGCAGCATATCGATATTGCCCGTCTGCGGTGAGCGTTTGCACCTCGACGCGGTTGTCCGATACGTCCTCCTGTCTCGACAGTCCTATCGGGAAAAGTCCATCCCCGGCGTCCGGATTACCCTCACCCGGATCGACTTGAAAGAGAATTGAAGAGCCTGAAATAAACAGATCTTCCGTCTCGATCGTATTGAAATACTGAAGCGAGTGTGAGACGCGAAATCGGTCCGCCAGTCGATTGTTCAGTCGCACGGCCGCGAACTGTGTCTGATAGCCGTCGTCTTCGAAACTGGCATCGTCGAATTGAGTCCAGAGGGCCTGCAGGTTAGATGGTGCGATTGCTGCGTTCTGGCTTATGGTTCCGAAATACGTTCGCCTGGAACTCGGATCCAACGTAAAAGAATGGTCGGCCACGATGCCCAGAATCTCCAGGTCGTGCCCGTCCGACAAGATATACCTGAACTGCGCCTGAAGGTCGGTGTAGTCTGGCGAATAGTCGCCCTTCAATTCCTGAGTACCAAAGAAACTGGATGGACGCGATTTGCGAGCGCTTACCAGGATGCTGCCCCGGCGGTTGAAAAGGGAAGATGAAATCGTTACTCCCAGGTCCAACATCGACGCATACAAAGACCCGTTAAGTGGCTCGCCTGTGTCTTCCGGTCGGCGATAGCGGACGTCTACCGCTGACGACAATTTCCCCCCATACTGTACCGGAAACCCGCCAGAATAAAACGTCAGGTCTTTCGCCATTTCTCCGTTTAACAGGCTCAAACCCTCCTGTTCACCTCCTTTCGGCCGAAAAGGCAAAAACACTTCAAATCCATTAATAAATACCAGGTTCTCGTTGAATCCGCCACCGTGCACCGAATATTGATTCGATAATTCGTTATTCGCAACCACCCCTGGCATCACTTTGAGCGCCCGCAATACATCCTGGATGGGCATGGGCATATTTCGGATGGTCTCGGCGTCGAGTGTATACAATCCGGCTTCAATGGGCGCGCCTTCTTCAACCGTAATATCCCCCAGGGGGAGCGTGTCGGTTGTTAAATCCACATTCAAAACGGTGTCCATCCCGCTCCGGATCGATATAGAATCGCGCCGGGTCACGTAACCGATCGCGCTGAATACCAGCAGATACCGGCCCTGTGGCAGCCGAAGCGTATAACGCCCGTCAGCCTTAGACGCTGTTCCGAAATTGGTTTCGAAGACCGTTATCGATACGCCGGGAAGGCCCACCGGATCTCCTACCTCTACGATCTTTCCGGTCGCCGCGCCCCAGCTCTGAGCTACGCTCGCACCGGGTAATAGCAGCATCACAACGGCCAAGCCGCCGAGATTCAGGAAATATCGATAGGTGAAGGTCATCCCGTCAGACGTTCGATGTGTGTTAATTGGTTCGCTATTAAATGAAGGACAGCAACGGTGTACGAAAAAAGCTGCCAGCAGGAACGGTAACAGAATCGAATCTATATGGGAAGATGTCTGATGAACGGGAATTTACACTTCCCTGATTTCCGGAATAAAACCCGCAAACGGAATCTCAGGTGGATCGTTCCGGAAGGGCACACCCAATTATATATCCGTTATTGCAAGAGGAGTTGGTAACAGAAGTGAATCACAATCATAACTCCCCAGGCCGGGACGGCCCCAACGCCCGCCCCAATGAGTAATTCCCCCGGTGAATGTGCGCGGCAGTAATACCTGCTCCACACGACTGCGACCAGGACCAACAGAGCAATCACTGCGGATCCTGCGCCGAATTCGAAGAGCGCGCCCGAGGAGATGGTTGGATTCTTGTACATGTAGACGACCGTCGCCGCCAATGCGCTGAAAGCGGCAACGTGAATGGACATTTTTGTCATTGACGAAATCAGAAGAGCAATACCGGTCGTCCCTGCTACCCCAAGCAGATATATTCCGACGGCCTTCTGAGTGGTGCCTGCCACGGCGACGATGACAATAACTGAGGCACACGCAATCGCCAGACCAATCAACAAAGGAAGTCGACGATCCTGCCTCTCACGGATTTCAAAGGTTGCGATCCTGCCTGTTTTTTTCAGCCAGAATAACATCGCCGTCGGTGCAACGATAAAACAGATTGATGCACTTATTAAAATCCGTACGACTTCACCGGCGCTGGCACCGTAGTAAACACAGACCAATGAAACTCCAATGACCGGTACAAAAAGCGGACTGAATACATACGAAAGTGCGGTCGCGATTTTAGCTGCGAGGCTAAATTCCTCCGAACCGATATGCTCAACCCGGCCAGGCAAAAAGTACTTAGTACGCCCGCGCGAAATACACGCGGCCAGCTGACGGTTTTCCGGAAATCAGGTCCACGCCGGACCCATCAGCATCAATCGCGTCGAGCGGAATACACCGGATGGTCGCTTTAGTCTCTTCCTTGATCTGCGTTTCGGTATCAGCGGAGCCATCCCAGTGAGCCAGAACAAAACCGCCCTTCCCGTCCAGTACAGACTTAAACTCATCGTAAGAGTCAACCGCTGTCGTTCGGTCCTCCCGAAAAGCCAAAGCTCGATCAAACAGATTCTGCTGAATGTCGCTGAGCGTCGTGCTGATGAGAGCGGTCAGTCCTTCCCGGTCGACCGTCTCTTTCGTTCCGGTATCTCGCCGGGCTAATTCAATCGTGCCACTCGCAATGTCGCGGGGGCCCAGAGCAAGTCTTACCGGTACCCCTTGAACTTCATATTCGTTGAACTTCCACCCGGGACGATATCCTTCTCGCGCATCAACTTTAGCACGAATTCCCGCCGCTTTGAGATCTCCGATCACCTTATCCGCTTCATTCAAAACCTGCTCCCGTTCCTCATCTTTCCTGTAAATCGGAACAAGTACCACCTGAGTAGGCGCAAGTTTGGGTGGCAACACCAGTCCCTGATCGTCCGAATGAACCATGATCAACGCGCCGATGAGCCTTGTTGAAACACCCCAGGAAGTAGCCCAGACGTATTCCTGCTCATTGTTTTTATTCTGAAACTGGCAGTTAAATGCTTTCGCAAAATTTTGACCGAGGAAGTGGGAGGTGCCCGCTTGAAGAGCCTTTCCATCCTGCATCAGGGCTTCAATACAGTAGGTGTCAACCGCGCCTGCAAACCTTTCACTCGCCGTCTTAATCCCTTTGATCACGGGAACGGCCATGAATTCCTCCGCGAATCTGGCATAAATATCGATCATCTGAATCGTCTCATCGACCGCCTCTTTGCGGGTGGCGTGGGCGGTATGGCCTTCCTGCCACAAAAACTCCATTGTTCGGAGAAAGAGGCGCGTTCGCATTTCCCAGCGAACGACGTTATTCCACAAGTTGATCAGGATCGGTAGATCTCTCCACGACTGAATCCATCTGCTGTACGTATCCCAGACGATGGTTTCGCTCGTGGGGCGTACAATCAGATTTTCTTCCAGTTTTGAATCCGGGTCGACGATGAGCCCTTTTTCAGGGTCGAGTTTTAACCGAGAATGGGTGACCACTGCACACTCTTTCGCAAATCCGTCCACATGGTCGGCCTCCCGCGCAAGAAAAGATTGCGGAATGAAGATGGGGAAATAGGCATTTTCATGGCCAGTGTCTTTGAACATTTTATCCAGAGCCGCCTGCATATTTTCCCACAGGGCGTATCCATTCGGCCGGATGATCATACATCCCCGCACAGGGGAGTGCTCTGCCAGTTTCGCGTGACGGATCACGTCCAGGTACCATTTTGAATAATCGGTCTCGCGGGAGGTAATAGCGTCAGCCATTGTATACAGTTGTGCAGAATTTCGACTACAGAAGTGAACGGTATTGTTCGATGACGCCCTATATACGCTTCGAAATCAAGTGCAAAGGCGTTAGGCGCGGTCTTTGCGATATTTTCAAACCAGAAAGCGACTTCTAAAAAATGCCATCTCTCGAAGAACAAGATACGCTCTGTTGTCCAACCCTTTTTAAGGGAACTGGTGGACCATTCGGGGCTATTCAGAGAGGGTCCAGTTTTCGGAAGACAAATGCTCTTATTCGTATTTTATGATCATTGCTCCGGGTTTTGCCAGGAATTCGAAGCACCAAGTTTGATGGGGTAACTCCATGTTGAAATTTGCAAACCTTGTTCGCGATCAGAATCGGAAAATTCCTGGCACCATCGCTGTTCTGGCGATAGTTTTTATCTCGGGTTGTTATACGAAGCTCGTAGCGCTTGAGCCGGCATACGTGCAGGTTCCGGACTACGTGGTTGTTGAAGAAGTCTATCCGGATGGCGAAACTGTCATCACAGAATATGTGCCTGGTGATGCCACCCGGTACTTTAACAATTTTTACGATCCATTCTACGCACCTGTCTACGACTACGGATATTACCCATCTGGATTCCCGTTTAGCGTAGGTTTTGGAATTGGGTATGGTAGTGGCTGGGGTTATGGATCATCGTGGGGGTATCCCTACTATGGCGGGGGATGGTATAGCCCGTGGTACGGATGGAATGACCCGTGGTACGGATATGGACCCAGTTATGGATACGGACCCGGTTGGGGATATTATTCTCCGTATTACCCATCGTACCCAAGCTATCCATGTTATGGATGCGGAAGCCCTGGATATGCCTATGGTCGTCCTTACAGGGCGCGTGGTGCTACAGTTTCAAGAAGCGGACTAGCGAGTTATGACTCCGGACGCGGGAGTAGAAGCGGCCGTGGTTCGGATGTGTATCGAGGCGGTCGATCGAATACTGCCCGCGGATCATATACAACCGAGAATACGAACCCTACCCAGGACGTATCCAGAGGATCCGGCAGAGGTGGCGTCATTGGTGAAGGTCGGACGGTGGTAAGTAGCGGATCGACAAGTTCTTCGAAGGGTCGTTCGTCTACCAATACGAGGACGCGAGGAACGCTTTCAACCACGTCAGCATCAAACACAGCGCGAACCGTGACGGGAAGGTCTGGCGCAAGTTCGGCGACCCGATCAGGGACTACAGCTACGCGCGGAGCATCATCGTCGTCAACCAGATCAGGTACGACGACTACGAGAGGTACCCGGAGTAGTAACTTGACGTCTTACAAAGGTTCAACCGGACGGGCAACGGGCCGGACGGTGATCGGAGGAAGTTCAACTCGGCCTTCGTCCGGGCTGGATACGTCGCCCGATCGCTCATCTACAAGATGGAGTTCAGGGGCTTCGTCCAATGTGGTTTCCAGCCGGGCAAGGAATGTCCGAACATCTGCGACGAATCCGACCAGAAATGTGCGTACGTCTGGAACGAATCCGACACGGAACATCCGATCATCTGGAACTTCGACTCGCCAGGTAAGATCGTCCGGAACTACAACGCGCCAGGTGAGGTCGTCCGGAAACTCGACTCGCCAGGTAAGATCATCCGGGAACTCGTCGCGGGGAGCATCTACGAGACGCGCGACGTCGAGTAGTCGAACTCGATCGGCGCCTACTAGAACGACGTCAACTCGATCAACGCCGAAACGATCTGCACCGTCCAGATCTTCCGGAAATGTCCGGTCGTCATCGGGTAGCCGGTCGTCAGGAACTCGCTCTTCCGGGAGTAGCCGTTCTTCAAGCAGCAGGTCGTCGGGTAGCCGGTCAACGCGGTCCGGTCGTCGCGGGAAATAATATTCATCTCTGAGAATACGGTCGAATTCGAGCGATTCTACATGGGGCCTGTGTAAGGCACAGGTCCCTTTTTTCGCCCGATTGGTAGACATTGTAAGAGTAGATAAGTAGTTGTAAAATAACAGTTTAGGTGTAAATAATGACGATCATTAAGCGCTACTCTTGCCTGATGGCTCTGTGGCTGGTAATCGGCTTCACGCAGTTTTCCTCGGTCGTTTTTGCACAGACCGGAGATGATGCCCTCCGATTTAATCAACGCTTTCCCGGAATAACTGCAGCGAACGCCGGAATTGGTGGAGTTGGTTTCGCAGGTGTGCGGGACGGGGCATCATTGGTTCTTAATCCAGCCGGTATGGGACTCGTATCCAGCGGAATGTTTTCTGGGAGTCTGGCATGGGGAAACGCAAAAAATGAGGCCGAATATACGGTATCAGATTACAGTTCAACATCCGAAGCCAGTAAATCAGAATTTACGATAGGCGACCTGACGTACCTCTATAAAGCCCCCACGAGTCGCGGTTCGCTCGTATTCGGAGCAGCATTTCATCAATTAAATTCGTGGGAACGGATACTGGTTTTCAAGGGGGAAAATCCTGTTAATTCGATTACTGACTTTTTCATGCCCGTTGCAGGCGAGTTTGAAATCTTGGAAGACTCACAAGGCCTATATCCAGATTTCAGTCGATCGATTTCCTTTATCGCTTACGAGACCTTTGCAATCGACTTCGACGAGAATCTATACGATAACGGAGATCCCGTGCCTTTCTTACCGGCTGTTCGTGCAGGCACGGTGCAGCAAGCGTCGCGCGTCGAGGAGAGCGGTAAGATGCGGGAATTCAGCTTCGGGGCCGCGTATGAAGCCTCGAAAGGCGTTTTTCTCGGGGTCTCGGTAAATATTCCGTACGGTACGTACAGATTCCTTCGCGTTTTTGACGAGGATGATATTTATGATCACAACAACGGACAGAATGGTACGACGGACTTCGACTACCTGACCTATGTAGACGAATTCAGCTCTGAGATTCTGGGCATCAACGCTCGTTTCGGAGTCATCGGATACGTGACGCCCGCGTTCAGATTGGGTGCAAACGTTGAGACGCCCACCAGCATGTCCATCGAAGAATCTTATTCCACCAGGTTAAGCACAGTCTTTGACAACGGTGATACGTTCGAGTATGGTGGCGGCATTGAGGACGAGGGCCAGGGCGTATTCAAGTACACACTTACATCACCATGGCGAATTGGAGTTGGGGCGGCGTATGAGTCGCCTAAGTTTCTTGCCATGTTCGACGTCGAGTGGATTGACTGGTCGAGCATGAGGTACAAATCGCCGTCTACTAACTTCAGTGGAGTGAATGCTCAAATCAGCAATCAGCTGACCGCAGTATTCAGCACGAAAGTTGGTTTCGAGTATCGCTTCTCAAAACTTGACATCCGGGCTGGATTTGGTTACACACCCGATCCACACGGCGACAGGGCTGATACTCCGGCGAATCCGACCGTAGACGAGGAACGCAGCTACGCGTCTTTCGGCCTGGGATACAAATTTAATAGGATGTTTCGGGCAGATATCGGCTGGATTGGTGAACAATACAAAGAAATCTATCAGCCGTATACGGAAGTGGAAGGTGCGCCTGTTGTGCGCGAAGAACATACGAGAGGAAGAGTGCTAGTGGGCGTCAGTGTGTTGTTCTGACGGCGTGTCATTGAGAATCCCTGTCGTTTAGAATCCATGTTGTTCAACAGCCACAGTGCTCAACAGCCTTGACGTTCAGAAGCCCTGTTGGTTTGTAGCGGCGACTTCTCTGGCCCGGGCGGCACGTCTTTTATCCATCGTTGCCCTGTATTCCCTGGCGCGCCTGTTATGCTCTGCGAGCGAGCTGCTGAAAAGATGGCTGCCGTTACCGGTCGACACAAAGAAATAATACGAATGGTCTTCCGGGTTCAACACAGCTTCGATGGAAGAGGCGGATGGGTTCGTTACAGGCCCGGGTGGTAGACCTCTAAACCGATACGTATTGTACGGGTGCTGCCGGCGGTAGTCCGAAAAATACAGACGTCGTTTGTCACCTTCCATCATTAAAACCATGTACTGCACCGTCGGATCTGCATCGAGGCGCCAACGGTCCCTGATCCGGTTCAGATAGACCCCGGCGATCGTGGCTTTTTCAGGAACGTGATTGGTTTCCCATTCTACAATTGAAGCCAGAATCAGAACATCCTGGTCCGACAGGGGGCGCTTTTCGTCTGCGGGCCTGGCCTGTTTCAAAACAATGTCTGCTTCAGCCTTTACTTTTCGAATTACGTCGGCTGCGTCCGTAAGCCAATAAAAGCGATAAGTATTAGGGAGCATGTAGCCCAACAGGTTAGTGGTATCCGTGCCGAGCTCCATGGCCAGCGCCGAGTCGGCCATCGCGGCTCGTGCATCTGCTTCAGAAAAAGCCATGTTCGTCGATATCGATCGTGCGACACGCTCGCGCCGGGTACCCGCCGGTACATACACATTGACAGGTTCCTGTAGTCCTTTCCTGAGCTTTTGCAAAATATCGATATTGGAGACCCCGGAGTCGATCAAATAATGACCGGCCTTGATCTGGTCTCCCCAGCCCGTGAATTTAGCCAGCGCTACGAAGCCCCCGGATCCGATCAATATTTTCCTAGCCTCCAGCGAATCAGCGACAGCGTCCATATGGTCACCTGGGGCAATCCAAAGCGAACGCGCCTCGATATATTCGGTCGTAGCAGGAGCCCACACTACCAGATAGGCTGTAATTCCTCCGACCAGAGTCAGCCCCAGCAGACCGGCAATTATGATTCGAGCGGTGCGTTTCACAGGGTTACCAGCGCAGAAATTGTTACAAAAAGAAAATCGACCCTGCCTACGAGTGGGCCGTCAATCGGATTCATCTGCTGACATCCGACGTTCAAGAGATCTGGTTTCATCAATGATCCGTTCGAATAAATGGCGGACGGCAGAGTCGGGTAGCGGTCCCGTGTTCGCGCCAAGGACCTGCTCCAGAACCTGTTCCTCTCGTCGAGGCGCATACACCGCCAGGCCCAACTCCTTCTTTATTTTGCCAATCATATTGGCCGATCGAGCCCGTTCATTTAGAAGTGCCAGAACGATCAGATCGATTTCGTCAATTTTCGTTCTCCACGGGCGCATCGACTCCTCTGAGACGGGACCGGCCTCTGCTGTCTCATCCCGAAGAAGTGATAGTATGCGTTTTATCTGATCATGTCCCATACAAATGGTCAGGAAAAAGCCAGCGATGGAACGGCAGAAAGAGTGAGTGGACTGAACTGATTACGACCAAATTTATCAAAACCCGACACAGCAATCATGGCAGCATTGTCCATACTGTATTGAATGTGGGGAACGGCGCATACACCGCCGCGAATAGCCGCTATCTGTACAAAACGGTCTCTGAGAGACTTGTTAGCTGAGACACCCCCGACGAGTCCTACGTTTTGTAGTCCGAGGTTGTCCAAGGCGCTCTCGATCGGAGCTGCCAGCATGTCAATCACGGCCTCCTGGAATGAGGCACAAATATCCGGCAAGTGTTTGCGCAACAACTCCTCTCGTTCATCTCCCTTGAAGGAGTTCAAATAGTACAAAAGGTTCGTTTTAATACCGCTGAAGGAATAATCGTAGCCCTTTAGCCTGGTTCTTGGAAAGCGGTGGTAGTTCGGATCGCCTGTCAGGGATATCTTTTCAATTTCTGGACCGCCCGGAAATCCGAGACCCAATATTTTCGCCACTTTGTCAAATGCCTCACCCGCGGCATCGTCCCGGGTCTTTCCGAGTAATTCTCGGGAAGCGTCTTGTCGAACGTGCATGATCTGGGTGTGCCCCCCGGAGACGATCAGGCAAAGGTATGGAGCGACCGGCGAGGGGTCGGATAACATCAGGGAAGCGATATGTCCGTCAAGATGATTAATACCAATAACAGGGATCCCCAATGCCATCGCCAGTGATTTGGCAAAACTTACACCAACCAGTAGCGATCCGGCGAGGCCCGGCCCGAACGTTACCGCTATGGCACTTAACTGATTACGGGATATACCGGCGTCTCGAAGAGCCTGTTCAACCACTGGGACTATCAACCGCTGATGAGCACGCGAAGCTAACTCTGGGACCACGCCACCAAATAAAGCATGTTCTGACTGTGTCGATACAATATTAGATAGTACCTGACCGTTCCTGACAATGGAGGCCGCCGTGTCATCGCAGGATGTTTCAATACCCAGAATGATTGTGTTGATCGCCACGGGAAATAATGGTGCAGTGGATGAATTATCACCCTGGCTTTTCCACGTCAGACGAAGAACATTCCATTGTGAGTGCCGTTGTTGACATCGGTTGCAGGGACCTTTATAATACGACAATCGTGTATCTCAGGGATAGAATCATGCGTCAAAGTCTATTTACTTTCTGTGTTGTTGCGCTGCTTTTTGCGGTTTCTCCTGCGGAGGCGCAGTTGCGGACTGACGGCCTGATGACCGGATCCTCAGTACGCGTTTATGATCACGGTCAGAGCGGGTTTTCCCTGAACAAATTTTTCGGCCCCGCACATTTCCGTATGAGTCACTCGTTCGAACTGTCGTCAGGCTCTTTTGGTGGCCGTAGCTCATCGCTGGGGATGTACACAAATTCCCTGATGTGGCAGTTCAGTAGCAAACTCGCTGCTCGTGCGGATATCGCGTTTGCCTATTCACCCGATGGGAATAACA
>SMVB01201875.1_pt1 | contig 11326 bp, 9 predicted proteins | sample 2456461 | NCBI WGS metagenome assembly SMVB01 (sample SAMN11095934, study PRJNA526329) | marine sediment metagenome | biome: Marine sediment; feature: Surficial sediment; material: Deep marine sediment; isolation source: Hadal surficial sediment | place: Pacific Ocean | collected 2014-05 | depth 0-1...
CGGTTGTGCTATCGCCATAATGTAGATGAAGTTCACCGTATGTTGCACTACCTTTTCATCCTGAATCAGGAACCAGGCAATATCACGGGCAAAAATCACGATGATAAAACTCAGGGCAGTCATACTGGCGATGGCCAGCCAGGTTGCTCGCCAGCCTTGTCTGGCAGCCCCATCAGGATCTCTTGCACCAAGATGCTGGCCAACCAGCGTGGCGCCTGCTATCGAGAAACCAAATCCAACAACGAAGGAGATCGACAGAATCTGGACACCGATACCATAAGCTGCAAAGGCCTCCGTACCGTAGTAACCGACAAGCCAGAGAAAGGCTACAAATCCACCCTGGAACACAAACTGTTCAATGCCCGCAGGATAACCAATGTGTACTAGCTGGCGGATTCGTTGACGCGTCATGGAGCCCTTGCCGCCTACTCCCACCCGTAGTTTTTTCGTGTACAACATATACAATAATATTGCCGCCCCGACCGTAAAAGATAATCCATTTGCAACTGCGGCTCCCGTTACACCCATCTCCGGAAAGCCATATAGACCGTAAACCAGGATGTAGACAAAAATAACATTAACAACATTGGTAATGCCGCCAATCCAGAGTGGCGTCCTGGTATCACCAGCTGCTCTTAACGACGCCCCGATCACCATGTTAATTGCAAAGACTATATTGAACAGACTGAGATATCGGATAAAAGCCGCAGCCTGTTGCGTCGTCGATTCATCGAGCCCAAAGACACCGGCAATGTTTTCGGCAAATATAATGCAGGGAAGCATCAACGCCAGTGCGACCACATTTCCGATCCAGAGAGAAACACTGGTAATTTTCGCCGCTTCTTCAAAATCCTTCGCCCCCCAGGCCCGGGCAACCATGGCAGTCGTCCCGGCTGAAATTGCCATCAGGATCGCCTGCAGACCGAAGAAAATTCGATGACCGGTTGTCACTGCTGCAACGGCTTCTGCACCGAGTGAACCGACAATTTTAATGCTGATGATGCCAATGACTGAAAAGAGTAAATTGCTTAGTATTGCTGGCCAGGCAAGTTCCCAGATGCCGATCTGTGGTTTTTCGACAACCGAAACCACAGGAGCATCTTGCGCTGAATCTTCATTCACTTAGGAATCTACCATTATTTTTACTTCCGGGAGACGGCAACTATTTAAAAAATATACCGCTGGGAGCTAGGGGATCAATACGGTTTAAGATACACTAACCAGCTCGTTAGGTCAAAATTCGAATTATCACAATGGCACGAAAAACAGTCACTATCATCGGTGGCGGACATAATGGACTGGTCTGCGCCTGTTACCTCGCAAGGGCAGGACTAGCAGTCACAATCCTCGAAAAGAGACACATTATCGGGGGCGCCGCCGTTACCGAGGAGTTTCACCCTGGCTATCGCAATTCGATCGCCAGCTACACGGTCAGTTTGCTTCACCCAAAGGTTATTGCGGATCTTAATCTCAAAAAGCATGGCCTCAAAATACTGGAGCGGCGAATAAACAACTACCTGCCCCTAGCCAATGGTGACAGTTTTGTGGCAGATCCTGATAGCAAGCTTATGGCAAAAGAAGTGGCAAGATTTTCAACCCGGGATGCCGAAACCCTGGAAACCTATTACCGGAAATTCGATGAGGTCCTGCCTGTTTTCAAAGACATCATGTTGATGACACCACCAAAATTGGAGAATGGTGGTTTCGGCGATCTCATACCTCTTTTCAGATTAAGCAGACTATTCAGTGGCTTAAGTGGCGAACAGAGGCGATTTTTGCTTAAACTTTTTTCCATCTCAGCCGGAGAACTCCTGGATGATGAGTTTGAATCTGACCCAATCAAAGCTATGTTGGGCTTTGATGCTATCGTGGGTAACTACGCCAGCCCCTACACTCCGGGCTCTGCATACGTATTACTACATCATGTATTTGGTGAGGTTAATGGAAAACCCGGCGTCTGGGGGCATGCCGTCGGCGGTATGGGTGCAATCACAGAGGCGATGGCAGTCGAGGCCGAACTACTCGGAGTAACAATCAAGAAGAATCACCCGGTATGCGAGATAGAAGTCGCAAACAACAAAGCCACCGGCGTATTGCTCGATGATGGCTCGAGAATTGTTTCTGATCTTGTTGTGGCTAACATCAACCCAAAGTTACTTTACCTCAACCTTTTGCCAAGTGAAGCTCTGAAGGCGGAAACGATTGAACATTTCAAACGATACAAGTGCCAGAGCGGTACCTTCCGAATGAATGTTGCACTGGATGAACTACCTGAATTTACAACGCGAATGACAGAAAACTGCCTTGAAGGGGGCATCATCATGGCGCCGTCCCTGCGCTATATGGACCAGGCCTACATGGATGCAAGACAATACGGCTGGTCGAAAAAGCCCATTGTCGAAATGTTGATACCCAGCCTGGTTGACGATTCCCTGGCGCCGCCGGGTAAACATGTGGCCAGCCTTTTTTGCCAGCAATACGACCCATCTTTAAAAGCGGATTGGGACAACCACCGGGAAGAAGCCGCTGCCGGTATTATTGATACGGTGAACCATTACGCACCAAATTTCAGGGATAGCATTATCGCAACCCAAATCCATTCACCGTGGGATCTCGAAAAGAAATTCAGCCTGGTAGGTGGAGATATTTTTCATGGCCGGCTGAGTCTCGATCAGCTTTTTTCTGCCAGGCCAATGCTTGGCAGCGGTCAGTATCAAACTGAAATCACTAATGTATATCTTTGTGGTTCCGGGGCTCATCCTGGCGGGGGTGTTAGCGGTATTCCCGGCCACAATGCAGCGAGAGAAATTCTGAAAACTATTTAGTCCGCCAGTGGAATTCGAATAGTAAATGTGGACCCTTTTTCTATAAGACTTTCAACCTCCACGGTCCCGCTATGTGACTGGGCAATGTGTTTTACAATTGATAATCCCAGACCCGTCCCGCCTTTATCCCGGGAGCGAGCGCGATCCACTCGATAGAATCGTTCGAAAATCCTTTGCTGGTCTTCTGTCGGGATACCAATTCCCGTGTCCGTCACTTTTACAATCGCGTCTTTGTCAGATTGATCAATCACCAGGCTTATTTTCCCACCTGACCTTGAATATTTGATCGCGTTATCAACAAGATTTGCCACCATCTGGTGTAACGCTTCTCTGTCGCCATCAACTATCAGCGAATCCTGATGTATATCGATTCTAAATTCCACACCTGCAACTGCAGCATCATCAAGTAATTCGGAGTGGACCTCACGCAAAAGAGGAATCAAATCAACCGGCGCTACCGTCATTTCCCCTGCTTGCGAATCAAATCGAGAAAGATGAATGAGGTCCTGAACGATATTATTAAGGCGGCCTATCTGGGCACTGGTTCGCAGGATAAACTGCTGCAGAACTTCCGCGGGCATCTGGGGATCATCAATAATCGTTTCGATGAAACCCCTGATGACGGAGATTGGTGTTTTTAGTTCATGTGACGCATTAGCGACAAAATCCCGCCGCACCTGCTCAAGCCGGAACATCTCAGTCACGTCCTGTAAAACGACAATGACACCTGACAACGCGAGATGCGCTCCACCACCCAGTGGCACAACGACAATATTAAGCTTTGTGTCAGCGATACTGGCGTTCGTTTCAACTGTGCTAGATCCACTCAAACAGGACAATACGCATTCATTGATTTCCGGAACACGAATATTATCAAACAAAGGCTCGCCCAGGATTTCACGATCTGTCAGGCCGAGCATCTTTTTCGCAGAATTATTCAGCTGTAAAATATTGCACTCAAGATCAACCGCGATCACGCCTTCAGTCAAACCACCAAGCACAGCAGCCAGTTCATTTCTGCTACGGGTTAATTCTCGAATCTGTTCCTCCGTTCCTCTCGCCAGCTCATTCAAGGCTATTGCGAGCTGACCTATTTCATCTGCTCTTCCTTCCGGTAAACGAAGCGAATAATTGCCCTGCGCCATATCACCTGCAACGACAGTCATCTGCGTAATGGGTCTCGTCAATTGTCGTGCTAAGAAAAACCCTATCAGCAAGAAGAAACTGCCTATGATCGCGGCACTAAACCATATCTGCCTTCGCAGTTCTGACAGCTGGAGATCAATCGCTTTGAATGGAAGAGCAACCCTGACAAATCCCAGAGGCGCACCACCTTGCTCAACAGATAAGGCGATGTAGAGCATATTCTGTTTGAGGGTACTGCTATAGCGTTCAGACACGCCAAATTGCTGCTGAATCGCCTGCAAGATCTCTGGTCTGCTGGCATGGTTGTCCATTAAACTTGTATCTTCGCGGTTATCTGCCAGGACTTTCCCGCCAAGGTTGATAAGCGTAATCCGTATTGCCATGCCGTTTGTTGTATCTGCCATTGTTTTGGCATCAACAGGTTGATTGGAGATCAATTGGGGAAGAAAAAGTTGCCTGAGAATAATCGCTTGAGCCCGGAGTGATTGTTCAATATCCGATCTGGCATTTTTTTCGACACGATCAGCTGCCAGAACGCCAAAGACAAAAATACAAACAAAGACCATTATCCCGAGAATACCCCAGATCTGCCAGAGAAGCCGGGAACCAGGCATTAGCTACCGCTCATCAACGAATCGGTAACCTATGCCACGAATCGTCTGGATCATATGCTGGCAGGAACCCAGTTTTTTTCGAACAGAACGTATGTGCACATCGATATTTCTATCCACGACGATGACGCCTTCACCCACAACACGATTCAGCAATTGTTCCCGACTAAATGCACGGCCGGGTTGGGAAGCTAATTGATAGAGAATTTTAAATTCAGTCGCAGTCAGTTTAACCAACTGGTTCGCAACCCGAACCTCATGACGAACCGAATCAATAACGAGGTCACCGATACTTATTCTCTCGGCATTGAGCTCTTCCCTGACAGGCGAGCGACGCAAGACAGCCTTTACTCGAGCTAACAACTCCCGGGGGCTGAAAGGTTTTGCCACATAGTCATCCGCACCCAGGCCGAGACCGATGACAACATCACTCTCTTCTTCCTTCGCAGAGACGATAATGATGGGAATATCTTTAGTCAGCGGGTCGGATTTCAGTTGCCGGCAAACACAAAGGCCATCCATCCCAGGTAACATCAGGTCAAGGATCACCAGTTCGGGTGCCTTGTTACGTACAAGGTTAATGCCTTCATCACCTCTGCCAGCTGATGATACCTGGTAGCCTTCCCTCTTCAGGTTATAGCTAATGATCTCAACAATGTCCGGCTCATCTTCGATGATGACAATTCTGGACCTGCTCATGGTTCAGGCTTTTGCTGGGGTTGGATCATGGGGAATGCTGTTCATTTCAATAGTTGATGTACGGCCGGGATGCTATCCCATTTTTTGAAAAACAAGCACCGCGTTGGTGCCGCCAAATCCAAAGCTGTTTGACATCACCGTCCTGAGACCGGCGTTGTCTATACGACTCCTGACAATAGGGAACTCTCCCAATTCGGGGTCAAGATTCTCAACATTAGCTGACTCACACACAAAATCATTCTGAAGCATCAACAGGGAGTAAATAGCCTCATGGGCACCAGCCGCACCGAGTGAGTGACCAGATAAAGATTTGGTGGAACTGATTTTTGGAATATCATCGCCAAAAACTTTCCTGATGGCAGCAATTTCAGGTGGATCTCCGGCGGGCGTACTGGTGCCGTGGGCATTAATATAATCAATTTTTCCTTCAACCGTGGACATGGCAAGTTTCATGGCTCGCTCCCCGCCCTCCCCGGAAGGCGCTACCATGTCGTAACCATCTGAAGTGGCTGCATAACCCACAAGCTCAGCATAGATTTTGGCACCACGCGCCTTTGCATGTTCCAGTTCTTCAACCACCAGGAACCCGGCTCCACCCGCAATCACAAACCCATCCCTGTCTCTATCATATGCTCTCGAGGCCTTGTCTGGTTGATCATTTCTAGCGGTAGATAGCGCACCCATGGCATCAAAAAGAGATGACATGCTCCAGTGTTCTTCTTCAGCCCCACCTGCAAACACGATATCCTGCTTACCCAACTGGATTAACTCCGCTGCATGACCAATACAATGCGCACTGGTGGAACAGGCAGAAGTAATTGAATAGTTAACACCCTTGATACCAAACGGTGTCGCCAGACAAGCGGAGACGGTCGAACCCATGGTTCTGGTCACCCGATATGGGCCAATCCGCCTGATGCCTTTCGTGCGTAGTATATCTGCCGCTTCCACCAGATTCGAGGAAGAAGCGCCCCCTGAGCCTGCGATGATGCCGGTACGGATGTTGGAGACATCTGACGCCTCCAGGCCCGAATCGGCGACCGCCTCATTCATCGCGATGTAAGAAAATGCCGCAGCGTCACCCATAAATCGACGGAGTTTGCGCTCGATTTGCGCATCCAGGTCAATATGAATACTGCCCGCCACCTGGCTTCTTAAACCCATTTCCTTGTATGCTTCCTGAAAACGGATACCAGAGCGAGTATCTTTCAAGGATTTAAGCGTTTCTGCCTTGTTGTTTCCAAGCGGAGATACCAGGCCCATTCCAGTAATGACGGCTCTTTTCATCGAATCACCTAAAATTCATCTATTGAAGTAAACAATCCAACTTTCACACCCTCGGCCGTGTATATTTGCTCACCATCCATCAGCACCCTGCAATCAGCAATACCCAACACGTTTTTTCCTTCACGAATTCGACTGAGATCAATCTCATACTGGATGAGTTTGGCGGTGGGCAATACAGTACCCCTGAAAGTAACTTTGCCACAACCAAGCGCTCTTCCTATCCCCCAGTTTCCTTTCCATGCGAGGTAAAACCCAACTAACTGCCAGAGGGCATCCAGCCCGAGGCAACCGGGCATGACCGGGTCATCATGAAAATGGCACTTAAAAAACCACAGGTCCGGATTGATGTCAAATTCAGCCCGAATCAATCCTTTATTCTTGAAACCGCCAGTTTCACGTATGTCAGTAATCCGGTCAATCATCAACATTTTATCTATCGGAAGATGAGCACGACCCGGACCGAACAGTCGCCCATATCCACACTCAACCAGGTCCTCTTTAGTAAAGGAATGCTGGTCAACCAGGGATCGATCGAGTGGCGGTTTGTTATTTTGTATATCTTGCATAGTTTTTGTTATTCGTGTTTTTGGTAACAGCCACAGAAGGATCCCCCCGGGTTACCTTCAAAAATTGGAACACCACAAAGATGTCCATGAAAATATCTGGTGGGAATTATATCATCGCGAAATAAAAAGAAAACAAATGTTACATATAGTGAATAAATGTCCATTATTGGTTTTTTAGAGAATCTACTTGATTATAACCAGCAGGCATAGTACAAAGACCCTGCTTCAGACTACGAGGATAGCGACTTAATTGGGTTGTTGTACGAAATTCAGGAGACGGATTTATGTCGTTAGCCATGTCAAAGGATCAACGGGAAAAATTCCTGTCAGGGCTTCACGTTGGTATTGTTAGCATTCCAAGGGAAGGCAAAGGTCCCCTTACCGTTCCAATTTGGTATGACTACGAGCCAGGAGGCGAACCCTGGATGATCACCGGGCGAACCTCGATCAAGGGTAAACTACTGGAAAATGGTGGCCGGATCAGCCTATGCGTTCAAACCGAAGAAGCCCCTTACCAGTATGTTTCCATTGAAGGGCCATTCTCAATTAGCGAGCCTACAGCTGCCCAGGGACTCGCCATGGCAGTCCGTTATCTCGGTGAGAAACAAGGACAGGCGTATGCGGATAGCTCCGGGGGAGAAGACAGCAGTATTATATTCAGCATCAAACCCGAAACCTGGTACACGGTTGATTATAACAAACAGTAGCCCCACCTCTGATCCTGCAGCACACCCTTCGCTGGTAGATTTCAACCCGCCGGGCAAACATTGTTTTTAACGCCTGCAAAGAGACGTTAACAAGGAACTTTGTAAAGCTGGTTAGGGTCAAAAAAACACAAGAAACTGGAATATTTACAGGGGAATTTACATGATTCATGTTGATAAGCATGCTGTCGTTCATGAAAGTGCAGAGATCGGAGATAATTGTGTCATCGGCCCTTTCTGCACTGTTGGCCAAAATTCAAAAATCGGTAGCGGTACTACATTGCGCTCTCACGTGGTCGTGGAATCTGACACACTTATCGGTGAAGAATGTGACATCTTTCCTTTCGTTACCCTTGGCATTCAATCCCAGGACCTTAAACATATTGCAAACACCATTACCCACACGGAGATTGGCGATCGCAATATTATCCGGGAATTTGTAAGCGTACACAGTGGTACAGAAGAAGGTTCAGTCACCAGAATCGGTGATGATTGTGCGTTGCTCGCCCATTCACACGTTGCCCATAACTGTTCGGTCGGTAACCATGTCGTGATGAGTCATAGTGCTACCCTTGGCGGTCACGTCATTATTGGAGACTATGCAAATATTGGCGGATTATCTGCAATTCATCAATTTTGCCACGTTGGTAAAGCTGCAATGGTGGGTGGCATGAGCCGGGTCATTCAGGATGTGCTGCCTTTCACCATTGCAGAGGGCTTTCCTGCCCATATGCGCGTCATTAACAAAGTGGGAATGGAAAGGGCTGGATACCCAAAAGAGGAAATAGCAGAGGTACGCAAGGCCTTCAGGATACTCTTTATGCGAGAATTGAGATTAGAAACCGCGGTATCCGAGGTACAAACTGAATTTCCTGATTCAGTTGGTATCAGTTTAATGATCGAAGCCATCAATTCTTCCCAGCGTGGATTGGCAAGACCTGAATCCGCCACATTTGAAATTAACGTCAGCTAACTTTCATTCGCCTGGCTAGCTTTACTCACTTGGGTAACCCTGCTCGCTTCGGTATAGTTGCGCTTCTTCTAATGGGATTTATTGACGGACAACGATGACAATCAAGGCAGTACTGTGGGATTTTGGAGGGGTTATCACTACTAGCCCATTTGAAGCATTTAATCGATTCGAAAAGGCGCTGCGCCTGCCAGTGGACTTCATCCGCAAGATAAATTCAACTAACCCCAAAACCAATGCCTGGGCCCAGTTGGAGAGCAGCCAGATTAGCGTTGAAGAATTCGATATTATGTTCGCACTTGAAGCTCGCGAGCTAGGACATGAGGTCAGTGGCTCACAAGTACTGGCTCTACTCTCGGGAGATCTCAGGCCCGAGATGGTGAACGCATTAAAAATCATCAAATCTACCCATAAGATCGGCTGTATCACCAACAATGTTAAAAGTGGCGCGGGTCCGTCCATGGCACGCGACCCAGAGAAGGCCGCTCAAATGAACGAGGTAATGGATTTATTTGATGTCGTGATCGAATCCAGCAAAGTTGGAATTCGCAAACCTGACCCCAAAATCTATTTACTTGCTTGTCAAAAAATGGATATCGAACCGGGTGAGGCACTATTCCTTGATGATCTTGGTATCAACCTGAAACCAGCGAAAGCGTTAGGCATGTCAACAATCAAGGTTTTGAATGCCAGGCAGGCACTGGATGATCTTGAGGAGTGTCTCGGGATGGCTGTAAGATAAGTCCTGATGCCAGGGTCCTGGTATGGCCGTCTTAACTGAGAGAAGTAAAATTCCAACATGAGAGCACTAATATGAGAGCACTGATATGAGAGCACTAATATGAGAGCGCTAATATGAGAGCGCTAATATGAGAGCGCTGACATGAGAGTGCTGCTGACCGGAGGTGCCGGGTACATCGGTACCCACACAGCAGTTGAATTATTAAATTCAGGCCATGAAGTCATCATTGTCGATAATCTATCGAATAGCGATTTCAAGGCGGTGCAGAGGGTCGAGAGACTCACCAACAAGAAAATCTCCTTCTATGAAAAAGACCTGCTTGAAAACCACATGATGGAACCCATCTTTGACGCCGAAGAAATCGATGCGGTTATTCACTTTGCCGGCCTGAAAGCCGTTGCTGAATCGGTAAGCAATCCGCTGTCCTATTACAAAACCAATATCGTCTCCACAATAAACCTGTGCGAATCAATGCTTGTCGCGGGCGTAAATAAACTGGTGTTCAGTTCATCTGCCACCGTCTACGGCGAACCGACCAGTGTACCCATTGACGAAAAAACTGCAGTCATTGATGCAACAAATCCTTACGGCCGAACCAAATTGATGATTGAAAAAATCCTGGAGGATTTTGCAAGGGCTAATTCATGGATCAACATTGCAGTATTGCGTTATTTCAATCCGGGTGGGGCCCACGAGAGTGGTGAAATTGGAGAAGATCCAGCGGGTATTCCCAACAACCTACTGCCTTTTATTACTCAGGTCGCTGTTGGCAAACGTGATGAACTGGTTGTTTTTGGCAATGACTACCCAACACCCGATGGAACCTGTATCAGGGACTACATTCATGTTGTGGATCTTGCCCGCGGACATCTGGCTGCGATAGAAAAGTTGAACGATAATCCTGGGCTCGTCACCTACAATCTGGGCACGGGTATCGGTTATTCGGTTCTGGATATCATCAGCGCCTTCGAAAAAGCAAATGGCCTGACCCTTCCACACGTGATTGGGGCTCGCAGGCCAGGGGACATCCCCTCAAGTTACACAAATCCGAACCTGGCACTGACCGAGCTGAACTGGAAGGCAGAAAAGTCTATTGAGGATATCTGCCGGGATGCCTGGAACTGGCAGCAACGAAATCCTGATGGCTATGATTAAGCCACAAATTTCCCGGGCTGCTTTCATTTTTTTCGCAGCATTGGTTCCGGGTTATTGTGCTGTAAATTATAGATCTACCTTGTAGAGTCCTGCCCTGTTCGTCTGGTCCTCACGTTCCGTGGTGACGTAGAGATACTTTTTATCTCGTGTTATCAGCCCCGCTTCTAGCTGGTATACAGCAGGCAAAGGAATCCGTACGGGAATTTTAGCAAAGGCCTCTATCCAGTTTTCTCGCCAGCCACGCTTGAAAACGTAGGCATCCTTGTAGGTAAAGACAACTGCTGTATCATCTCGAATATCAAATGCAGTGGGCTGGGACCGGGTTTTACCAAATCTACTTGATTCCCACATATCCTGCTCGTTAGGTTGTGGAATGGTGTTGAGCAAGGCCATGCGGGTTGCTCTAACTTTCTTGCGCCCAGGTTTCAATGGCACCCTCCATACTTCAGAGGGAATCATGGTTTTACTCAACAGCAGGACGGTTTCACTCTTTTCATCTACCGCAACCGCTTCACAATCCCGATAGCCGCCGGAGTATTCCAGTTCTATTTTCCATTCGACTGGAATAACGGTATCCATTGAAAGTAAATCCGGGTCCGGTTCCCGAATAACAATGAGTTC
>SMVB01095068.1_pt1 | contig 11325 bp, 10 predicted proteins | sample 2456461 | NCBI WGS metagenome assembly SMVB01 (sample SAMN11095934, study PRJNA526329) | marine sediment metagenome | biome: Marine sediment; feature: Surficial sediment; material: Deep marine sediment; isolation source: Hadal surficial sediment | place: Pacific Ocean | collected 2014-05 | depth...
GCCTGAGCAATTCGAGACGCCTTTGTCATCCTTATCGTAGGTGTAAAGCGTCCTGCCATCGGGAGCCACGAGGGCTAGGCCGACGGACGTGTCTTGAGTCTGACCTAGTGTCTCTGACGTAGCCTCGGTCCCAGCACAACCGAAGAGCGATAAGCTGAAGATTGTCGCGCCGATTGAAAGCAATAATGCGCGGTTGACCGTACTCATTGCCTTACTCCCAAAGCCTCTGATTTGGTGTCAGCAAGGTCCGAATAGAAAACCATCGAACCTCTGACAATCCTCTCCGATTTTAACGCTGTTGGATTTGGGATGTAACCAAAATGAACCACGGCGATGACTGCAAGCAGTGCAATTAACGCCGCGTGGTCCAGATCCCTCTATGGAGCTGAACCGAACGTCCTAGGAGACATCTCCGTACGTCTGGTTTTGGCTGAGGGTGCTGAAACTCAGTTCAGCGGGTGGCGGGTCTGTGGTATTCTGATATCCGATCCGATCCATCTGGTAGCCGTTGACCTCGCTTTTCGAGGTGAAGGCGCGGCAATGTATTCGTCGGGTGAGGACAAGCCAATGGTATTGCAATCAGTCTCCTTGATGACAGCAATCGACATCTTAATCCTGGGGGTCGTCGGTTATGCTGCCACCGATTTCTTGAAAAGGCGAGGGCGGCGAGCGGGGGTCGGTATCGAGAGTGGGTCGCTGGCAATCATCGCGGGTCTCTTGTTGGTCGCCTTATTATATTTGGCCGATCTTGTGATAATGCATGTCTTCCCGAGCTTCATGCCCCGGGCGGAAGCCATGGCACTCATGATTGAATTGTACCTGAACTCAAACTGGGTTATCGCGCTTTTCGGGATTGGATCCATCTGTTTCGGCTTCACCACGGTCGATCGGCGCACGGTCACGTTGATCCATGGCCTTGAGGCGCGGGATCGTGACCTAAGCCGTGAGCTCGCCGAACGCAAGCGAGTAGAGGAGGCGCTGGAGGAAGCTCAGCGAATTGCCAGGATCGGCAACTGGCGCTGGTCAATCCCTCGCGACCAGTTGATTTCGTGTTCCCCCGAGTACGCGCGGATACACGGTGTTGGCTTCGATCAAATCGACAATCACATGAACCGACAGCTAGAGAACGTCATCCATGTCAACGACCGCGCCCACGTAGAAGAGGAGTTCCGCCGGTTCGACGAAACTGGAGCGGACTACGAATTAGAATATCGGATCGTCCGCCCAGATAAAGAAGTTCGCCATATCCTGGAGATCGGTAAAGTCGTTATCGACGATCACGGTCGAGCGGTTGAACATGTTGGTACTATCCAGGACCTCACCGAGCGTAAGCAGGCCGAGGAAGCATTGCGTGAGCGTGATGTTCAAATCAAACAGGCTCTCAAACTAGCCAATATGGGTTCATGGATATGGGATGACGTAATACGTAGGTTTGAGTACGTCTCAACTGAGTTTGCTAACCTACACGGATATGATGTTGACGAATTTGTACGCCTTTCGCAGGCGGGCGATCAAGACATGTTTAATGTTCATCCCGATGATATAGAGAGGGTTCAGCAAGAGACCTTCGAACATAACCTACATGAGAAAGACTACCAACTAACATACAGAATCATCAGAAAAGACGGGACTGTGCGAACACTGCGTGATGTGAGCCAACGTGTTTTCGATGGCAACAGTAAACTGGTCAGAAGCATCGGTTGTACACAGGATATCACGGACTTTGTTGAAGTCTATGAGAAACTCCGCCAAGCCCAGAAGATGGAGGCGGTTGGCCAACTTACCGCCGGCGTGGCGCACGATTTCAACAACATGCTGGCGGTAATCTGGGGCGCCGTCGAACTGCTTGAAGATGAGATCGGCAAGGACAACCCGCTACTGGCCACCGTGCTCCGCGCCACCAAGCGTGGTGCAGATCTGACCCAGCGCCTGTTGGCCTTCTCGCGCCAACAGGTTTTGAGCCCGGAGATCATCAACGCCAACAATTTGATCTCGGACACCACCGGGCTGCTGCGCCGCACCTTGGAGGAACACATCGACATCGAAACCGTCACCGCCGCCGGCCTTTGGAACTGCGAAGTGGATCCGGCCCAGCTGGAAAACGCACTTGTCAATCTCGCGCTCAACGCCCGGGATGCGATGCCCGACGGCGGCAAGTTGACCATCGAGACCGCCAATGCCCTGCTCGACGACGAATACGCCGCGGCCCAGGCCGAGGTGGCGCCGGGTCAGTATGTCATGCTGGCCGTCACCGACACTGGCACCGGCATACCGCCGGACCAGATCGAGCACGTCTTCGAACCGTTCTTCACTACCAAGGCGGTCGGCAAGGGCTCGGGCCTTGGCCTCGCGATGATTTACGGCTTCGTCAAGCAATCGGGTGGTCATGTAATGATCTACAGCGAGGAAGGTGAGGGCACGACAATCAAGCTTTATCTGCCGCGCTCCACCGAGACCGAGGCCGCCGAAAAGAAACCGGAGACGGACGAGGTGCCGATTGCCCGAGGCGAGACCGTGCTGGTGGTGGAAGACGACCCGGACTTGCGCACCCTGGCGGTCGCGCTGCTCGGCAATCTCGGCTACCAGGTGATGGAGGCGGGCACGGCGGCGGCGGCACTGGAGGAACTGGGATCGGCGACACGGGTAAACCTTCTGCTGACCGATGTGGTGCTGCCCGGCGGCATGAACGGGCGCGAGCTGGCGACGGAAATAGTGCGGCGCGATCCGGAGATCAAGGTGCTGTACATGTCCGGCTATACTAAGAACGCCATTCTGCATCACGGCCGGCTCGACGCCGACGCGGAGTTGTTGCAGAAGCCGTTCCGCAGGGCCGACCTCGCCCGCGCGGTGCGTAAGGTCCTCGACGGCCCGTCAGCTTAGCCGAGCTGTGGTCGCTCGCCCCACTTTCGCTGTGGGCCACAAGCGGTCATTTCGCGACCCCACCGGGTACGTCTGTTCCTGAGGGTAACTCAGGCGAAATCAGCACGAAAGCGGACATGAACCGCCAAAACGCTGACGGTCCGGGCGCCGGCAGAGCCGTGTCAATAAACCCGGGTGATCTCGTAGCCCTGGGCGGCGAGCAGGCTCAAGAGGCCGGTCTCGCCGGGCAGGTGCAGGGCGCCGATGGCGATGAAGGCGCCGCCTTCGCCGAGGCGCGGGGCCATGCGCGCGACCATGGTCCGGTTGCGTTCCTCGTTGAAGCGCAGCAGGAACATCTTGACCAACTGCGCGTCCATGGATTGGGACTGTTGGATCATCTCGCTGTGGATGCCGCCCACGTCCCGCGCCAGGTAGCGCGATGTCAGCTCCTCGAACAGGGCCTCGATCCGGGCGTTGTCCTTGATCGCGGATTCCAGCATGGACAGCTGATCGGCCTCGGTGAGTTCGTTGAACAGCGCGATCTGCTCGGCCCCGGATTCGAGTTGGTAGATCGGCTTGCCCTGGGCCCCGGCCCGCTCCTGCAGGGCCTGGTCGAGGGGCAGCGCACCCATTGCCGAACGCGCGAACTCGGCCTTGGGCACGGAGAGGAACATGGCCAGCGCCCAGGGCTTGAAAAACTTCAGGTGCTCCGGCGGGAAGCCGTAACTGGCCCCGGCCGCCATCGCATCGCGGTACAAATCCGGGCCCAGGACCCGGTCCAAGGTGCGGTCCGGGCTTGCGATCATGGCCTTGCTCAGGCGCAGGCGGAGCTCATCGGTCATGATCACTTCGAAAGTGGCGCTGCGCGCGCCGTCGAAGGTCCGGGCGACCTCGGCCGGAAGCCGCAGCACGCGCTCGTCGGTGATGTGGATGGTGCCGAACAGATAGCTGGGCGCTACGGCGCCGCGCTCCAACTTCCACAGCAAGCCCTCGCCGTAGGGCATCTCGCCGCCAGCCACCGCGCCGCGGCCGAGCAGCAGCAGGCCGAGGGCTAAGACAATCAGGGAGTGGCGCAGGAAGTGCCGGAGCCAGAGGTCGGTGGGAGCGGATGCGCGCATAGTCGAATCCTCGGATTGGGAATGGGCGGGCGCTACACAGGCTAGGACCGAATGGTTGCCAAGAAGTTAGCAACGCAGCTCAGGGTTTGGTCTTGTAGCCGATCGCGAACAGGCGCCAGGCCAGGGCTGCCAGCACCAAGTCGAGTCCTATTAGCACCGCCGCCGAAACCGCGACCGGCGCCTCGGCAGTGCCGATGAAGCCGTAGCGGAAGCCCTGCACGGCGTGAAACACCGGATTGAAATCGAACAGCCAGCGCGCCCCCTCCGGGACCCCCCGCAAGGTGAAGAAGGCGCCGGACAGCAATCCGAGCGGCAGGATCAGGAAGGTCTCGGCGGCGCTGTAGTTGTCCCAGCGCTCGGACCACAACCCGACCACGATTCCGGCCAGTGCGAACAGCGCCGAGGCCGCGACCGCGAATCCGAGCGCAACCAGGGGCGCGTGGAGCGGCAGCTCGACGAAAGCCGCCATCAGCGCCAGGACCACGGCCCCGGTCACCAGCCCGTTGCCGGTCGCCGAAAGCAGGAATCCGGCGGTGATTTCGAGCGGTGTCAGCGGCGCCCCGATGACATCGCCGATCATGCCCTCCAACTTGTCGTAAACGATCACCGACGCGGCAGACTGGAATGCGCTGTGGGTCAGGCTGAAGACGACGATGCCCGGCGCGATGAACTGAACCAGGGTGACGCCGGGCAGTATCTCGCTGCGCCCATCCAACGCCAGGCTGAACGCCACCAGGAACAGCAGGCTCGAGACCGCGGGTCCGCCGATCGTTTCCGCCCCGTAGCGCAGGTAACGGAAGGTGTCGCGCTGGTACAGGGTCCACAGACCGCGCCAGTTGACCGCCCCGAAGCGCCGGGGCTGGGGCGGCTTGGCGGCTTGCCCCGGCACCGCCAGGGTCACGGCTTCAACCGGTAACCGGTGGCGAACATCCGCCGGGTCAGCAGCCAAAGGCCGACATTGACCGCCAAGACCACGGCCACGCCAACGCCGAGGACGCCGTCGCTTTGGCCGATGAAGCCGTAGCGCAGGCCGTCGATCAGGTAGAAGAAAGGATTGAACTGGGCGACGATCTGCCATTCCGGCGGCAACCGCGAAATCGAATAGAAGGTGCCGGACAGGAACGACAGCGGCACGATAACGAAGTTGGTCACCGCGGCAATGTGTTCGAAACGATCGGCCCAGATGCCAGCGGCCACGCCCAGGAACGCCAGCATGACCGCACCGTTGAACGCGAAATAGATAACCGCGAGTGGCGAATGCAGGCCCAAGGGCACGAAAATCCACATCGTCATCCCGGTCGCCATGCCGACCAACAGGCCGCGGGTGACCCCGCCGCCGGCGATCCCGAGATTGAGCTCCGTGGCCGAAAGCGGCGGCATCAGCAAGTCGACGATGTTGCCCTGGATCTTGGCCATGACCATCGAGGAGGAGGTGTTGGCGAAGGCGTTCTGCATCAACGACATCATGATCAACCCGGGCGCCAGGAAGCGGCCGAAATCGACTCCCTCGACTACCCCCCCGGCGCCGCCCAAGGCCAGGGTAAAGATCGCCAGGAACAGCAGCGTGGTCACCATGGGCGCCAACAATGTCTGGGTGAAGACAGAGAGAAAGCGCCGGACCTCCTTGGAATAGAGCGTCCAGAGGCCAAGCCAATTGACCGCGCCGATGGCTCTCGGCGTCGGCGGCCGGTCGAAGAGCGAGGAGGGAACCATGGTGCTTGACATAATCCGGCCAACCCGGCCATGCAAGGCGCCATGGCAGAGGACCGGGACAAGGTGCAAAATAAGAGGCGGGGGCCGCGCAAGGCCACGCCCAAGTATCTACGCAACTCGGCCCTCTATTATCTGGAGCGTTACGCCAGCTCGAGCGGCCACCTGCGCCGGCTGCTGCAGATCAAGGTGATGCGCTCGGCCCGCGCCCACGACACCGATCCCGAGGAGGGTGCGGCCGCAATCGACGCGTTGATCGCCGATCTACTCAAAGCCGGACTGCTGGACGACGCCCGCTACGCCCAGGAGCGCGCAAGAATCCTGCACCGGCGCGGCGCCTCGATGCGGGCGATTCGCGCGGAACTGCGCGCCAAGGAGATCGAGGCCGGCGACATCGAGACTGCGCTTGCGGCCTTGCGCGAGGAGGCCGCGGAGCCGGAACTGGCCGCCGCACTGGCCTATGCGCGCCGGCGCCGTTTGGGGCCCTATCGCAAGGACGATGCGCGCCAGGATTATCGCGAAAAGGATTTGGCGGCCCTCGGCCGCCGCGGCTTCGGCTACGACCTCGCGCGCCGGGTCATCGAAACCGGCGACCTCGCCGAATTGGAGGACGAAGCCGGCGTTCGCTAAGGCGCGGTGGCGGTCAGGGCGAAGCAGCGGTGCGGCACCTGAAGCGGCTCGCCCGGGAACCCGGCGGTGAGCAGCGCCGCCAGCGCGCCATCGAAGGCGCCGACCGCCTCGGGCGCCAAAGATCCGCCGACCCCGGCGCTGGCCCGGATGCGGCCGCGCCAAGCCTCGTGACTGTAGGCCACCGGCATCTCGAAGTCGAAACTCTCGATATCGCCAAATCCGGCGCCCGCCGCATCCTTTGCCCAGGCCGGGTAGAACCCGTCGCCGCCGCCCAGATGCCAGGCCGGATTGTGGGCCTCGATCAAGGCCTCGGTGGCCGCCACCACGTTGCCGGGCAGGGGCAGCCAGTCGAAATGACAGATCGCCAGCCGGCCGCCGGAGACCAGCAACCGCCGCGCCTCGGCCGCCGCCCGGGGCCGGTCGAACCAGTGCCAGCACTGGCCCGCGGAGACCACCTCGAAGCTGGCGGCGGCCAGGCCGCTGTCCTCGGCCGGGGCGTGGAGGGTCTCGAGCGCGACGCCCTCCTCGGCCGCCAGCGCCCGCGCCTGGGCCAGCAGGTCCTCGGAGATATCGAGCGCCGTGACCCGGGCGCCGCGCCGCGCGAAGCCCCGCGCCAGGCTGCCGGTGCCGCTCCCGAGATCGAGCACCCGCTGCCCGGCGCGGCCGATGCCCAGGGCCGCTAAACGCGCAAATAATTCCTCGGGGAAGCCGGCGCGGTGGCGCGCGTAATCTTCCGCGGTGCGGCCGAAGTCGACGTGCATGGCAGGATAATAGCGCGAACCGGCGAGGGGCGCCAATGAGTCCGACGTCTATGCGCCTTCCGGCAGTCCCGCTTTGCGGAGTCCATCCCGATATCGGCCGCGGTCGCGGCTTTCCTTGAAGGGCAGGCCATTTACATGATCGGCGATGGAGAAGTCTGGCTTCAGGCTCAAGACATTTCCGGCATGCTGGCTTGCCTTCTCGTCCGATCCGAGTTGTGCATAGCAGGCAGCGATTTCCGCGTGGTGGCTGAATCTGAGCACCCGAACCTGCTTGAAAGCCTCGATGGCATCCTCATAGCTTCCCGAAATGTATAAGGCGCGGCCCAGCAAGTGCGCCCGCCCGGCGGCGTTGTAGGGGTCCAGGCGCATGGACTGACGCGCCCAGTCCACGCCTTCAATCGGACGGCCAAGCCAGGTCAGCAACTCGCTCCGCTGTGCGACAACGCGAGGATCGTTCGGGTTCAAGGCGAAGGCCATTTGATGATGGCGTTCGGCCTCTTCCATTTTGGCAACCATCATGCGCACTTCGCACATGATCCAATGACATTCGAAATTGTTCTCGTCGAGCGACAGCGCCTTTTCAACCGCCGCAACGTCTTGGGCAAATATTTCCTCTTTGTTGTCGCCAAACCCCCGGGCCAGCGCCTGGCCAAGTGTACAAGCTTTCCACGCGTAGGATTCAGCGAATTCCGGATCGAGTTCGATCGCCTTGTCGAGCAACCTCAGCGCCTCGGCGTTATCTTCTCTGGTTCCGCGGTGATGGTGCATCTTGCCGCGGAGAACGTAATCGTAGACCGCCATATCCTCCGGGCGCTTGCGCTTGATCCGGTTGAGATCCGCACTTTCGAGCCGGCCCGGGATGGCGGCGACGATAGACCGCGTGACGTCGTCTTGAAGGTCGAACATGTCGGTGAAGTCACGGTCGTAGCGCTCGGCCCAGATGTGGTTGCCGCTCGCCGCCTCGACGAGCTGGGCGGTAATGCGGACACGATTACCGGCCTTGCGCACGCTGCCCTCGACGATGTAGGCGACACCGAGTTCCCGCCCGACCTTCCCCACGTTGACCGACTGTCCCTTGTAGGTGAACGACGAATTCCGCGCGATGACGAAGAAGGACTGAAAACGCGAGAGTTCGGTGATGATGTCCTCGGTCAGACCGTCCGCGAAATATTCCTGCTCGGCGTCGCCTGACATGTTGTTGAAGGGAAGCACTGCAATAGAGGGTTTGTCGGGAAGCGGCAGCGCGCCTACGGCTCCCCTATTTCCGGATATCGTATCGGCCGCGGCATCGGCCCAGCGGTACACCCGGACGGGTTCCCGGATGTTCTTGACCTTCTGTTCGCCCATGTCCTCGAAGGCGGCCGAGAGCTTGTTCCTGATTTCCTCGCAAACCTTGCCGGAAATGCAGATCCCGCCAGGCTCGGCAAGTCCTTCCAGCCGCGCGGCGATGTTGACGCCGTCACCGTAAATATCCGATCCCTCGACGATGATGTCTCCGAGGTTGACACCGATGCGGAGCCTGATGCGGTGCTCCTCGGTTAGGCCGGGCTCGCGCGCCGCCATGGCTTGCTGAATATCGACGGCACAGCGCACGGCCTCGCCGACGCTGGGAAACTCGGCCAGAAGCCCATCGCCCATGAGTTTCACGATACGCCCGCGGCCGCCGGTATATTTGGGCTGCACCAGTTCTTTTCGCAGGGATTTCAAACGGGCGAGCGTTCCCGCCTCGTCCACGCCCATCAAGCGGCCATAACCGACCACGTCGGCGGCGAATATGGCGGCGAGGCGACGCTCCATAGCATCCTCCCTCCGGCGCGACTATACCTTCGGTGCGGGCGAAAATCCACCGCCGCTGCCGAGGCGGTCAGGAGACATTGAGTTGACCGCCGCCCCGGTTGCGGTCGTAGACTTGCGGCCGAGCGTGACAACCCAAATTGAGATGGAAATGGCGCCATGGGCGTTCTCGTGCGATCGATCCTGGTTCTCGCCTTGTGCCTGAGCCTGGGCGCCGGCCCCGCGCGCGCCATTGGCGGCGACGATTCCGCGAGTAAGCAGAGTCCGGATTACGCGCAGGCCGCAAAGCTGGTCGAGACCGGCAAATTTGCGGCGGCCATTCCGCCGTTGCAGAAGACGGCCGCCAAGGAATCGAAGAACGCGGACGCCTGCAATCTTCTGGGCTACAGCCACCGCAAGCGGGGCGACGTCGAGGCGGCGCTGACGCACTACGGCAGGGCCCTCGAACTGGATCCCCAACATCGCGGCGCGAACGAGTACCTGGGCGAGCTTTATTTGGAGCTGGGCCGGCTGGACGAGGCGCAGGCGCGCCTGGCCGTGCTCGACAAGGCCTGCTTCTTCGGCTGCGAGGAGTACAGCGAACTCAAAGCCATGATCGCGGCCTATCAGGCCAAGACCGGAAGCTGACCGCGCGCCCCCGTCCCTAGGGTCTTATCGTCCAAGATCGAAACGATCTAGGACGTGAATAAGCCCCCAACATATTGATTTAGAGGGCGATTCACGTTTCAAATTAATTCAATTGGAAACGACCGCACTCTTGAACGACCCTCTCCCGGCTGGTCTGAATGATAGCCTCGCCGGGCCGCGCCGCAACGGCTATGGACGGCGCGGGCTCGGTCGTTAGAATGGCGCGACCGCGAATGGACCCCCCTGGAGTTATCCTGTTGAAAGCTGACGAACCCCGATCCTCGGCGAGCGCCCCCGCCCAGGCTCTGCCGCCGCTGGGGTTCGTCCTGCTCGCCGCCCTGGCGCTGTTCTGGGGCGGCAACTGGCCGACCATGAAGCTGGCGCTCGCCGAGATCGAGGTCTGGCCGTTCCGCAGCCTGTGCCTGATCGTCGGCGGCAGCGCACTGCTCCTCTTGTCCCGGCTGCGCGGCCGATCGATCCGGGTGCCGAGCCGCGAGATTCCGCCGCTGCTGGTCTGTGTGGTCTTCAACATCCTGGGCTGGCACCTGCTCTCCGGCTATGGCGTCTCCATGATCGAGGCCGGGCGCGCATCGATCATCGCCTTCACCATGCCGGTCTGGGCGGTATTGTTCAGCCGATTCGTCCTTGGCGAAGCCTTGACCGGCCCCAAGTTGTTGGGCCTCGCACTGGGCGTCGGCGGCCTGGCGGTGCTGATCGGGCCGGACCTGCACAGCCTCGGCGCAGCCCCACTCGGCGCCGCGCTCATGCTCGGCGCCGCGATCTCATGGGCGCTCGGCACAGTGACGATGAAGCGCGTCCTCTGGACCATCCCGGTCACCACCTTGGCCGGCTGGCAGTTGCTGATCGGGGCCGTGCCGATCACCCTGGGGGCGCTCGCCTTCGGTGACTATCCGGACCTGACCGCGCTCAGCACGCCGGCGCTGGTCTCGCTGGCCTACGTCCTGGCGGTGCCCATGGTTTTCTGCCACTGGGCCTGGTTCACCGTGGTGCGCATTTTTCCCGCCGCGATCGCGTCCATCGGCACGCTGGCGATTCCCATCGTCGGGGTATTTTCGAGCGGTCTGGTGTTGGGCGAACCGATTGGCCTACGCGAATTGGGCGCGCTGGCCTTTGTCTGCGCGGCGCTGGCGGTGGTCCTGGTGTTGCCGGCGTTGGGCCGCGCGAAAAGGTAATGCCGCGATCAGATTAGCCGGTAATGGAAGCGATCGAGCAGCACCGAAGCCGACAGTGTTTTTTCGTCGAGCCGGCCAGCCTCGTCCACCAGATTCACATGCTCCAGGCCTTGGGTGTCGCGGTAGATCGAAATCGCCCGCCACACCACGGCGGTATAGCCGGCGCGGTGGAATCGCTGGCCGATTTTGATCCGATAGCGCTGGCCGCGCGGCTCGTCGGCATAGAGCCCACTTTGCTCCTCGGTCTCGACCGGCACCGCCTGCCCGTTCACGGTCAGATAGCCAGCCATACGCCACCCCTTTCCCAAGGCCGCCGCCCTGAGATTCCGGCGCCGCAGTTTGGCCCGGTCGCGCAGTTGTGGCGTGTCTGAATGAAATGTTTCGGCATGGTTCCCACTGATCTTCGCCCCGCTTTGTTTTCTGCGGGGTTCTGGCGGGCATCCTACACCCCCCCGGGCGCCAGGAGAAGCGACTCACCGCAATGACCGCACAAAAAGCACGATTCTTGCGGCGAACCGCCGTCGACCTTGCGACTTATCATGCCGCGGGCTGGGCCGCGAGCTATAGCTGAATCTTGGTGATGGCATGATGTGAGGGCGGCGTATCCTGGCGATGATGAAGTCGCCGATTTCC
>SMVB01280304.1_pt1 | contig 11325 bp, 7 predicted proteins | sample 2456461 | NCBI WGS metagenome assembly SMVB01 (sample SAMN11095934, study PRJNA526329) | marine sediment metagenome | biome: Marine sediment; feature: Surficial sediment; material: Deep marine sediment; isolation source: Hadal surficial sediment | place: Pacific Ocean | collected 2014-05 | depth 0-1...
CAACTCCGGGCCTTAACGCCTCGAACTTCCGCTTTCCCCAACTCCGGGCATGAATCGGCCGGACCCTGAATGCAACGAATTGACCCATAACGGTCCTCCAAGGGTCTCGCCAACAGCGCCTATTTCAGCTCCTCAAGCAGCGCCTGGGCGTCTTTCAGATCGGCCGTGTCGAAGCCCTCGGTGAACCAGCCGTAGACCGGGGCGAGGAGGTCGTGAGCTTCCGTTTTCTTGCCCTGGCCCTGCCATAGCCGTGCCATCGACATGGCGCCGCGCAGTTCCCAAGATTTGGCGGATTGGCCGCGTGCGATTTCGATCGCTTTTTGGAAACAGGCTTCGGCGTCGGCGATATTGTCGGCGTCGTCCAACAACAACAATTCGCCCTTGACCCTTAAGGACTCCGCCTCGCAGACACGCTCGCCGGTCCGTTCGATCATTGCAAGGCTGTCCTCGATTTCCGCCAGTCCTTCTTGCAGGCGTCCGGTCGCGGCGAGTGCTTCGGCCAGGTTCGTTCTGATAAGAGAGTTAAAGGCGAGGCCACCCAAGCTCTGAAAAAGAGCCTGACCCGCTCTCATGAGTTCGACACCTGACTCGTGATCGCCGACCGCCGCGAAAAATGCGCCAGAAAAAAACGGGTGCGTCCAGTACTCGATTATGCCCAGTCCCTGGGTTCGGCTGATCTCTAGCCCTTCATTCGACCAACTCTCCGCCGGTTGTCGTTCACCGCGATATCCGAACACCTGCGGTATCATAGTCAAGCAAAACGCTGTGTTGAAAGGATGTCCGACACGTTTGGCGTGGTCAATCCCATCGCGGGCCGTGCGCGCCGCCCTGTCTGGCCAGCCCATCATCCATTGTGCATGGCCACCCCAGACACAGTGCAGTGCCATCGGGTCAAGATTCAATTCCTTGACGATGTGTTTGTGGCGTTCGAAGTCGTAGGCATTCGCCAGCTCGTCAAAATGCCGAATCGCGTCACCAAGGTCGCCCTTCAAGAACGAATTAACCCCGCCGCACCAATGGCCCATGATGGCCAGTTCCGATTGCGGCTCATCGGCGGCGTCGAAAAGTTGGGTTACACAATCATCCGCTTGGTCGAATTCAGCGTGACAAACGTGATGACCATATAGGTTGAACAACGTCACCCATAGCGGATGGGTCGCGCCGAGCTTGCGGCAAAGCGGTAGAGCGGGGCCTAGGGTTTCCAGAATTTCAGGGGCCGGCCAGCCTTTGATGGCAATATAGCCAGTGCCGAGGGCGGTACGGAGATCAAGCTCCAATTCGTCTCGATGCCGCGATTCGGAGACGAGATCGATCAGACCGAGGCCGTTGTTCAAGTGCCCGATTGCCTCCGGAAAAGCGACGCGCCCGATGGCGATTCGACCAGCCGCCAACCACAGGGATGCCGCTGTTTCCGCGTCATTCGCATTCTGATAATGGTGCGCCAAGATTTCAGGCTCCGTGACCCGAGCCTCCGCGTCCTGCGTTTCAATGGCCCGCGCAATGGACATATGCAGGTTCTGGCGGCGGCTTTTCAGCAGACTGCCATAGGCCGTGTCCTGGACCAGCGCGTGTTTGAACGTATATCGCGGCGCTGAATCCGAGCCGGATCGAAAAATAAGCTCGCTATTGATCAATTGCTGGAGGGCGTCACCGAGTTCGTTCTCGCTCAGGGGCGAGACCTCGGCAAGCAGGGCTTGGCTGAATTCCCGGCCGATACAGGCACCGATCTGGGCGACTTCCCTGACCGGGGCCAGGCGGTCGAGCCGGGCCATCAGGCTGTCCTGGAGTGTGTCCGGTATCGCCACGGCCGCGTCGGCGCCGGTCTCGACAACCGTCTTGGTCAACTCCTCGAGGAACAAGGGTACGCCGTCGGTCTTGGCCACAATCTGCTCGCGCACCGAATCGGGCAATTGGTGTCCGACGGTCTCGACCAGGGTGGCGGCGAACCGCTTGCCCAGGCGGGTCAGCGACAGCGGCGCCAGATGACCGAGGCCCGACCAGGGTGGCGTGTATTCCGGGCGGAAGGTGATGATCGCCAGAACCGATTGATTGGCGATCGCGGGCACCAAGATGTCGAGCACCTCTTGCGTCGTCGGGTCGATCCAGTGGGCATCTTCAAAGATCATCAGCAACGGCCGTGTCTTCGACAACGCGGCCACCTGATCGGCTAGCGTTTGCAGCGTCCGCTCCTTCTGCTTCTGCGGCGACAGATTGAGCGGTGGATAACGCTCGATCGGCAGGGACATCATCGCCGCCAGCAACGGCGCAACCGATCGCACGGTATCGCTGTCCAGGCCGAGAAGATTTTCCAGTTTGTCGAGCTTGGCATCCGGGCTGTCGTCACGGGCGAAGCCGCTGGCGCGCTCCAACTGCTCGATGATCGGGTGGAAAGCCGAATTGGTATGGTATGGCGAGCATTGATAGCGCAATCGGGTATGCGGTTGCTCTTCCAATCGGTCGCGCAGCACTTGCGTGATCCGGCTTTTGCCGATGCCAGGCTCGCCTTGAAGAAGCACGACTTGGCCTTCGCCGTCTTTCGCCTGCTCCCAGCGGTCGAGCAGCATGGCGACTTCCGTGTCCCGACCGACGAACGGCGTCAGGCCAACCCCATGGGCTGCATCGAACCGGCTCTCGGCCGCGCTTTCGCCGATCACTCGGAAGACCGTGGTCTCGCCGTCTATGCCCTTAAAGGCCTGGTTTCCCATGTCTTCGAGCGCGAAAGCACCTCCGATCAACCGGCGGGTGCTCTGAGCAATCGCGACCGTGCCCGGCTTGGCCAGCCCCTGGATGCGAGCGGCGAGATTCGGCGTCTCGCCGACCGCGAGCTTGGAATCGACACCTTCGTCAGCGCCGCTCTCGCCGACCACCACCCGGCCGGTGGCGATACCGATGCGCACGCCCAGGCGCTCCGAAGCCGTCAGTCCGGCGACAGCAACGATGATATCGAGACCGGCGCGCACCGTCCTCTGAGCATCGTCCTCGTGTGCCGTGGGCCAGCCGAAATAGACCATAACGCCGTCGCCCAGATATTGGGCAACATGACCGTCGTAGCGCCCGATCACATCCGAACAAGCCTTGCGATAGGCCTGCATCAGTTTACTCAGCTCCTCTGGATCGAGCTTCGCTGACAGCTCGGTCGAGCCGACCAGATCGCAGAACATCACCGTCAGCTGGCGGCGCTCGGCCTCTCGCGGCGCGGCTTTCATCTCGGTCTCGCCATCGTCAACCGGCTCGGGCGCCGGCGACGGCATGGGCGACAGCGCGTGAAGGGCCGCCAACAGGACGCGCCGATGGCCAAGCAGCGTAATCCCGATATCTTTGAGGTCCTGGTCATTCAGGTGTGGAAGCGAGCGACTATCGATTCCGTTCTCATCGAACGCATCGGCGTACTGGCCTAAGTCAAGCTCTTCCAGCCACTCGTGAATGTCGGACATCGCGGCCCTCCCGCATGCATCCTACATGCATCCTATACGAGATGGATGGCCTTTGCAGCGTAAGAGCCAAAGGACTGTTAATGGCTATTAGCGTTGGTTTCGAGCGCCGCCAGGATGGTCTGGTGTACCCCCAACTCCGGTCCTTCTAGCCTCGTACTTCCGCTTTCCCCAACAACGGGCGTGATTTGGCCGGCCCGAGTTGGACCGTTGTTGACCCATAACGGACTCTTCGAAGTCGGCTAGGGCTCCCCGTTAGGCGCGTCAGGCTGCAAGACCGAACCAAGGTCGCATTCGCTCACTCCGCCCCTTCTCCACATTGGCGTATGAGCTGTTCCCAGTGTAATGATGCGGCTTGCCAGGGGTAAGAGCAATGTGCGGCCTTAGGTCTGCCCCGTGTTGTCGCTTAAGCTGCGCACTTGGTCTTCGGGGATGTCGTCGAACGACGCATAGTTCATCCGGTAAAGCCGGCTATACAGGCCACCGCTTGCCATCAGCGTGTCGTGGGTGCCGGTCTCGATGATCCGGCCGTCTTGCAGCACGATGATCCGGTCGGCGCCGCGGATCGTGGCCAGGCGGTGGGCGATGACCAGGGCGGTGCGACCTTGCAAGAGCTTGGCCAGCGCGCGTTGGATTTCCAGCTCGGTGTAACTGTCGACGCTGGCGGTTGCCTCGTCCAAAATCAAAATCTGTGCATTGGCAACCAATGCCCGGGCGAAGGTCAGCAATTGGCGCTGGCCGAGCGACAGGTTGGCGCCGCCTTGGTCGATCACGGTGTCGTAGCCGGCGGTGAGGCGCATGATGAAATCATGTGCACCGACCGCTTGCGCCGCCGCGATTACCGCGTCGCGGCTGGTGTTAGTATGGGCGTAGCGGATATTTTCGAAGATCGTGCCGGAAAACAGGAACGGCTCCTGCAAGACCATGGCAATGTGCCGGCCGAGCGAACTCTGCGTGACATCGCGCACGTCGTGGCCGCCGATCCGCACCGCGCCTTCCGACACGTCGTAGAACCGGTGAGCCAGCGCGGTGATGCTGGTTTTACCCGATCCGGTCGGCCCGACCAGTGCGACGGTTTCGCCGGGCGCGATTTGGAAGCTGATATCGTTCAACACCGGTTGGCCGGGAACATAGCCAAAGGTGACATGGTCGAACTCGATCGAGCCATCGATTTGGTCGAGGGCCAGTGCGTTCGGCTTGTCCGCAACCTCGGCCTTGACGTCCAGCACCTCGAAGATGCGTTGTCCGGCGGCCATCGCTCGCTGCATGATGCTGTATTGGATGGTGAGCGAGCGGATCGGGTCGAAGAACCTTTGGACATAAAACAGGAAGGCGACCATCACGCCGATGTCGAGCGCTTGGTCGAGCACCAGGCCGCCGCCGAAAATCACGATGATCGCCATCGCCAACCCGGTCAGGCCGTCGACCACGGGGATCAGCACATTGGTGAATTTGGAGGCGAGCAAATGGGCTTTCAGATTGTCGCCGGCCTTTTCGTCGAACAGCGCGAAATTGACCTCCTCGCGGCCGAGTTCCTGCACCACCCTGACGCCGTGAATGCTTTCGGCCAGCGCCGCATTGGTGGCGCTCGAGGTTTCGCGCGTCCTGAGAAAAGCCTTGCGCGCCATCGGAAGCCAGATAATCCGCACCAACAGCAGCATGGGCACCACCGAAAGGGTCATTGCCCCGAGCCGAAGGTCCAGGCTCAACAGCACAATGATAATGCCGATCAGCAACACGAAATCGCCGATCGCGAAGATCGAGGACTCGAGGAATTCCTGCAGCGCATTTATGTCGCCCTGCAGGCGCGACATCAATCGGCCGACTTCGGTCTTGTCCATAAACGACAGCGAGACGTACTGCAGATGGGCGTACATGGCCCGGCGCAGGTCGAACAGCAAATGCCCGGCGACTCGGCCGATGATCGACTCCTGTATATGATTAGCGAGATAATTGACCGTGATCACGACGCCGAAAGCGATTACCAGTATGAATAACAGATCGCGTCCGCCCGACCCGGGCACCAGCGCGCGGTCTATCACCGTGCGGATCACCAGCGGGATCGCCAATTGCATCAAGGTGAACAGGAGAACCGCCCCGATCGCCACCGTGATGCGCCGACGGTAGGGCCGCAGATAGATCAGAAAACGCGACACCACCCAGCGGTCGAACACGCGGCCGAACAGCTCCTCATCTTGCGAGATTTGGCTGCCGACCACGGCCAGTGGCGGGCGCTCGGGTTCGCTTGTCGCGGTGGTGTCGGTGGGCATGGTCAGGGCGAACCCAAACGGTTCTCGTCGGCGTCGTCGATGCGGGTTTGCAGGGCATAGAGGCTGGCGTAGCGGCCGTTCAGCGCTATCAATTCGTCATGACTGCCGCGCTCGATAATTTTGCCGCCGTCCAGAAATACAATCTCATCGGCGTGTATCAACGAGCTTAGCCGGTGCGCGATGATGATCACCGCCCGGGTTTTGACGACATCCCTAAGCGCGGCGGTGATCCGTTGTTCGGTCGCGACGTCAATCGCGGCGGTCGAGTCGTCGAACACCAACACCGCGCCACCGAGCAGAACGCTCCGCGCGATCGACAACCGTTGGCGTTGCCCGCCCGACAGCGACACGCCCCGTTCGCCAACCAATGTTTGGTAACCCTTGGGCAGCGACTCGATGTAATTGTGGAGCTGCGCGGTGGCGGCCGAGCGTTCGATATCGCCGCGCCCGGCCCATGGGTCGCCGTAAGCCAAATTGTGGTCGATTCCGGCGGTAAACAGAAACGGCTCTTGTTGTACAATGTTCACGGCTCGGCGAAGCGAGGTCAGCGTGACGTCGCGAATATCCTGCCCGTCGATGGTGATCCGCCCCGCGTCGACGTCATAAAAGCGCCCGATTAAGTGGGCGATGGTGGTTTTGCCGCTGCCCGGCGGGCCGACGATGCCGATGGTTTGGCCGGGCCGAGCTTCCAGGGTAATGCCACTCAGCGTGCGCTGGTCTTGCGCCGACGCCGGGTAGCGGAAATCGACCGCCTCGAAGCGCAACACACCGTCGGTGATTGCCAACGGCCGGGCGCCAGGTGCGTCGGCGATCGATGGTTCGAGGTCGAGCACATTGAACAGCCGACCGCCGCAGGTTGAAGCACGGGCGATCGAGTTGATCATCCAGCCGATCTGGCGCACTGGCATTTGCAATATGGTCATGAACGCGAGGAACTGCGCCAACTGGCCCAGGGTTATCTCGCCGTCGATCGTCTTCAGCCCGCCGACCCACAGCACCAAGCCCATCGCGATGAAATAAACGAAGGTCATCTGCGTCGTTGAAGTCACGAACAGCGCGACGCGTTTATGCGTCACGTTGAGCGCGACGTTCGACACTTTGTCGTAGCGCGCCAGTTCGTAGGCCTGAGCGGCGAAGGCCCGCACGACGCGAATTCCGACCAGATTCTCCTCCATCACCTGGGACAATCGGGACAGCTCGTCCTGCAATTGCATCCAGGTGTCGCGCAATTTGAGTCGGGCGATCGACGCGCGAACCCCGACGATCGGCACAAAACTCAAGGCCAGCAAGCCGAGCACGACATCAATCCGGAACAGAATGACTGCGCCGCCGGCGATCAGGACGCTTAATAAGACAAACCGCAAAAGGCCTGTGCTGGTCCACAAGCGCACGCCTTCGATATCAAGAATGCCGCGCGTGATCAGATCGCCGCTGTGGATTTTGTCGTGCCAGGAAAAGCTGAGCCGTTGCAGCTGGCGGTAATAGGCCAGGCGCATGTCGTAGCCGATCAGCTGGCCAACCGCCTCGCCCTGATAGTTCTGCATCATGGTGAACAGGCCGCGCAGCAGGCTGGCGCCAATAAGCAAGAGCGCGGTCGCCATCAAGGCTTCTTCCGCGGCCGCTTGGCCAGCGGCGGTTACGCCCCCATCCAGCAGCCCGCGCGCCTGATCCACCGCGCGACCGAGGTATTGCGGCACGTAAAGTTGAAAGATCCCCGCCAGCACGGTTGCCCCGACTGCCAATGCCATCCGCCCCGGATGCCGAAGCGACATCGCGGTAATCCGCCACAAGACGTTTAGGTCGATCTTGGAAACCGCGATCCGGTACGTCCCGTCGGAATTGCGATCTTCGCGCGCCTGAGATTTTGAAGCCGTCGTTGCTGTCATTTCTGGCTTAAACCGGAACTCCCAAGTGGCTCTGCCATGCGGATGATGATGATAGCATCAGGCGCAATCCTCACCCACAGCCGCTGATAGCCGGGGGGCAACGCGCATTCCGGGGCAATTTTGCTTTACTGGCTGGTGTATCGGCCGCGAGCGGCACCGCTAGAATCCGCGCAGAACAAAGCCACCGTCAAGAAGGTGAAAATATCGTCATGTCACTTGCTTGGAAAGCGTCCGGTCGGCCGCCCGGTGGATGCTCTTGAGACCGCTGACCCCGCGTCGTACCATCCAGCCATCGACCGGGAGCCGGACGGAATGGCGGAATGGAAGAGGCAAAAATCGACCGCGCAGCCATGGGCCACCTGGCTAAAGCTTTGGTTTTCATCTGCGGATCGGATCATCCGACTACGGTTGCTCTCGCGGCGGCTGCGGAGAGTGGTTCTGACCAAGACGTCAAGAAAGCTCGCGCGCTGTTTCTTAGATTGAAGCCAGGAGAGCGCCAGGCCGCATTGACCATGCTCGCCAATTGACGGTCGCCGTGATTGAACGTCAGTTAATGGCTAAAAACGTGCCTATGGAGGCCGCCAGATATTAGGTCCGATGTTACCCCAGTTCCGGGCGTGGAGGTCGAATCGACTATTTTCGGGGCCGGGCCCGGATCACGTCATCGCTTCAAGAGAATTCCTGAGCTTGCGCGGACACGAGAGTGGCTCAGAAACATGCCGTGTGCACGCCGCGAACAGCTCACACGTAATGTGATTTTCGATCGGATTTCGCATCCGTAGCCTCGCCGCCTCGCGGCCACCTTCGGCGGCAACCAACCGGTGTGCCGCTCCAAGGCCAATGGACGGCATACCGCTGTAGATGGCTTCGTAGTCGGCTAGAGAAATTCGACAACCAGTTTGCTGTATATCCCAGATATTTGACAGACAGTTCAAATGGCACCAGCATAGTTGCTAGTGGGCTTCCGTCTGGGGGATGTCCCCTTAATCAACTCCGGGGCTCGCTTGTGACCGATACTTCCGACGATTCTCAAGCCGCCGGTCGGCCCCGTAGTGAGGCTGCGGCAGCCTATCTGGTCTATGTCCTTTACATCGTGGGCTATTTCACCGGGCTGGTCAGCCTCGCCGTGCTGGCGATGACCGATGGGCTGCATTACTTCGTGGTCGCCCGTGTATTCGAATGCGACACGGTGGTGCCGGCCTGTTCGGCCAGCGTCTACGGCCTGCCGTTTTTCGCCGGCATCACCAGCCTGGCGGCGCTGATCCTGGCCTATGCGAAGCGCGCCGGCGCACGCGGCCACTGGCTCGAGTCGCACTACACGTGGCAGATAATGATTTTCTGGTACTGGCTCGCGATTGGCGTCATCGGCATGGCGCTGCTGATGTTGTGGGTGTTGTTGGGCTATGTACTGGTCCTCGGCACCATCTGGGGGGTATACCGCGTCGCCAAGGGCTGGCGCCTGCTTGGCACCTGCGCGCCCTTTGAAAACCCCAAATCGTTCTTCTGAGTTGCTCTGCCGGGTGGTAAATCCGACATGCTCCGGATGACCTAGCGTCGAGGCCGCTGCGTTCGTCCGTGTCGCGCGCGCTTGCTCGCCCTAGACCCCGATTAAGCGCCTTGTGGGGCTTGATCGACCGCCTGCGCAAAGCCGTCCTGCACATTTCCGATGAGCCGGCAAATGCTGACTGATACGGCTCACGAGCCGGCCCAATGATCACGCCGCGAATGTCTGGTGTTGGCTAACAAGGTCGGTACGAGGGCATCTGAAATTTGGTCCGCTCAACCCCCGGAAGCCGACATGTTGGGTTGTCGATGCAACGCCTTGTTTCAGCTCCTCTAGAAGCGCCATCGCGTCCTTCAGGTCGAGGCGTGCGTTTCACACACGTGACCGCCATGCATTTCGATCCAAAGGCTTGCCAAATGGGCGTGGGCAGTCGAGAATTTGGACTTGATACCAACACTGAAAAACGTCCGTTACCAGGGGAAGGACGATGACCAAGGCGCTGTCCGAAGCCGAAGTCGAACTTTATCGGCGCGAGGGCTATGTGTTTCCGGTCCCGGTCATGCCGGCGGCGGAGGCTGTGGAGCTGCGGGCCAATTTGGAGGCGTTTGAGGCGGCGCATGGCGGCAAACTGGAGCCTGAGCATCGCAACAAGGCGCATCTGTTGTTCAAGTGGCTCGACGATCTGATCCGTGATGCGCGAATGCTCGACCCGGTGGAGGACCTGATCGGCCCGAACATCCTGTGCTGGAACACGATCTTCTGGATCAAGGAAGCGGGCGCGGCCAGCTATGTCTCCTGGCACCAAGACAAGCGTTATTGGGGCCTGGTCGAGGGCGAGGTGATCTCGTGCTGGCTGGCGCTGTCACCGGCGACAGTAGAAAGCGGCTGTATGCGGGTGATGCCGGGCTCGCATGCGCGCGACGTGCTGCCCCACGAAGATCTCTATCACCCGGACAATGTGTTGACCCGCGGACAGGAAATCTCGGCCGGCATCGACGAAGACAGGGCGGTCTACATGCCGCTCCAGCCCGGTCAAATGTCGATCCACAGCATCGGCACCGCCCACGCCTCTGCGCCAAACAGGTCATCCGACCGACGGATCGGCGTTTCGATGCATTTCATGCCGACCCATGCCCGGCAAACCATCGGCGACTGGGATTCCGCGGCGCTGGTGCGCGGGATCGATGAGTACGTCAATTTCCATCACACGCCGCTGCCCGCCATCGACCAGGATCCCGAGATCGCGGCCTTTCATGCCCGCGCCGCGCGGGCAACCAGCGACATCGTCTATCACGGCGCCGAGCACCGCACCGGCAAGCTCGCCGCTCGTTGACAGGGATTTTGCTGAGTTAGCCGATCAGACGAATGTCTCTTAATGGCTATAAATGCGCCTATGGAGGCGCCGGAAATTTGGTCCGTTGTAGCCCCAGCTCCGGGCCTGACTGCCGAACCGACTATTTCAGGGGCGGAACGGACCCTAATTACCTCATCGCCTGAGGCGAATTGATAATCCGATTCGGACCATCATCCTCCAAGAGATACCATCATCCTCCAAGAGATCATGTGTGTTCCCGGGTCGTGGGTCGTTGCACGATATCCTGAAGAACGATATTTCGGGATACGGAATATCTTGACCCCCGTCCACGCATATCCATTTGGAAGAATTGCCCCAAACACGCGGTAGGAGAGCAGGAATGATCATGAAGCCCTGGAATGTGCTCCCCGCCATGGCCTTTGCCGTGGTGATGGCATTTGGAGTCTCCGGAGCGAGCGCGCAGGAGGCGTTTTCATCGGAAGACTATGTTGAAGGGATTATTCGCGACGTCATCGACCGTACGATCGATGCGGCGCGCGACGAGGTGCGCCGCAACACCGGCATCGACCCGCTTGAGCGCGGTTACGATCCGTCGCGCAAGTACCGTCCCGCGCCTGCCAACGCCTCCGAGGAAACCCGCCGAGAGTTGCGCCAACTCAACGAGGAACACGACCGAAAAATCGCCAAGCTCGAAGAGGAGCTACGACGAAAGGTAAAAAAGGCCGAGGATGAGTTTCAGCGAGAATCTGAAAAGGAAGACAAGGCGGAAAAAATCGACGAGAAGCGGGAAAAGCTCGAACAGAAAGTGGACGAGGCCTACGCCAAATTCGAGGAGAAGATCGGCGAGGAGAACGAACGCTTCGACGAGAAACGGAGCAAGATACTCAGCAAATCATAGGGCGTCCGACCGCCTCTGATA
>SMVB01030012.1_pt1 | contig 11320 bp, 10 predicted proteins | sample 2456461 | NCBI WGS metagenome assembly SMVB01 (sample SAMN11095934, study PRJNA526329) | marine sediment metagenome | biome: Marine sediment; feature: Surficial sediment; material: Deep marine sediment; isolation source: Hadal surficial sediment | place: Pacific Ocean | collected 2014-05 | depth...
ATTTATAATTTTCGTCGAACATTTTAACCTCAGATTTTATTCAAAATTGTTATTTAACCTATGGAAAATGAAATTTAGTATCAAGAAGTGAATTGTAATGCGCCCTCATAATGCAACAATTAATTGCAAATAATATTAAAAGCCCCGTCTTAAAACCTTATCCATATCCGCTTTAATCATTAATGAAACAAGCTCTTCTAATTTTGTTTTGGCTTTCCAGCCAAGTAGCTTTTCTGCTTTGGATGCATCACCAATCAGCAAATCAACTTCTGTAGGGCGGTAGTAATTCGGATCAACGGCAACGATTATATCGCCGGGTTTTAATTCATTTGTAAAATCGTTAATGTACTTGTTTTCGTTTGATGAATAACCAATTAACTCTTTGGCTTTATTCAGATCAATAGTTTTTATAATACCTGTCTCGTCTATCCCTTTGCCTTTCCATTCCAGTTCAATTCCCAGATTATTAAAAGTCAGCTCAGCAAATCTTCTAACAGTTTGAGTTTCACCAGTTGCGAGTACAAAATCTTCGGCTTTTTCATGCTGGAGAATTCTCCACATACCTTCGCAATATTCCGGCGCAAAACCCCAATCCCTTTTCGCATCCATATTACCGAGTAACAATTGCTTTTGCAATCCTGCTGTTATACGCGAAGCTGCGCGGGTAATTTTCCGGGTTACAAATGTTTCTCCTCTCCTTGGAGATTCGTGATTGAACAATATACCGTTTGAAGCGAAGATATTATATGCCTCCCGGTAGTTTATTATTATCCAGTAACCGTAAAGTTTTGCAACTCCGTAAGGTGAACGTGGATAGAATGGTGTTTCCTCGTTTTGCGGTATTTCCTTCACTTTTCCGTAAAGTTCACTTGTTGATGCCTGGTAAAATTTAACCTGTTTAAGACCCACTTCTCTTATTGCATCCAGGAATCTTAAGGTTCCAAGTGCATCTACCTGTGCAGTATAATCCGGGATCTCAAAAGAAACTTTAACATGGCTTTGTGCGGCAAGATTATAAATTTCGTCAGGTTCAATATTTTCAAGAAGACGGTTTAAATTACTTGTGTCGACAAGATCTCCATAATGAAGAAACATTTTTTTATTTAATATTTCAGGATTATTGTAGAGATGGTCAATCCTTCCAGTATTAAAGGAACTGCTTTTTCTTATTATTCCATGAACTTCATAGCCCTTTTTAAGAAGAAGTTCTGTTAAATAACTTCCGTCCTGTCCGGTAATTCCTGTAATTAGTACTTTTTTCATAACTCAATATATAAAATTATTTTACTGAATAATGGAACGCTGATGACCCGTCTTCACTCTGTTACTACTGGCATACGCTGATTGAACGGATCACTGATAATTAAATTCGTGTTTATGAGTTTTATCCTTGCTTTCCGTGTTCTATTCATTAACATTCTCAAGAAACCATTCGTATGTTGTAGTAATTCCATCACGCAATTCTGTCTTATACTTCCATCCAAGTTCGGTTAACCTGCTTACATCCATTAATTTTCTTGGTGTGCCATCCGGTTTTGAACTATCGTACATTATAACACCTTCAAATCCAACTATCCCGCCAACAAGATTTGCCAATTCATTAATTGATATATCTTTCCCGGTTCCGATGTTTAGATGTGATATTCCTTCTTCATAAATAGTTTTTGCATCAATATTCTCTAAAATAAATAAAACTGCATCCGCAAGATCATCAACATATAAAAACTCACGCAATGGTTTTCCGGAACCCCAGATAGAAACACTTTTTCCCTTGTTTAGTTTTGCCTCATGAAATTTTCTGATTAAAGCCGAAAGTACATGAGATTTCTCCAAATCAAAATTATCGTGCGGACCGAAAAGATTTGTTGGCATAACCGAAAAGAAATTACATCCATACTGCCTGTAAAAATTCTCACAAAGTTTTATCCCTGCGATCTTAGCAATTGCATATGGTTCGTTTGTATATTCAAGGTAATCTGATAAGAGATATTCTTCCTTAAGCGGCTGGGGTGCAAGCTTTGGATATATACATGAACTGCCGAGAAATATCAACTTCTCACAAGCGGTTTGATAAGCAGCATTAATAATGTTCGCTTCAATCATCAGGTTGTTATAAATAAATTCAGCACGGTATGTATTATTTGCAAATATTCCGCCCACTTTTGCAGCAGCAATTATTACAATTTCGGGTTTTTCTATCTTAAAAAATGATTCAACTTCATTCTGCTTAACCAGGTTTAATATTGATGAATCTTTCAGTATCAGATTGGTGTAACCTCTTTGTTTTAGCTCATTTGTTAAAGCTGTACCTACCATCCCATTATGACCTGCAACATATATTTTTTTATTAAGATATCTTGATTCGTTAGCCATTTAAAAATTACATTCCATAATAAATTGCAAAGTGAAATTCACTCACATCATTATTAATAAAAGAAAGATCTTCCTGCTGTTGAGAGGTTCTCATATACTGAAAGCGTAACCTAACAAACAGTTCGTGAATAACTTCATATTTGATTAGTGTACCAAAATAAGTGTAATTAGTTCTTAAACCGAATAAGAACGGTGGCTGCGGCTGAGTGTATTGATCATCGATATTTCCATTTTCCCCTTTCCTTATGTAACGAGCCCACACTGATGCTTCCAATCCTCTTAAAAATCTATACTTAATCGCCCCGTAAACCTGATCATTATTATTACCCATCCAATGCCCTAATATATAGGATGCGCTCTCATAAGTTTGTGTTTGTATAAAATGATCATATACAAACGGATAAATTTTTGAATATTCAAGCGTAAGAGTAAGATTATCTAAGGGAAGATCAATCACTGATGCCCCTATTGTAAAACCAATCTGATTTCTTTCTTTCTCAGGATCAAACAAACCATTAATAGTAAGCTCATCAATAAAAAAGCTGCCATAAAGATGAGTGTTTTTTACATGATCTCTTGAACTTATAGCCGCAAAAAATTGCGAGTTGCTTCCTGCTTGATTATTCTGCCTGCTTAAATAATGATCTGCAAGCCGGAAGAATGTAACCGGGATAAGGTAAAGTAATTCAAGTTTATCACTGTAAACAATTGATTCGCCTATAGATATTTTTAATCCCTTTGTTGGTCTGATGAATAAAGAATGAGAAGCAATATATTTCTCCCTGAAAGAAAACTTGATTGAGCCGGTTCTTGTATAGTAAAAACTTGATGAATCAATAACATCTGAAGCGAGCCAGCCGTGAAAATAATTAAAGCCAAACCAATCAACGGGATTAATATCCAATCGAATGAACGGAAACGAGGGGGCTTTTTGCGATAGTACAATTAATCCATTTTCAGCAAAACCCCATTCCATAAACTCTTTGCCAACAGCAATGCTGCCCCAATCCCAATCGGTTGCAATAATTCCTTTTGCCTCACTGTACTCAATTTTATTTTCATCATAATCAGCAATATTACTGCTTGATCTTGCATTAACTCCTGTTACCGGAGAAAAGGATTTTGTTTTATCTATTGTGCTTCCCAGTTCACTATTATCTCTAAAATCAAAACTAAACCCAACGGCATCAGTGATGTAACCATAAGTATATATTCCATTCCATAAATGAGTTGCTTTTGAGTTATCAATTGAACCGATTTCGTAACCAAGAATAGGGCTTAGATTAAACTTAAAGTTTTCATCCCCGTAAGAGAAAACCCGCCATCTTCCTGCCGGATCTTCGCTGAAAAAATCTAAGTTTTTCTTATTCTTTTCGTTATTGATAAACCAGAATTCGTTATAAAAATCTTTTTTATAAAATTCTAAATCATCTTTATCAACAGATGTTAATCTTTCCTGATTCTTTTCAGCTTCGAGTAATTTTTCAGCAAGATATTTTCTTGTGAGGGGACGGAATTCATCATTATATTCTATTACGCCTTTAGTACTTAGGCGCCTCAGAAAACCATAAACATCTTTATAAAGGGGTTCGTAAACAACCTGAGAAAATATTTCTGAAGTGAAGATGAAAATAAAAATAAGTAATAAAGGTATTTTTTGATAATTAGGTTTCGGCAAACGAATTAACCCTTTATAAAATCCTTTATTTTTTCAACAACATAAATAAGCTGCTCCTCCCGAAGCTCAGGATAAACAGGTAATGCAAGTGAGTTATTAGCTGCTTCTTCGGCTTTAGGAAAGTCGCCGTATTTATACCCTAAATCCGAAAAACACTCCTGCAAGTGAAACGGTACTGGATAATATATTTCTGTACTAATATCATTATCCGCAAGGAACTGCCTCAGTTTATCTCTTTGTTCAATTCTAATAATGTACTGATTATAAATATGATAATTACTCAGTCCATTAAAATCTTTATAAACTGCTTTTGGAACAAGCACCGTATTATTTTCATCAAATTCTACCCTTCCCGTTTCCTCCGCAAGTCCGGTATCTTTAAACAATTGATTATACCGTTCCGCATTTTTTCTTCGGCTTTCGGACCAACCATTCAGATAAGGCAATTTAACATTTACAACTGCTGCCTGTAATGCGTCCAACCGAAAATTTCCGCCTATAACTTTATGATAATACTTGGGCTCCCCGCCATGAACACGTTTAATCCTCATCAAATGTTCAAGTTCGTCATTATTTGTTACCACCAAACCACCATCACCATAGCAGCCAAGATTTTTGCTGGGAAAGAATGAGTAACAACCTATATCACCAATCGTTCCTGCAGAACTTCCATCTTTATATTGTGCACTTATTGCCTGTGCGCCATCTTCAATTACAGTAAGCTTATTGTTTTCTGCTATTTTCATAATCGGATCCATATCAGCACTCTGGCCATAAAGATGAACAGGAATAATAGCACGGGTATTTGAAGTGATTTTTTTTTCAATTTCATTGGGATCAATATTAAAACTAACCGGATCGATATCCGTTAACACCGGTGTTGCGTTCATACGTGAAACTACCCCTGCAGTTGCAAAGAAAGAAAAAGTAGGTACAATTACCTCATCTCCGGGTTTTATATCTATTGCCATAAGTGCAAGTAAAAGGGCATCTGTTCCGGAAGAAACTCCGCTGGCATATTTACAGCCAAGAAATTCACAAAATTCTTTTTCCATTTTTTTAACTTCGGGACCCAGGATAAAATACTGCGATTCAGATACACGCAATATGGCTTCGTCCAATTCTGATTTTAATGCCAAATATTGTTGTTTTAAGTCTAATAATGGAACTTTCATAACACTCCGCTAAATTATTTTGTTCGAAAATTAGTGAGAATTGAATGTAAATACTAATTCAAAAGTAATTACAAGGGTAAGTAAACAAAGTCATTATCTATATCTTTAAATGATTTTGCTTTTAAATCTTTTTCAGATACTATTGGATTTAAGACTTTCCAATCAATATTTAAATCCGGATCATTATATAAGATCGCACGTTCATCCGGTTGGCTGTAAATATTTGTACACTTGTAGGAAAAAATGGCTTCATCGGAAAGTACTGAAAAACCATGCGCAAACCCCGGTGGAATCCAAAGTTGTGTTTTATCATTTTCAGAAAGTTCTATTGAAAAATGCTTTCCGAAATTTGGAGAATCAAAACGTATATCGACAACCACATCAAGTACTTTTCCCTTTACCACCTGGCATAACTTTCCCTGCGCCTTATCACCAACCTGGTAATGGAGACCCCTAATTGTTTCTTTAACTGATTTAGAAATATTATCCTGTACAAAATCAAAGTTAATTCCTATTTTATCATACTTTTGTTTATTGTATGATTCATAAAAATATCCTCTGTCATCACCAAAAAAATCTGTTTCAATTAAGAGCAATCCTTCTATGTTTACCTTGCTAACTTTCATTAAAGAATATTAACTAAATGCATTTATACTTTTCTAATTCAATTCAAGGAGTAATTTATTTAAATATTCACGGTAAAGTGATTTTGGCATTTTTTTTATTATTTGCTCAAACTCATCTTTATTAATAAAATCCTTGTACAGTGCAATCTCTTCAATGCAAGCAACTTTTAATCCCTGCCTTTCTTCAATAACACCAAAAAAATTAGACGCCTGCAGTAACGCTTCAGGTGTACCTGTATCCAGCCAGGCAACTCCACGACTAATTTTTTCTGCATGCAGATCACCCTTTTTAAGATAATATGAGTTCACATCGGATATTTCTAGCTCGCCGCGAGCCGAGGGTGTTAAACTTTTTGAAATATCAACTACTCTATTATCATAAATATATAATCCGGGAACAGCGTATTGCGATTTTGGTTTGTGCGGTTTTTCTTCAATAGATATAACTTTGTCTTCCGTATCAAATTCTACGATTCCATAGCGTTCAGGATCATTAACTTTATAGCCAAAAATTGTTGCCCCCACGTTACGCTTAAGAGCTTTATAGAAAAAATTAAGATCACCGTAAAAAATATTATCCCCTAAAATAAGGGAAACCGAATTGCTGCCTATAAATTCTTCACCTATTATAAAAGCCTCTGCAATACCATTAGGTGCTTCCTGTGCTGCATAATCAATTGAAATTCCGATTTGTGAGCCATCACCAAATAGCTTTTGATAAAGCGGGATTGTATTTTCATCTGAAATGATCAGAATATCTTTTATTCCGCCCAGCATCAAAATGGAAAGCGGATAATAGATAAGCGGTTTATCATAAATTAGTGTGAGTTGTTTACTGTAAACCTTTGTTATGGGGTAAAGTCGGGAACCCGAACCGCCTGCAAGGACAATACCCTTTATTTTCTTTTCTTTTGTTTGAGACATAACAATGCAAATATAAGAAGATTATAAGAAAATTTATTGGAGAAATTGATAACCGTTATTTGAAAAGAATTACTATAAAAGCGTTCCGCTTAAAATAAGTATCGCAAGTGTAAAATAAATTACCAGCCCTGTTACATCAACCATGGTTGCTACCAAAGGCGTGGATGATATGGCAGGATCAATCCCGAAACTTTTTAGTATGAACGGAAGCATAGAACCAAGGAGCGTACCCCAAAGAACAATTCCTGCAAGCGAAAGACCAACAGTTAATCCAATCAGCACCAAGTATTTATCTAATGCGGAAATAAATTGTGAGAGAAATAAAACCTGGAAAAAACCTATCGTTCCAAGTATTAGCCCAAGAGATAATCCTGAAAGCACTTCCCGCCTTATTATTTTCCACCAATCTTTCAAGTCAATTTCGCCTAACGCCATTGCACGTATTACAAGTGTTGATGCCTGTGAACCGGAATTTCCTCCGCTTGAAATAATGAGCGGAATAAACATTGAGAGTACTATTGCCCTGCTTAATTCATCTTCAAAATAACCCATTGCAATTGCTGTAATAGTTTGACCAAAGAATAGAACAGTTAACCACACTGCTCTTTTTTTTACCATAGAAAAAATTGAGATGGTGGGATAAGGTTCTTCAAAAGCTTCCACTGCAGCAAGTTTATGAATATCCTCTGTCGCTTCTTCTTCAGCCACATCCAGTACGTCATCAACTGTAACAATTCCTATTAGAACATTAAGGTTATCAACAACAGGTAAGGCAATTCCATCATACTTTTTAAAAACTTCGACAGCATCTTCCTGGTCGTCATGAACATTCAATGCCACAAAGTTTTTATCCATTATATCTGAAACTTTTTCATCGGGTGTCGCAAGAATAAAGTCTTTTAATTTTATATCATCAAGCAGTTTCCCGGAATTGTCAATTACATAAATAATATTAAGTGTTTCTTTATCCTCGGCATTTTCACGAATAAATTTTAATGTTTCTTCAATCGTCCACCCTGGTTTTACTGCAATGTAATCCGGAGTCATCAGTCTTCCAACGCTATTCTGCGGATATCCCAACAGTGTTTGTGCAATTTTTCTTTCTTCAAAGGATAATAACTGGATCAATTGTTTTGCAGCCGCACCTGGTAATTCTTCCAGCAAAGCCGTTCGGTCATCGGGTGACATTTCATTGAGAATTGCAGCAACTTCACTTTTTGCCATTGCTTTTAGTAATTCCTTCTGCGTCTCAACTTCAAGATTTTCAAAAGTATCGGCAGCAAGCTCATTTGAAAGAAGCCGGAAAATAATTGCTTGTTCTTGTGCAGAGATGTTAACAATTAATTCGGCTATATCGGCGGGAGGCCAATCGCTTAAAATTTCCTTGAGAATGCTAAGCTTTCTCTCAGCAATTAATGATTGTATTTCGGGCAGTAACAACTTACTTAGCATTGCTTTTCCCTGGATGCTATGGTTCAAAAGTTATTCGATTTACATCTCAGTATTCAATTAATTGGATGAAACGAGTTTAAATTTAGCCCATTATTTGTGAAAATACAATTTTGAAATCATTATAGAATTTACATTATATGAAACGATCATGTAAAAATATTAACACTCTTCCGATGGAATGCCTTTGGCAAAGAAGATGATTATAATATGAGTTTTCCAACAGGTCGGGATAAAAATGAACAATTCACCTTTGGCAGATAAACAGATGAAATTGAAAAGATGATTCGAAACACAAAAGGAAGTTGAAGAAAACACCTGTCCTTCAGAAGGAAACTTGTCTCGATTCAATGGAATGAAAAACATAAAAGAACCGGACTCGAAAAATATTGACAAGATTCTTACTGAATAACAATTGAAGTTATCTCCGTTATTAAGTAAATCCATTAAGCGAGTTCCGCTTGAGTGGGACGAGTTTCCAGACACGTCGGGACAAAAATATAAACAGATAAATAAAACTATAGTAAGCATTTTATTTTTACATTTGTAATTATTAAAAAATAATTTGAGTTGAAATGAAACTTTTGATCGATGAAAATATCGCTTCCGCCAAACAAGCTTTTAATCAGTTTGGTGAGATGTTATTAACTAACGGTAGAAATATTTGTAATGACATTCTCCGGGATGCCGATGTTTTAATAGTACGCTCGATAACAAATGTAAATGAAAATCTTCTTGCAAACACAAATGTAAAATTTGTTGGTACTGCTACTATAGGAACAGAACATATCGATACTGATTATTTGAATAAAAAGGAAATTATATTTGCAAGTTCAAAGGGCTGCAATGCGGATTCTGTGGCCGAGTATGTTTTTACTTCTCTAATAAAAATTGCTTCTGAAAGAAACTTATCTCTAAAAGATGAAACCATAGGTGTTATTGGTGTGGGAAACATTGGAAGCAAGGTTGTTAATATTGCACAGGCGCTCGGTCTGAAAGTTCTGAAAAATGATCCGCCAAAAGAAAGAGCCGGATTCGGAACCAACTATGTTTCTCTTGAAGAAGCATTACTAGCAGATATTATTACGCTGCATGTTCCTTTAAATAGAACCGGAATTGATAAAACTATTCACTTGCTTGATTCAAAAAGATTAAATAAAATTAAAGCAAATGTGATTCTTATCAATTCTTCGAGGGGAGCAGTAGTTGATAATACAGCATTACTGAACTCAATAAGTGATCGCAAACTTAATGTTGTTTTAGATGTTTGGGAAGATGAGCCTTTCATAAATTCCGGGTTGCTGCAGAAAGTAATATTAAGCACACCTCATATTGCCGGATACTCATTGGAAGGAAAAACAAACGGCACAAAAATGATTTATGATGCCTTATGTAAATTTACCGCCATTACAAATGAATGGCAGCCGGTTTTTCCTCCTATCAAGCATTCTGAGATTGAATTGCCTGCGGGCAAATCTGTTGAACAAAAATTACATTTTGTGTTTAAGCAGATTTACAATATTGCAAATGATGATGCATTGCTGCGGGGGATACTTAAGATCGACGAAAAAGAAAGGGGGGCTTTCTTTGACAAGTTAAGAAAAGAGTATCCTGTAAGAAGAGAATTCAATAATTTTACAATATTAATTAGGGAAGCGGATAAACATCTTACGGATTTATTAAAATCATTTAGATTTAAAATTGCAGTAAAGAATTAACCTTTATCCTTTTCTAATTTAAATTCAATAGGGATATCCATCTGTATTTTTACCCTTTGCCCTTTTTGAAGTCCCGGTTTGAAGCGGTGGTAAAAAACTGCAATTCTTGCCGATTCATCACATCCATAACCAATTTCTTTTAAAATTTGCGCATCGAGCACTTCCCCATCCCTATCAATAAAAACCCGGATTAGAACAGTACCTTCGATATTATTTTTTATTGCGGCTGCCGGATAGTGAATTTTTTTGTAGATGGCTTTCATTCCACCAATAGGTTCGGGCATCACTTCAACAGTTAAATAAAAAGCAGGATCTTCTTCCAGATTTCTTTCCTCTTTTACTACCGGCGGTAATAGCTGATCGGGATTTATCTTCTTTTTGGTTTTCTGATTCTTTTTATCCCCCGGCTCACTTCCTGAAAGGACTTCATCAAACTTACTGTATGTCAATGGCTTTTCATCAATGTCCAGTTTCCCTTCGGTATAAAATACATCATTAGTATATGTACCGGCAGAATCAAAATAACTGGTCGATCCCTCTCTTTTACCATCAACAATACTGTACATTTCCCGCAGTTTTCCATTTTCATCGTAATTACTAACCATGCCATTTACTTTTCCATTAAAATAGGAGAGTTCTTGTTTAACATTACCGTTTTCGCTGAAGTGCTTTGCCTCACCATCCCTTACCCCATCTTTATAATGAATAATGGATTTAATACTGCCGTTATCAAAATAAGTTATAACGGAATCTACCTGCGAAAATCCCGTGACTGTTAGTACAAATAAAATATATACAGTTAGTTTCATTATATAATTGGAAATAATTTGGAAGAGAAAGATACAATTTAGTCCTGAGTTATAAGAGGCATAAAAAGGACAACAATAAAAATTAAAACTGCAACTCCAAGAGAAAGGTAACCGATTTCCGTATCAAATTCTAAAAGACCTAAAGTGTTTAACAAATAATGCCAATCATGGTAAACTCTATTATCGCCAAGCAGGGGCAATTTTTGTGCGCTTGCATCGGCGGCATAAACACTTATGTTAATAAAATTTTGCCCTAACCAAAGAAGTGCAACCTGAACTCCTGTTCTGTAATTATTCCTAAAGAAGAAGCCTGCAATAATTGAAGGAATAATTATTTGCATCGATGATCCCCCTAGAGTATAAATAAACTTTCCGAACAAACTGAAGAAAACGTGCCCTGCTTCGTGAATTAAAAGATCAACATTGTCTATCAATCCATAATTCCCCCGGTTAAAACACCAATAAACAGCTATGGGAAGAATGATTAAAGAAGGTATCCATCTTTTAATTTCATCCCATTTTGTATAAGATTTTGCCCTGGAAAAATCTATCTTATTTTCATCTTCAA
>SMVB01117635.1_pt1 | contig 11319 bp, 7 predicted proteins | sample 2456461 | NCBI WGS metagenome assembly SMVB01 (sample SAMN11095934, study PRJNA526329) | marine sediment metagenome | biome: Marine sediment; feature: Surficial sediment; material: Deep marine sediment; isolation source: Hadal surficial sediment | place: Pacific Ocean | collected 2014-05 | depth 0-1...
CACGGCCTCTGCGCCGTCGCTCGACGCCTTCACACCCCGCACGTGCGGCGTGACCCCGGTGGCGACCACGTCACTGGGAAGCTCGATCAGCAGCTTGAAGGTCGAGCCGAGCGATTTCACCCTTCCGGCGGGATCGAACGCACGCGCGGATTCGGCGCGTTGTTCGGCCGTCATCGGCGTGATGAGCTTCGCCCATTGCATCGCGTCCCCCAGCGGCACGACGACCTCCATGCTCACCATGCCGTGATCGGAGACATCGACGTGGAACGAGATGTCGCCGACGACCAGCCGGTTGATCGCCTCGAACGAGCCCGTCGCGGCGACGACGCCCACGCGGTCGGCCCAGGTGGCGCCTCTGGTGCCCTGGTCAAACCCGGTCCGTTGGGGCACCGCCACGGAACTCGCCGTGATCGTGCCGGAATGGTCGGCGTTGAGCTTGAGCCTGACCGAGGTCAGATCTTCCTCGCCGCAGGCGGCCAAACAGGGCAGGAGGGCCAGTCCGATGACGCCGATCCAGATCGTCTTGTTCATGATTCGTGGAGCATAAGCGAATTCGAACGCTGGGTGGCACGGTTGACGTCGCGAAGCGACGTCGGCCGTGGAGCCACGTCCAACCGGCGGCCGAGCTCGTCCGCCGGTGGCGGACAAGCTCAACCGTGCCACCCACGCCCCAAATGTCGTACATTGCCGCCGTACCCATGTTCCGGTTGCCGCGACTGAACCCGATTGTCCCGTTGCTGGCGCTGGTTCTGACCGGCGGCGGGTGCTCGACCGCCGGCACCGCCCGGCCCATGACCATCGCCGTGCGGGACAAACTGACCCGGGCACCGATCGCATCGGCGCACGTCGATGCTCGAACCATCCACTTCTACCTGCCGACGGACGTGCCGCTGCTTGGCCGCGACCCGATCGTCGATTCGTCCGGCCCGCGTTCCGTTCACGGCGTGACCGGCCCCGACGGGACGGTCCGGATGGCGGTGATCGTCGACCATCCGGTGCAGATCATCGTGATCGCCCCCGGATACGACGTCCAGGTCGTGGAACTCCTGGTGCACCCCGCCGTCGCCGACGGACCCGGCGAGTGGCTCGACGGCGAACTCGGCCCCGAGGTCCCGGACGACGTGCGCCGGGTGGAGGTCCGGTTTCTGAAGTGAGGGGGCTTGAGGAGGCCGTCAGCTCTCAGCTGACAGCTGACCGCTATTCACTCAACACATCCAGAAGCTTCTGCTGCGCGATCTCGTACTTCTTCATCGAGTCCAGCAGGTTGTTGGCCATCATGTCGAACAATTCCGGATCGCTGTCACCGAGGTTGGCGGCGTGCCTGTTCAGGACCCGCTCGATGGCCGTCGCCGATGCCTTCATGTCGGCGGCAGCGAACGCGAACGAGCGCACCGAGTCATACAGCAACTCGTTCTCCAACTCGTCGTTGCTGGGGCGGTACAACAACTTCCACGGCCCCCGACGCAGCTCGGTCGCGGTCAGCTTCATCTGCTGGGCCGCGAGCCGGATGTCGGCAAAGGTCTCGTCGAACTGCGGCACCCAGTAGTCCAGGGCCACGCCGAGATCATCGAGGATCCCCTGGGCCTGCGCCATCGCCCTGCCGCCCGAATCGAGCATTCGATCGATTCGAGCCATGCTCTCGGTGCGGAAGCGAGCCATGATCGCCTGCATGTCCTCGCTGGTCGCCTCGACGTTGGCCGCGATCGAGGTGATCGAGTCGCGGTTGTCGGTAATGATTTCGTGCGCGCTGACGAGGAGTCCCTCACCCTCGTTCATGATGCTGTCCAGTTGATCGGTGGTGTTGGCACCCCAGTCGACGATGTGGCTGATCCGATCCGCCCAGCGCGGCCAGTCTTCGTGCCGGATCTGGCCCGTCAGCGCCCGGACGTCACTGGTCGCCACCTTGACGTTGTCCACAACTTCGAGCGCCTCGTCGATCATCGAGGTGGCTTTCCTGGCGTTCTCGTGCCCGACCAGTTTGGACAGGATGCCCGGCGGGGAGATGCCGTCGATCCCCGAAGACGGCAGCGGGCGGTTCGGGTTGCCGACGCTGATGATGTCCAGCCACGCGTCCGCGCCGATCAGGGCAGGCGTCACGAGCACCTCCACGCCGTCGTAGAGTTGGATCGCGTCGTCCAGCTTGAACGTCACCCTGATCCGCTCAAGCGGCTCGCCCGGGGCGATCTCCGGCAACACCGAGATGACCGATCCCAGGTCGACGCCGCCGACACGAACCTTGCCGCCTGACTTGAGGTTCTTGACGCCTTCCTCGATGTCGAAGATCACCGTGTAGACCTTCGTCGGCTGCCTGATGTTCTTCACGATGTCAGTCAGCGAGAGGATGGTCGCGATTGTAAGCACGAGCGACAACGACACCCAAAGACCGGCTTTGACATTGTTGCGGTTACGCTCGCGGGGGCTGGACATGGCGGGAGGGCTCCGTGTTGCTAGGTGGGTCGTGTCGACTCGACGGCCGGTCCGAATCGTGTCGGATCGTCCGGCAGCGGCTCGCCGAGAAGGTCCTCTGCATAGTTCGTCGCGGCCTTGCGGCGGGTGATGGGCCCCTCGGCGTCGCCCCGAAGGAACTGGCGGATCGTCTGCTGGCGGTCGTCGAGTTCCTGTATCCGGTCCTGCGGCCAGTCGCGGAGTTCTGCGAACGCATCGCGGTCGTCCACCATGATCATCTTGCCGCGTTCGAGCATGGCCATCCGGTCGGCCACGGCGAACGCCGAGTCCATCTCGTGCGTGACGACGATGCTGGTGACGCCGAGCTTCTTTGACAGGTCGATGATCAGCCGATCGATCTCCGCGGACGTCACGGGATCGAGCCCGGCCGACGGTTCGTCGTAGAACAGCACCTGCGGGTCCAGGGCGAGGGCCCGGGCGAGCGCGGCCCGCTTCTTCATCCCGCCCGAGATCTGGGCGGGGAGCTTGTCGGCGTGCTCGCGAAGACCGACCAGCTCGAGCTTGATCTTGACCTGGATGTCGATGATGTTGTGGTCAAGCATCGTGTGCTCGCGCAGCGGCAGCGCAACGTTCTCGGCAACGGTCATCGAGTTGAACAGCGCGCCGGACTGGAACAGGATCCCGAACTTCTTGCGCACCTCGTTGAGCTCGTCCTCGTTGAGCTCCGAGAGCGTGTGTCCAAGCAGCTTCACCTCGCCGGAGTTGGGGTACAGTGACCCGATCATGTGACGCAGGATCGTGGACTTGCCGGAGCCCGACCCGCCCATGACGACCATGGTTTCACCGGGCATGACCTGGAGGTTCACGCCGTCCAGGACCGTCTGATCGCCAAACCGCTTGACCAGGTTGCAGATCTCGACGACGGGCTGGTCCGGGGACTGCTCGCTCATACGCACACTGTAGCACTTCGTCCGGGCGTCCCCGATCTCTTGATATTGCATGAGACGTTGCGCGTCCGGCCGACCGCAGCCACTTCTATGCCGCCGCCGTCGAGGCGATGCGTCGGATCCTGATCTGTGCCATGCTTCGCACGCCGAAGGCGGGAGAAGCGTGTCTTCGGAGTGACCTCACGTCCTGCGACCCGTCGTCGATCAGTTCCCGTCGAAGATGACTGCCCGGAACTGTTCCCGCGGCGCGTTCGCCGGGATGCACCGGTCCAGGATCGCGTCGCCGGCCGCGCTCAGTTCGCGTGGCGACAATCCGGAGATCGTGAGGCGGTGAGCTACATCCTGCAGGACGCCGAGGGTCTCGAACGCATCGCTGCGATCGGGTGCCGCCGCGAGGTACTTCCCGAAGTCACCGAACCCGGTCATCATCGGGGGGACCGCGGACACGGCCCGATAGGCCTGCCAGGCCGTCCCCAGCGCATCGACCCGGTCGCCGAGCCCGTCGAATCGCGTTGCCGCCGTCAAGATCACCGACCCGTCGAGCCGGTTGACCGCGACCAGGTCGCCTTCCATCATGCGGCCGGCACCGTCGAACGCGTCGTTGATCGTCATGCTCCGTGCTTCCGATGCTCGCAGCGGGCGGGCATTGATACCTATTGCCGCCAGACGTGCCGCCTGCTCGGGTGTGAGCACGATGTCCCGGGACACGGGCAACGGCACCGGCAGACGCGGCTGGCCGCCGAGCGCCGCGGCGAGGTTCGCGGGGCTCAGACTGGCCGCCATCAGGTCCAGGGCCGCGTCGCCCCGCTTGAAGACGTCCGGCCCGCGGTCGAGTTGCCGTTCGAAGGTGAAGCCGTCCAGCGTGCCCAGCGCGTCGGCGTCGGCGAAGGTGCTGCCGAAGATCGCCGCGGGGCCGCCGCCGATCGACTGCGGCGCCACGCTGAAGAAGAATCGCCCGGTCGAGACGTAATCGAGTCCCTGGTCCTTGTCCAGCGTTCCGGTGAAGTTGAGGACCGGCCCCGGTGAGCGTGTCAGCAGAAAGATCTCCTGCGCGGTCGCATGCATGTCGCCGACCGAGTTGAGGTCGCCGACGGTCAGGCTCTTGAAGGCTTGCAGATGCAGGTCACCCAACGACGTCAGCTTCTCGTTGAGACCCATCACGATCGAACCGGCTTCCGAACTGATCCGAAGGTCGCCCGCCGTGGACATCGTCGCGACGTCGGGGACGGTCGCTCGACCGTCCGGGTTGAGCCGGATGTCGTCCATCGCCGTAACCGTCGGACCGTCGAATCGGATCTGCCGGCGGCCCACGAGCGTGAGTGTGCCCGATGTGATCTTTGTAACGTCGCCGGCGAAGGTGAGGTCGGCGGCTGCATCGAGTCGCTGGTTCTTCCGGTTGCCGACGCCGCTCAGCTTCAAGTCGCTCTCGAACCTCAGGTCGGCGAGGGCAGTCACGTCACCGCCCAGGATTGCCTCGTCGTTGAAGACAACACTGCCGGCGGCGGTGACATTGCCGTCGATCCGGGCGCCCTCGCTGAACACGACGTCGTCACCCTGTGCAACGACGTCGCCGACCACCACCGCACCGCCGTTGAAACGGGCGTCGATGCCGGCCTCCACCGAGCCGGAGATCCACGCGAGACCGTTGAGCACGACCCGGCCGGCCGTTGAAGTGAGGTCGCCGTTCACGGCGACCACTGTCCCGGTCAACGTGACGTCGCCGTTGGCGGTCACGTCGCCGTCGAGACCGACACCGTAGGTGCCCAGGATGGACAGGCTGCCCGTGCCGGCCTTTGCCATCGACCCCTCGCTGTGAACGATGCCGCCGGCCGTGACAGTCTGGTCGGCGATGCCGGTGAACGCGGTGTCGCCGACAAAGCCGGCGTTGCCGGGACTGCGGGGATTACCGACGAAGAAGATATTGCCGCCGGCCGAGACGTCGCCACCGAGCTGCATCTGGCCGGACATGGCCAGCCCACCTGCGTCGGTCGCGACGGTCACGTCGCCGTCCACGTCGATGAGTAAAGCCCCGGCAAGCGACAGGTCTCCTGTCCCGGTCTTCACGACGTTGCCGCGTGCACGCAGGAGCAAGCCCGCATCGACGGTCTGGCTGCCCGCGCGGTCGAGCGTGAGGTCGCCATCGAAGATGATACCGGTGGCCGTCGTGACGTCGCCGCCAAGGATCGCGTCACCGGTGACGCCGAGGTAGCTCAACGTGGCCGTCGAACCGACATCGCCGACGAAATGGGCGTCGCCGGCCACGATCAGGACGTTGCTTTCACCGGCCTGGCTGTCCACGGTCGACCCGAAGACGACCGATGCCGCGCCATTCTCACTGCCGCCGATGGACACGCTGCTGCCGAGCACGACGGGGTCGTTGAACCGCGCGGTCTGCGTGTCGATGTTGCTGTCGACGAAGATGACGTCGCCGGTCATCGTGAGGTCGGCGGCGACGAGCGTGCTGCCCGCCCCACCGTGCATCACGGTTCCCCCGGACGCCGCCAGCTGCGCGGATCCGCCGCCACCGGCGTTGATCTTGCCGCTGTTGCGGATTGCCAGTGACGTCAGGTCGCCGGCGCCGAGCACGACGCGGCCTCCGACTGCCTCGATGACGCCCCTGTTCTCGATGCTTGCCGGCCCGGTCAGCGTCGGGATCGCGTTGCCGGTCGAGACCGCCAGGTCGGCGGCCAGATCCGTCCCGTCGATGCGAACCATGATCCGATCGCCGATCTCCCGGATCAGGACCTCGTCCCGTCCGGCCAGGAGCGTCACCACGCCGTCGACGGCGATGGTTCCGTCGTTGACGACGCTGCGACCGATCATGTGTACGGCCGTGCCGAAGATGCTTCCCTCGTTGATGACGTTGCCCGTGAGATCCGTGAACAGGTCCCGACGGTCCATGAAGTCGCCGTCGGTCATCGATCCGGCCGCGGCATAGATGCCGCCGACGTCGATTTCGGCGGTGCCGGTGAAGATGATCCCCGCCGGGTTCACGAAGTAGACCGTGCCGGGTGCGACCATCGTCCCGGCGATGAGCGAGATATCCTGCCCGGTCACCCGGTTGAGCGCTCGCCAGGTCGGCAGCTCCTGGTCGAAGCTGACGGTGAACCCGTCGCCGATGCTGAAGGTTTCCCATTCGATCACGCAGTGCGGCTGGTGCTGATGGATCGTGACCGCATCCTGGTCGTGCAGGATCGTCGCGCAGTCCGTCACGCCGCCGCTGGGCAGCTGGGCGAGCACGGGCGCCGCGGAGACCACGGTGGCGAGCACGGCGACGGTCGTGTTAACTTGAGCAAGTCTGGTCATTTCGGCTGTCTCCCCTCGGCGTCGGCGCACTGGGGCTACGCGATCCCGGCACCTGCGTGCGTGCCGAAGCGGAGAATCAGACTGCTATCGATTTAGAACGCCAGCGAGAGCACAAAGTACACCTGGCTTGACCCTGCACGCACACCGCGGCTGGGGACGTCCCGCAGGGCGATGCCCCAGTCGATACGGACGTCGAGGTTGTTCTTGATCTGCAGTTCCACGCCGATCCCGGTCCCCATGAGGGTTGCCTCGGTTTCGACCGGCAGCCGGTTGCTTATAAAGGTTCGGCCGATATCGAAGAACCCCCGCAGGATCAGGTCCCAGTCGGGACGCCCGTAGACCGTCTGCGGGACGAAGCGGAAGGGCTCACCGAAGAGTTCCGGCGGTACGGGCTGCAGGCCGAGTGCCCGGGGCAGGTGGAATCGGTACTCGGCGTTCAGCACGAGCACCGAGTCGCCGGCCAGGATCGACTGGTCGTATCCCCGCACCGTGTACAGGCCGCCTATAACCTGCTCGAACTGCGGGACCAGGCGGTTGCCCGCCGCCCATTGACCGCGGAAGCCGACGGCGAGTTCGTGGGCAAGCGTTGAGGAGCTCGGTGTTGACGGGTCGTCCCACGCCGCGCGGTTCACCAGTGGCTCGATGTAGACCTCGCTGCGCAGGTCCCAACGCAACAGCCCGAAGTTCGTATCCGGGGACAGCCGTCCGAGGTTGGCGAGCTGCGTCGGATCGAGTTTTCCGCCCATGTTCCATTCGGCGATCAGGATGCCGGCGTTGCGGTACCAGTCGCCCCGGTGATCCAGCTGCACGCCGATGTGCGGGAGCAGGAAGTTCTCGTCGCCGGTCGTCGCGGTGACCCGGTTGTCGACGTTGATGTTCTGGAACCGGAGCCCGACCAACAGGTCCAGGAAGAGGTTGCGACGCTGGTGGAAGTTGTAGATGACCTCGCCGCCGACCGTCCACGACCGCCCCTTGAAGAGGTCCAGGAAGACGCCGACCTCGCGGGCGGTGAACTCGTTCCAGTTGCCGTACACGCGCCAGCGCAGACGCTCGGTGTCGGCGATGGGCGCCGCGTACGACGTGGTCAGCGCGTTGACCGCATCGAACGAGGTCGTGTAGTCCAACAGGAAGATGTCGTCGTTGTTCGTGAGCTGGTTGTGGATGAAGCCGAACCGCTGCCGGATCGTGTCGGTCTGCGACGTCCCGGTGTTCGAGGTCTGCGAGTACACCGACCACGGCCGGTTCTCGGCGACGAGGTAGTCGAGCGTCACGCCGCCGGGGATGTCGGCCTGTGACACCGCCACGTTGACGCGTCGGCCCGGGTGCCGGCTGAGGTAGAACATGAACTCGTCGAGGCGGTCCCTGCGGAGCAGGTCGCGTCGGATCGTCGGATCGTCGGCGCCGGGCTGGATGGGCGACTCGTCCCGTATCCATTGGTGGATGGGGTTGTTGATGCGATGGTCAGGATCCACGCGTTTGCCCGACGCGAGCGTCCGCAGGTCGGTCACGATCGCCGTCGAGATCAGCAGCCGCAGCGTTGTGCGATGCGGCGGGCGCAGGTCGACGCCGTTGGTGTCGATGTCCCGCGGGTCCGGTGCAACATACACGCCCAGCAGGTCAAGCCGGAGCAACTCGTCGCGAAGCGTGACGAGAATCGTCTGGATCGCGCCGGCGTCGTAGTGCTCGACCGGCCCACCCCTGAGCCCGGCGAGCGTGATCGTCACCGGCACGCCGGCCGCTCCGGGCGCCACGAACACGTCGCCTTCACGGCTGAGTTCGATCGGCAGCACCAACAGGTTCTGGCGGGCGGGATGCTGCCGGTGGCCCCCGTGCGTGTACCGAAGTGTGAAGCCGCTGACCGGGTAGAGGGCCGCGTGCGTCGTGGCGGACGGCGGACCGACCCGCGACGCATCATCGTCCTGCGCCCGCGCCGGTGCGGCAAGCGCCAGGAGTATTGCGATGATGACGCGCGACTTCGTCACATCGTCTTATCTGCGCTTTTATCGGTCGTCTTTAGCCGCCGCGCGGGAATCATTGCGAGCGCGTTTGTCCGTGCACGTCCGCCCAGACCCACTTGGATGAATCGGGTGGCACGGCCGAGCGAGCAAAGCGAGTTCGCCCGTGATGGGGCGTCGCTCCACGGGACTCCCCGGCGGACGCAAGCTCATGGAGCAGGCCCGCACCCTGCTCATTGAACATCAGGATTGACGGACCCCGGATACCTGACGTCCCCCGCCGCCGGATCGCGGATCACGATCCAGGCGAACTTCATTACCAGGCCGCTGCCGTCTTCTCTGGACAGCACGAATTCCGCCTCGACATCGACCGGCCCGGTCTCGAACCGGAACTCGTACAGGATCACCGCGCGTCTCAGCGTCGAGACCTCGAGATCGCTCTCGCGTTGCGAGGATGCCGTCAGCAGCCCGTAGCGTCTCGTCACGGTGCTGATGAACGCGATCGCATCGCGTTGGTCGGTTGCGTCGGCATTGGGCAGGAAGGCGGCGAGAAACTCCGCCGTGTCACCGGCCTGGGCCGCCATGATCGCATCGGCCGGTCCGACGAGCATCGGGCGCCGTGCGTGCGTGTTCCACCAGCCGGCGAGCAGCACCCAACCACCGATCGCCAGAACGCTCAGGACCAGCGCCGCGGTGACCAGGCGTTTGCCTGACCGGTGCGGCCGCCGGACATCGAAGACCGCAACGATACCCAGCACGATTGCGAGCACGGGCGCGATCGGGCAGACAAAGAGGATCGCGCAGACCAGCGATGCAACTGCCCAGAGGCTGATCGACTTTCGCGCCGGACCCCCGACGGCGGCCGTCTCAGCCGCCATCGCCCTCGTCCGGGCCGCCCGTGGGAGTGGGCGGCGGCGAGCCGGCGGGTTCGGTGGCGGGCGGTGGCTGGGACGCTGCCGGCGGATCAGCGTCCGGCGCCGTGTCGGCATCCGGCCTCCGCTTCTTCGCCGGATACCGCAGGTCGCCGAGGTCTGCGTCCTTCACGGTGATCCACCCGAACTTGTAGACCATGTCACTGGTGCGCTCATCGACCCAGATGATCTGCGCATCGGCGTCGAGCGTGGCGTTGTCGAACGTGAGGATGTACGGAAACACCGTGCTGGACTGGCCAAACGCCTTCGACGTCGGACCCTGCTCGTCGAAACGGCAAGCCTTGAACTCGCCGTACCGGCTTCGGAGCGTGTCGATGAAGGCCTGCGCTTCGGCGTCGGTGGCCTGGGCGCCCGTGCCGTAGAAGTTCGACTTGAACGCCACCGGGTCGCCTGCAAACCCCGCGACGAGGGCGTCGCTCGGCCCGTTCATGACCAGTTCGAACGTTTCGCCGACGAAGTCAATGACCTTGGGATACACGTACGCCTGGCCGGCCGTGAAGATCACGCCCAGCAGGATGCCGGCCATCGCGAGGCCTTTGCCCTTCCGCGCTGGATTGTTGCCGATGGAGACCATCGCCCCGATCCCGAGCAGGATCCCGGGAATCGTGGTCACGGGAACACAGCAGATGAGGCTGCACACCAGCGATCCGATCGCGAGACCGCTGGTCTTGACCTCTCCCGGCTCATCGACGTCAAATTGCGATCCGAACTGTGTCATGCGTAATTCTCCACGGCAGGTGGGCCCATCGTAGCATGCCAGTGGCAGGGGTGGTTCGGCCACCCCTGTGCCGCCAAGATACGGCGCGCGCAGACAGGGGTGGCGAAGACAGGGGTGGCAAAGCCACCCCTGCCACGGCTACACTGCCGGCATGATCGTCGAACCGCACGGACAGCGCGTTACGGTCATGGGGCTCGGCCGCTTCGGCGGCGGAGTCGGCGTCACGCGGTGGCTCGTCGAAGCGGGTGCGTCCGTGACGGTGACCGACCTCCAGGACGACGCCGAGCTTGCCCCCGCGTTGGGGGAACTCGCGCCCCTGGTCCACGACGGCCGCGTCCACCTGCGGCTCGGTGGGCACCAGGATCGCGACTTCGTCGAGTGTGACTTGGTCGTGGTCAACCCCGGCGTACCCAGGCCGTGGGAGAACCGGTTCCTGCTCGCCGCCCGCCGCGCGGGCGTCGCACTGACCACCGAGATCGGCCTGACCGTGGAGCGCCTGCCACGACAACGCGTCATCGGCATCACCGGGACCGCCGGCAAGTCGACCACGGCGGCCATGATTCACCATGCCGTGGAGGGTCTCGGCCACCGGTGCCATCTCGGCGGAAACATCGGCGGCTCACTGCTGGGCCGGCTCACCGACATCAAGCCGAACGACTGGGTTGTTGTCGAGTTGTCCAGCGCGATGCTGTGGTGGCTCGGCGACGCAGCATTGGCGTTCGGGCACGCCGGTTGGTCACCGCACGTCGCCGTGATGACGAACCTGCAACCCAACCACCTCGACTGGCACGGCACGGTCGAGCACTACCGGCGGAGCAAGGAGTCGATCTTCCGGTTCCAGGAGCCGGGCGACCACCGTCTCACCGCCGCCGATGCCGACCCGGGGCAGGCGATCCCGCTGGCCATCCCCGGCGGGCACAACCTGGCCAACGCGCGGCTGGCGGTGGCCACCGCCGCCCGGATCGGTCTGGACCCGGAGGCGGCGGCTCGAACGTTGGAGAGTTTCCCGGGTCTGCCGCACCGCCTCGAGCTGGTCACCGAGCGCGACGGCCGGC
>SMVB01199025.1_pt1 | contig 11317 bp, 7 predicted proteins | sample 2456461 | NCBI WGS metagenome assembly SMVB01 (sample SAMN11095934, study PRJNA526329) | marine sediment metagenome | biome: Marine sediment; feature: Surficial sediment; material: Deep marine sediment; isolation source: Hadal surficial sediment | place: Pacific Ocean | collected 2014-05 | depth 0-1...
GGAGCGTGACGGTGTTCACGCCGAACACCGCGGAGGCCAGGTCTTCGCGGATGTAGCGATCCAGCCCCTCGACGATGCTCACCACCACGATGAGGAACATGACCCCAACGATTACGCCGAGCAGACTGAAGAAACTCTTCAGCTTCTCAGCCCAGATCTGCTGCAGGGCAAGGCGGATTCCCTCGACGAACTGCATGAAAGCTCCGTTCGGACTCGTGGGCGTGGTTAGCCGGGTGACCCGGCGTTTCTATCCTGCTCCTGCACCCGGTCTCCGTCGTTGAGTTCGCGAATCTGTTGGTAGGGACCGGCCACTATCGTGTCTCCTTCGCTGACGCCCGTCAGTATTTCGAAATGCTCCTGGCCGGTGATGCCGACCTCCACTGGGGCGAACCGGACCTGGCCATTCTCTACGACGAACACGCCCTCAACGTCCGCGACATCCTGACGCCCGAGCGGTCCTCGTGTCCGCTCATCGTCCTCCTCCGCAAAGGCGGGCGTAGCCACGGCGCCCTCCCCGGCCTCCGCTTCAGGGCGAACCGTCAAGGCAATGATCGGCACCGAAATGGAGTTTTGTCTCATCGCCGTAATGATGTCGGCCGTGGCCGACAGATCGGGCCGAATCCCCTGGGGGGGGTCATGCATGCTGATCACCACCTCGAAGTCGATCGCTGCAGCCTGGCCACTCCCGGCTGAGGAGGCGGGAGGCCGGATAGCGCTGTTGCCGATCTCAGTCACCACACCGCTGAAAAGGCGGTTCGGGAAGGCGTCCAATTCCAGGATCGTGCTGTCGCCCACCGCGATATACGGGATGTCCGTCTCGTCCACCTCGAGAACCGCCTCGACTCTCGAGAGCTCGCTGATCGTCAAAACCAAGCTACCGGGGTTGTTCATCGTCCCGACGATGACGGTCTCTCCCTCCTCCACGTTGAGACGGGTCACTTTTCCGGCGATCTGAGCCCTGAAAAACGTTTTGCTCAGCCGCTCGTTCGCCTCATCGAGCGAGGCGATCGCCTGCTCGACGCCGAATTCGAGCGACTCCAGCTGGCGAGAAGCCAACTCCACCTGGGTCTCCGCGTCATCAAGCAACTGTCGTGCGATCAAGAGCGAATCACGGGTGAACAGGTTCCTCAGCCGTTCAAAGTCTCTGGTGGCCTGCCGCAGACTGGCTTCCTGCTGACGCACCTGAGCGCGGGCCTGGTTGAGCGAAGCCTCGGTCCGGGACACGGAGGCCTGGAACTGGGTCGGGTCGAGCCGCAGCAAGAGTTGACCAACTACTACGTCGTCTCCTTCGTCTACGAGCAATTCGGTGACGCGAGCCGACAGCTCGGAGCTCATCTCAATCACCCGGGCGGCTCGAATGTTTCCGCTGGCCGTGACGGTCTCAACGAGGTCCCTGCGGGCGACGACATCCAGCCGGACGGGGACGCCCCTGTCGCGGCGCTGAGTGAGCGTGAGGGCCGTTGCGCCACCGATCACGGCGACGATCGCAAGCCCGATCAGGACTTTGTTTCTAGCGTTCATGGTAGGGTCAGCGGTCATGGATTTGTGCGAAGCCTCAAGGTGTGCGGAGGGAGTTTCCTACCACAGCCTCCAGATTCGCCAGGAAGTCGTGGTATGCGAAGATCGCTGCTATCTGCTCGCGATCGGCTTCGACCTTCAGGGTCTCCGCCTCGAGGAGCTCTTGAAAGTCGGCGAGCCCGACCGTGAATCGCTCTCGCGCAAGCCGGAGCTGCTCGTCGGCCAACGTCTGGTTCTGTTCTTCGATGAGGGCGGCCTGGTACGCCGTTCGAACCGTGGCCAACGTCGTGGCGATATCTGCCCGGAGCGCCAATTCCTGTTCCCTCAAATTGAGGTCGAGATCTTCGAGGCGTACCTGGGCCTCTGAGACCTGCCTTTGCCGGCTGAAGCCCTGGAATATGGGAAGGCTGATCGAAAGGCTGGCCGTCGGCGGTTGGCCCGTAAAGCTGAACGGGAAACCGGTATTTTGATTCCTTATCTGTCGTGCGTCCGCATCGGTGAACTGTAATTGCGAGCAGTCCTGGGAGGGAAGCGGGTTGGTCAGTCGGGAAAAAAGATCGTTGAAAAAAAGACAATTCTGAATGGAACTCTGGGCCTGGAACTCCGCCTGCTGGATGGCGGACACGCTGTTCGAGGCCTGGCGGGTAAACCCGCTTGTTCCTGCCCGCAGGGATATCGAGGGGAGGTAGGCGCTTTTCGCCATCTTCACTCCGTAGCTGCTCGACGAGCGACTCGCGCGGAGAGCCCTGAGATTGGGGTTACGCTCCAAGCCCATCTGGTAGAGCTCTTCACGATCCCAACGGGGCTCCGAGAGGGTGAACGGCGTGGTGGGCACGAAAGGCGAGTCGAGGTCGACTCCCATTTGCTGCAGGACTCTTATCCGGGCGGTCTCGAGGGCGTTAGCGGTCTGAAGGACGGTGACCTCGGACCGCCCTACGGCCACCTCGGCTTGAGCGAGGTCAACGCCGGTCGCGCTTCCTACGGCCAGCCGTGCCGCGGCTAGCCGAAGGTTGAAGGTCGCCCTTTCCCGCTGTTGTTCGGAGACCCGCAGCTGTTCGATTTGCCGCAGGACGTCGATGTAGCCCTGGGTGACCTGGAAAACGAGATTCGCCTCCGCGTCTGCCAACTGAGCCCGCGTTGCCACGCGGTCCGCCTTGGCCTGGCCGGGGGCCAGCAAGGTCCTGCCGTTGATTTGATAGTCGAGTCCCACGTTGTAATTAGAAAAAATGAACGAGGGCTGGTTCGCGAATCCGAGTTGGTCGAAGCTCAGACTCCCGAACGTCTGTTCTCCCGACCCCTGCCAGGAGACCCCACCGTTCAGCGAGGCCGACGGGAAAAGCGCCCCGTACGCGGACCTCACGTTCCAGTTCGCGAGATCTTCATCGTTGCGGATGGCCGCAAGACCCGGATTGTTTCGTCGGGCGATATCGATCGCCTCTTCCAACGTGAGGGAGACGGGTACGAAGTCCTGTGCCGCGGTGCCTCGTGGGAGGAAGCAGAGCGCCAGAGCCAACGCCCCGCCTTGGAGCAATCTAGTCAACAAGGAAGGTCTCCGTTTGAGTTGATTGGCGCACTCTATTGAGCGGGTGACCCGCGCGAGAAAGCATTCGATGCCCATACGATCTCGCCACTCAGATGTACGCCTAGAACAGTCCACCTGTTTCATGTCCGGTTGAAAGCGGCTCGAGATATTCGTCTTGCCCACATACGTAACCTTTCCCGTGATTCTTCAGGCGGAACCCCGTGGATGGGGCGCGGCGTCCCCCTGCTACCCATTCCTGCCAGCAGAGGAGCGAGATCGTGCCGGCTCCCGCTCCGGTGGAGAATCCGCGAACGTATCGCGGAGGATGGTCAAGCCTTCACTGAGCTTCTTGTGCTGTTTTGCCGTTAGCGAATCGAGAACCTCCGAGATCGAACCGATGGCAGCGTCGTAGACCTCTTTGAGCGCGGCCCTGCCCGAAGCGGTCGCCTCGACCATCACCACCCGTCGATCAGCCTCGGATCGGGTCCGCACCACCCATCCTAGACCTTCGATGGTGGTGATGGTCTTGGACATGGTCGGCAGACTCACGGCATGGAATTCCGAGAGTTCACCCAAGCTGCGGGGTTTCCGGGCCACGGTGCCCAGCAGGCCTACGTACGCCAACTTCATGGACCGCTCTGAATTACGAAGGTCTGCGGCCACCCTCCTCGTCACGAGAGGAATGACCTCCAAAACCTCACCGGCCACTCTCCGCGCGCTGGCACCCATTTATCCGCCCTCTCGGTATAATCGTTTTGCTGTACTAATAATTAGCTAAGGCAAGTAAAACTTCAAGAACCTCGTCCCTCCCAGGGAGTTCTCGTGGAAAACGGGGGCTATTATGGGGGGTCAATTCGGGGGTGGATCCCGGCGCACTGCAACGTAGCCCTGGGAAGGTATCTGAACGCGCAAAACCCGATTCTGTACGTCCAGCCATATTTCATGAACGGCGCCATCAATTCGTAGTTCCAGGCGTTGCGCCTGAATGGTGGCGTCCCCCACGGTGACGGGTTCTACCGTGGTCATACGTAGCGTCCCGGTCGATTGGCTTCCACGCCTAGGGCGAATGGCTGAGAGGCTGATCCCGCCCGGACTCTGGTAGGGTGCCAGGAAGAAGTAGTGGTGAGCGAAGAATCGATCCAACACTACCGTCGGATTTTGAGGCAGGGCTCGGCGATACTCGCGCTCCTCGACTCCGGCTTCGGAGGACCTTGAAGAGACCATTCTCCCCCCTCGGCGGTCCAGCCGAATAGAGAGTTCGGAGGGAAGGGAAACGTTGACCTGGTAGGCGTCGAGGGACATCCCGACCCCGACGGCCCCGAGTAGGGAATGAACCGTCTGTCGCGACCCGTCCAGAACGATCTCGAGTGTTCCTTCGGCGATGGTCCGTGCATTATCGCCGAAACCCAACCGGCGAATTCGGAAGGTTTCCGTTCCGACTACACGTCCACCCAATTCAACGATGAAGGTGCCTTGGTCCACCTCGACGGCCTGCGCGGGGAGCGTGTGCGGGAGGAGGCCAAATACGATGACGCTCCATCCGGCCACACCCAATCCGGCGTAGCGGAATCCGCCCGGATGGCCGGGAATTAGCGAGACAGAAGTCCCCGAGAAAGGCATGAACCCAGAATACACCGGATCTCGGCAGATCGTTCGATGGTATGGTTCAGACGTCCCAACTGACGAGGAGTTCATCGATGGTATCATGGAGAGTTTTCCGAGTGGGAGCGCTGTTGCGCGGGTACCGTGCTCTACCCGGCTTCGGAAGGCCGTAATGGAACATCGCGGGTACGAAAAGCTGCAGGGCGCGGGCGTCGCACGAGGAAGGGCGGCTCGGCCTCGATGACCTCGCTGAATCGGTTTCGCGATTCATCCCTCCTCTCCCACCTTTGGGACACCTTCGCCCGCCTCGCGCCCTGGCTCGGTGTTTTGGGCCTGGTCGCCTGGACACGCTGGCCGTTGGTCGCGCTGCTCGTTTTCGCCGGAGCCTCTGCGGTCGCGGTCCTCGCCGCCCGTCCCCGCGGCGGCCGCGCCCGCGTGCTTTCGAGCGTAATCGTCCTGGCCGGTGCCATCGCGGGCTCCTCCGGGCACGTAGCCCTGCGCCGAATCTCACAGGACTTCGATGCCTACTGGGGCTCCCGGAGCGCCCGAGCGGAGGAAGCACTCGACGAGCGCCTCCAGCGCCTTCTCATTATGGGCGAAGAAGCCGTGGCGCGTATTGGAGAGCTGGCGCCTCTCGGTACGAACACGGCCGTTCTCGACGGCTTGCGGGACATCCGACGGGAGACCGGAATGACCCTCGCCACCATCTATGGGCCGGAGGGCGATTTCCGGATTTGGGATGGGGAACACCGCGGTGTTGTACCCGAGGAGTTGAGGATGGGGGAGGTCCGGTATCTATACCGGGATCGTCCGCTCTTCAGCTACCTGTACTTCACGGCTCCGATCGAGGGCGGCGGAACCGCGATGGCTGCCGCCCTCATCAAGGCGAACCTGCCCCGAAATCTGGAGGAGAACCCCGGTGATTTTGTAACACGATTCCGGGACGGTGTGGGCGAGGACCTCCGGATTTTCCGCGCCGAGAGGACGTCGGGCGAGGATGTCTTCGATTTGCGATGGGAGGACGAAGCCCTCTTCAGTGTTGCGGTCGTCCGCCCCACCCAAGAGCAACGTCTGCGGGACGTTCGATCCACCTGGTTGAGGATCGTGGGCCTGCTGGCGGTCATCGCGTGGTTGTTGCTTGCGTTCACCGCTGGAGCTGAAAAGAGCGACCGCGCGGCGGCGGCGCTCACGCCGCTGGGGCTGGCCCTTCTGGCACCGGTGAGCGCGGCCACGGGTTCGGTACCCTTCTTCACGGCTGCTGATTTCGTTTTGCCTGGACCCGTACCCATGTCGTTCGAGCGTGTCCTTCTCCTTGGCGTGGCGTTGGGCGTAGTGATGGCGGCCCATATGCCGCCCGCGATCCGTCTTCCGTCCCTGGCTTCCGGCCTCGCGGTGCTGATCGGGTTTCCGGTTTTTTCGAGGTTGATCCTGGGCGGTGCGGGTCCCGTGCTGTTGGCGGGCGCGGAAGGGAAGTGGGTCGTCTACCAGATGGGCTTTGGTCTCGTGCTCACGCTCGTCTGTCTCGGTGCGTTTCGAATGGGGGAGCGCACCGATGGAGGGGCTCCTCCTCGGATTCCCCTCGTGTTGGCCTTTGCGACGCTCGTGGCGCTTTGCCTGGCAGGGGCGTTCTGGGTGCGGATGGCCGGAACCATCCCCGGATGGGCGACTGGCGCCTGGGCGCTACCGGCGTTTCTCACCGCCTACGGGCTGTCATGCATCAAAGCGGGGCGGCGCGACTGGATGGCTTGGTGCGCCGCGGCGGCGATCGGATCTTCCGCGGCCGTCGTGACCGCGTGGGGAGCCCGCATCGACGCCCGCATGGACGAGGCGGAGCTTCAATTATCGCGCCTGGGTGTTCCCGCGGATCCCTACCTCGAGTACGTGCTTCACCGGTTTGTGGATACCGCCGATTCGCTCGATGCGGCTGGAGCGGAGTCGGCGGAGCTTCTCTACGAGAGCTGGATCATGAGCGGTTTGGCCGAGGAGGGAACCGGCGTGTGGCTCACCATTTGGTCGGCGGGGGATCTCCCGGAATTCGAGATCACCATCGGTGTGGAGGGGGGACGGCCCGGTCCCGCTGACGATTTCCTTGAGGAGGCTCGGCAGGGTGAGCCCTCCCTCGTTCGGCGTCTCGGCCTCAGTGACGCGAATTATGTGGTTCAAGTCCCGCTGGCCGACGGGCGGGTACTCACCGGCGTGTTGCCGGCCCGAAGGAAGCTCTCGAATTCCTCGCCCTTCGGCCCGCTTTTTGGGAGCTTGACCGCCTTGAGCGAGAGCCCGCTCACCATGGTTCCGGTTCTCGAAGGTGACGAGGCGACGTTTTCCGAAGAGACCGTCTGGCGCCGTACCAACGAGGGATGGGAGGCCACCGTGGGTGTGCTCTATCCCGACGGAGTGGTCGACGCCAAATACGCCCTCGATCTACCGACGCCGCTTCTGGCGGTAGCTCGCGGGACGCTTCTGGTGCTCGGCAACGGATTGGCGATTCTTCTATTGTGGGCTCTGGGTCAGTACGTGCTCGTCGGGCGGCGCCCCACCGTCCGGACGTGGAAAAGTCCGTTCTCTTCCTTTCGTGCCAGAGTCACCGTGGCGCTCTTCGGGTTTTTCCTCGTGTCGGCCACCCTCTTCGGCACGCTAGCTTTTCGGACCCTTAACGGCGCCACCGTGAGAACCGCCGCCGCGATCGCGGGCCGTGTCGCCGCGGATGCGGCCGCCTTCTACCGCGACGTACAGGGCTCGATGACGCTGCTGTCCCTTCGCGTGGGGGCGGACCTTCTCGAGTATCGAGCGGGAGAGCTGCGGGGCGGCTCGGTGGACGAACTCGTGGAAATCGGTCTGTACGATGGGCTGATCCCTTTCGAGCTGAACCAGCGGCTCGAGAGCCGGGAAGAACTCCTGGAGACCACGCTTGGGAACCTCGGTCGGCGCCAATATTTGATGGCCTACCGGAGGCTCCCCGACGGTGACGTGGTGGCTACCCAGGTGCCGCTCCAGGCCGGTGCAACCGCGTTGAGGCAGCGTGAGATCCTGGAGTTGATCGCGTTCGTGGTGCTGCTCGGTGCGGGGCTGTCTCTGGGTCTCGCTTTCCTGGTCGGTCGTTCCCTCACCAGCCCGATGCGCACGCTCCAGGTGGCATCGGAGAGGGTGGGTGGGGGCAATCTGCAAATACAATTACCCAGTGACCGGGCGGATGAGTTCGGCTCCGTTTTCACGGCATTCAATCGTATGGTGTTGCGTCTCCAACGGGCGCGGCGGGCGCTTGTCAGAACGACGAGGCGTACCGAGGCGATCGTCGAGGATGCGGCCACCGGGGTCGTGGCACTGGACGCCATGGGCCGCGTGATTCTGGTGAACGCGAGGGCCCAAGCCGTCCTGGAGGGCCGGGTGGCGGTCGGTGAGCCCTTGCCCCGGTTCGATGGTCCCAGGGGCGAGTTCGTCGACTGGGTCGAGGGGTGTATGCGAGACGGGCTTCGCGAAGCTACGGTCGAGTTCCAATGGGGAGACCGTCGCATTCGGGTACGCGCCCGTGAAGTCTCACGGGAGGAGCCGGGGGGGATCGTCCTTTCCCTGGAGGACATCACCGACGAGCTGCGGAGCGAGCGGATCCTCGCCTGGGGTGAGATGGCACGCCAGGTCGCACACGAAGTGAAAAATCCGCTCACTCCCATAAAGCTCAGCGTTCAGCACATCCTGAGGGCTTGGAAGGACCAGCGGGGGGAGTTCGAGACGATCCTGGAACGGAACGTCGGGGCCATCTTGAAGGAGATCGACCGGCTCGCCGAGATCGCGAGCGGGTTTTCACGGTTCGGTGCACCCGGCCCAGCCGGTGATGTGCCGCTCGAGCCCGTGGACGTGGGCGCTGTCGCGCGGGAGTTGCTCACCCTGTATCGGGGAGGCGAGGGTGGGCCCATCGACTTCGCCGCGGCCATCCCCGACGATCTGCCTCGCATCAGTGCGCGGGAGACCGAATTCAAGGAGGTTTTGAGCAATCTGCTTGAGAATGCGCGTGCGGCGATCGAGGGAAAAGGAAGCGTGATCATCGAAGCCGTATTGGTGTCGAACACCGTGGAGGTTCGGGTCCGGGATGACGGCGCCGGCATACCGGTCGACGTGATGGGAAGGATCTTCGAGCCACAGTTCAGTACCCGTTCGGCCGGCACCGGCCTCGGCCTCGCCATCGTTCGCAAGCTGGTGGAATCGTGGGACGGCTCGGTGGCCGCGGAGGTGGACCGGGGGAAAGGCACTGTGATCCGTATGCAGCTCCGGCCCTGGACGGACGTCGAGCGCACCGTGGATGATGGGTGAAGCAACCGGCCGGCGGGTCGGGGCCCTGAGGGCCGGTTGGCCGCCGCGGCACTTCGTCCTCTGGCGATATTGGGCCCGATGAACCACCTTTAGGCGTCCGTACAGGAGACCTTTTCCCCTCCGAATGGAGTGCCATGAGCGACTTCGCTCAGCCCGCTGAGGTCCAACCCTCACGGTTTCCTGGAAGTAGTAAGCATCCCCTTTCAGACACGCGTCACCTCGGAGATTGGCTCGAGGTCCAGCGAGGATTTCTCGCGAGTTACTGGTTCGAGGAAATCTCGCGCCGGGTCGGTATGGATCAGGAAATGGAGCGTGTTCTCGAACGGTTTCTCAACCTGCTCACGTGCATGATCCCGGGGGCTTTTGATCACCGGCGATCCGTGGTGGACTCCGTTTGGAAGAGGGCAGCGGAACTCTATGGGGCGCTCGGTTCCAAGAGGGGCTTGGCCGCGGGTGATATCGTTGAAGAATTCCAGATCGTGCGTGAGGCGGTCGTGCGGATCCTCTTCAAGGCCCCGCCCGGGAGGTACGGAGCCGCTCTCTCGCTTTCCGACGCGCTTCGGTTGAACCGTTTCCTCGATAGTGGTGTGACCCATGCGAGTATAGGTCACACGGACGGCCTCTTTTTCGCCCTCTTCAACGAGAGCGGTGTCTCGACCGTTCCTACCACGCAACTGGTAGCGGAGATCGAAGAGCAACTCGATGCGCTCGAAGTGGAGTGGGCCGCAGAGGGTAAGGCCGGCTGATCTCGAATCGAACGTCGGGAATCCCCGACGTGAGTGATAGGCCTCCCGAAGACTCTCGGCGTCAGGCTTCGCGGACCTCCCTCACCAGGTCGGCCATCGAGCTCTTCGCATCCCCGAAGAACATCAACGTGTGGTCCATGTAGAAGAGCGGGTTGTCGATACCTGCAAATCCAGGTGACAGGCTCCGTTTCATGATGATCACGCTCTTCGCTTTGTCCACGTCGAGGATGGGCATGCCTGCGATCACGCTCTCGGGATTATGCGCCTCGGGGTTTACCACATCGTTAGCGCCCACCACGAGCACGACGTCCGTTCGAGCGAAGTCCTCGTTGATCTCGTCGAGGTCGAAGAGTTTGTCGTACGGGACGTCCGCCTCGGCGAGCAACACGTTCATGTGTCCAGGCATGCGGCCGGCCACTGGGTGGATGGCGTACCTCACGTCGACCCCTCGTTCCTCGAGGTTGTCCATCGCCTTCCGGAGTTCGTGCTGTGCCTGCGCGACTGCCAGGCCGTAGCCCGGCACCACCACGACGGATTGGGCATAGGCCAGGATCATGGCCGCACCCTCGGCGTCTACGGAGCGAGCCGTCTTGTCACCCGAGCTGAGCTGGCTGGCGGCACTCGCCGCCCCGCCGAACGCGCCAAACGCCACGTTGGCGAGCGAGCGGTTCATGGCCTTGCACATGATCATCGTCAGGATGAACCCGGCCGCGCCCACCAGCGCACCGGCGATGATGAGCACGTTGTTCCCGATCACGAATCCTGCGGCGGACGCCGCCAGCCCGGAGTAGGAGTTGAGCAGCGAGATCACCACAGGCATGTCCGCACCGCCGATGGGAATCACGAGGAGGATGCCCAGCAGGAGTGCGACCACGGTGAAGATCGAGAAGACGGTGAGAGGCGGAAGTCCGCCGATCTCGAAAAGGCCCATTACCGACGCACCGAGGACAAGGAGCGTGACGAAGAGCAGGGCGTTGAAGGTCTTCTGGAGGGGGAAGGTGATAGGGTTACCGGACACGATCCCCTGGAGCTTGCCGAAGGCAATAAAGCTGCCGGAAAAGGTCACGGTTCCGATGAGGCAGGAAACGGCGATCGTAAACCCGTCACCCAGCACCAGGGCTGCACCCGTCGTTTGCACCCGGACGAGCTCGGCGGCCGCGACGAGAGCCGAGGCGCCGCCACCGAATCCGTTGAAGATGCCCACGAGCTGGGGCATGTCGGTCATTTTGACCCTACGTGCCGCGACGCCACCGATGAGCGAGCCCAGCACCATGCCCGCTACGATGCCGGTCCAGGTCAGGACCTGATTTTCGACCAGCGTCGCGACAATCGCGATGAGCATGGCCAACGCCGCCAGCTGGTTTCCCCCACGGGCCGTGGCGGGGGACTGGAGGCGTTTGAGGCCGACCACGAAGAGGACGGAAGAAAACAGGTACGACAGCTCCACCCAAAGGGAGAGATCCATGGATTGGCTCCTCTGAGTGTCCGCTAGTTTTTCTTGAACATTTCGAGCATGCGATCGGTGACCAGGAATCCACCGACCACATTGATCATCGCCAACACGATGGCGGTGATTCCCAGGATCTGGGCGATCCCGGAATCGACCTGCGCAGAGACCACCAAC
>SMVB01054053.1_pt1 | contig 11315 bp, 6 predicted proteins | sample 2456461 | NCBI WGS metagenome assembly SMVB01 (sample SAMN11095934, study PRJNA526329) | marine sediment metagenome | biome: Marine sediment; feature: Surficial sediment; material: Deep marine sediment; isolation source: Hadal surficial sediment | place: Pacific Ocean | collected 2014-05 | depth 0-1...
CCGAAGAACTCGCCCATCTCCTTGACGAAGGTCAGAACCGCCGGGCCGACCATGACGTGATAGATCACCTCGGTGTCGCGCGGGATCTTGGGGAAGTACCTGGTGAACGAGGTCTCGGTCGGCGGGATGGCGATTTTCGCCACCACCTCGCCGCCCAGTTTCTCCAGCGCCGCCGAGAAATAGTCGCGGTGGTCGTGGCCGAAGGCGAAGTCGGGGAAGATCATGGTGACCTTCCGCCCGAGGTTGTCATGCACAAAAGGCGCCATCGCCTGGACCTGGCTCTTCACATCGGTGATGCCGGGCTGGAGGGTGTAGCGGTTGAGCATGCCCGAGGCCACGTGGTGCCCCTCGGAGACCACGAAATAGGGGATCTTGAGCTCGCCCGCGCGCGGCGAGGAGCCGATCACGACATGGCTGAACAGGGTGCCGAAAGCGATGTCGCAACCATGCAGGGTGGCGAATTTCTCCACCACCTCGGCGCCGCGCTTGGGGTCGGTGCCGTCGTCCTCGGTGATGATCTCGAGCGGGCGGCCGTTGATCCCGCCGGCCTCGTTGATGACCCGCGCGGCGGCCGTTGTGGTGCGGTCGTACCAGCGCCCATAGGCGGCGCCGATGCCGGTGCGGTGGACCTGGAAGCCGATCTTGATCGGCGCCGCGCTCAGCGCCTGGATATAGGGAACAAAGCCGGGCAGCGCCTGGGCGCCGGCCAGCGCGCCGCCGGTGGCGGCCAGGCCCTTCAGCACCGATCGGCGCGATCGCGCCCGGGCCGCCGGGGTTTGAATTTGCGTTGTTTTCCGTGCCATTGCGTTCCCTCCTGAGAGTGCTTTTTCCGCCGTCGAGATTGTATGTGCACCAATGAATTGTCCAGACTATTCTGGCGCGCTTGCGCTCAGGCGCCGGTGGGCGAGGCCAGCAGCCACAATCCGAACAACGTATAGAGCACCATCAGCGCCGAAAGCGGAACCTGGCTGAGCGCGGCGCGGCGCGGATCGGGGAACAGCTCCAGCGCCAGCCGGTGGGCGAGCGCGACGGCGACGACGTGGCCGGCGACGATGGCGCCGGCCTGGGTCAGCCAGATCAGCCGCACGGTCCCGGCGGTGTTGAAAAACGAGGTGGTGACGGGGACCTCACCGAGGCCCAATATCCCGGCCCCCGCAGCCAGCGCGTACTGGCCGTTGACCAGCAGCACCGGCAGGTAGTGCGCCAGGTGATAGCCGAGCGCGATCGGCGTGATCGCCAGCGCCAGGCGGCCGAAGGCCTCGCGGAGGCGCCCGCGCTCGCCCGCCAGCGCCAGCCCGGCCAGCACGCAGAGCGCGAAGGCCGCGGCGAGCGCCGCCCAGGCCGCGATCAGGCCGGCTGTATTCTCCCAGACCACGGCCGAGCGGCCCGGGAAGGCGAGCGGATTGACGCCGATCCGGGCGAGCCAGAAGAAGGTCTTGCCGAGCCCGTCGAAGGACACCGTGGAGAGCGCCAGCAACAGGAACAAGGCGCCGCTGACGGGCAGGGCCGGGTGGCCGATCAGGTGGCCGCCGGGCAGGGCGGCGCGGGTCTCGCCGCCATCGCCGCGCACCGGGGCCAGCCGGGCGATGAAGCGAAAGAAGACCGTGAAGCACTCGGCCCGCGCCAGCCACGCCTCGGCGCCGAACAGGATCATGCCGGCCAGGGTCGCGGCCCAGTAGGCGGCGACGGCGCGGGCCAGGCGGGCCGGGTCGGCGGGGGCGATGTCGACCAGCTCGAACCAGCCGAAAGCGAGCAGGCCGGCCACCGCGGGCCAGTAGCCCAGGCGCGCCGGCAGGCGGAACGGCGCCGCCGGGGCGATCACCCGGTGCAGCCCGGTCCATGGGTTGGCCCAGCGCCAGAGATCGCCGAACACCGCCTGGGCCAGGGTGAAGCCGACCCACCACAGCACCCAGATGGTCAGCGGCAGCGGGTTGGCGAGCGGGTCGCGCGAACCGAACAGGCCGGCCAGCACCAGCGCCGCCAGAGCGCTCAGCGCCAGCAGGCTGGCCGCCGTCTCGCCGCCGCCGAGCGCGCGCGGCCACAGCAGGCGAGGCCGGAAGGCGGCGCGTAGCGCCCGGGCCGGCAGCAGGGTGAGCGCGACCACGGACGCCAGCACTGCCAGAACCCCGGCGGTCATGTAGAGCCCGGTGCGCAACAGCAGCACCAGCCCCCGCCCGGCCGCATGGGCCTGGGCGGCGGCCGGGGTCAGCAACAGCAGGATGGCAGCGAGTCTGATCATGCGGACGGATCCCTCGGCGGCCTGAATCGGACGTTCCCCGATCGGTAAACTAGGAGATTCCCGCACCTACAGGAATGACGCCGGTGCGGAGCGCCTCCCTCTCCCCACCGGGGGGAGGGATGGGGAGGGGGGAGCGGCGCGCAGCGACGCTTTCTTCGGTCGCCACCCGTTGAGCCTCGCATCCCCCGCCGAGACGGGTTTTCCTTGGTCTCGCGGCGGATTCGTTTGTATACGAATGAAAACCGGCGGAGGAGCTGCGGCCCATGAGCGAGACCCCGAATGCGCTGGTGGCGGGCGTCGATGTCGGCGGCACCTTCACCGATCTGTTGCTCCTCGACCTCGGCACCGGCGCGGTGCGCCTGGCCAAGACCCCGACCACGGCCGACAATCAGGCTTTCGGCGTGCTGGCGGCGCTGGATGCGGCCGGGGCCGACATCGCCGCCCTCGACCTGATCGTACACGGCACCACCACCACCACCAACGCGGTGCTGGAGCGCAACCTCAGCCGCACCGGCCTGATCACCACGCGCGGCTTTCGCGACGTGCTGGAGCTTGGCCGGCGCACCCGCCCGGCGGCCTACGGCATGACCGGCGTGTTCCGCCCGATCATCCCGCGCGATCTGCGCCTCGAGGTGGCCGAGCGCATGGACGCCGCCGGCGAGGTGGTCACCGCGCTGGACGAGGCCGGGGTGCGCGCCGCGGCGCGGGCCCTCCTGGCGGCGGGCTGCGAGTCGCTGGTGATCCATTTCCTGCACGCCTACGCCAACCCGGCCCACGAGCTCCGGGCGGCGGCGGTCGCGGCCGAGGTCTGGCCCAACGACTACATCACCATGGGCCATGCGCTGCTGTCGGAAAGCCGCGAGTTCGAGCGCGGGGTAACGGCGGCGGTGAACGCCTCGGTCCGGCCGCTGCTGCAACGCTACCTCGACCGGCTCGGCGCCGAGCTGTCCGGGCGCGGCTACCGCAACGAGGTGCTGGTGATGAACGGCAATGGCGGCATGGTCTCGGCCCGGTTCGCCGCCCGCGAGGCGGCGAAAACGGTAATGTCCGGCCCCGCCTCGGGGGTGATGGCGGCGGCCTATACCGGGCGGCGCGCCGGGGTGGAGAACCTGATCAGCTATGACATGGGCGGCACCTCGACCGACGTGGCGCTGATCAAGGGGGCGGAGCCGGCGGTCTCCAACGAGATCGAGATCGAATACGCCCTGCCGATCCACGTGCCGATGGTCGACGTGCGCTCGGTGGGCGCCGGCGGCGGCTCGATCGCGCGGGTGAACGCGGCCGGGCTGTTGCAGGTCGGCCCCGAGAGCGCCGGCGCCGCGCCGGGGCCGATCTGCTATGGCCGCGGCGGGTCGGCGCCGACGATCTCGGACGCCAATCTGGTGCTCGGCCGGCTCGACGCGGCGAAGCTGAACGCGGTCGAGACCCCGGTCTCGCTGGACCGCATCCGGGCGATCTTCCAGGCCGAACTGGGCGATCCGCTGGGGCTCGACGCGGCGGGCGCGGCGGCGGCGGTGCTGAAGGTGGCCAATGCGCGCATGGCCGGCGCGGTGCGCATGGTCTCGATCTCTCTCGGCGAGGATCCGCGCGATTTTGCGCTGTTCGCGTTCGGCGGCGCGGGCCCCCTGCACGCCACCGCGCTGGCGCGCGAGCTGGGGGTGCCGCAGGTGCTGGTGCCATCCCGGCCGGGCATCACCAACGCGCTCGGCTGCGTCGTCGCCGATCTGCGCCATGATTTCGTGACCACGCTCAATCAGCCGCTGGACCTGGTCGACATGGAGCGCGTCCACGCCATCTTCGCCGGGCAGATCGCCGAGGGGTGCCGGCTGGTGGGCAAGGCGAGCGTGGGCGTCGAGGCCGTGCGCGAGGTGCACAGCGTCGACATGCAGTTCGTCGGCCAGACCCACCTGCTGCGGGTGCCGCTGGAGACCCCGGCCCCCAGCCGCGACGATCTGCGCCGCCTGTTCGAGCAGGTCTATTTCAATCGCTTCCGGGTCGAACTGTCGGAGATACGCGCCAATCTGGTGAACATCAACACTTCGGTGATCGGCGCCCGGCCGGAGATCGACCTCTCGGCGCTGATCGACCCGGCGGGGCGCCGCGCGACGCTGGCCGAGGCGCGGACCGGCCGGCGCCCGGTCTGGTTCGAGGGCGGTTGGCGCCAGACCCCGATCTATTGGCGCGACCGGCTGCCGGCCGAGCTGGATCTCGCCGGCCCGGCGGTCATCGAGCAGATGGACGCCACCATCGTCATCGAGCCCGGCGACCGGGCCACCGGGGATGCCGACGGCAACATATTCATCACCGTCGGCGGGGCCGCGCCATGACGCTCGACCCGATCACCCTCGGCGTCATCCAGGCCGGCTTGCAGCAGGTCTGCGACGAGATGGACCTCACCTTCTCCCGCGCCGCGTTCTCGCCGGTGATCGCGGAGGCGAACGACCGTTCCGACGGCATCTATTCGGCGGTTGACGGCGCGCTGATCGCGCAGGGCGCGGGCGGGCTGCCGGTCTTTGTCGGGACCATGCAGTTCTCCACCCGCACGATCCTGGAGATGATCGCCGCGGGCAGCGTGGCGGTGCCGGAACCGGGCGACGTCTATATCGTCAACGACCCCTATCTGGGCGGCACCCACCTGATGGATGTGCGCTTCGCCCGGCCCTACTGGCGCGGCGGCGAGATTTTCTGCTGGCTGTCGAACACCGGGCACTGGCCCGATATCGGCGGCGCCGTGCCGGGCGGGTTCTCGGCCTCGGCGACGGCGGTGGAGCAGGAGGGGCTGCGCCTGCCCCCGGTGCGGCTGTTCAAGCAAGGCGTGATGGATCGGGAGATCTACGCCATCATCTGCTCCAACATCCGGGTCGCCGAACAGCGGATCGGCGATGTCAAGGCGCAGGCGGCGGCGCTGCTGGTGGGCGAGGCGCGCCTCGACCGGCTGCTCGACCGCTATGGCGACGCCACCGTGGCGGCGGCGATCGCCGAACTGCGCCGCCGGGCGGCGGAGCAGATGCGGGCCCATATCGCCGCCATCCCGGACGGAGTCTATCGCTCGACCGCCTACCTGGATTCGGACGGGGTGGTGAACCGGCCGCTGGAGATCCGGCTGGCGATCACCAAGGCGGGGCCGGATCTGGAATTCGATTTCGCCGGCTCCAGCCCGCCCTGCCGGGGGCCGATGAACTCGGTGCTGGCGACGACGCTGTCGTCGGTCTACCTGGCCATGCGCCATATCTTCCCCGAGGTGCCGATCAGCGCCGGCGCCTTCGAGCCGCTGAAGGTGATCCGCCCCGAGGGCACGTTCCTCGACGCGCAGTATCCGCGCCCGGTCTCGGGCTGCGCCGCCGAGGTCAGCCAGCGCATCGCCGAGGCGGTGTTCGCCGCCCTGGTGGCGCCCTTGCCCGAGCTGGTCACGGCGGCGCCCGCCGGCACCAGCGGCAATTTCGCCCTCGGCGGGCATGATCCGGAGCGGGGCCGCGATTTTGTCATGTATCAGCTCTCGGGCGGCGGCTATGGCGGCAACGCCGACCATGACGGGCTGACCAACGGCTGCTCCACCATCGGCATCTCGAAGGCCCCGCCGGTGGAGATCATGGAGCAGCAGTTCCCGGTGCTCTACCACCGTTACGCCCTGCGCGAGGGCTCCGCCGGGGCCGGCCGGCACCGCGGCGGCTTCGGGCTGGAGTACGAGTTGGAGTTGCGCCGGGGCGAGGCGACGGCGTCGTTCGTCATGGACCACGGCCGGTTCGGCCCGCAAGGCGCGCTGGGCGGGGGCGACGGGGCGCCGAACACGGTGACGGTGTGGCGCGACGGACAGCCCCACACCCCCGAGCATCTGTCCAAGGAGCAGGACATCGCGCTGCGCCCCGGCGACCGGGTTTGCGTTGCCACCCCGGGCGGCGGCGGCTACGGCGACCCCTTCACCCGCCCGCCGGACGAGGTGCTGGAGGACGTCCGCCTCGGCCGGTATACCCTGGCCCAGGCGCGCGAGCTCTACGGCGTCGCGCTGGCCGGCGAGCCGCTGGCGGTGGACGCGGCGCAAACCGCGGCGCTGCGCGGGGGGTAGGGGCGGACAGGATCAGAGCGTTTTGCAGGGTATGTGATCAGCGGCGGTGTGTGAGTGCACACATTTGTGCATATACTTAACCTGTTGAAAGATAAGGGGAATCGATTTGAACATGGATCATGGTTAGGGAAAGGTGAATCGGATTGGTGGCAAAGCGCATTGGAGCAAGACGACCTGAAGCGCCCGCACGCCCGGTCTGTCATCCCGTAGGCGCTGCAGCACGCAGTGATGCTGCGCTCGTGCGGGACCTCCCGGCGCCTGCCCGGGGTCGGGAGGTCCCGGGTCTGCGCCGCATCATTTCATGCTGCGTCGCGCACGGGATGACAAAGCGATCGAACCCGGGAGTCATCCTGCCCTGGATTTGCGGGCGGGCGCTCCGCTCACCCCTCGCTGGTGGTCAGCCGCACCCCGTGCGCCGCCATGTCGGCGCGGGCTTCGGCCAGCGAGCCCGCCATGTCGATGGCGCGGCAGGCGTCCTCCAGCACGGTGACGCCGAAGCCGTGTATGGCCGCGTCCACCGCCGAAAACCGCACACAGAAATCGGTCGCCAGGCCGACCATCACCACCTCGCTCACCCCGCGTTCGCGCAGGTATCCGGCCAGGCCGGTGGGGGTGACGTGATCGTTCTCGAAAAACGCCGAATAGGAATCGATCTCGGCCCGGAACCCCTTGCGCAGCACCAGATCGGCGCCGCCGGTGGCGAGGCCGGGGTGGAACGCCGCCCCCTCGCTGCCCTGCACGCAATGGGTCGGCCACAGCACCTGGGTTCCGTAAGCCATCTCGATGGTCGAAAAGGGCGCTGCGCCGGGATGGTTGGCGGCGAAGGATGTGTGGTCCGCCGGGTGCCAGTCCTGGGTCAGCACCCTGATCGCGAACCGGTCCTGGATCGCGTTCACCAGCGCCACGATGGCGTCGCCCCCGGCCACCGCCAGCGCGCCACCGGAGCAGAAATCGTTCTGGATGTCGATCATCACCAGCGCCGCGTCTCGGGTCTGGGTCATCGCGGGCTCCTCTTCGATGCCAGTGTCCAACCCGAAACTCCGTTTCGGGCGCCACTCACCACCCCGCGCCCCCGCCCAACCCCCTTCCAAGGGTATATTCGAGGGGGTTGGGCGGGGGCGCGGGGTGGTGAGTGGTCATTTCCGATCAGACTCTCAGGTCAGCCTGGCCAGCAGGTGCAACAGGCTCTTGCGCTCCGCCGGGTTCAGCGGCGCCAGCGTGCGCTCGCTGACTTGCAACGCGGTTTCGGCCAGCCGCGCGAACAGCTCGGCACCGGTGGGCGACAGATCCACCACCATCCGGCGCCGGTCGGTCCGGTTCTGACTCGTGGTCACCAGCCCGCGCTGGGCCAGCCGGTCGACCACGCCCTTGATGGTGGCCGCGTCCATCGCCGTCTCGCGGCCAAGCCCGTTCTGCGACAGCGGGCCAAGCGCGAACAGCTTCGCCAGCGCCGCGAACTGCATCGCGGTCAGGCCGGGGACCAGCCCGGCGAAAATCGACAGGTGGCGCTGCGAGGCCTTGCGCAGGATGAACCCGATCTGGTCCTCCAGCCGATAGTCCCGCGCCGCGCTCCCGCCGGTTTGCTCTACCGCCGTCTCAGCCATGAAGCCGTCCTTCCGCTGCGGCCCCTCGTGGTGTGCGGCAGGCCGGATTTCCGTTTGACACTAGCCGACCGCGCACGCAAATTCCATTTGTATGCTAACAAATTTCGCCCACGCCCGCACCGGTGCCGGCGCTGGCGGGACCGCGGAGTGACCATGGGCTACGACCGGCCGTCCGATCTGGATCGTGCGCTGGAGGCGCTGGCGCGTGGCGGCGGCGCGGTGCTGGCCGGCGGCACCGATCTCTACCCCGCCACCGACCGGCCGGCGCTGGCCGGCGACATCATCGACATCACCGGGGTGGCGGCGCTACGGGGCGTGGCGCGGACCGATGAAGGCTGGCGCATCGGCGCGGCGACGAGCTGGTCGGAGCTGATCGCGGCCGAGCTGCCGCCGGCCTTCGAGGCGCTGAAACAGGCGGCGCGGGAGCTCGGCTCGGTCCAGATCCAGAACGCCGGCACGGTGGGCGGCAACATCTGCAACGCCTCGCCGGCGGCGGACGGGGTGCCGCCGCTCCTGGTGCTCGACGCCGAGGTCGAGCTGCGCTCGGTTCGCGGCCTGCGGCGGATGAAGCTGACGGCGTTCATCCGGGGCGTGCGGCGCACCGCGCTGGCGGCGGACGAGCTGATGACGGCGATCCTGGTCCCGGTTACCGCCGGCGCCGGCCGGTCGCGATTTCTCAAGCTGGGCGCGCGCAAATACCTGGTGATCTCGATCGCCATGGTCGCGGCCCGGATCGAGGCCGAGGGCGGGGTTGTGACCGGCGCCGCGTTGGCCGTGGGCGCGTGCAGCGCGGTGGCGACGCGGCTGCCCGGGATCGAGGCGTTGCTGGTCGGGCGGCCCCTCGACGAGGCCGCCGGCGCGATCGACGACGCCGCGGTGGCGGCGCTGCTGTCTCCCATCGACGACCTGCGTGCGGACGCCGCCTATCGGACCCGCGCGGCGGCCGAGCTGTTGCGCCGCGCCGTGGCCGGGGCGGTTGAACCATGAGCCTGGACGCGGCCCCCGACCAAACCCGTGTGGAAATGCGCGTCAACGGCGCGCCGGTGGCGCTGGACGGCGACCCGCGCCGCCGCCTCAGCGAGGTGTTGCGCGAGGATCTGGGGCTGCGGGGGACCAAGGTCGGCTGCGACGCCGGCGATTGCGGCGCCTGCACGGTGTTGCTCGACGGGCGGCCGGTCTGCGCCTGCCTGACCGCCGCGATGCAGGCGGCGGGGTGCGAGGTGACGACGGTGGAGGGGCTGGGCGGGGCGGCGCTCAAACCCGGGCTCGACCGCCTGCAACGCGCCTTCCTCCGTCACGGCGCGGCGCAATGCGGCATCTGCACGCCGGGGATGCTGGTGGCGGCGACGGCGCTGCTGGCCGCGACCCCGCGCCCGACCCCGGCGCAGGTGGAAGAGGCGTTGGCCGGGGTGCTTTGCCGCTGCACCGGGTATGCCAAGATCGTGGCTGCGGTCGGCGACGCCTGGCGCGACCCGGCCGAAGCGTCGCCGCCCGATGCCGGGAGCGCCGTCGGCGCGCCGATCGAGCGGCTGGACGGGGGACCGAAAGTCGCCGGAACCGAGGTCTTCGGCGCCGACGCGCAGCCGCCCGAGGCGGCGCTTGTGGTCCGCGCCGTGCGCTCGCCCCACCACGCGGCGACGTTCAGCTTCGGCGATCTGGCGGCCTGGCGCGCGGCGCATCCGGGGGTTGTCGCGGTGTTCACCGCCGCCGACATTCCCGGGCGCAACCGGTTCGGCGTCATTGCGTCCTTCGCCGACCAGCCGGCGCTGGCCGAGGGCGCGGTCCGGTTCCGCGGCGAGGCGGTGGCGCTGGCGGCGGGCGAGCCGGCGGCGATGGCGGCCCTCGATCTCGCCGGTTTCCCCGTCGTGTGGACGCAAAAGCCGCACCATCTGACCCTGCCGGCGGGGGAAGACGACATCCACTCCGGCCGCCCCGGCAATGAACTCGTGCGCGGTTATGTGGCCTGCGCCGACGCCGACTCGGCGCTGGCGGGCTCGGCCCATGTGGTCGAGGGCGCGATCGACACCGCCTGGGTCGAGCACGCCTGTATCGAGCCCGAGGCGGGCGCGGCGTGGATGGAGGGCGACACGCTGGTGATCCGCGCCTGCACCCAGGCGCCGGTGATGGACCGCGACGACACCGCGGCGATCCTGGGCCTGGCGCCCGAGCGGGTGCGGATGATCCCGACCGCGGCGGGCGGCGGGTTCGGCACCAAACTCGATCTCTCGCTGCAACCGCTGATCGGGCTGGTGACGTTGAAAACCGGGCGCCCGGCGCGCATGGTCTACAGCCGTCACGACTCGATGACCTCGACCACCAAGCGCCATCCGGCGCGGATGCGGGCGCGGATCGGGGCCGATGCCGGCGGGCGCATCACGGCGATGCGGTTCGACGGCGATTTCAACACCGGCGCCTATGCGAGCTGGGGCCCGACGGTGGCCAACCGGGTGCCGGTGCACGCCTGCGGCCCCTACCGGACCCCGGCCTATCGCGCCGAGGCGCGGGCACTCCATACCAACGGCCCGCCCGCCGGCGCCTTTCGCGGCTTTGGCGTGCCCCAGGCGGCGATCCTGCAAGAGACGCTCTATGACGACCTGGCCGACGCGGCCGGTCTCGACCGGCTGGCGTTCCGGCGCCTGAACGCACTGACCGACGGCGACGCGACGCCGACCGGGCAGGTGTTGCAGGGCGTCGGCATCGGCGAGTGTCTCGACGCGCTGGCGCCGCACTGGGACCGGGCGCTGAGCGACGCCGCCGCCTTCAACGCAGCCGCCGGGACGCTGCGGCGCGGCGCCGGCGTCGCCTCGTGCTGGTACGGCTGCGGCAATACCGCGCTGCCCAACCCCTCGACCATCCGCCTCGGGCTGACCGCGAGCGGGCGGCTGGTGCTGCATCAGGGCGCCTGCGACATCGGCCAGGGCGCGAACACCGTCATCACCCAGATCTGCGCCGACGCCCTGGGGCTGCCGGTCGCCGCCTTCGATCTGCTCGGCCCGGACACCGCGCTGACCCCCGATGCCGGCAAGACCTCGGCCTCGCGCCAGACCTATGTCAGCGGCAAGGCGGCGGAGCTGGCCGGGCGGGCGCTGCGGGCGGCGATCCTGCGGCGCGCCAACATGGGCGACGGCGCCCGGATCGCGCTCGACGGCGATGCGCTGACGATCACCGAGGGCCGGGCGAGCGCGCGGCTGGCGCTGGGCGCGCTGCCGGCCGGCGCCGACGGCTATGTGCTCTCGGCCGAGGAGACCTACGACCCGCCGACCACGGCGCTGGACGCGAACGGACAGGGGGTTCCCTACGCCGTCTACGGCTATGGCGCCCAGATCGCCGAGGTCGAGGTCGATACCCGGCTCGGCACGGTCAGGGTCCGGCGCATGGTCGCCGCCCATGATCTTGGCCGGGTCGTCAA
>SMVB01243917.1_pt1 | contig 11313 bp, 25 predicted proteins | sample 2456461 | NCBI WGS metagenome assembly SMVB01 (sample SAMN11095934, study PRJNA526329) | marine sediment metagenome | biome: Marine sediment; feature: Surficial sediment; material: Deep marine sediment; isolation source: Hadal surficial sediment | place: Pacific Ocean | collected 2014-05 | depth...
CCGAAAATACCCTGAGAGAAATTCGTGTCCTACTTGACACCACGAGACACTGTTCAATGCACAAGGAACGTTCAATGCACATGGAACACCCGTGTCCCAAGCATCTCCAACTGGGGATACTCCACATACCAACAATGGACAACATGTAGGCCCTTAACCTCTCAGGGGCCCTTAAGGGACAACATATACTCCCCTAGCCAGCCATGTCCCCTAAGCGCTATCCTAGCTCTATGAGAGAACATGCCATTATCAAAATCAGACAACTGTTAGAGGCTGACGATAGACTCCGAAGTCTCAAGAGGCGTGCTCTACAGTCTGGGGACGAACAAGCCTGGGAAGCCTACGAGAATGCTTTGGTAAGCGCGGGTTATCTTCCACGTGCCCTGAAGAGCAAAGCTGATCGAGTGGATATAGGTAACCTAAGGTCCATCGAGAAGACGCTAGATGCCGCAAATGCAGCTAATTACGATTTAGTGCTCCACGCACACGGAGGGTCAGTCTCTTGGCGACCACGTGGAAACGTTTCTTTCATCATCACTAGGGTAGACCGCCCGCATGAAATGAATCCTGCTAGTAGCTCTGCATTCCACTTGAGGGGACATCAGTTGCTTTACTCCAGAAGAGGTGCCGAAGGTGGGCAATCTTACCTGGACAGACAAGCTAGACGCCTTGTTGAGCCGTTGGTATGGATTGACTCTGTGATTGACCTTTGGCCTGAGAGCCTCACGCATCTCAGCGGCCAGGTTACAACAATCAGATTCTTCGTTATCCCAGTGTTGCATCGCAGCGTACACGGACGTGATTGGGTATGAAGAAGCACACTGGTGCCTTAAAGCGAAATGGCTATATCCTCGTGGACCTCCACGGGCACATAGTGAGTAGGGGTGCTACCATTAAAAACCACGAAGGTAGAGACGTGGTTATTGTTGATGGTCACCACACTGGGGGGAAAAGGAGCAAGGGCAGTATTACGGTAGACATGATTACAAAAGCTGGTGACCCTTTACATCGGCCTGGGCATGGACCACGAAGATACACAATCTACAATACAAAACAAATAGGGCTAAAGTGGGTCATAGACCATATGAGCATTAAAGAAGCAATACAGGACATCCTTTCAGGTTCCTCAGTGGATGAGGCCCTAAGCGGTATCCTAGCCTTATGACCGAGTACACCATTACTAAGTTACGTAGCCTCTTAGAGGCAGATTCCCGAATCGCCAGGTTGCTCACAAAGGTCAGGGGCGTGCATGGAGATGCTCACGACCTTATCAGGCTGTATCAGTTAGCTACAAGAGCCGGGAAACGAGTGTATTGGGAGATGGAGAATGCGGACGGCAGTATAATGATGTACCGCGCTGACAGACTCATTGAAATCTTCGATAATGTAAACGCTGTTCTAGAGCGAAACCCTGATTTAAAATGGTATCCATTTAACGTAAAAGGCCCCTTAGAGGATGAGCCCGTTTTCAGATTCCGCCCTGATGACAATACCCATGGAGTAATCAGGGCCGTTGAGATGTATGGATACAACGAACTACATTCCTCTGGGACACAGACATTCCACGTCCAGTAAGCCACCCTAGCCACCAGTGCCCCTAAGCGGTTACCATGGGGGTATGGGCTACGACGAACTACTATATGAGGCTTACGGCTACTCTCTAGATGAGAGTGACGTTGAGGTCGAAGCAGCTATTAGACATCTGTTGACACACAAGGAAGACATAGATGCGTGGGATAGAGTGCTGCATGTGGCTGAACACAACAAGAAGCGCATTAGGTGGGTATCGCGTGTAGCGCAAATAACCAGAAATCTTGTTGCAATTGATATCAAGAACGAACAGATCACGTACAACACGTCACTCCTCCCACCCCGAAGCGGTTACTATTACGCGACACCGTTAGAAATGTCCTTTCGTGATATTGTGCTCGTTGGTGTGCGCAGCATGGAAGCTATAGACGTTTAATGACCGAGCACACGATTACTAAGCTACGAAGCCTCTTAGAGTCGGATGCACAAATCGCCAGGTTGCTATTAAAGGTCAGGGGGCCACATGGGGATGCCTATGACCTTATCAAGCTATATCTGTTAGCTAAGAGGGCCAGGAAACGGGTGTATTGGACTACAGAGGATAAGGACGGCAATATACCGAGCTACGGCCCCTACAGAATCATCGAAATCTTTAATACTGTAAACGATGTCCTAAAGCGAACCAAAGATTTTGAGTGGTACAGCTTGGAACACCCAAGAGTCCCCTTAGAGGATGAACCCGTTTTCAGACTCCGTAGTGATGACGCTATACACGGGAAGATCATAGACACCGAGATGTATGAATTCCGCGAACTACGTTCTAGCAAAAGCTATTCATTCTACGTCCAGTAAGATTAGGTCTCGTCATCCAGCTTTGCCTGTATATCATTAAGTCGCTCGTGTTCCTTTGAAGTCAGCGCTGCAAGCTCTGATATGCTAAGCTTTTCAATCTCTGGGGCGACCGGCTTGACGTTTAGAAAGCTTGACCTTGGTACGGCGGCAATCCACACAGTTGCCCCAAGCTCGGGGGCTACCATAGAATGTAGTGGTGCCTCTATAAAGTGACTTATCATCGAGAAGTCAAACCGCCTGGAGCGGTACAGTGAGCCCATAGGGGTTAGCTCCGTGTGTTGGTCTAAAAAGATCCAGAGTCTGTCTATTCCGTCAGGTTCGCGCAATTCACGCATAACTACTGCATAGCCTTTATCAAAAATACGACGTATAAGCTGTTTCATAGACCTTACCATTTCAGGCTTATGCTGTAATTGAGCTATTGCTTTGTTTAGAGTATCAAGCTCCTTAGCCCTAGCACCGAAGCCAGCTTTACCGCCACCGGCTCTACGGTGGTGTTTGTAGGCAATTACAATTTCTCTGTGGCTCCTGTTGGCTATTGCTCGTTTAACATCCGCTCTGAATTGCGCATCAGACTCTAGGAGAGCTTCCTGGTTAGCTTCAAACAAATAGTTCCACTTGGTCATACCTACAAGGTACTAGGGTTCCCATGGTTCCCACAAGTGTCCCCAGCAGTTACTCTGGGGCTATGACCCTTCTTCATCAGATCCACGCTATCCTCACAGGTGTCCCTGCTAGGTACTTGATAGAATCCGATGCCGAACTACGTAAAAAGTTGAGAAAGATAATAGCCAAGTCAGGAAGAATCCCCACTGGCCTCAGGAAGCACTACGACCTATGTCAGTGCGTAGCTGATTACTGTCCGCACTGTAGAGGTAGTGGGAGAGAAAGGACAAGGCACGGTGAGACTATCTGTACTAACAGGGCTACGAGGACCGTAGCGGCCTGGCGTTACACGCATAGTACGCTACGTATGTGTGATGAGTGCAGTGACTTCTACATAGCACGCAATTGGGTGGATGTTACTAATGAAAGCGTGGCCCATCAGATCCAAGCTATCCTCACAGGTGTACCTGCTAGGGACATCGTGGAGTCTTACATGGACACACGTATCCAGAAGTTATTGACCAAGGTGAATAACCGTAATAAGGGAGATGGTGATGATCTAGAGGCTCTGTTTGGCTTGACCAAAAGAGCCCGCAAGATCCTCTATTACCACCACATGAAAACACACGTGATATTAGATGTAAGGTACGGGAAAGACCTACCAACGGACACAGTGTGGTTTGATATCGAAAAGCTCTATACGCACATTGGTGGGAGGCCCGGTGCCCACGAGCCTCTATTTATCCTTGAGTGGGGTATTCCTGGTTCCAGTAGTAGTAGTAGTAGTGACGTGCTCGATGATGAGCGCAACAGTGACTACCATCCTAGTAATTGGTGGACGTACCATGAGCTAGTGCGGAACCAGCACTTCAAAGGATTCTCATTAGATGAGGAACTAGAAGATTAGCTATGCGACTAATCCCACTTTTCCCTGAGAGAACTGGAAGACCTACTTGACACCATGAGTCACCATGAGTCACCTTGTGTCCCTCCCCCTAGCCACCCTAAGCGGTTACTCTGTGGGTATGAGTCTTTCTCACGATATCCAAGCTATCCTCACTGGTGTCCCTGCCAAGTACTTGATAGAGTCTGATGCCTCCCTGCGTAGACTAGAAACCCAGGCGTGGGCACACCCTACGGACGAAGATTTGTGGGACAAGTATGTGGCCGCGTTAGTAAGAGCAGGACGTGCTGATAGGGCTCTTACAGTGTTAGCCCATCGCACGGTTATTGAACCTGATAGGAACAGCATAAGGAAGCTATTAACTGCGGCACACGACCATCAGTACACAATACTGGCTGCGTTGCATTGGCCAAATAAGACAGAAGACTTCCAACGATCTTTGGTAGCCATCACCGGACTATCTGGGAAGAAGATTTACGCGAACTTGCTGAGAAGGAGTGGGATGGGTCAATACGGGATGTGGGCCAGGTTTAACTTAATGGAGAACGCGGATAATCCAGATCACATAGATTACCTGGAGTCTGTTAGGTTCTACGTCATGCCGAATGCTGAAATAGGCGATCACATTGATTGGCGGATGCGTAGGGCAGAAGATGACCGTTAACCACGACATTCAAGCTATCCTCACAGGTGTTCCAGTTAGGGACATCGTTGAGGCTAAGAAGGAGGAGAAGATATGGAAAAAGAAGAAAAAGAAGAAGATATGGAAAAAGAGGCGGATACAAGCCAGTAAAGCGATGATAAGGAAAGCGGACCAAGCTGAGCTTGAATCTGTAGTAGAGCGTGTAGCGAAAAAAACTGGACTGCCTGAAAAGGCGCTGCATCACTACATTGTGGTAAAGGGCATGTCTATTGATGACGCTATTGCTACTATATCGAAAAGTTGGAAGGACAAAGTATACAAGAGGGCCGCAAAAATTAGAGGAGAGCGTGACTACGATACAGACCAGTCTAAGTATAGTAGTGGTGAGAACATCAGGCGCGGACGCTCACACGTAGGTATTGGGTTAGGTGGCCTTCCAGCGGGTGGTGGTAAGCAGATAATACGGTCACAGGCAAGCGTTCCAGAACCAGAGTCAGATTTAGGTTCAGCGCTGAAGACGGCTGATAAGCTAAGACTGGCTCACAAAGTTGGGCTACACGTCAATAAAAAGCTAAAGCCTGGCTATTACGTAGCCGTTAATAATGAAGGAGGTCACGGAAGTACCCGTGCCTTCAAGGCAAAACACTTCAAACAGTTAGGTTCTGCGGTAGCTCACGCACGTAAACTAGGAAAGAAGACCAGCCGTACGGTATACGTTTTCAACGAAAAGAGAAGAATCTTAGCGCAGCTAAAACAGGGCACAGATGAACACCGAAACTGACATAAGCTAGCCACTCCCCTAGCCATCCCTGCCCCCCAACGGTTACTCTGTGGGTATGACTACTAGACAAGCAATTCAAAACATCCTTTCAGAGACACCAGTGGACAATGCTGTAGACATCCTCTTGGAGGCTCGCAAGAAGGCTAAGAAGAAGACCTACCCGAGAGTGCAGAAGGCCCTACGCGTGATGCCAGGTGGTCCACCTATATTGGCAGATTTGGTTGCGCTACTGATGTCCCGAGGGAAACGAGGTGTGTCCGTTGAGGATGTAGCCAGCACATTCAGCGCTGCGGAGAGAACTACTAGGAAGTGGAGGGCACAGCTTAAACACTTGAAGTACGCCGATTACCACGAGAGTACAGACGCGGACCAGAAGCTGAGGATGTACCTATCGCCTGTGTATGATTTCTAGTATGACCGAGTACACGATTACTAAGATGCGACAGCTGTTAGAGACAGACCGAGAGGAACGAGGGGCAGAGCGTAAAGGCTATAAAGACCCTTCTCAGTTCTTCAAGAAGATAATGATGCAACTGCGTAGAGCAGATACACCAGGGCGGCTAACGATAGAGGATTGGGGGGTATTGATACAACAGGCGTGGCTGCACCACCATTACGTATATATAGTGATACCGAAAAGCAGGTATATCGTCGCGGGAGCGGGAGTGCACAGGCTGGGTTTTATTCTCGACTATCAAGATCGTAGACCATTAAGTTCTATTGGCACCGTGCATGGACACAGGTGGCAAGAGGGGGATAGGTGGAGAAGTGCCGTACTCACCCAAAGGCACATACACCGGAATATGACTAAAATGGTCATTAGCTCACATGACTACACAAAAGTTAATGATGATGCGGTTGTAGACGGCTTGGGCATTAGAGACTTTCTATGACCAGACCCTGGGAGTATCTAGTAGAGACTTACACAGATAAGCGTATAGCTAAACTTCTCATTAAGGTAAACGCCAAACATAGGGGGGATGACGATGATCTGGAAGCTCTGTTCAATTTAGCTAGGCGTGCACATAAAAAACTCTTTTGGAGGGATTCTAGAGGGGGAAAAGAAGGAGGGCTTATAGAGATTACTGATGTATTACCAAATAGACCTGCAGGTACAAACTGGATCGATATAATCGGCGTCTATAGTGCAGAAGGCCACAAGGGACCACACAGAGAAGAGAAAATCTTCGTATTAAGAAACAGCGTCGGAATCCCCGAGGACTGGTGGACCTTCAGAGAGATTGTACTGCACGGCCACTTTAGAGGCTTTGTCGTAGAATGACATCTAGACCTTAGAATGACCGAGTACACGATTACTAAGATGCGACAGCTGTTAGAGTCTAAGCGGCGTGACCATAATATATGGGTGCGCGGACTGTGGGGATCACACCACGCTTACGGAGAAGGTGACAGACGTTTCAGCACACGCTTTGGCAGGTTCTTATACATGCACGAACTGACTGTTGAGGACATTGTAGCGGAGTATGACGTAAAACTGTCCACAGTGTTCCACTGGACTAAAATGGTAGGGAAAACTATCAAAAAACCTGAGCACGTGAAGATCATCAAGGATCTTGAAAAACGGTTTAATGTAAAACTGCTATGACTAGATCCTGGCATTACCTCTTTGAATCAGATGCCTCTGTACAAGAGCTAAAGAGGACAGCCATAGCCTCTAAGGCCGAAAGTGACTGGGAGGCTTACGAGGGGGCTTTGAGGCGCATAGGGAGGGACCTAGACGCTTACAGGAGCTACGCAGTCAGATCGTTCCCCAGGAAGGGTTGGTACATCCTGTATGAAGCGATAGATGAGGCATTCAATATCCAGGGACCTTACAGGAAGAGGATGAGCCGTAGTGTGGCGGCTGTTTTTAGGTATATGCACGCCAGCCCACGATCCGAAAATAGACTACATGCCATTAAGCAGGGACCGTGGGTGGATTACGATGCTCCAGAAGTGATTTCGGCTCCTGTCTACGGGAGGCTATTCGGGATCTTAAGTTCGTGGGCTTACAGAGCCGGTCATAGACAAGATAATCCTAATGACTACCAACTCTACATCAGAGACACAAATGGAGACATACGGGAAGAGATGCCGTGATCGAGCAGTTAGCCTTTCAGGGTCACTTCTGAGCACGGGTTGATACCGAAGCGAAGAGCCCATTGTTTGGGTAACGAAGGCGCTGGAGGGTCCTCAAAAAGCCAGCCTTGGACCAGCTTGTCCTCGTCTGGAATGATTAGTGACTCGATGTATGAGAAGTCCCGCTCTAGGGAAGGGCACGAGTAGCTACCAAAGGTTGGCATTAGACCCACCCACCGCCGTAGCACAGATGGCACGAGTAGCTACCTTCGTGACCCTTACAACGCGGGCACTTCTCAGGATCTTTGTGGTAGTTGTCCTTATCCAGGTGTGTCGAGAACGGTTGGTGTTGGTTCAAGCGTACACTACACTGGGAGCACGTGTAGTAAACCACATCCTCCCCGGTGTGCTCAGGGAGACGCATGGTGAAGAAGGGAGGATCGGCACATTTTGCCCGAGGCGGGCTCCTGAATAGATCACCTTGTACAAGTAGCATCGAATAGCTCCAGTTGGATCAAGAGGATACCAGGGCGTCTAGCGTTCCCAGCCTTAAAGCCACGATTGTAGGCAGCAATACTCGCGTTACTGTGGTAGCGCCCTCCAGCACACGCTTTATCTGTTACTCCATCTTGGTAACCCATGGACCAGAAAGCGCTCTCTTCTTCAGTCACCGAATAGCTCCAGCTGTACTAACGCTTGCTTAGGCCAGGGAATTTTCAACCAATGTTTTCCAGTTAAATCGGGGTGCTCTACCCAGCGAAATAACTGCCTACCATCTGGCTGGACTGCATACGTAGCGGCCCACGTGGTTGACCAAATTTGATGCTGCCTGTTCCAGTACACAGTGGCATTAAGAGTGTCCCAGTCCGGTTGAGGGGGTGGGCTATTCATCGAAGTATCTTCAGATTTACTCACAGCCAGCATTGTATCACGGTGACCACTCCTCGTATGCTACAATGCGCCTGGAGGAAGAGCTATGTGGAGAGGATGACCGAGCGCAAGATAGAATTCACTGATGCTGAGTTGTACGCCGAGGGCTACGACAAACTTACGGTAGATATCGTTGTAGGGGTGATAGAGAAAGCTGGCCTAAAGGCCGTGCGTATGGCTACTCCGATACAAGACATCGGTGGCGTGGAGTACAGGATCAAGTCATGCCGCTATGGAACTATAAGTAACATCAGGGACGTAGTGGCCTACCTAGCTAAGGAGGGGATCATTAAGACCATCGGGGTATACGAAGCTTACCGCTGGCCATTCGATAAGCTCACTGTAGTTCGATGGGCTTGGGTTCCTGAGTAGGGCTACACGTTCCTGTACAGACCCATTGATGTAGGATGCCCGTCTGGAAGAACATCTAGGCTGTGTCTTCCAGAAGATAGCCCGCCCGCTTCAGTACGCGCCCAGAAGTCAGATAAAGCAGGATCAAAGTCTCTGAAATAGTTCCCACTGCTCTTACCTTTAGTCTGCTCGCTGTAGAACCATGTTACCCACTCTGACCTACCAGATGACCCAATATCCTTAAGGTAAAAGACTATACGGTACTTAACTAATCCAGCGTGCGCTGGAGTGATGACTTTAGTCCTAGCCACCATAATCATGTAGGGGTTGTAGGTGAGCCTTACTCTTCGGGCTGCTTCGTAATCGTATTTCCTGTAGTAAGCAGCCTCTAGTTGTTTTCCTATGTGTTTATCTTGGGGGGCAGCAGCGTGTGCTGTTTCTAGCTTCCTGAGCCGAGCGTCAGTCTCAAGTAGCTGTCGTAGTTTCAAAATGGAATGTTCCATAACCACAGCGTACTCGACATCTCCTAGTTCCCACAAGTGTCCACAAATAGCTCCAGTTGGACTAACTGACTAGAGTGCTCGTGGTCCCGGTTCCAGGCGAACCCTTTTAAGTAGGCTTCACGGATACCACTGTCGATTGTGTATGCCTTTGTTGATGGCTCGGTCCAGCCGCCTCTAAATTCATCGACCCCATGCTCGAATGCTCTTATCATGCGCTCGTTGTAGTCGCTAGTGGCCATCGAATAGCTCCAGTTGCAGCATAGGAGTTTTTAATTCTCCCCAAGACTCACATTTCCACCCCATAGTGCTCCCGCACCATCTGTATAGCCTATCTAGTTTTGGGTCATAGAGGTAAAACTGGTCACTGTTATCGCCAGTGTAAAGTCCCCAAATGTCATGTTTCCAATACAGGAAGTTGTTAGGACCACAGCTAGCTATCTCAGCCTCTGTTGGTTTTCTGTACGGGCTAAGCATTGAATAGCTCCAGTTGGACTAATCGTCGCCGCGATCCTGCGATATGCCCAAACCTGTTCTCGTAAGCCTTTGACATCCCATCTATGTAGCCCGCCGTATACGTATCCCGGGCTTCAGAGGACATGCGCCTTTTATCAGTTGCTCGATCCATAATCCCATCATGGTAACCAGTGCTGTAGAAATACCGTTTCTTCTTCTTAGCTGACATTGAATAACATTCCTTGGTACAAGCGGAATGGTAAGGGAGGGAGTCCTAGGAAGGCGTCACTGTTTACAGATAACCACCCCAAACCTGCTCTATACCTATGTAAGAATCCGCTTACAGGATCTCTGTAGTAGGTGCCATCCATGTATTCCTGAAGAGGGTACACATCAACCCACTCACTGCCACCAGGGACCAAATAGAGGTAGCGGTCGATGAAGTCTATTTCGTCACTCATCGAATAGCCCCTTCTGGTACAGCTTGCCCTTCAGAGAGATTCTAACGATAGAACCCCGACGCCAGCCGTCTTTGTACCATCTAACATCTTCGTATGTCCAGCTACTATCAAGGTTATAGAAATCTCCAGCTTTACCATCAGTATAACCTACGTTGTAAGCTTGGGTGGGGGACATTAGAACAGTATTTTACCGCATATTCCCTCAAGTGCCACCAAAAGTTACTCTGGAGACATGCCCAGATTGAACGTTAACCAAGCAATACACGACATCCTTTCAGGGGTGCCTGTCCGTCAATTGACAGAAGCTAAATGGTCAGGAGCGATAACCAGCAGGGGATATGATGGAATGTATGTCCTGGTAGACAAGCACGGCCACATTTTCCCAAAGGGATCAAAGCTCACTGAGTGGGAAGCAGGCATGGTAATAACCTCAGGGGAAGCTCCACAGCACCCTGGTGATACTGGGACGGTTGGCTCCATTGAAGATGCCAGTCAGCCACTAATCTCAATCATGGATGTTAAAGAGGTAAGCCTAGAATGGGTTCGTGACAACACAGTGCCGTTTTTTCGTAAGCTTGCGTTGGCTATCAAGAAGATCAACAAGTACCCAAGTATGCTCTCCTATTGGAAAAAGGCGGTAAAGGCAGCTAGGGATGCTGGAAGGTCCATTCGTTTCAAAAGGGGAGGGCGTGAGTACTGGGTAGTAGAGGTAGATGTCTCAACCAGCAAAAACCTTAGGGTGGCACCAAAGACTGCAGCGGACCACGTAAAGCGCGTAGGTCCTGGTTGGGTACGTATTAAAATACGTAAAGTCGGTGGAAGGGGCAGTGACTACATGCTAACTACGGATGTCAAACCTTTTTATCAGGGACGTGGTGCTGGTGGGGCAAGACCACCTGTGTGGTACGAAAGGGTCTAGCATATGGTACACTGCGGAGTGGAGGAACCTCATGGATCTTAACTTGATTGATGTTGTTGGCTTGATCGAAGACGCTGGCATAGAAGTCGTCTTTATGAATTCTGTTCAGGAAAGGATCAAGGGCCATGATATGATGGCGTACCCCAGACAGGTCTTCCAACAGTCTTTCCTAGAGGCTGAGATAGCATGGATTAGGAACAAGCGTAAGGTAAAGACCATCGGGCTACACTCAGTGACTCCAATAGAGGAACGAAGAACCGTAGAAGGTAAAAGCGCTACGATTGCTGTAGCCTCTGGTGGC
>SMVB01131214.1_pt1 | contig 11312 bp, 6 predicted proteins | sample 2456461 | NCBI WGS metagenome assembly SMVB01 (sample SAMN11095934, study PRJNA526329) | marine sediment metagenome | biome: Marine sediment; feature: Surficial sediment; material: Deep marine sediment; isolation source: Hadal surficial sediment | place: Pacific Ocean | collected 2014-05 | depth 0-1...
AGGTCGCGCGCCGGATACCACTCTTCCTGACCACCCGCCTCTCGCAGCAGGTATGCCGGCGCCACAGCGCCATTATGAAAACGGTGATCGCTCTCGTAGGAGACGACTGTGCCCATCGAGCTCTCATCTTCCATGAGGTACAACCGGTCGCCCTGGTGAAAAGAAATGAGGGCGGCGCGCATATCCGGCCCCTTGACCACAACCAGAACAATGAGAAAGACAGCAATGAGACTCAGGAGGAGAACCGGTGAGCTGAAACGCGAAACCGCACCCTGGCGGTCGCTGGCAGCGGCTGCGGATGGACGGGACCGGGCATCGTATTCTGTCCGCTTTTCCTGATCGCTCAGGGTCTCGTAGGCTTCCTGGATCAGGCCGATATTCAGTTTTTTCCGGCGTTCGCGAAACGCTATCTTGAGGAAGCGATAGGAAAGGAGAATCTCCTCAGCGCTGGCGTCGAGACCGACGTTGAGGATCTGGTAGAAGCCTTCAGGATCCCGCTTGCTCACACTTGACTCCAGCCATGACAGCAAGTCTGTACGTCTCTAATCTTGATTGTGGGCCGATGTTCGTCAAGAAATCCACGGTGGGGCGAAGATCGTGGAGTAAGATGACCTCCCATGGACGACGCCTCCCCTCGCCGGTGGCGCCCCGGCGTCGCGGACGCCTTTTTGCTCGCCGCCCTCTCGGCCCTGGCACTCTCTCTGGGCCTGGCTCCCATCACCAACAACGACATCTGGCTCCACCTCGCCACCGGCGACTGGATCCTGAGCCAGGGTGCGGTTCCCCGCACCGAGATCTTCTCATTCGTGGCTGCGGGACGGCCGTATATCGCTCATGAGTGGGGAAGCCAGGTGCTGCTGGCCGGGATATACGCGGCCGCCGGCCTGGCTGGACTGGTCGGCTACAAGACCGGTATCGCCCTGCTCCTGTCCTGGGCTCTGTTCGCCGGCGCCCGCACAGCCGGCGCGCCGCCGGCCCGAGCTGCCCTGGCAGCGGCCGTGGGCCTGTTCGTCGCCGGCGCCCACCTCTGGGCGCGTCCTCATCTCCTGACATGGCTGGCGCTCCTGGCCTGCCTTGCCCTCCTTTCCCACGCCCGCCGGCAACCGCGCTGGCTCCTGGCCTTGATCCCGCTTCAGATCGTCTGGACCAACCTGCACGGCGGCTTCATTCTCGGGCCGGCCATGGCCGCCACCTGGGGTGTGGGCCGCTGGCTGGAGGCACGCGGGCGCGGCCCCGGCGCGACACAGGGCATGCTCACCCTGGCCGCCGCCGGCGCCATGGCGCTGGCCTGCATGGTGAATCCATACGGGCTGAGGCTTGTCTCTTTTCCGTTCCAGTTGACCGCTTCCAGCCTGTTCATGGAAGCGGTCTATGAATGGCGATCTCCATTCACCTCCGGCTACGTCAACACCACCATGTTCGCTCTCTTCGTGGTGATGGGAATGGCCTGGCTGATATCGGCCCTCACCGGACGGAAGGAGGGCGACCTTCCCCGCATCCTGGTCACGGCCGGACTGGCGGTCCTGGCCCTGCGCATGAACCGGAACGTGCCGCTCTTCATGCTGGCCGCGGTGCCGGCCGCCGCACTGGCATTCCCATCTCGCCGGCACACGGGACAACGACGAGAAAGAGTCGAGATCACCCTGGTGGCCCTGCTCCTGGCAGGCACGACCTTGCTGGTGGCATTCTGGGGTTACCCCTACGGCCTGCATCGCTTCAGGCCCCTGGGCCTGGGCCTTGGACCACGGGTGCCTGCAGCCGCCTGCGACACGCTCGAGCGCCTGCAGGTCCAGGGCAACGCCTTCACCACCTACGGTGAGGGAGCCTACACGGCCTGGCGATTGTGGCCCCGGGTCCGGATTTCCATGGACTCGCGAAATTCAGTGTACGGCGAGGATCTCTACCTTGCCTATCGCCAGGCCCTGCGTTCCGTTCAGGGAATGAAGGATTACCTCCGGCGGTGGCCGGTGGACCTGGCTGTCGTCGCACACATGGGACCGTTTCGCCATGGCTACCTGCCGGACCTGGATCGCGACGCGGACCTTCCGCACCGAGGTTTGCTGGCAGACGCCGGCCTGCTCCTGCTGGACTTTGATGATGCGACAGCGGCGTATATCCGTCCCGGCGCCGACAGCAGGGGCACGGCTGCTGCGGAAGCCTACCGGATCATCCACCCGGTCCTGGCCTGGTCGGGCTTCCCGGCGGGCGACCTGCCAGGCGCCATCACCGAGGCCCGGCGAGCGGTTGAGCGCCGCCCGCGCTCGGTGGCGGCGCACTGGATCCTGGCCAATGCACTGGCTCAGGCCGGGGAGACCCATGCCGCTCTGGCTCAACTGCAGGCCATCGAGCAGATGGACACGGCAGCCGTCGCCCAGTCGTGGGGCGTTCCCCACACCCTGGACGCCGCCCGCCTGGGGCTGGAGGCCTTCATGCACCAGCAACGGCATGACTGCCCCGCGGCCCGCCGCGCCCTGGAGAAGGCCCTGCGCCATGACCCCGATTACCAGCCCGCCAAGGATCTACTCGCCCACCTGGACTGCTGAGTTCACGGTTGCCGCGCAACCTATAATCACCCTCGCATGTTCCCTCGCCGTTCCAGCTCTTCTTCACCTTCCCGGCAGGAGCCCGCCGCGTCCTCCCCCATGGTGGCGGAAGACATTCCACCGCCAACCAGACTCCACTGGGCTGTCTTCTTCTGGGGCGGCCTGACGCTGATACTTCTCTTCCTGGGACTCAGCATCACGTCACTCACCAATAACGACATCTGGCTGCACATGGCCAACGGCCGCTGGATCCTGGAGCACGGCCAGGTCCCGCTGACGGACCCCTACTCATTCTCGGCGGCCGGCCACCGTTTTCATGCCCATGAATGGCTGGCCGGAGTGATCTTCCATCTCGTGCATCTCCTGGCCGGCGTCAACGGCCTCATCTTTTTCAAGACCGCTCTGGGCGGCACCGCCCTGGCCCTGACCATGACGGCAGCCTACCGCCAGGGTGCCCGCCCGGTCTCCCTCGCCCTCTGCACCATGGTCACCCTGGCCGTGGTCAACTCCCGCTTCCTCGAACGGCCGGAGATGTTCTCGTTCGCCTTCACGGCCCTCTACATGCTGATTCTCGCACGGGACCACCAGCGGCATGGACAGCCGGCGGCAGCGCGCGGCGGGCTGCGGGATTTCCTCCAGGCGAGTCTTCTCTGGTGGCTGGTGCCGGTGCAATGGCTCTGGGTTCAGATCCACGGATACTTCATCACCGGCCTGGCGCTGGCGGGGACGTTCCTCCTGGCGGAAACCCTGGATCGCCTGCTCCGGAGAGAGAATCCCGGGAGCCGGCCGCCCCTGCGGCGCCTCATCTCAGGATGGGCCGCCCTCGGGGTGATGACGGTCCTGGGACTCATCAATCCCAACGGCTATGAGATTTACCTCTTCCCGTTCCGACTGGCGGGTGGTGACAACATCTTCATGCAGACCATCTTCGAATGGCGGCCGACCTTCACCACCGGCCTCATGACCCAGTCATCCATGTTTCTGGCCTTCTGCGCGTGGCTGTCCCTCCTGACCGTGGGCTGTCTGGCCTCTCCAGGCCTGCTCCGCCGTGACCGGCTCTGGCGGGGTGTCTCCATCATCGGCCTCCTGCTGCTGCCGGCCTTGCGCCCCGTGCTGGCGGCCGGAGCAACCCTCTCCCAGGCCTGGGAATCGTTGCGCACCGGCAGCGCCCTGAGCGCTCTCCCCCTCCGCGCCGGGACCGGGTTGCCGGGAGCCGCCTGGCTCTGGTCGCCGGCCGAACTCATGGGCAGCATCACCGGGCAACCCGGACTGGCCGCCGCCCTGAGTGCTCCCCTGGCCCCGTTGCGACTTCTCGGCGGCTGGGGCGATGATCTCTTCACCCTGGTCTGGCTGGCCCTCGCCGTCATGACCGTGCTTCGCTGGCGCCGGCCCGCCGCCGCAGGCCTCGCGGTCCTGGCCACGCTGCTCACCTTTCTGGCACTGCTGGCCGGTTCCTGGGCAGCGGGACTCATGGCCCTGACCCTGCTGCCGGCTCTCGCCTGGGCAACATGGAGCAAGCGCCTGCCCTTCTGGCACATGGCCGTGACCCTGGTTTTTCTGGTGCTGGCCCTGCGGCAGAATCGGAACATCGTGAACTTCGCTCTCGTGACCCTGCCGCTGGTGGCACCCGCCCTGACCCGCCTGCGGACCGCACTGCCCCGCGCGGCATCCCCCGGTGACCGGCGCCGCGCGGCTATGGTGGCGGCCGCCGCCACGGCCCTGGCAGGAACCTTTCTGGTCGTGCTGACCTTCACCACCGGCTGGCCCTACACGCCCGGCATCACCAAGAAGGTCGGACTGGGAGTGGGGTCGCGCATCCCTTCTGGCGCCGTGGCCTATATCCGGGATCGCGATCTCAAGGGACAGGTGTTCAACAAGTACGCCTACGGCGCCTACCTGATCCATGAACTGTATCCTGCCACCCGCGTCTTCATGGACAGCCGCAACGCCGTCTATGGCGAAAAACTCTACAAGCTCTACCTGAACACCCTGAACGTGGAGCAGGTCGCGGCACGCACGTTCAAGACCTATCACTTCGACTATGTGGCCATCGACTACACCTTCTACCCGGGACGCAGCCCCGACCAGGGCTTGCTCTCCTACCTGCGCAGCCGGCCTGAATGGGTCCTGGTGGAATTCGATGACAGGTCTCTCATCTACGTGCGGGACGGTCCCGAGCACGCCGACTTGATCCGCAGGGACGCTTACCGCACCCTGGATCCAACCGCCTATGCGCCCGGCAGGCTCCGGGATGCCAGCGCCCGGGTGCGCGCGGCTTTTGCCGCCGAGAGCAGCAAGGCTCTGGCACGGCATCCCGGGAGCCGTGCTGCCCGCCTCCTCAGCGCCGAAGCAGCTCTGGTGGCCGGTCGGGACACCGCCGCTCTGGAGCTTTACGAGCAAGTCCTTGCCGCGGATCCGGGAGACATTTTCGCCCTGGTGACCGCTGCCCGGGTCGCCCTGCGCCTGGGACAGCGCGAACAGGGTCTCGCCCACTACCGCCACGCCCTGGCCCTGCGCCCGGCGCTGGAGGATCTGCGCACGGAATTTCTGCAGGCGCAGGAGAGGGGCCTGTGAATCGCGCCGGGAGGGTCATGATCGGCCTGGCCGCCGCTGCGCTGATCTCCCTCAGCGCCGGCAACACAGGTTGTTCGCGCGCAACTGCGCCATCGCTGCTTCTCATCACCATCGACACCCTGCGCGCGGATCATCTTCCGGCCTACGGCTATCATCGCCCCACGGCACCCCAGGTGGATGCCCTGGCGGCCCGGGGCATCACCATGGATCAGGTTGTCGCCACCATCCCCGAAACAGGTCCTTCGTTGGCGGCCCTCCTGACCGGCCGCTGGCCCGCGGCACTGGGCATGCGGGGCAACGGCCGCCCCCTGGAGAAGGAGATCCCCACTCTGGCCACGATCCTTGCCGGTGCCGGCTACGACACGGCGGCCTTCGTCTCCGGGTTCCCTCTGGTGGCCCGCTTGTGCGGACTGGAACGGGGCTTCGACATCTACGATGACAACATGCCCGATCCCAGGGGAATGGTGGCGAACGTGCAGCGCTTCGCACCCCACACCACCGATGCCGCTCTCACCTGGCTGAAGAAAAAGGGACAGGCCCCTTTCTTCCTCTGGGTCCACTACTACGATGTTCATGGCGATTATGCGCCGGGGGCACCTTACGACAGCCTGTTCAACGACGGCCCATGGGGACCACGCATGGCGACGGCCCGGATTCCCGCCTACCAGCGCCATGGCGACGACACCGACGCCGGCGGTTTCATCGACCGCTATGACGGCGAGATCCGCAAGGTCGACGATCAGGTGGCACGACTCCTGGATCAACTGGGGATCATGGGCCTCACGGAGAACACCCTGGTGGTGATCACGGCCGACCACGGCGAGAGTCTCACGGAGCACGGCTACTACTTCGACCATGGCAACGAACTTTACGAGCCGTCTCTCCGCGTGCCACTGGTCATGGCAGGGCCCGGGATACCGGCCGACGGCCGGCGGATCGCGGAACTGGCACGCCTCCCGGATCTGATGCCCACCCTCCTGGAACTTCTGGGGAAGCCTCTTCCCCAGGGGATCGCCGGTGTCTCCTTCAGAGACTGGTGGCGACCCGGCGCGCCCCCGCCAGCGCCCCGCGAAGCGCTGTCCGAGGCGCGCTTCCAGCCCTACAGGGCCCTGACCCCCGGCGGTGATGTGGGACCCAAGCTGGCGGCCCGGGATAAACGCTACACCTTCATCCTGCGTCTTCAGGGGCCACGGTTCGAACTCTACGACCGGCTGAGAGATCCCGGCGAGACCCACAACCTGTTCGCGGACCCCGCATGGGGGCCGGGACTCGCGGATCTGAAAACCGAACTGGCTGCCCGCCTGCGTCGCCGCCTGCACACACGCGGTGGCGGCGACCCGCTGGCCACGGTGTTCACTCCCGAAGTGCGTCAGCGCCTCGACGGGCTGGCGGCCCCGGGAGCGAGTCCTTGAGAGCCGGCCTGAAGCATCCACTCCTTGTTCTCGCCGTCCTGTCGGCAGCCGTTCTCATCCTGGGCTGGCCTCTTCTCACACATCACGCCCTGCCCGGCGGGTCGGACGTGGTCTTCGCCTACCACTCGGCCCACGGCTTCAGCCAGGCTCTCTTCGAGGGCGTTCTCTACCCGCGCTGGGTCGAGAACTCCAACAACCATTTCGGGGGACCCACCTTCATCTACTACTGCCCTCTCCCTTACTACGCCGTCAGCCTGCTGAGCCTGATCACGCCGGACCTGGTGACAGCCTTCCGCCTGGCGATCCTCCTGGTCGCGCTCCTCTCCGGCTGGACCCTCTACCTGGCGGCGCGCCCGATTTCCACCCGTGCAGGCGCGACCCTGGCTGCCGCCCTCTACGTGCTCCTGCCCTACCATGTCCTGGATCTCTACGACCGCTTTGCGTTTGCCGAATTCTGTGCGTTCATCTGGTTCCCCCTGATCATCCTGGGTCTGCGGCGTATCCTCGCCCAGGGACGCCGCGACACCTGGCCGGCGCTGGCCGCCGCTTTCACCGGCCTCCTGTTCACCCATCTGGTCACCGCCTACATGGGAATCCTGGTGCTGGGTCCTTACGCCGCCTATCTGGGCCTGCGGCGGCGGGACTGGCGCGGGCTGGCCACCGTCACGCTGGCCGCTGGAGTGGCACTTCTGGCCGCGGCCATCTACGTCATCCCCATGATGAACCAGCGACCGGAAGTTCACCTGGACTGGGTGGTGGACGCTCCCTACGGCGACTGGCGGCGCAACTTCGTCTATCGCGATGAGGTGGCCTTCGGTTACAACCGGGCACCCATCAAACCATGGGTCAACCGCGTGACCACCACCCAGGGCATGCTGGCCCTGGCCGCGGCGGCCTTCTTTGTCTTCGCTCGCCGGCGCCGGCGGGACACGGCACCCGACGCCTCCACACTGGATGGCGACGCCATGGTGGCACTGGCCTTCTGGACATTCTTTCTGCAGATCCCGGCATCGGCCCTGGTCTGGCGCCTCGTCCCCGAACTGGGGACGGTGCAGTTCCCCTGGCGTTTCGGACTCTTCCAGGGGCTCACTGCGGTCATGCTGGTCGCCGCCGCCTGCTCGGTCGCGAGCAAGCCGGACTCAACCCCGGACACCGAACCCGATGCAGGCGCCCGCCGGCAACGGCCGCCGTGGCTGGCACCGGTGATCCTGCTCCTGGCTGCCATGCCCGCCCTGGCTGTCAGCCTGAGGCTGATTCACCATCCCTCACGCCCGGTCAACTTCGACGCCACCCTGGCCGCCAGCCCGTTCTACATCTCGAGAGTCATGACCGAGTATCTGCCCCGGGAGATGAAAGGCTGGCGCGAGTTCGTGGACCAGCAAGTGACCGACCTGCCTCGCGCCCAGGTGGAGGGCCCGGGAGAGGTGCATGTCACCTCCTGGGAGACCCACCGCCGCCGTCTGACCGTCACCGCCCGGGCGCCCGTGCGCCTGGTTCTGCGCACCTTTCATCACCCGGGCTGGACCGCCTGGGTGGACGGTGAACCCACCCAGGTACAGGCCGACAATCCCCTGCATGTGATCACGGTGGCGGTGCCGACCGGAAGGCATGAGGTCGAGGTCCGTTTCATGGCCACCAGGGACCGGTTGCTGGGCCGGACCCTCAGCATCCTGGGCCTTGCTACAATTGCAGGCTTCGCCATACGCCGACGCTTCACAAGGCCAGGGCCCCGGCGTCGGCCGGATGAGAACCCGCTATGAGATTCCTCGTCAGGACCAGAAGCGATCATCCCAACACGCCGCCTCTCCGCGTATCTTCCCCGGCGGAGCGATTCTGGCCACGCCTGGCCATGACCATGGCGGTGTGTGTCCTGGCCCTGGCAACACCGGCCTGCAGCAGGACGCCGGCGGCACCAGACTGGAACATCGTCCTCATCAGCGTTGATACCCTGCGGATCGACCATCTGGGAACGTACGGTTACGACCGTCCCACCAGCCCGGCCATCGATGCCCTGGCCAGCGGAGGGGTGGTCTTCGAACAAGCCATCTGCCAGAACACCAATACCAATCCCTCCCACGCCTCAATGCTCTCAGGGCTGTACCCCCACAGCCACGGTAACCGGGACAACTTCTATCGCATGGCCGAGGACGTCCACATGCTGCCCGAAGCCCTCCATGAGGCCGGTTACAAGACGGCCGGCTTCGTGTCGGGGTACACCCTCAAGGATCGCATTTGCGGTCTCGCCCGGGGCTTCGATGTTTACGACGATGACTTCAGCGGCAAGGAGCGCCGGGGCGGGGAGACCACCGACCGGGTCCTCGCCTGGCTGCGCACCCATGCCGAGGACCGGTTCTTTCTCTTCGTCCACCTGTTCGACCCCCACGGGCCCTATGATCCGCCGGCCGACCGCGCCGTCCGCTTCGAGCCCCGTGGTCCCGAGCGCAAGGTCGCACCCGATCGGATTCCCCGCTACCAGCGGCTTCCCGTGGACTCCCCCGAAGACGCCCACTGGACCGACTTGCGTCTCTACGAAGCCCGCTACGACGAGGAGATCGCCTACGCCGACAGCCAGGTGGCACGCCTCCTCGACGAGTTGCGTCAACTGGGCCTCTACGAGAAAACCATCATCGTCTTCACATCGGACCACGGCGAAGCCCTGGACGAGCGCGTGCATCTCCTCGACCACGGCGGCGGCATCGGCGATGAGGAGATCCGCGTACCTCTGATCCTGCGGCTCCCTGACGGCCGGTTCGCCGGCCGGCGGTTCACGGGCCAGGTGGAACTCATCGATATCGCCCCCACCCTGGCGGCGCTGGCAGGCGTGGACATGGGCGACGGCATTCAGGGCGTGAACCTTCTTCTTCACCTGGAAAAAGGGAGTGGCGATCCCCACCCGACCGCCTTCATCGAAACCCGCGTGATCCCGCACCGCTGGCGGGAGCGCGGTTACCGCCTGAACCCCCGGGAAAGCCTGAAGGCGGTGCGCCGACCCGGCAGCAAGCTGGTCGTCTTCCCCGGTCTCCCGCGCAACTACATCGAGCTCTACGATCTTGAGGCCGACCCGGCGGAGAAAGACAACCTCTACCCGGGCGCACGTGACAAGGCCCGCCCCCTCATCGTAGAGCTGGACCGTTTCCTGGCCCTGCCATCCCGCCTGAACCAGGTCGCCAGCCCCGAAGCCGACCCCGAGACCCTTGAGATTTTCCGGACGCTCGGTTACGCCGATTGAACCGGCCGCGGACGCAAGCAGGCGCCGCCGGACTGCTGGTGGTGGTCCAGGTCCTGTTCGGAGTGCATTACTTCGCCGCCAAGATCGTGCTGGCGGAGATACCGCCCCTGGCCTGGGCCGGCCTGCGCGTCGCTGCCGCCGCCCTGTTCCTCCTGCCCCTCGCCTTTCTCATCAGCGGCCGCCGGGCGGTGCCCAGACCCGCGGACCTGGCACGCCTGGCCGGACTCTCCCTGCTGGGCGTGGTCATCAATCAGTGGGCCTTCGTGGAAGGACTGTCGCGCACCTCCATCACTCACAGTGCCCTCATCAACACCGGCATCCCGGTGTTGACCCTCATCTTCGCCGTTCTCATGCGCCAGGAGCGGGCCAATCCCGGCAAGCTCGCCAGCATTCTTCTGGCCATGCTGGGAGTCCTGGTTCTCTTGCGTGTGGACTCCATGGTTCTGGACCGGGCGACACGCGGCGATCTCATCACCCTCATCAACGCCACATCGTTCTCTCTCTTCCTGGTGCTGTCACGACCCCTTCTCACGCGCCTGGACCCGCTCATGGCCACCGGCTTTCTCTTCGCCTTCGGCAGCCTGGTGCTGCTTCCGCTGGGTGCACCTCTCTGGCTGCAGATTTCACCATCCACCTTGCAGCCCGCGACCTGGCTCTGGGGCGCCTTCGTCGTCCTGGGCGCCACCGTGGTGGCGTACTCTCTCAACTACCTGGCCCTGCGGCGAATGGAATCCTCGGTGGTGGCTCTGTTCATTCTTCTGCAGCCGCTTCTGGCCGGGAGCGCCGACGTCTGGGTCATGGGCAGCAAGTGGACTCTGCGCCTGAGTGCCGCCACCGTTCTCATCGGCGCCGGCGTCGTCTGCGCTCTTCTGGCGGGGCGCAGGCGAGCCGTGACACCTTTGCCCCGGGGTGGCTGAGGACCAGTGGCCGAAAACTGCGATGTCCAGGAAACACGGGGCAATCCGAAAGCCAGCGGCAAGGATCGTCGTATACTGGTCTCTGGCGGGTCACAGGAAGCCCAGGGGGGTTACGTGTCCACCCACAAAACAGGATTACCGACATGAACGAGACAGGCAAGGAGGTGCGGTTCTCGACCCGTTCATTCTGGGTTCTTATGATTCTTCCGGGCCTCGCGCTTTGCACATCTTTCGGCGCTCCACTCTTCCCCAACCCGGTCTTCCCGGTTGGAGAGCAGCCTCGATCCGTCGCCGTGGGCGACTTCGATGGTGACGGCCATGCGGACCTGGCGGTGGCGAACTCCTTCTCCCGCGACATCTCGGTGCTTCTCGGCCGCGGCGACGGGACCTTCGCACCACACATGCGCTTCGCGGCGGGCATGGCTCCCTGGGCTATCACCCTGGGGGACTTCGACGGGGACAGCCACTTGGACCTGGCGGTGGCGAACTCTCGCTCCGATGACGTCTCGGTGCTTCGCGGCAACGGCGACGGAACCTTCGCCCCTCAGATGCGCTTCGCTGCGGGAGATCTCCCTCAGTCCATCGCCGTGGGGGACTTCGCCGGTGATGGCCAGGTCGACCTGGTGGTGGCGAACTC
>SMVB01274250.1_pt1 | contig 11308 bp, 8 predicted proteins | sample 2456461 | NCBI WGS metagenome assembly SMVB01 (sample SAMN11095934, study PRJNA526329) | marine sediment metagenome | biome: Marine sediment; feature: Surficial sediment; material: Deep marine sediment; isolation source: Hadal surficial sediment | place: Pacific Ocean | collected 2014-05 | depth 0-1...
CTGGCAAGCGGGCCAATCCCGCTTCGCGCATGTTACGCGGGATCAGGATCCGGAGAGAACGCAGCGCTGCGATATCGACCAGAAAAGGTCCTCGAAGCTGCCAGGAATACACGCCGCCATCTGGTTTGGTGCCATCCCCGAAACCCAAAAATCGCTTGAGAAGAATTTCAGATATTCGGACGGCAGCATCCGGAGCTTTATCGTTCGACCACGAAAAAGAATCAGGATCATCGGTCGAACCGACCGCGATTGAAGGCTCACCCGGATTAAGTCGCGGAAGAGGATCGCGCAAGACCTCGTCGCCTTCGATCTCCGGCAGCATTTTGAATGGTTGTATTTTCAGATCTCCGTCCGGCATCCAGTCGAATTCGTCGAGTGAGACATCCACCGATAAGCGGCTTCTCACGAGACTTTCCCATGTATTTCGATCGACCGCAGGAAAACAGCCGTTAAAAATTTTTGACATGTATTACATCGACCAGTGTATCAGTTCATTGTCCAAGATATACCCTGAGTATGTCATAAAGCGCTATCCCAGCCGCCACGGATACATTTAGTGATTGCTTCATCCCGAATTGAGGCAACTCGATGGCATAGTCACATTCGGCAAGTACATGCTCTGAAATTCCGGTGAGCTCATTTCCCACGACCAACATAATTGGAAAGATCTCCATGCCGAACTGCTTGATATCAACAGGAGAGTCAGTAATTTCGACGCCAACCACAGTCGTACCCTCAGACTTGGCCTGTCGGATTGTTGTAACAGGGTCAGTAGTATGTATCCAAGGCACTGCGTCTTGCGCACCGAGAGCGCTTTTGTGAACACCCTTATGATCAGCGGATGCGGTGACCCCTGCCAAGATGACTCGTTCTGCACGGACCGCGTCGGCCGTTCTGAAGATCGAACCAACGTTGTGGGCCGATCTGATATCTTCAAGCAATATGGAAATTGGATATCGTTGGGCAACCCGGAGGTCGGAAGGTGAGATGCGGGGGATCTCTTCGTGTTCGAGTTTTCTCATTCGAGGCGTCTTAATCAAAAACGAATATTTGTGATTGTTGCAATAGACGGCCCTGCCGGATCCGGCAAGAGTTCAACGGCCAGGCTTCTGGCAAAAAAACTGGGCTTTATTTATCTGGATACCGGGTCCATGTACAGGGCTATCGCCCTCCTGTTTCAGCGGCTTGGAATTGAACCTGGCGATTCGCGAATTGCTGAAATCCTGGATACAACCTGTATCGAAATACGCTATGACGAAGGAGTCATGCACGTATTATTGGATGAAGAGGATGTGTCTGACTCCATTCGATCGACAGCCATCACTGAATTATCATCGCGTATCAGCACAATTGATGTCGTGCGAGAAAAATTGGTTGCAGAACAACGACGTATGGCGATGATGTGTGAGCAGGACGGAGGCGGCGTCGTCATGGAAGGGCGAGATATAGGTACCGTCGTATTTCCGGATGCCGAGATCAAATTCTTCCTCGTCGCCGATGCCTCGGAGCGTGCGCGACGAAGACTCCTGCAATACGAAGAGTCAGGAATCGACGCCGATTACGATCAGATTCTGGCTGATATCGTTGACCGCGATATTCGTGACACAAGCAGAAAAAATTCTCCGTTGAAGCAGGCAGAAGATGCAAAAGTAATTGACACAACCCACCTCTCTTTCGATGAACAAGTCACAATCATGGAGGCCGCTATAAGGGAACGGAGGCATTGAGGATTCGTACCAATATGCTGCTTGAGTAATCCCGTTCAGGAGACATGGAGGCCTTCTGAATTTTCTGAAAACTAAACCCAGCGGACAGCACCTGCACCCTCCATCAAACTCTTTCTCTGTGGAAGAAATGCGACAGGTGTCACGTTCGAATTGAAATTATGGCTGAAGAACAGCAAAAACCTACCCAGGAGGAAGAAGGAGTTTCTCCCGATTCGTCTCCGGAAGTGACCGAGGCGGTTGCCGAGGCGCCAGAGAATACAGTGGAAGATGCACCTGCGGAAGATTCCGTTGAAGATGCACCTGCGGAAGATTCCGTTGAAGATGCTCCCGCAGCAGAAGTCATTGAACAGACTGAAGAAGCACAGACTGAAGAAGCGAATACAGAAGAAGCTGCGACGATTGAAAATGTAGCGGCCGAGGAAGAGGAAAAAGTAGCAGCCACCGACGAAACACCCGAAGAACCTGCAACCGCAACCGCCCCCGCTACCGGCATGATCGGATACACGGGCGCGATCATCGGAGATGTTATTTCGCTGGCCGATCTGGACGACGGCGTGGAAGCTTCCGAAAAGGAGATGGGGCTGGAAGAGCTCCGCCAGATGGTCGAAAAAACGCTGACAAACGTCACCGAGCACGAAATCGTGATCGGGCGTATTGTTACTCTCGATGAGAAAGACGTTGTAATCGATATCGGATTTAAGAGTGACGGCATTGTCTCACGCAGTGAATTCAGTGAAGAACTGGCTGAAGGTGATGAGGTTGAAGTTTATCTCGAACGAATCGAAGATTATCACGGACAACTTGTTCTTTCGAAATCGAAGGCAGATACAGTCCGTCGTTGGAGACGAATTGAAGAAGCCCACGAGAACGAAGAAGTTATCGAAGGAACGATTGTACGCCGAATTAAAGGCGGTATGATCGTCGAACTATTTGACGGAATGGAAGCATTCCTGCCCGGATCTCAGATCGACGTTCGCCCGGTTCGCGATTTCGACGCCTATCTCGATAAGAGAATGGAGTTCAAAATCGTCAAGTTGAATCCTGTCAACGAAAACATTGTCGTTTCTCACAAAGCTCTTATCGAAAAGGATTTACAGGCACAGCGCCAGACGATTCTTTCGACTATGGAGCCCGGTCAGATTCTTCAGGGCATCGTCAAGAACATCACAGACTTCGGTGTATTCATCGATCTCGGTGGCGTCGACGGCCTTCTGCACATCACCGATCTGTCGTGGGGCCGAGTAAGCCATCCATCAGAACTGGTATCACTCGACGAAGAGTTGAATGTAGTGGTGTTGGATTACGACAAGGAACGTCAACGTATTTCGTTGGGTCTGAAACAACTTCAGCCTCATCCGTGGGATGAAATCGAAGCTAAATTCACGACCGCAGATACCGTCGAAGGAAAAGTGGTTTCGATCACTGATTACGGAGCATTTGTTGAACTCCAGAAAGGAATCGAAGGCCTGGTTCATATCTCAGAAATGAGTTGGACAGAGCATATTCGTCACCCGAGTCAAATCGTTTCTCTTGGTCAGCTGGTGCAGGTTAAAATCCTGAACATTGACACCGAAGGGAAGAAGATCTCGCTTGGCATGAAACAGCTTCAGCCAGATCCATGGCAAAATATCGCCGATCGGTATCCGCCGGGAACGGTCATGAACGGCAAGGTTCGCAACATCACAAACTTCGGAGTGTTTGTTGAAATCGAGCCAGGAATCGACGGTCTCGTTCACATCAGTGACTTGTCCTGGACAAAGAGGATTCGCCACCCCAGTGAGATGGTGAAAAAGGGGCAGGAGCTCGATGTCGTTGTGTTGAACATTGATACCGACGATCGTAGGATTTCACTGGGTCATAAACAGGTTGAAACCAATCCTTGGAATCAGCTGGCCCAGATTTATGCGGAAGGAGAGAAAACGACTGCAAAAGTTCTACGCCTTGAAAACAAAGGTCTCATTGTTGAACTTCCGCTCGAGGTTGAAGCATTTGTACCGGTGGGTGAGCTTAAAAATGGTACAACCCTGGCACAATCCTACCCGGTCGATCACGAGTTCGAAGAGTTGACCATCATTCGTTTTGCAGCAGGCAAGAAAGAAATCATCCTGAGTGAAACGGCTGAAGGAAAAATCAAGGAACGTCAGGAAAGGGACACCGAACGTCGCGAAAAAGATGCGGAACGCAAGCAGCAAAGATCTGATCTCGCAACGCACATGCATGGCGAAGAAGCGTCCGCTGGCCCGACAACGGTTGGTGAGTTGAGCGGTCTTGCAGATCTGAAAGCAAAACTCGAGGCACAGGAAGCCGAGAATGGTGCTGGAGACGATGCAGTCGCGGAAGAAGAAGTGGTGACCGAAGAGTCCGCCGCTGAAACTGATCACGCTCCAAAAGCCAAAACCAAGGCAAAGGCAAAAACGAAAGTCAAACCAAAAGCCAAACCAAAAGCCAAAGTGAAGAAAAAGGAAGCTGCCGAAGCTATTCCGGAAGCTGAAGCAGGTGAAGCAGAAGCAGGTGAAGCAGAAGCTGAGCCTGAGAAGGCAGAAGCCGAGCCTAAAGCTGAGGAGGATGCATGATCCTGGTTGATCTGACAACGCTGGCGCTGCCGGTGTTGAATTTCAGATGAGCATATTAAGGGGCGGCGCGATAGCGCCGCCCCTTTTTTTATCTATACAACTATAATGACCAATAAAAAATATCCAGATTGGAAAGCGAAGTCGCCGAAAGAGGCGCAAATGGAAAAAATTCTACTGAAGAAAACTGACGGGAAAGTTCGCACTCTCCTGGAAGGACTGTTTAAAGACGAAGAAATTTACCTGTATCACAGTTATGGAAACTCCGTTTCTGTTCGACGACTGGGATACAATGATCATGGGCCGGTTCACGCCCGGATCACTACGTACAACGCGTTCAAACTCTTAACTCTCTTGCACAGAAACGGCGTCGAAACCTCCCTGGAAGCCGAAGAGATAGCCTCCTTCGAAGATTCGGTTGTGGGAACCCTGCTCGGTTGTTTCCTGCACGATGTTGGAATGGCCGTTGCGAGGGACGCCCATGAATGGCATTCAATTACGCTTGCAGACGCATTTATCCAGAAGCACCTGCTCGCGATTTATCCGGGCGACGCAGCTATGCGGATTGTGCTTCGATCCATCGCTCATGAGGTAATCGTCGGTCATATGACACATACCAGGATACACTCGATCGAAGCAGGAGTTGTACTCATTGCCGACGGAACCGACATGTCCCGAGGCCGGTCCCGCATTCCGTCAAATCTGGACCGGGACCCGATGGTCGGCGATATGCATCGCTATTCGGCCAACTCAATATCCCGTGTTGATATTCAGGCGGGTGAAAACAAGCCCATCAGAATCACAATCGAAATGGACAACGTGACGGGGTTATTCCAGCTCGAGGAGGTATTAATGGCCAAGGTGAAAGCGTCTCCGATCATGGGGTACCTTGAAATTGTGGCCCTCGTGAAAGGGCAGGAACCGAAATATTACCTCAGCTGAGCCACTCCCACGCTAGAACTGCTGCTGCCAGGTCTTCGCACGCAGCGCCAACAGACTTAAACAACGCAATTTCGTCGTCGGATGTGCGTCCCGGGTGATTGTTTTGAACCAGACCGGCCAGATCTGCGTGGATGTCCGAGAACTCAAAAACTCCTTTTTTGACAGCCTGAATTAAATCTCGGGCGTCTGACTTGGCACCGCGCCTTGTGTCCACGAAAACACGAGCCATGGGAGCTGCTTTTGCATCTGTTTCTCGCATTTCGGGCGTCTAGGCTCCAATCAAATCGACGTGCACACCGGGTTTTAACCATTTTCCAAAAACCAATGCTTCTCGGCTCAACGTCGCGCATGAAATTATATCAGTCTGAGAACAGGCAGCTTCGAGATCTGGATTGGCTGGAGCCAGAAAGCCCTGTCTGGTGAGCTCTTCGGCTCACATTTCCGCCTTATCGTGGTTCCTGTTCCAGATCGTGGTCGACCATATATCCCGCACGCTACTGTGGGCCTGTGCCAGCGCAACGCACATGGAACCGGCCCCAATTATCAATACCGAGCGGCTATTTTTTTCGACAAATAGCGGGAGGCCAGAGCTGACGCGGCGGAAGTCCGCAGAACAGTAATCTCTTTCCCATCCAGTAGAGCGACCGGTTCACCGGAAGATCCGTCGAGCAACAGATAAGTTTCCATTACCGACGGAATTGATCTGGCAGCATTTTCAGGAAATATCGTTGCTGTCTTTATCCGAGATATCCCGCATCAGACCAGGCTGGCATGACCATAAGGGTCGCGTCAAGACCATTCGGGCGTTTAATCAAATAGTCGGCCCTCACCGGATGTTCGACCGAACCTTTAAACGAATTACCAGTAGCGTCGATTAGAGACGGATAGTCTAATACATTCCGAATCTGCTGTGCAGTCAGGATTCGCATCAAGGATTTGAATCTGATTGTACGGGAAGAATTGCAGCCGTTTTCAGGGCAGTGTACCTTAGAGATCAGGACGCAACGAATACATTGTGTCTAAACGCTGCCGGAATGTAAGCGAACAGCCTCAATCTCGACACAACGATGGCCTTGAAAATTTCAAAACTTCAGGTAAAGGATGAAAGGGAAGACAGCTGCGTACCTTTTCTTCGGGGCATTCTCACACGGTCTCTGTCCAGGATTGGCGTTCCGTTCGACAAAGCCTACAGAATAGCCACGAAAGTACGCGAAGCCGTCGATGGGAAGGACCTGATAACCAGAACGGAACTCAGAAAACTTGTGGTATCGCAACTGGAATCAGCCGAACTTCTTGAAGAGGCACAGCGGTATCAAGATGCCGCTCTGATTGACCCACCTACACTGGTTTATGACTCGGACAACGCTGCTCGACCATTTTCGAAGGGTGTGCTGGTCCAGTCTTTGGAAATATGTGCAATTGAGAGAGATGCCGCCTACAGGATCGCTGCCCATGTAGAACAACATCTCCCGAACGGATCTGATACTCGCCTGACCACCCGTCTCATTGAAGATTTGACCGCCAGGGAAATTGAAAAGCTAGAAGGGATGGATTTGGCCAATCGGTACCGTACGTGGTTGGCATTTACGCGAAGCGGCAGGCCACTTATTCTTCTAATTGGCGGTACAACCGGTGTTGGAAAAAGTACGTTCGCAGCCGAATTGTCGCATCGGTTAAACATCGTTCGCAGTCAGTCGACGGACATGTTAAGAGAAGTAATGCGATTGATGGTCCCAAAAGACCTCGTACCCACGCTCCACACCTCGTCGTTCGAAGCTCAGCACGTAATGCCTCACCTGAATGCCGGTCAGGCTAATAATTCGTCGTCGTCAATGATATCTGGATACCTCACACAATCCGAACATGTAAAACTTGGCATGGACGGCGTCCTGAAACGTGCAGAGAATGAGCAGGTGTCCATGATTCTGGAAGGTGTCCATATCCATCCAGATATTCAAAACCGCATCGAAAAATCGTCGAGTGGTCTTGTGATACCGATGTTGCTGTCCGTTCTGAAGAAAAAACGACTCAAGAAATACCTTGTCGGCCGTGGTCAACAAGTATCGTCCAGGCGATCTGAAAGGTATTTGAAGAATTTCGATCGGATCTGGGATCTCCAATCTTTCCTGCTTTCAGAAGCAGATACGTATAACATTCCGATTATAGAAGGAAATACCGATGAGAGCGTTCGGATGCTCGCCATGCAAACCATCGCCGAATACGTAATCAGAGACTCCGCCGAGACGTCCCGCGCAGAATCAATCGAGATCTAAAACTTTATCCAGAGTGTCATTCTGCCCGTTACACTTGGGTTTTCTTCTCCTTCCAGTTCGATGAAAACAATGTTCGGAATAAACTGAACGTTGTGGTGTGGCTTGATGGCAAATCCCGCAACAAAAAACAAGGTGTTTTTCAGGATGGCCTCATCCGGACGCTCAACAAACGCCACTCGCGCAAGAACGCTGTTGTTTTTGAATACATCTACGACCACAAAACCTGATAGTCCGAGCCAATCCTGAGTATCCGAGATGCCTTTGATTTTTACAGGGTGGTAAAAACCCTCGACTCCTATGCGGAATTTGCGGGTCCGAAACCCTGCAAAACCATTAAAATTCCATTCATAACCGCCGTCTGTCAGCTGATAATGACTGCCCAGTGATGCCGCAAAACTCTCGCTCGGGTAAAACTCCAGCTGTCCATACACACGTTTATATTTATCATTTTCTGCCCGGACGCCGTTGGCATTCCCGATCATGATTCCATAACGTACTTTCCCGTCAGCGGCAAGGGGACCCCTGACCAGGACGCCCATGTCCCTGGAAGAGAGCACGCCCACGCGGTCATTCAGAGTTTTTGAGACCGACCGATAACCCCAGAATTTCTCTGCAGGTTGCCAGGATGGTGGGGGCTGCAAGCCCATTAGCACGGTGTGACCTTCACCAAACGCGTCCTTCCATTTCAGGAAAAGATCTTTCACATACGGAGTTGGTAATCCGTTCGCTGTTCCGATCAGGTCGTTGGCTTCTATCCGAAAGCGTGCGGAGAATTGCTCTGACAGGTCGGCGTCCGCCGTGAGTCTTGCGCGGCGGTACGTAAAACGGTTGTTGCCGTCTCCCTGACCGCTTAATGTTGAGAACTGATACAGGTAGTCGGCGAATACCTCTCCGGAAAACATAATATTTTCCTGAGCTGTGGCCGGCCGCAAACCTCCTGCGCTGAGAAAAAGCAATAACACGGAAGCACAAAATGCTCCCCGATGAACCATTGACATGATGTCCGTAAGTAGAGTGATGAGTAAATGGTTGATTTCTTTGTAACCAAAATAGCCACTCGCCCCGCTGCGGAACATCAGACCGATGTTACTGAATTGTTATTATTGTCCCGCTCGAACGCTGGCTCCCCCCGTAAATCAATCGTCGACGTTGTCTATCTGGGCTTTTTGAAGTTGGCCGCTGTAGTCCACGTATACGGTTTTGGTCTCAGAGTAAAAATCGAATACTTCCCAACCGCCTTCCCGGTGACCATTACCGGTTCCTTTGACTCCACCGAATGGCATGTGAGCCTCGGCCCCGATCGTAGGACCGTTGATGTAAGTAATCCCCGCCTCGATGTCGTGCATAGCTTTAAAAGCAGTCGTGACATCAGACGTATAGAGGGAGGAGGACAGGCCGAACTCAATATTGTTAGCAACCTGAACGGCCTCTTCGTAACTGGAAATTGACAAAACAGATAACACCGGACCGAAAATCTCTTCTTTCGCCACACGCATTTCCGGAGTCACTCCAGTCAAAATGGTCGGTTCGAAGAAAAACCCGTCATCTAAACCCTCACCTGAAGCCGGTTTTCCACCCGTCAAAATCTCAGCACCCTCATCCTTTGCGATGTCCATGTAGGACTGGATTTTATCCATAGCAGCCTGATTGATCACAGGGCCCATTTCCGTATCGTCGTCATTTCCGTATCCGAGTTTTAGCGCGACAGCACGTTGACGAAGATTTTCAACGAGTTCGTCATGAACATCTTCATGAACGATCAGACGACTGGTCGCCGTACATCGCTGGCCGGTTGTCCCAAACGCACCCCAGACCAGACCATCTATCACAAGATCCAGGTCAGCATCTGCCAGTACGATCATGGGATTTTTTCCACCCATCTCAAGCGAAAGTCTCTTATGCATTCGCCCACACGTTTCACCGATTTTAGACCCGGTAACCGTTGACCCGGTAAAACTTACAAGGTTTACATCAGGATGTTCGACCAGAGCACGGCCAGCGTTTGCAGAACCCTGTACAAGATTCAGAACTCCGGGAGGAACACCCGCGTCTGCCATAATCTGAACGAGGAGAGCGCCACTATGAGGCGCCATCTCGCTCGGCTTAAAAACGATTGTGTTGCCGCAGGCCAGGGCTGGAAACATCTTCCATGTTGGCACGGCCACCGGGAAATTCCAGGCGGTAATCACACCGCAGACACCGATGGGCCGACGCAAACTCATATTGAATTTATTGGGCATCTCGCTGGGTACAGTGCGGCCGAAAAGACGACGGGTTTCAGTGCCTGCGTAGTAAGCGGTATCAATTGCCTCCTGCACGTCTCCCTTCGTCTCGAAGAACGGCTTGCCCATCTCGCGCGTCATCTGGAATGCCAATTCTGACTTTCTCTCAGTCAGCAAATCTCCAATGCGACGCAAAATGTCTCCGCGTTCAGGAGCGGGCCGACGACTCCACTTTTTAAATGCATGCCGCGCGGCACGAACGGCATCATCCACATCTTCAACTCCTGATTCAGGGAAATTGCCGATGACGTCAGCATTGCGAGCTGGATTGATGTCTTTAAAAGTTGCTCCCGTAGCGGCATCCTGCCATAGACCATCGATATAATTCTTATGTGTTTCGGCCATTCCTAGGTTCTGGTATATGATTGAATTCATTTTCGCTGCCAATAAATTAAGTCATATTGGGAAGGGGAGCCACATTAGTATTGTGTCGGAATGGCGAATTCTACCCTAAGGAGCTGACAAACCAATACAGATTTATCGCTCCCCAAACTCCAGCTATCATATATTCCGGTCCCGAACAAAAGCCGTACCCGTAAGACTGAATATTGCATCAGAGCGAGGCAGATCAATGGATTTTTCATCACGACTAACTTCCCGCGTAAAAGACGTCCCTCCAAGTGGAATACGCCGTTTTTTTGAAATCGCGGCAACCATGGAGGACGTGATTACCCTTGGAATCGGGGAGCCAGACTTCGTGTCGCCAGAGCCGATTATTGAGGCGGCAAAGCGGTCTATGGATCGTGGATTGACAGGGTATACGTCGAATTCCGGTATTTCTGAACTGCGAGAAGTAATTTCTACCGAAATCATGGGGCGCTACGGTGTACAGTACGATCCTGGTTCAGAAATCCTCGTGACGGTTGGTGTAAGTGAAGCTGTTCAACTTGCCATGTTGGCCCTTTTGGAGCCGGGTGACGAAATCCTGATCCCGGAGCCATGTTTTGTTTCATACGGGCCTACTGCCATTTTTGCGGGCGCTACGGTCAAGTACGTTCCAACATCGGTGGAAACTGAATTCCAGGTTACTGCGGCTGATATTGAAGCCTGCATTTCTCCCCGGTCTAAGATGTTGTTTTTGTCGTATCCAAGCAATCCCACTGGCGCGGTTCTTCGACGAGAAAATATTGAGGAAATTGCAGAGCTGGTGGTAAAACACGACTTAATCGTATTGTCGGATGAGATCTACGACCGCCTTATTTATGGACAGGCTCTAATAGCCGGTCACACCTGCCTTCCGGCAATCGAGGCTCTCCGTGAAAGAACCGTATTACTTGGTGGCTTTTCAAAAGCCTACGCAATGACCGGATGGCGCGTCGGTTATGTGTGTGCTCCGCCGGTTGTTTGCGAAGCCATGTATAAACTGCATCAGTATATCATTATGAGCGCCCCTACTGCAAGTCAGTGGGCAGCTGTCGCTGCAATTGAACAATGCCAGGACGATGTTGAACGAATGCGATTGGCCTATGATGCTCGCCGGCGCACAATCGTGGATGGATTTCGCGCGGCCGGTC
>SMVB01045584.1_pt1 | contig 11305 bp, 9 predicted proteins | sample 2456461 | NCBI WGS metagenome assembly SMVB01 (sample SAMN11095934, study PRJNA526329) | marine sediment metagenome | biome: Marine sediment; feature: Surficial sediment; material: Deep marine sediment; isolation source: Hadal surficial sediment | place: Pacific Ocean | collected 2014-05 | depth 0-1...
CCCTATTTTGCTGACATGAAGAAAGAAGGAGCGTTTTGTATCCTGGCCGATAACTACGTCACCATGGACAGTGGTACCGGCATTGTCCACCAGGCACCTGCTTTTGGTGAAGATGACTATCGAATCTTAAAAAATGCAGGTATTACTGCCATGGTCTGCCCCATTGACATGGCAGGAAAGTTTACAGATGAAGTCCCCGACTTTAAGGGAGAACACGTTAAAGACGCCGACAAGCAAATCATCCGTTACTTGAAAGACAAAGGCAGCCTGTACATCCAGGATGTCATCATGCACAGCTATCCATTCTGCCCGAGGTCTAATACACCCATCATTTATCGAACCATCGATTCCTGGTACGTGAAGGTAGAGCAGATGAGGGAAGATCTCGTCAAGGCTAACAAGGAAATCAATTGGGTTCCCTCCCACATCCAGTCGGGTCGTATGGGTAACTGGCTGGAAGGCGCCATCGACTGGGCAATTTCAAGGAATCGCTACTGGGGTACACCACTACCCATCTGGATCAATGATGTGACGGGCAACCGGATTTGCATCGGATCCCTGGCCGAACTCGAAGAATACACAGGCATACTGCTGGATGACCTGCACCGCGAAAATGTAGATCCTCTGACGTTTACCCTGGATGGTGAAGATGGCACCTATCGTCGAATCGAAGAAGTGCTGGATTGCTGGTTCGAGTCCGGATCAATGCCCTATGCCCAATTGCATTATCCCTTCGAGAACCGGGAATTATTTGAAAAGGGATTCCCGGCAGAATTCATCGCTGAAGGGCTCGACCAGACGCGCGGATGGTTCTACACGTTGATTGTGCTCGGCATCGCGTTATTTGGAAAGAAACCCTTCAAAAACGTCATCGTCAACGGCCTGGTCATGGCAAAGGACGGCAAGAAGATGTCAAAGAGTCTGCGCAACTACACGCCACCAGATGAACTGATGGAAACCTATGGTGCTGATGCACTCAGACTCTACCTGATAAATTCCGGCCTGGTTCGCGCAGAAGAACAACGATTCAGCGATATGGGTGTGAAAGATATGGTTCGCAGGGCACTGCTTCCCTGGCTCAATGCGTTCAAGTTTCTTAATACCTATGCCCAGATAGACATGTGGAGCCCGGATGAAACCAGGGCAGACTCTGACAACATCATGGACCAGTGGATCTTGTCACGCCTGCAATCGCTAAAGGCCAACATTGCCAGGGAAATGGAAAATTACCGGCTATTCAACGTCGTACCCGCCCTGTTCGAGTTTATTGAAGACCTGACCAACTGGTACATCCGCCTGAACCGGTCCCGATTCTGGTCGGAAGGCATGAGCCAGGACAAATCCAATGCTTACTCGACGTTGTATACTGCTATCTATGAACTCAGCCTGAGCATGGCCCCTTTCGCACCATTTCTGGCAGAAACCATCTACCAGGAACTCAGGAACTTCGGGAAATTTGATTTACCCGAATCTGTACACCTGTGCACCTATCCGGAAGCAGATAATTATCGAATAAAACCGTTGCTTGAACGCGCCGTGACCCGCATGCAACACATCATCCTGTTGGGGCGCCAGAAGCGAAACCTGGAAAAGGTAAAAACAAAAATCCCCCTCTCGCGATTGACGGTCATCCACAAGGATACGGAACTCCTGGAGGAAATTGGCCGGCTCGGTGACTACATCAAATCAGAACTCAACGTTAAATTAGTCGAGTATTCAACTGCAGAAGATCAATACATCACTCTCTATGCCAAACCCAATTCTCCGGTTTTAGGCAAACGATTCGGAAAACGTTTCAAGGATGTAAAACAGCACATTGAAGCACTGGATCCCAGAACCATCAATTTGATGCAGGAAACCGGGGAGATTGAAATTGAGGGCGAAACATTTAGTGTCGACGATATCCTCGTTTTTCGGGAAGCTCGCGCTGGTACAAACGCACTATCTGACCGGTTTGTATCAATTGATCTCAATTGTGAACTCAGTGATGAACTCATCCGCGAAGGCCTCGCCAGAGAGGTCATCAACCGGATACAAAAGTCCCGGAAGGATGCCGGCTTTAACGTGGTCGACAGGATCCTGCTCTCAATCCATGCGTCCTCTGAGTTGTTGCTTGCCATAGATGAGTTTGAAGCTCACATCATGAAAGAAACACTGGCATTGGCAATTGATCATGCAGAAAACGAACTGCCGCTCGTTTTTGAGATCGATGAACATAAACTCAGCATCGCTCTCGAAAAAGCAAGTTAGTTCCTTGTCTGGAGTGTGTTATAAACAGAGTGTACCAGCGCACACAATTGGCACGTGTTCTGTGCACGGCAGCCAGGATTAGTGCGCCTATTTTACCCGGTGCCAGCGGACTGCCAACCGTTGCGCAAACACAGACCAAGGCACCTCAAGCTGCAGGGATAAAATCGTTCGAGCCCAAAAAACCTTTCCTGCAGGAGAGGTGATTCAATTTATGCGCCATACCATTCGCGTCAGTCCATTGCCATGAGTGGTCAAATATTTGGTTCGAAGAACAGGATCTCTTACATCTTCACGATCCACTGGCGGTTGTTGCTGAATTTCATCCTGAAGTTTGCGACGACAAAAGAGGCAAGGTTGAAGTCGAAATGGAGGGTGATGCACCTGCTGCCTGCACAGATATTTTTCGTTAACACAATCTGCGATACTTGCATGAGCATTAAGTCCTTATCCACAAGGAAACTATCCCATGGATGAACTTCTCAATCGTTCCTTGGTTTTTATTGCAGACGCTATTCGTACGCGCCAGGTAAAATCCAAAGAGGTGGTAACTGCATTCCTCGATCGTATTGAAAGGGTGAATGGCGAACTCAACGCCGTGGTACTTTCCACGGCCGAGCTGGCTTTGAAACATGCAGAGAAAGCCGATATCGAGCTGCAAAATGGCAATCTTCAAGGTGCCCTGCATGGCGTGCCTATGACAATTAAAGACAGCCTCGATACAAAGGATGCAATTACGACCTGGGGAACGCTTGGAAGAACTGAATTTCGTCCTGGTCGTGATGCCACCTGTGTGGAACGCCTGAGAGATCAGGGTGCGATCCTGATGGGTAAAACAAATACACCGGAATTCACGCTCTCTTTTCAAACGGACAACCTCGTTTACGGCAAAACCAGTAACCCTTTTGACCTACAAAGAACACCGGGAGGTAGTAGCGGCGGCGCGGCGGCGATTATCTCTGCTGGTGCGTCGCCATTCGATATTGGCACTGACACAGGCGGCAGCATTCGCCTACCCAGTCATTTTTGCGGAATTGTCGGAATTAAACCCACCACGGGTCGGGTTCCATGCACAGGTAATGCACTACCGAGCACAGGTTTGATCGCGCCCCTTTCACAACCCGGACCCATGGCAAGATACGTCGAAGATCTATCCTATATTCTCAACATTATTTCAGGACCTGACCTGTTAGACCCGCATACAATTGAGGCGGTCTGGCATGACCCCGCTGAAGTGGATGTGTCGACATTGAGAATCGGGTACCACTCGGACAACGGAATCAGCACGCCCACAGCAGAAATTGTGCAAACAGTGGACGATGTCGTGGCACTACTCAAAGACCACAACCTGGACGCGACCGAAGCCAGACCCACCGGGATCGAGATGGCCGGGTTCATTATGTCCAGGGTGTTTTCTGCAGATTCCGGGGAAATGCTGGAAGCTTTGTTGGAAGATTGTCGGACAACAACCCCCTCTCCCGCAATTTTAGAAAATTTGAAACTCCCGGCACACAAACTGGACGCCAGGGAATTCGCACAAGTCCTTCATTTGTGGCACAACTACCAGAGTTCAATGCTGGGATATTTCAATGATTTCGACATCCTCATATGCCCGGTGAATGCCGAAACGGCAATCAAACACGGTGAGAAAGAGGAAATGGACAATTACACCTACACCAGTGCTTTTAACCTTTCCGGTTGGCCTTCAACAGTCATTCGCGCTGGTTCCGATGCCAGCGGGCTACCTATTGGTATCCAGATACTCAGCCGCCCATTTCGCGAAGATCATTGCCTCGGGCTAGCAGGATGGTTAGAAAGCAGGCTAGGTTCCTTTCCTGCACCAGCGATTAACGTTTTGGGTTAGAGGTAGAGTTTGAGATACAATCAAACCCGATTCCGGTAAATCGCGTCTTAAAGGGAAGCCATTCAACTATTACAGAATCTATCATGTCGCGATATACTAGCCACAATTGGACTCTACCGTTAAGCTATCAAACCCTGTACTCGAATTTTGAGTCAACAAGGAACTAACAATGATTCTCAGCCGTCACAAAATAATACTTCTTGCCCGTACATCGGGTTTGCTAATATTACTTGCCTGTCTTCCTGCAAAAGCGGTAGATCTCAGCAATATTTATGACAGGTCGGTACAGAACGATCCGCAGATCGCCGCAGCCGAGGCCCTCTATATGTCCCGGGCAGAAGTCGTCAGCCAGGCAAGATCTGGATTGTTGCCATTTGCTTCCGTAGGCGGCTCGACATCTGATAATCGCAGGCGGATTCCACTTCCTCTTTTTGGCCAGGACCCTGATAATCCGGGCGCAATTATACCCATACCCGGTTCAAGACCCACAGAACGATTCAACAGCCATGGCTGGCAAGCTATATTAAACCAACCCATATTCAGGATGGACCGCTGGTATCAGTTCCAGCAATCAAAAAATATAAAGGCACAGGCACTTGCACAGTTCGCATCCGACCAGCAGGAACTCATTGTTCGTGTCACAGAAAGTTACCTCAATATTCTGGAAAGCCAGGATGCATTGAGTGCATCGAACGCAGAGAGAGATGCGGTAGGAAGGCAGTTAGAACAGGTACAGCAACGATTTGATGTGGGGCTGGTTGCCATTACCGATGTACTCGAATCAACAGCTGCGTACGACTCTTCCACCGTAAATGTAATCGAAACCGAAGGTGCACAGTCCATCAGCTTCCAACCGCTACTGAGATTGACGGGGGAAACTATCGACACAATTTTCGCCCTCTCAGCAGATTTCCCGATAAAATCGCCGGAACCGGCAAATGTAGAGTCCTGGGTAGAAATAGCGCTGCAACAAAATTACGCCCTGATCGCTGCCAGGGAAGCGGTGAAAACTGCAGAAAAACAGATTAAGATTTCAAAATCAGGATTCCTCCCCTCAATTGATGCCCAGGCTTCCTGGACTCACAGTGTTTCCGGAGGCGGTAACTTTTTTGGTTCAAAATTCGATATCAGGGCACTGACGTTACAATTGAATCTTCCCCTGTATACCGGCGGAAATACGAGATCTGTACTCAGGCAATCCGGATACCAACTGCAAGAAGCGCTAAAGACCTTTGACTTGACTCAACGTACGGTCGTTGAGAACACCAATAGTTTGTTCATAGCAATCGTCACTGACGTTGCAAGGGTGCGCGCCCGGTTGCGAGGCATTGAATCCAGCCAGACCGCACTAGAGGCAACACAGACGGGTTATGAAGTTGGTACCAGGAATATCGTGGACGTTTTACGGGCACAACAACTCCTTTTTCTCTCACTGTTTCAACATGCCAGTGCAAGGTATCAGTATATCCGGGATACGTTTCGCCTTAAGCAAGTTGTTGGTTCTCTTTCACCCGATGACGTTTACGACTTAAATAAATTCATTATCCCTGCCCAATCCGTTAATAAAATTACGCCAATGACAAGATAAAGATTCACGGCAGTCAATTTGAACTGATTCTGGTAGCAGGAATCCAATTTAATAAGATCGAGTCGATGTAGCAATGAAGTACAAATGGATGACGGTCACCATCCTGGTGATGACATTGGGCGCAGTAGTCTATGCCACCAACAGGGGTAACAGCGATGAGTCCCTTATGTTGCCTGTCGCCCTGTCGCCCGACGGAATGACAATTGACCAGGGGACCCTGCCATTTCTGACAGCCGACGAAATTAACAATATCGCTATTTTCAGTAACGTAAGCCCGTCAGTCGTTTTCGTAACCAATACCCAACTTCGAAGACAACGATTCTCCCTTAATGTATTGGAGAGGCCAGCAGGAAGCGGCACCGGGTTCATATGGGACAAAAGCGGATTAATCGTGACTAACTTCCATGTTGTTTCTGGTGCTAACAAAATCAAGATCACACTACAATCTGGCAAGACTTACCTTGCAAAGGTCGTTGGCGCCTCTCCAGAAAAAGATATTGCGGTACTACGAATTGACGCCCCTGATGAAAACCTCAAAGCGATACCCCTGGGTGACTCCAGTACCTTGTCCGTTGGCAGAAAGGTTTTGGCTATCGGCAATCCATTTGCGCTGGATACAACATTGACCGTCGGTGTCGTCAGTGCGCTCGGACGTGAAATTAAATCAATGAGTAACCGTACGATAAAAAATGTGATACAGACAGATGCGGCTATCAATCCGGGTAATTCTGGTGGACCTCTTCTCGACTCCATGGGTCTTTTAGTCGGTATCAACACGGCAATATACAGTCCTTCGGGTGCGAGTGCAGGAATTGGTTTTGCTATTCCTGTCAACACGATAAAAGCGATAATCCCGCAGCTAATTGAATTTGGCCGTCTGTACCGACCGGTTCTAGGCATTGAAACGCTTACCGATTACTGGGCAAAAAGATTAAGGGTGCGGGGTGTGGCAATCCTTTCTGTGAAAGAAGGATTCCCTGCCCAGGCTGCCGGTATGGTCGGTGTACAGGAAGACAGGCGAGGTAATATCCATCTCGGCGATGTCATTATCGCAATTAATGATGAGCCTGTGATCAACGAGGATACATTGCTATCATTGCTAGAACAGCTAGATTCCGGCGATGCCGTCAAGGTAACGACCTTAAGAAACGAAAAAATTTATAACTACGAGGTTATCTTAAAATCTCCTGATCCTTGATATAAACCTCCTGGAGAAACAACAATAAAAAAATCTGGTCCATATGTTACTTTCTTTATTAACAGACAAACAAAAAGAAGCCTGCTTCTGCCTTGCACATAACGTCGCTGTTTCAGATGGCGAACTCAGTGCTGGCGAGCGGGTGTTGATGGAAGAGATGCGGAGAGAAATGGGACTCGATAGTAGTTTCGAACCCCACTATCTCGATGTTGAAGGCATGGAAAGACTCTTCGACACAAGAAAATCCCGGGCAACAGTATTAATCTCCCTAATTCGACTCGGGTATGCTGATGGGGCATTTGAAATTGAGGAACAGAGCTTCCTGAGAGTTCTTAGCAAATTATTCGAGATATCCGAAAGCGAATTTGTACTCATCGAAAACTGGGTTCGTCGGCTCATTGCGCTAGAACGCGAGGCCAATGCTTTTCTTTAACCCGACCCTTTTCAATTACAATGCCCAACCCGGGGGGTCCAGATCAAATTGAACCGTCAAATGTTACTGTCCATACGGCCTTTTACCATTTTCACACTGCTCCTCCTGGCAACGGCATGTACGACCACACCTTCGACTGTGGAAGAGCCTTCAGCGGGAAAGGAGCCCTCAGCGGGAAAGGAGCCTTCAGCGGATAAGAAGCCTTCGTTAGACAAAACCCCCTCCAGGCAAGAGCCATCTCCAGAAAAACTGATCGCAACACCTCCAGATAAGTGGGTGCTGATCTACCAACTGAATAACGACACTTCTCGTTTATCTGACTATGTACCACCGGGTGAAACCGACGTGGAATGGACCACAAAACTATCCTTCGAATCCTTCCGGGACCTGGTAGACCAGGACCCGATCCAGATATTGCTAGCTGAAGCGGCTAACGACAAAGAGCACTGCAAATTCGTCCAGCATTTCAATCTTTACTCCGGGTATGAAAATAACTATCCAGCGTCCGTGCGACTTTTCTTCTGCGGTGAGAACACATTCATCAATCGGGGTGAAATCAAGATGGTAAAAGCCATTCAAGGCGACGACTACTTCTATATCGTCAAATTACTGAAACAAATCGAACCATTCGAGCCCAGCCAGCCAGACTTTGCAAAAAAAGAAATTGCTGATTGGTCCAGCTATCTTCGTAATATCTCCCTTTGCAACCCCGGCAAAGCAGATCACCCCTGCCCGTCGGATTAGATTCTGAATAGTCTCTTCCGAATGGTCTCGAGAGTTTCAGATTTTACCCACCACAAATTAAGTGATTGCCGATTGAGTACACCGTCCATGGCACTCAAAATGCAGAAGTTATCAATAGCATCTGACCATTATGAACCCCTGGTTAAAGAAAATTTTGTATGCTTTCCTTCCTGGCACCTGCATACTTTGCGAATCACCCAGTCACAGAGCGCTTGATCTTTGTGCCAGGTGTGAGTCTGAACTTCCCTGGCTGCACAATCAGTGCACATTATGTGGTATCCCACTGCCGATCGGAAATACCATCTGCGGAAAATGCCTTTTGTACAAACCCCCTTTCAATCGTTGTTACAGTGCCTTTATTTATGAATATCCAATCGACCGTCTTATCCTGGAATTTAAGGAAAATCATCGGCTCGTCATCGGGAAGATCCTGGCAAAGCTACTCGTTGAGTCCTTTCCGGAAGAATTCACACCTCCTGATCTGTTGATTCCAGTCCCATTGCACAAATCAAGCCTCAGAAGGCGCGGTTTCAACCAATCAATCGAAATTGCAGAGGTTCTGTCTGACACATGGTCCATCCCAATCGATAGCAGAAATTGCAGACGAATTTTGCGGACGGCGGAACAAAAATCGCTTCATACACAAGACCGTATCAGGAATGTGCGCGGTGCGTTTACAATCGACAAACCCTACAACGGTCAACGGATCGCAATTGTCGATGATGTCGTCACAACGGGTGCCACCGTATCTGAGCTCGCCAGGCTTATCATGTCGGAAGGAGCGGGCGCGATAGAGGTGATCTGCCTGGCAAGAACACCCGCTTGACACCACCCTGTGATAAAATCTCAGCAAATCAACTCCACGATAATCTTATGGATTGGCAACTGATAAATCTCAATACTGATTTTTCTGCAGGTGTTACACCTCCAGAATCATTCGATGAGAGTTTTCACCTGGTCATTTCCGATGACGAGATCCTGACAATAGATGGCGTTTACCCCTGGCGCCCTTTGAACCAGGCTGAATGGCGTTGGTTGGGACTGGACGAAGTTGAAAATCACTATCTCGGAAGCGTAAGTGGTATCCCCGTTTTTGCAAATGAGGTTGAACCTGACGCAGACAATCCGGACGGTTATGAATTCGCTACCCTCTGGTCGTTTCTGAGCCAGGTAGATCAACCAGTCTTTTACTTAATTGGCCGGGCAAAGCAGATCGTCGACTGGCACAGGGATCATCACTATTGTGGAAAATGTGGCCAGATTACGTCGTCGTCCGAAAATGACCGTTCCAGGAAATGTTCTAGCTGCGACATCATGTTTTATCCCAGGCTCTCACCGTCTATCATCGTTTGCGTGAATAAGGGAGAGGAGATCCTGCTAGCCAGGAACGCCAGAGCACGAGGAAGTTTCTACAGCACAATAGCCGGATTTGTAGAACCGGGCGAATCAATCGAGGAAACAGTGCACCGGGAAGTACTCGAAGAGGTTGGAATCAAAGTGAAGAATCTTCGATATTTTGGAAGCCAGTCCTGGCCATTCCCCAACTCCCTGATGCTCGGCTTTCACGCGGAATATGAAAGTGGTGACTTTGTTCTTCAAGAAGAAGAAATCGCCGATGCCGGTTGGTTCCACTACACCAACCTGCCCAACAAACCAGCGATGGTTTCTATTTCCGGATGGCTGATAGATGACTTTATTAAAAGAACGGAAGCCAGCCAGGGCCTAAAAGAAGAATAATGCCCACAGCCGTTTCAAGCAGGTTGTCCGGAAACAGTTTTTGTATTTTCCTCGCCTGGTTAACTTTTCATTCTGTGCCCGTCACCGCAGATGTAGTCCGAATTGCAGTTGCTTCAAATTTCAAACCAACCCTCGTAAAATTGTTGTCGGCTTTTTCCGGCGAGTCAATTCACCAGTTCAAAGTAAGCTCAGGATCAACAGGGATGCTTTACGCACAAATCACTAATGGAGCGCCATTCGATATTTTCATTGCCGCTGACATGGCAAGACCCGCCTTGCTGGAGCAAAACGGGTCAATAGAAACGGGGAGCCGGAGAACCTATGCTATCGGCAGGCTGGCACTATGGGTACCCGCTGCCAATTCACAAGTTGATCAGCTTTTTCTAACGGACTTCGACGGAGTTTTGGCGATAGCGAATCCGGAAATTGCCCCTTATGGCAGAGCCGCCATGAATGTAATCCACAAACTCAGTAGGCAAAAATTCAAGCTGGTCAAGGGCAACAATGTTGCCCAGGCATTTCAATTCGTTTTCACTCGTAATGCACAGGCAGGTCTGGTGGCCCTATCACAGATTTTGAATAGCCAGATTGCTGCTCGCGATTTCTGGCCGGTACATCAAAGTTATTATCACCCGATTGAACAACAGCTGGTTGTACTTAAACCAACAGCGACCGGGCGAGAATTTGTTAATTTTCTTGCCACAAATGAAGCTGGTTTCATCTTGTTAAATGATGGTTACACTCGACCGCCAACCCCGGAAGATCTGGCCCCATGATGGACCCTGATCTAGTCTCTCTAACCATCACCTTAAAACTGGCGGGTGTAACAACATTAATATTAGTCCTTGTCGGAACCCCACTCGCCTGGTGGTTAGCACGCACAAACAACATTGCCGGATTCATTATCGAACCGATCGTGGCCCTTCCCATCGTATTGCCACCCACCGTCGTCGGCTTTTATCTACTGATATTATTTTCTCCGGAGAGCGCGTTCGGCCAGTTATGGATTTCACTCACCGGCCACTCTTTAGCATTTACTTTTGAAGGGTTGGTGTTTGGCTCAATCATCTATTCACTTCCATTTTACGTCCAACCACTACAGGTCGCCTTCGAAAATGTAAGGCAGGATTTACTGGATGCCGCGGCTACCCTTGGAGCCGGACCTGTGGATCGATTCTTCAATATCGTTGTACCTCTCAGTAGAACGGGGTTCGTCGTCGCTACAACACTTGCCTTTGCCCACACAGTTGGTGAATTCGGCATCGTGTTAATGATTGGCGGTAACATTCCCGATGAAACCCGTGTGCTTTCAATCGCGCTATTCGACCATGTAGAAACACTCCAGTATCAGCGGGCCCACCTGCTGGCTGCCGGGTTGCTGGTATTTTCTTTTTTCCTTTTGCTCATCGTCTATACGGTAAACCGAAAGTGGAAAAGGCAGTCACCTGGCAGGCTGACCAGCTGAAATGAAAATCTCCGCCAGGGCACATCTCA
>SMVB01187307.1_pt1 | contig 11303 bp, 8 predicted proteins | sample 2456461 | NCBI WGS metagenome assembly SMVB01 (sample SAMN11095934, study PRJNA526329) | marine sediment metagenome | biome: Marine sediment; feature: Surficial sediment; material: Deep marine sediment; isolation source: Hadal surficial sediment | place: Pacific Ocean | collected 2014-05 | depth 0-1...
CCACTGAACCCGCCGACCGCACTGAACCCGCCGACCGCACTGAACCCGCCGAACCCACTGAATCACCGAGCCCGTCCGCGGCGGACGCTTCTCAAGACGAAAAGGACCAAAAGTGGGAGACGGACGAACTCGGCCAGGAGCTCAAATTCGGTAAGGAAGGGCTCGACTTCAGCGGGGAGTGACAGGCTTCGGCGCTGCGAGGTCAGGGAACTTTCGAGAGGGCCACGCTGTACAGTCTTATCGCCGTATCGCGGCGGCGGCGATTCCTTCGAGTCAACGTCTCGTAGCGTAGCTCCAACTGATTCAGACCTCCGTTCAGCTTCTCGTTCGGAAAGCTCACCGTGTATTGACCGCGCTCACCCTCGATGCTCAACGTGGCAAGCCGATGCTCGTTCAGGAAGACATTCACCCGAGTCGGCTCGCGCGACACGGCACCCACGGATAGCTCGGCCATCAAATCGGACGCGAAGCTTTTGGGAAGCTTGAAATAGATCTCGGAGCGTTGTCCTTGCGACAACCGCGAGGTCTCGTAGGCGCCGGCTTCTGGCGCGTACCAGCCCTCTCCAAAGAACGGGTTCTCCCCCGCCCCGAACCTGACGTCGGGTGTGCTTACCGGCATCAGGCTCGCACGATCCGGAACCTGGTAGACCGAGACGCCGCTTCCGATCGCCTCTTCGTTTCTGAAGCGCGCGACTTCTCGAAGCCCCACTGTGCTCAATCCAGGCGGGTAGCCTGAATGAAACACGTAGTCGTAGTTGCCGACGAAACGCTTCTCCTCGACGCGCAGACGATGGACGCGAAATCGCTCGGGATCCAAGCTAGGCGTGAATTGATCCTGGAGCACGCGGCTTCCCGCCTCCAGATTCTGCATAGCCCATGATGCTGCATGCTCCGCCGGGGTCGGGCGGCGGGCGCGCGCGGCGACATCGAGGGTCGCGTAGGCAGGTGCGGCGAGAAGTACGGCGGCGACAACGATTCCAGCTTTGCGGCTCTTAAACGCGATGCGCTCGGTCGCGTCCGCCGCGAGAAGCGCCGCGAATGGCAGCAGCACGAGCACATGGCGCGGAAACGCTCGGTCGAAGAACGAAAAGACTACCCAATAGGTGAGAGGGTAGGCGAGCAGAACGAGAAGTCTCTTGTCAGACGCGACAAGCGCCCGCACGGAAGCGGCCAAAGCCGCCACCGAAGCAAGCACGCCGACGCCGCGCGTTGCGAGCTGTCGCGACAGCGCAAGCGGGGCATTGAGCTCGGCTGCGCGGTAGTAGCCGACATGCATCGTGAGGCCGCGGTAGAACGAGGGAAAATTCAAGAGCGTGTACGGGCTCGCGGCCGCGAAGGCGACGCCGGCTGCGAGAAGGCCAAAGAAAACTCTCCCCGCATCGGAGCGCCTCTCCGGACCAAGCCACCAGGCCACAAGATAAGGTGCAACCACGAAGCCCCCGGTATATTTGATCGCGCATGCGAGGCCGACTGCGATCCCCGCGAGCACGAACGCCCCCGTGCTCCGCTGCTCGAGCAGCCGCAGCGACAGCCAAAGGGAGATCGAGACAAACAACATCAACATGAGGTCCGGGTTGACGACGGCCGACTCTCGAAACGCGAGCGGTGAGACCAGCACGAGGCTCGCACCGAAAGCAGCGCTCCATGAAGATAGCCAAACGCGGCCGATCCAAAACACGACCACCGCTGCCAAGAGTCCCGCGACCAGAGTCAGCCGCCGCGCCGCGAGATAGAACCCAGAACGCGGTAGCTCGGGGATGGTCCGTCCCGACGCCTTCAAGTGGACCCTAGCTGGGATCATCTGGAGATAAAAGTGAAGCCCGGGATAGCCCGGATGGCGGTGATCGAAATCGCCGGTTTTTACCATCTCCAGAACGTTCTCGACGACCTCGCCTTCGTCGGGCCCGACATAGTGCTCGACATCGTGGTTCGCGATGGGCCATCGCGCGACGAGCGCGAGAACGAGCACCCCGCCGAGAGCGAGCGCGGCCCAAAGACTGTGGTGTCGAGGCGACCCGGTATGAGGTGAAGCGCTCGTCCTACGGCCGGCGATGAAAAGAGCGCCAGCCGTCAAAAAGGTGCCGTAGATTCCGAACGGGAACAGAAGAACGGAGAGGAGAAAAAGAGTGGCGAGAAGAGCGACGACGCGTGTCAAGACGTCTCCTTTGGCTCCTCCATCTCCTTTTTTTCCACGGCGAGCCGCTGCCGCCAATCGTTCAAGAGATCCTCGAGCGTCTCCCTCAGCAAATATCTCGGCGCGAACCCGATCTCGTCTGTGAGACGCGCGGCATCTCCCACGATGAGGGGCGCGTCCAGAGCATGGTAGCGCTCCGGGTCGACCTTCACTTCGACGGGCACCGTTGCAAGTGAGACCAGAACGTCGAGAATCTCCTGGATGGCGACGGCGTCGCCACGACAAACATTGTATGCTCGCCCCGGCTCGCCGCGCTCGATGATCGCCGTATAGGCTCGCGCCACATCCCGAACATCGGTGAAGTCTCGTCGCGCGGTGAGATTGCCGACGCGAATCTCCGGCTCGCGGCCCAAGGCTTCGATCTCCGCGACTTGGCGCGCGAAACTCGAGCATACATAAGAGTCGGCCTGCCCGGGACCCGTATGGTTGAAGGAGCGCGTCCAAAAAACGGCAGATCCTTCCGAGAGGAAATAACGCTGGCCGAGAAGCTCCTGAGACGCCTTGCTCACAGCGTAAGGCGTCAACGGGCGCTGCGGCCGATCTTCGCCGATAGGCTGCTCGGATTCCGCGACTTGACCATATTGCTGACACGAGCCGATGAGCAGAATGCGGGGGTTATGTCCCGTATCCTTCGCGGCTTCGAGCAAGTTTTGGGTGCCGAGAAAATTGGTCTCGAACGTAAGCCGCGCGTAGCGCAGCGAGCTCTCGGGATTGGAGAACGCCGCGAGATGAAAGATGACCTCGGGTCCGACGTCATGGACGGCTTTCGCGAGCGCCACATCGTCGAGAAGATCCGCGGCGGTCACATGGATCCCGCTCGGTCCGTCACTCTCCTCGCTCGGGTGTACCAGCCCGAAGACGTCGTGCCCTTCCTCTTTGAGATGGGCTGTCAGATGACGGCCGACGAATCCGGCCGCTCCCGTTACGAGAGCGCGCACTCAAGGAACCTCCGCTCTCCAGTAATCGAGCATGTCCTTGAGGGTCTGTTCGTAGGGAATGGTCGGCTCCCACCCGGTGGCCGCTTTGAACTTCGAAGCGTCGCCGAGGAGTACGGGGACGTCGGAGGGGCGCAAGCGCTCGGGATCTTCACGCACCTCTACTTTCTGGCCCGACATCTCGATGAGCTGGTCGAGGACGTCCTGAATGCGGTAATCGGTTCCGCTGCACAGGTTGTAGGCCTCGCCCGGCACACAATTGCCGTCGAGCGAGAGCCAGTAGCCGCGAACCATGTCCCGCACATCGGTAAAGTCTCGTCGGGCTTCGAGGTTACCGACATACATCACCGGTGGCTTCTTGCCCTTTTCGATCATCACGATCTGTTTCGCGAAATTGGATGAGACGAACACGTCTCCACGGCGCGGACCGTCGTGGTTGAAACCGCGCGTACGGATAATTTTGAGGCCAAAGCTCTGACAATATTGATAACCGAGGTAATCCTGCCCCACTTTGCTAACGGCGTAAGGCGAGAGCGGCCTCAGCGGGTTGGTCTCTTTGATCGGAAGCTCGTTCTCGTAAACCATGCCGTATTCTTCACTCGAGCAAGCGATCTGGATCCAGGGATCCGTCTTCATCGCACGCACGGCTTCGAAAACATTCAGTTGTCCGATAATGTTCGTCGTCAGTGATTCCGCGGGCGCGTTCCAGGAAGAGGGCACAAAACTCTGCGCGGCGAGATGAAAGATTCGATCGGGGTCAACGCGCTCCATCACCTGTTTGGTGGAGCTCAAATCCCGCAAATCGCATTCGAGCAACTGGATCTGGGATTCGATGTCGCGAATATTCTCCATGCGGCTGCGCCATCTCATGGTGCCGAAGATCTCGGCATCGGGATGTTCCGCCAAAATGAACTCGGCGAGGTGGCTGCCCGCGAAGCCCGTAACTCCAGTAATCAAAACACGCAACGAGTTGCCTCCTTAAATCGAGTGCCCAATCCCGCTATCTGCTATTGGCCAGATAGCGTTTCAAAGCGTCCTGCCAAGCTCGCACCTGGATCCCGGTGGCGTCTTCGAATTTTTCGACGGACATCGCCGAATAAGCCGGCCTCGGCGCCGGACGGCCGAGCGCTTCGCCCGAGATGGTTTTCACCTGGGGCTCCTTCACGCCGAGCTCGCTCGCGAGAAAACGTACGAGCGTAACCCAAGTCGTCTCTCCGCGGTTCACGAAGTGAAAGAGCCCTCGATGCTCACCTTCGACGAGAGCGAGAAGCGCCTCCGCCAGGTCGAGCGCGTAGGTCGGCGAACCCGTTTGGTCATCGACGAGCGGAAGCTCTTTCGAGGCGACGAGGCGCTTTTTCGCCCAGTCCACAAAACCCTTCGAAGGCCCATACACCCAACCCGTCCGGACCGTAAGCCAGCCATCAGGGCAAGCTTCTGCGACGCGGCGCTCTCCTTCGAGCTTGCTGCGACCATAGCTCGATCGCGGACAGGTCGGCGCGGTCTCTTCGTAGGGTGTGCGTCGCTCGCCGTCGAAAACATAATCCGTGCTCACAAAAACCATGGCGGCACCCGCGTCACGCGCCGCTTTCGCCACCCACTCGGCGCCGACCGCGTTCACCTCCATGGCCAGGCCTGAATGTCGTTCGGCGCCGTCCACATCAGTATAAGCGGCGCAGTGTAACACGGCCTGAGGCAAGAACCGCCCCACGGCATGGTCCACCGCTGCCCGATCCGTAACGTCGAGATCCGCGCGCGAGAGCGCAAGAACCTCATGCCGCGCAGCCGCCACGGTGGAGGCAAAGCGACCAAGAAGCCCACCGCTTCCGGTAATCAAGATCTTCAATACCGAGCTACCTTTTCACGCGGCGGCCCTACGCGGCAAAAGACCGCCGATTCGAAGAATGGCCACAGAGGCGCAGAGGCACCGAGAAAGACAGAGTCCAGGAACTGGTTCGGCCGGTCTCGTTGCTTTTCTCCGTGCCTCTGTGCCTCTGTGGCCATTCTTTTGGGCGTAACCCGCTTTCGAGAGCACCGTTTGGGGTCCAGCGCTAATAGGATCGGCGCCCCGAGCCCCCGAGGGAGGTGCCGAAGCTTCCGATGTTAGCGAGGGTGATGCCGAAGCGGAATATGTTCTCTACCCGGACGCCGACGAAGTTGAAACGGTTGAAACTAACCATGAAGCCGCAGCACTGAACGTTGTAGACCGCGCCGGCTCGAAGGTTGTTCACCACTTTGTTCGTGGCGTCGAAGGCCGTATCGAAGTTTACCTGGAGACCGTGAGTCAGGTTGAGCTGGGTGCCGAATCGAAAGTTACTGCGTGTCACGTCGCGATCGGGAATGTTACGACGCGTCCAAAGCCCCCGCACCAAACCCCAGCGACCACCATAGGAGGCCGACGTGCTCGAAGAGCGGATCGCGTTGAAATTGATGTCGTAGTCCATGTTCCAGCTCGCGGTCAGATTTCTGGAAGGCCGGAAGTTCACCCGCGACGTGATCGGTGAGCGGTTGCTCGGCGTCCCGTCTTCCGTGAAATAGGGCGTGGAAAATTGCCGGTCGTAGAGCGAAGCGTTGATGTCGAAGAAGTAACGCTGGGAAAGAGTCCATGTGAGCATTTCAGTTGCGGTCTGTTGTTCCTCCCCGTTGACCACGCGTTTCGCCAAGACCCGGTTGACAATCGAGAGAGACACCTGATTCGTACCCGGAATGTAATCCTGGCCGTCGAATTTCGGGATCTCGGCGAAGGTATCAACGAGCGAGCGCCGGCTCCATACGATCTGAGGCTCGATGACGTGCTTGTAGCGGGCCGCGTAAAAGTTGTCGGGCGTGTTGAAAATCCTGGAAAAAGTCGGCCCCCGGATGTCGAAGCGGGTCTCGAAATATTTACGCTCGACCGACTCGTCGACGAGGGCGCGTCCTTCGAGAGACGAGGTGTAATGCGTCAAACGGCCGGTGAGGCTCGCCGTCATCGTCAAATAGCTGAGGCCGGTAAAGGGATAAGCGACCGTCGGCACGATGTCGAATCGTTCATATTCGAAAAGCTCGCCGCGATTCGTTCTCGCGAGCGAGGCGGCTTCCGAGTTAAAGGAGAACAAGATGGGAGTTTTGAAAATAGAGGTCGGGCGCGAATTGAAAGTGATTTGGGGAAGCACCTTTCGGACCGCGACACGTTCGCCGAACGACGTATCGTTGCGGTCGAAGTTGACGCGCAAGTTGTATTGCTTCCAGCTGTTCGAGATGCTACCGGAGGCTCGCTTCCTGCGCTGGGTGGCGCGGTTGTAATTCTCTTGAAACGATTGCTGGAAATCGAAGCTGCTAAAAAAATCGACGCGGGCGACCGCTTTGAAGCCGCCGGGTAGCTCCTGGTTCGCGCTCGCTCGGATCGTATATTCCTGGTTTCCGGACATGTCGTTCTTGATAAAAAAAGAATCGAGCTGGCCGCGCGACCTGTGAGATTGAAGGTAGCGATATTGGATCGAGCCTCCGGTGCCGATCAGGGAGAAACGCTCGTAAGTAAACGTCGCGTCCATCGATCGGTTGATCGCCCAGAAAAAAGCTTGATCGAACATGAAACCCTTCAGCGAGGAGTTGCCGATTTGCGGCATGAGAAAGCCGGTCGCGCGGCCGTCGTCATTGAGGGGCAAGTACATCAGCGGCAGGTAGAACACGGGAAGCCATTTCACCCGCAAGAACGCGTGATGGAGAGCGACATGGTGGTCGCGCTTTATCCGCGCTTTACCCGCGGTGAAACGCCAACGGGGGTTCGGCTGGGAGCACGATGTAAAAGCGCCGCCTTGGATCACATACACATCTTCGGACTCTTTCTCGATGACGTCGCCGTAGAAGTACAAGTCGCGCCCCGCCATCCCATAAGCGTTGAAGAAACGCCCCGTACCTCCGACGAGCTCGGCCTCGAGCCGCGTCGCAACGATCTTTTGATCGCCCTGGCGGAAGACGACGTTGCCTTCCGCAACCACGCGAAGCTCGTCCGGCCAGAAGTCGACGACGTCCGCGGTGATGTGGATATCGCCGAGCCGAATGGAGACGTAGCCTTCGGCCCGAACGTGCCCGTCTTCGAGCTGTTCCTGCTTTTCAGCGAGGAGCGTCATTCCACCCACGGATTGCGCGAGCGTCGAAGGCGCCGCGGCAAGAAGGACCCATAGCAGCAATGGGTCACGGAACACGCTCGAGAAAGACCCCGTTCTTCGCAAGATGCTTTCGCATTATGCACTCGGGCGCCTCAGAAATGCCAACCCGCATATGTCCTGGACTTTTGTTATCAAATCAGTCATAAATACACGGTGCGGCCGAACGTCTTATTGATTTCTTGCTACGAGCTCGGGCGCCAGCCTCTTGGGCTTGCGACCCCCCTTGCCTTTTTGAAGAGAGCTGGATATTCGGCCGAAAGCCTCGACCTCGGCGTTGAATCGCTCGACGAGAGCGCTATCGCGCGCGCGGATTTCATTGCGGTGTCCGTTCCGATGCACACGGCACTGCGGCTCGGCCTCCGCGTGGCGGAAAGGGTTCAGGAGCTGAACCCAAGCGCTCATCTCTGCTTCTTCGGCCTTTACGCGACCGTGAACGCGGAGATGTTGATATCCGCCGGCGCGGATAGCGTTTTGAGTGGCGAGTGTGAAGACGCGCTCGTAGAGCGTATTAGGCTCTCCGAACGGGAGGCGCCCGCCCAAAAAGCGCCATTGCCCGTGCTCGACGTGATGGACAGGCTCGATTATCCGGTGCCCTATCGAGAGGGGCTCCCGCCGCTCGAACAATATGTCCACCTCGAGCTCCCCGACGGCTCACATCGAAGAGTGGGCACGGTCGAGACGAGCCGCGGTTGCCTTCACTCGTGCCGGCACTGCCCTCTTCCGCCCGTTTACGGCGGGCGCTTTTTCATTGTGCCGAAGGCGACCGTGCTCGAAGATATCGGCCAGCTCGTTGCCCGCGGCGCCAGACATATCAACTTCGCCGATCCCGACTTTCTGAATGGCCCAGGCCATGCGCTTGCGGTCGCGCGCGCGCTTCATCGCGAGCATCCCGACGTCACCTTCGACTTCACCGCGAAAGTGGAGCATCTGCTGAAGCACCGCGACCGGTTGCCGGAGCTCGCTGCTTTGGGATGCGCGTTCATCGTCTCGGCAGTGGAGTCGTTGAGCGACCGTGTTCTCGCCGAGCTCGACAAAGGCCATACGAGCCGCGACGCCCGCGCGGCGTTCCGTGCCGTGCGCGAGGCCGGCATCGCGCCGAGGCCCACCTTCGTCGCGTTCACGCCGTGGACCACGCGCGAGGACTACCGGGAGCTTTTTCGTTGGTTGCTCGAAGAAGATCTCGTCGAGCACGTCGACCCCGTCCAGCTGACATTGCGGCTTCTGATACCTCCGGGCTCTCTTCTTCTCGAGAATACGGGCATGCAGCCCTTTCTCGGTGACCTCGACAAAGCGGGGCTCACCTATCGCTGGTCGCATCCGGATCCGGCGATGGACGAGCTTCAAAAAGAGGTAGAAGCAGCGGTCGAAAGCAGTGTTCGCAAGGGGCATACCAACGGAGAGATTTTCCGAAATTTGGCGGGGCGCGCGGGTCTCCGCCAGGAAGCCGATTTTTCCAGCTCGAAGGCGCCGCGGCTCACCGAGGCGTGGTTTTGTTGAGCGGAGCCCACCGAGGACCAGTTTGGTCCTCTCGAACAAAGACAGCGCCAGGCTTTGTAGTAATATAGGGACAGGAGACGACATGGACAAAATTGGCATCACGGCAGAGCCGAAAGACAATCAAACCTGCAACTTTAAGGTGGACCGGCCGGTCTACCCCGACAGCTCTATGTATTTCGGCGACGCGGCGCAAGCGGCAGGCTCGCCCCTTGCTGAGAAAATCTTCGCTATCGGCGGTGTTTCGTCCGTTCTGATCCAAGACAGCGTCGTGACCGTCTCCGCCACTGCGGGCGACGATTGGATGCCCATCGCGAAACAAGTCGGTGCCTCCATCCGCTCGGTTCTAGAAAGCGGCGAGGCCGCCGTCTCGACGAAAGCACTCGCGTCGCTGCCCGATCCGGACGAGATCAAGAAGAGGGTCCAGGCCGTTCTCGACACTGAAATCAACCCCTCGGTGGCGTCTCATGGTGGGTGGGTCGAGCTCATCGACGTACGCAAGAACGAGCTCTTCATCAAGATGGGAGGCGGGTGTCAGGGTTGCGGCATGGCCGATGTCACCTTGAAGCAAGGTGTCGAGAAATCGATCCGGCAGGCGATCCCGAGTATCGGCGCCATCATGGATACGACGGATCACGCTTCGGGGCGTAATCCGTATTACGCGGCTTCGAAATAGCTATCTGCTACCTGGTCTCGATTTGGAACGTCAGCGCTTTGTGGGCCTTTCTCAGGGCTTGTTCGACTTTTTCCGGGGTTTCGGCTTTTGCGAAGATGAAGCCTAGGTAGGTCGAGCCTTCGGGGAGCGGGATCAGGTGGGCGCCTCGGTGGACACTTATCGTCACCTCCTCGATCCCCTCTACGGCTTTTGCATCCTCTAGGCCTTCGATCTTCATGAGCTCGCCTTTCTTGGGGATTGGGATCATCATTACGCCGGCCGCTTTTGATTCGCGTTTCTCGGTCGTCACGTCTTCGCCGAGTGCGTGCTTCAGGATCAGCTCTTCTAGAGAGAGTCCCAATCCGAAGCGGAGCGCGCGTGAGCACAGGCCGCCTATCGAGCGGCCGGCGATCTCGAGCACGGAAGGGCTCCTTCCTGGCGGCAGTCTCAGCTCTGCGTGGATGGGTCCGTGGCGCAGGTCGAGCGCGGCCGCAGCCTGAGCGGTCACGTTCGCGATCTCCGCTTGGGTCTCGGTGGGTAGGCGGGACGGAGTGACGTAGATCGTTTCTTCGAAATACGGCCCGTCCAGCGGATCGGGTTTGTCAAAGAGCGCGAGCGTTGTGAGCTCGCCATCGGTCAAAATCGCTTCGAGAGCGACTTCGGGGCCCGGAACGAAGTCCTCGACTAGAACCGTTCGCGCATGCTCGCCACCGCGTTTCGCGAGCTCCGGACGCGCGAGCAGCTCGCGGGTCCATTCGAAGGCGCGCACGAATGCGTCCTCGTCATCCACCCGCTGCACACCGCGGCTTCCCGACAAAAAAACGGGCTTGATCACGGCCGGGTATCGCACGCCGGGTGCGGCGGCGCGTGGGTCGTCATCCGTGGTGAAGACGCGATGCGCTGGTGCCGGAACGTCTGCGGCCGCCAGCGCTTCCCGCATGACATGTTTCAAACGCGCGCGCTCGGCAGCTTCGGGGGCGTTTCCGGGAAACCCGAGACGTTCGGAAATGACCGAAGCGACGATAGCGGTCTCCTCGTCTACAGCAATCACCGCGCTCAAAGGGTGCTTCTCGTGAAACGCAGCCACCTTCTCCGCGGATCCTTTTGGGTCGCCGAAGTGAAGCGTGAGTAGCGAATCGCCCGCTAAGCGCTCCATCGTGCTCGGCTCTTCCGAAGCGACCACGACGAGCACTCCCTGTCGCTCCGCCGCCGCCATGAAGTCGTGGGTTCGATAAGTCGAGGTCGGCAAAAGCAGCAAAACGCGAGGAGGCATCTCACGAAGTCTAACGCATGACGGAGATTCAACATTCCGCTGTCAGTAATTCATGAATTTGAAGACACGTTCAGATTGAACCGTCGTTTCACGAACAACTTCTTCGTCCAGGGCAGTTTCGACTATCAGTGGCGGGATGAGTTCCGCGCTGCTACCGGCGAGTCCACGAGCCCTCTCACGGCCGACCCGATTGATGTCGGCTCCGACGGCCACGGAACGATCTGGCAAAACCACAGCCTCGACACGAGCTTCCGACAGGAGAACACGAACTGGAATGCGCGGTTCCTCGCTCGCTACGTGACGGTGAAGGATATCGGTATCTCCACCAATATTCGCATTCAGCGCGGATGGCCGTGGGCGCCAACCCAGAGCGTGAGCATTCCCGGTACGGGTACCGTTCGCGTTTTCTTGGACGACATCGACCAAGGACGGTCGGACAATGTCGCCATCGTCGATATCCGCCTCGAGAAAGCCTTCAACTTCGGCGGCGGCAAGCGTCTCACGGGTATGTTCGACATGTACAATTTGTTCAACTCCAATCCCGAGACGAACTTCACCATTCGCACGGGCGGCACTTTCGAGAACATCATCGCGGTTCTCGACCCGC
>SMVB01193507.1_pt1 | contig 11303 bp, 10 predicted proteins | sample 2456461 | NCBI WGS metagenome assembly SMVB01 (sample SAMN11095934, study PRJNA526329) | marine sediment metagenome | biome: Marine sediment; feature: Surficial sediment; material: Deep marine sediment; isolation source: Hadal surficial sediment | place: Pacific Ocean | collected 2014-05 | depth...
GCGTGGCCGGGTGTCAACCCGTTCGGCGGGTGGAAAGGGAGCGCATCGACCGGGGCAGGGGCGGGGGGACCGCACTATCTCCAGCAGTTCATGCGGGAACAAAGCCGCGTTCGGGTGTTTTGATCGAGGATTCCGCTCGCTCGAAGATTCCGCTCTTGACTTCCCAACCGTGAGATAGTTTCTTGGCCGATCCCCCTCAGCGATGAGGGTGGACGTAAGAAATACGACCTAAGAAGTACAAGGACCATCGAGGGATGGTCAGTGGACAACCGAAGGATGGTCAGTTGATGGTCGGTCGCACGCCGAAAGTCGGGGTCAGCGTTATTCGCCTCGACGGGCTCACGGTTGAGCGCGTCGAGAGAGGGCCCGCGCGCGCCTTGCCCGGAGTGACGTAGACCGGACACAGAGCAAGAGTGACACCGCGGACCCTCTCGAGATCGGGAGGGTCCGCTTCTTTTTTGTGGGTGTGAGAGGTACCAGGCGTCATGGCGCCATCATGAGCCTCATTACATAATTACTGACGTTGAACCCCAAACGGACATAAGGAAGGCGACATGAGTGAGCAAACGGAGACGGCGCGATTTTTCGAGGAGAGTGACGCGGACCTCTCCCTTCTGAAGGATCGGCGTGTGGCGATCATCGGTTACGGTAGTCAAGGCCACGCTCACGCGCTTAATCTACGTGACAGTGGTGTATCCGTGGTCGTCGGACTCTACGAGGGTAGCGCATCCGCGGATGTGGCTCGTGAGCAGGGTCTCGAAGTGAAGACCGTGGCCGAGGCCGCAGCGTGGGCCGACGTGATTTCGATCCTGATCCCGGATACGAAACAGGCCGCCGTTTATAACACCGAGATCGAGCCCAATCTGTCCGACGGTGACATCCTCGTGTTCGCCCACGGCTTCAATATCCATTACGACGAGATCGATCCACCCGAGGGGGTCGACACGATCCTGATCGCACCCAAGTCTCCCGGGCAGATGGTCCGGAGAGAGTTCGTCGCCGGTCGTGGTGTGCCCGCGCTCGTCGCCGTGCATCACGACGCCAGCGGGCAGGCTCTCGACTTCGCGTTGGCTTATGCGGCCGGCCTCGGGTCCGCACGTACCGGGGTTCTTCAGACGACGTTCGCTGCGGAGACAGAAACGGATCTCTTCGGCGAGCAGGCCGTGTTGTGTGGCGGCCTGAGCGAACTCGTCAAAGCCGGATTCGAGACACTGGTCGACGCGGGGTACGATCCGCGTCTCGCCTACTTCGAGTGCCTGCACGAGATGAAGCTGATCATCGATCTCGCGTACGCCAAGGGACTCTCGGGGATGCGGGCCGAGATCAGCGACACCGCCGAATGGGGGGATTACGAAAGCGGCCGCCGGGTGATCGGAGAGGCCAGCCGAACAGCCATGCGAGAGATTCTCGACGAAATTCAATCCGGCGCTTTTGCCAAGAAGTGGATCGAGGAGGCGCGTAGTGGTGGTCCGAACTTCGAGCGCCGCCGGCAGGAGGAGCGTGGCCACATCCTCGAGACCACGGGAGCTGCGCTTCGCGGGCGCATGTCGTGGTTATGAGTGGCGGGCACGAGAACGCCAATCCACTTCCGGAGAGCACAGAGTGGATCTGGTACGACGGTGACATCATCCCATGGGACGACGCGCAACTCCATGTGATGAGCCATGTGGTGCACTACGGGTCGTCGGTTTTCGAGGGCATCCGGTTCTACAACACGCCGGATGGACCGGCCGCGTTTCGGCTCAGGGACCACATGCGGCGCTTCGTGAATTCGGCGCGCATCTACCGGATGGACCTGGGAGCGAGCGTAGAAGAGCTCGGCGACGCATGCCGGGAAGTCGTCGTTCGAAACGGCTTGGACGCGGGATACATTCGCCCGGTGGCTCTTCGGGGCCTGGGAGCCCTTGGGCTTCATCCCGGCAAGAGCCCGGTCCAGACGTACATCGTCTGTTGGCCTTGGGGACAGTATCTGGGCAGCGAGGCGCTCCAGGAGGGGGTGGACGTCTGCGTTTCGAGCTGGACCCGTCCGGCCCCAAATACACTGCCGACGCTCGCCAAGGCGGGTGGGAACTACATCAACAGCCAACTCATGCGGTTTGAGGCCGAGGAGAACGGGTACGCGGAAGCGATTGGGCTCGGTCCCAACGGGCTCGTAAGTGAGGGGAGTGGCCAGAACCTCTTCCTGGTCGACGCCGGTATCCTCTACACGCCGCCGCTCGACGGTACGCTCCTCAATGGAATCACCCGTGATTCGGTCCTGAAGTTGGCCGCGGACCTCGGCATCCCCACGCGCGAGCAGGCGATCCCACGGGAAATGTTGTACATCGCCGACGAGCTGTTCTTCACCGGGACCGCTTCGGAGATCACCCCTGTGCGCAGCGTCGACCGAATCGAGGTCGGGGGTGGTGGCATGGGTCCGATCACGGAGACTCTTCAAAAGGAATATCTCGGGATTGCGACGGGTGAACGCCCAGATCCGTATGGATGGCTCGAGCCCATTCACCAACCCGCGAGCGAGCCGGCTGCGAGTGAGCCGGCTGCGAGTGAGCCCGTTCTGTGAGCGAAGGCCCTCTAAAGCTTCCACTGATCAGTCACCAGCTCGTTCTCGGGCGCGACCGTGCGGCGGCCCGAGCGATGCTCCGAGCCGTGGGACTTCAGGATGACGATTTCGGTCGCCCGCTGATCGGCGTCGCGAACACCTGGACCGACACGACGCCGTGTAACGCGCATCTTCGGGATCTCGGTAAATGGGTCAAGGAGGGCGTTCGCGAGGCCGGCGGAGTTGCCCTCGAGTTCAACACGATCGCCGTCTCCGACGGAATTACGATGGGCACCACCGGGATGACCGCCTCCCTCGTGAGCCGCGAGGTCGTGGCGGACTCCATCGAGTTGGTGGGCCGAGCGTACTTTTTCGACGGTGTGGTGACACTCTCGGGCTGCGACAAGACGATCCCGGGCACCGTGATGGCGATGGCTCGCCTGAATCGGCCGTCCCTCATGCTCTATGGGGGTTCCATCCAACCAGGGCGTCACAACGGCAAGGACGTGACGATTCAGGACGTGTTCGAGGGGATCGGCGCCTGTGCGGCCGGCCGGATCACGCAGGACGAGTTGGATTCACTGGAGCGGGATGCGTGTCCGGGCGCGGGTGCGTGCGGAGGCCAGTTCACGGCCAACACCATGGCCACCGTGTTCGAGGCGATGGGAATCTCGCCGATGGGGAGTGGCTCCGTTCCCGCCATCGACCCGGCCAAGGAGGGTGTCGCGCGTGCGTGTGGCCGGCTCGTCGTGGAGTTGGTCGAATCCGGCCTGAAGGCGCGCGACCTCATCACGAGGAAGAGTATCGAGAACGGGATCGCTGCCGCCGTGGCCACCGGAGGGTCGACCAACTCTGTTCTCCATCTCCTCGCCTTGGCGCACGAGGCGGGTGTGGAGCTGGAGATTCGCGACTTCGACGAAATCAGCGCGCGGACTCCACTGATCGCCGATCTGAAGCCCGGCGGGCGGTTCGTGGCCACCGATCTCCATCGGGCCGGGGGTGTGGCGTTGGTGTTACGGCGCCTTCTCGAGGCCGGGCTCCTCCACGGTGATGCCATGACCGTGACCGGACGCACACTTGCCGAGGAAGTGGAGGACGCCGTCGAGGCGCCGAGCCAGGAGGTCGTCCGGTCCCTCGACAATCCCCTCAAGTCCCAGGGTGGCCTGGTGGTGCTCCACGGCAACCTCGCGCCGGACGGTTGTGTGTTGAAGATCGCCGGAACCGAACGAATCTTCCACAAAGGTCCGGCGCGTGTGTTCGAGGGTGAAGAGTCCGCCTTCGAGGCCGTTCAAAACGGTGAGATCCAGGAGGGAGACGTCGTGGTGATCCGTGGCGAAGGGCCGCGGGGGGGACCGGGTATGAGGGAGATGCTGGCGGTTACGGCCGCGCTCTCCGGGGCCGGTCTCGGCGAGTCGGTGGGCCTGCTGACGGACGGGCGCTTTTCTGGCGCGACACACGGGCTGATGGCTGGGCACGTCGCGCCGGAGGCGGTCGAGGGTGGGCCGATCGCGGGGGTGCGGGACGGAGACGAGATCACCCTCGACATCGAGAACCGCTCGATCACTGTTGATGTCGATGAAGCGGAGCTGAGTCGTCGGGTGGCGGAGTGGACGCCGATCGATCGAGGGATCGAGCCGGGCGTGATGGCCAAGTACGTGAAGCTGGTGTCGTCGGCGGCCACGGGGGCAACGACGAGCTAGCGGTTAGCCTAGCCGCTCCTCGCCTCTTCGAACGCCCGAATTTCACTCTCGAGCGTGAGCGTCAGCCCGATGTCGTCCAGCCCGTTGATCAGGCAGTCCCGCCGGAACGGATCGATCGAGAAGCGGGCGGTCCAGCCGGTTCCGTCCCGGACCTGTTGGGTTTCCAGGTCCACGGTGGCTTTGTAGCCGTCTCCCGCCAGTGCGGCCGTCATGATGTGGGCCACATGGGCATCGTCGAGCTCGACGGGCAGGAGACCGTTCTGGTAGCAGTTGCTCTTGAAGATATCGGCGAAGCTGCTCGAGATGATTGCCCGAAATCCATAGTCCAACAGTGCCCAGGGTGCGTGCTCCCGAGAGGACCCGCACCCGAAGTTGCGGCCCGCGACCAGAACTGATCCGCCTTGGTACTCGGGCCGGTTGAGCACGAAATCGGGGTTGGCCGACCCGTCTTCCAGCCTGCACCAGTCGTAGAAGAGGAACTCTCCGTACCCGGTCCGCTCGATCCGCTTCAGAAACTGTTTGGGGATGATCTGGTCGGTGTCGACGTCGACTCGATCCAATGGAGCGACCATGCCCGTATGTGACCTAAAGGGATTCACGGCTACAACCACTCCCGTATGTCGACAAAATGTCCCGATACCGCGGCGGCGGCGGCCATGGCTGGACTCACGAGGTGTGTCCGGCCTCCACGACCCTGCCGTCCCTCGAAGTTCCGGTTCGAGGTGGAGGCGCACCGCTCGCCGGGGGCCAGGATGTCGGGGTTCATTCCCAGGCACATCGAACATCCTGCTTCACGCCACTCGAAGCCCGCGTCTCGGAAGACCCGGTCCAAACCCTCTTCTTCGGCCATTCGTTTGACGGTCGCGGACCCCGGAACGACCATCGCCTTCACCCTCTCGTGCACCCGCTTGCCGGACAGGATGCTCGCCGCAGCGCGAAGGTCTTCGATGCGTGAGTTCGTGCAGGAGCCTACGAAAACACGGTCGATCTCCACCTCCTGGATGGGCGTTCCCGGCTCGAGATCCATATACTCCAGCGCCCTCACCATCGCCTCTCGGTCGTCGGGGGACGCCTCCCATGACGGGTCTGGTATCGCGTCCGTGATCCCTATCGACATGCCCGGATTGGTGCCCCACGTCACGAAGGGCTCCAAAGACGTGGCGTCGATCTCCACGGTCTCGTCAAAAACGGCTCCCTGGTCGGTTCGGAACTCGACCCACCGGGCCGCCGCCTCATCGAATGTGTCCTCCGGGGGAGCGTCCGGCCGGCCGCGCAGATAGCTCACCGTCTCCTCGTCGGGTGCGATCATCCCGGCCTGGGCGCCGGCCTCGATCGACATGTTACACACGGTCATGCGGGCTTCCATGGAAAGGGCGCGCACGGCTTCTCCCGAATACTCGATCACGTATCCAGTACCGCCACTCACCCCGATCTTGTTGATGATCGCCAGGATCAGGTCTTTGGCCGTGACACCCGCGGGAAGATCGCCGTCCACCCGAATCTCCATGGATTTCGGACGCGACATTGGGAGGCACTGCGTCGCCAGCACGTGCTCCACCTGGGACGTGCCGATACCGAAGGCGAGCGCTCCAAAGGCACCGTGGGTCGACGTATGGCTGTCTCCGCAGACGATGGTCATGCCGGGTTGTGTGAGCCCCCGCTCCGGGCCCATCACGTGCACGATCCCCTGATGAGGGCTGTCGATGTCGTAGAGTGTGACGCCGAACTCCTCGGCATTGTGCCGTAGCGTCTGGATCTGGGTCCGAGCCAGATCGTCCACGATCGGCAGAGACCGGTCGGTCGTCGGCACGTTGTGATCTACGGTGGCAACACACAGGTCGGGGCGTCGCACCCGGCGTCCAGCGAGCCGGAGTCCCTCGAACGCCTGGGGTGAGGTGACTTCGTGGATGAGGTGCAGGTCGATGTAAATCAGGTCCGGCCTGTCGGCCCGGCTGTGAACCAGGTGCGCGTCCCAGATCTTGTCGAGCATCGTCCTAGGCATCCGCGCTTACCCCCACGTTCGCGATAGCCGCCGCGACCGCCGCCCCCATCTCTGCCGTCCCCACGGATCCCTCACCGTCTCGGGCGAGATCATTGGTGCGTAGCCCCTCTTCGAGCACCCGTGCCACTGCGCTCTCAATGGCCGCGGGTTCGGTGTCGAGCGAGTAGACGTGGCGGAGCAGGAGCGCAGCCGACAGGATCATCGCGAGCGGGTTGGCGGTGCCCGTGCCTGATATGTCCGGGGCCGACCCGTGTACGGGCTCGAAGATGCCGCCGGGGCTGCTGCCGATGCTCGCGGACGCCAGCAGGCCGATGGATCCGACAACCGCCGCGGCCTCGTCGCTCAGTACGTCCCCGAACAGATTGGGCGTCAACATCACGTCGAAGCTCGACGGGTTCAGTACGAGCTCCATGGCCGCGCGATCGACCAGCATGTGGTCACACTCGACGTCCGGATACTCCTCGGCGATCTCGTCGACCACCCGGCGCCAGAGTCGAGAGCTGTGAAGAACGTTGGCTTTGTCGACCGAGAGCACACTCTTCTTGCGCCCCCGCGCCGTCTCGAAGGCCACCCGGGCGATTCGGGCCACTTCGTCCTGGTGGTACTTCATGGTGTCCACGGCGGCCCGTCCGTCGTCGAGCGGGCCACGCGGCTCGCTGTAGTAGAGACCGCCGGCCAACTCACGTACGATCACGAGGTCCGTTCCGTCTACGATCTCCGGGCGCAGCGGGGAGGCCGATGCCAGGGCGGGCAGGAGCCGGACCGGGCGGAGATTGGCGTAGCACCCCATCTCCTTTCGAAGGGCCAGGAGCCCGGCCTCCGGCCGGAGCTCGACGGGCACCTCCTCGGAGCGCGGATCCCCGACCGCACCGAGAAGTACGGCGTCCGCGCTACGGCAAGCGGACAGGGTCTCCTCGGGGAGGGGGTTACCACTCCGCTCGTAGGCGGCGTACCCCACTTCTTGGACGTCGGTCGTCAACTCGTGGCCGAAGCACTCTGCCGTCGCTCGCAACACATCGAGAGACGCCTCCATGACCTCGGGACCGACCCCGTCTCCACCGAGAACGGCAAGTCGCCACTTCACGACAGGCCTCCGAGTGAACTCTCTTTCTTCAACTCCACCCCCTCGAGGGCCTCGGCCTGTTCAGCCTTGTTGAGCACGTTGATATAGGCTCGGGCGGCGGCGTCCACGACGTCGGTCGAGGCGCCTCGACCGGCGAACGTCCGTCCGCTGATGCGAGCGTGAAGGTTCACCTCTCCAATCGCATCTCGCCCCGGCGTGGCAGCGATGATCTCGAAGTCCTCAATCTTGATCGTAGCGTCGATCAGTTCGTCGATTGCCGAAAAGACCGCGGCGATGGGCCCGTCGCCCTTGGCGGACGCCTCCCTCGGCGGTTCGTCGCCGTGCGACATCTTTACACGTGCGGTGGACCACTTGCCTCCGCAGTTTACATCGAGTTCTACGAGCCGGAACGACTCGGGCGCGTCCACCATGGCTCCGTGGTGTAAAATGACCAGGAGGTCTTCGTCGAGAATCGATTTTTTCTGGTCCGCTACGAGCGTGAAAAGCTTGTAGGCCCGATCGAGTTCGTCATCTGACAGGTCGTAGCCGAGCTCCTCATACCGGTTGCGCAGGCCGTGCCGTCCCGAGTGTTTTCCCAAGACCAACCGCGTGCCGGGAGCACCCACCAGTTCCGGGGTCATGATCTCGTAGGTCATGCGGTCCTTCAGCATGCCGTGCTGGTGGATACCGGCCTCGTGGGCGAAGGCGTTGCGTCCCACGATCGCCTTGTTCGGCTGCGGGTGGATGCCCGTGATGTGCGACAGCAGCTGGCTGGCCTTGTAGAGCTCGGTCGTTTCGATGTCTGTATGATGTTCGGTTAAATCCTTCCGAACGCTGAGCGCCATGACAACTTCCTCGAGGGAGGCGTTACCGGCACGTTCACCGATTCCGTTGACCGTACACTCGACTTGGCGAGCGCCCGCTTCGAGAGCGGCCAGCGAATTGGCGACCGCGAGGCCGAGATCGTCGTGGCAATGTACACTGACGACGGTGTTTTCCAGACCCTCCACCTCTCGGAACAGGGTCTCGATCAAGGCCCGATATTCGCTGGGGTGGGTGTACCCGACCGTGTCGGGGATGTTGATGGTGGTGGCGCCGGCTTCAACGGCCGTCTGAACCACCTGACAGAGGAAAGCCACCTCGGTCCGGGTGGCGTCCTCGGGGCTGAATTCCACGTCGTCCACCAGCCTCTTCGAACGTTCGACTGCCTCAGCCACCCGCTCCAGGCATTCTTCGCGCCCGATCTCCAGTTTGTGCTTCAAGTGAATGTCGGAGGTAGCCAGGAAAACGTGGATTCTGGGATGGGCGGCGGCCTCGACTGCCGCCCCCGCACGATCGACGTCCAACGGATGTGCCCGGGCGAGAGCCGCGATCACCGGGCGCCGGACTTCCTTGACGATGGTACGCACCCCCTCGAAGTCGTCGTCGGAAGCCACGGGGAACCCCGCCTCGATGACATCCACGCCCAGCCTGTCGAGCTGGATCGCCATCCTGAGTTTTTCGGCCGTGGACATCGTGGCCCCGGGTGACTGTTCACCATCCCTCAGCGTGGTATCGAAAATCGTGATTTTGGCCATGATCGTGCCTACCTGCTTCGAGTCCTATATCAAAATAAAAACGGGCCCCTCTTACTGAGAGGGCCCGCGCGTCGCCGCGTGTCAGTCTCGTTTCGTCAGGTTGTACCGAGTTCCAGAGACCGATGCCCCCTCCCCATAGGAGTAAGCTCCCTAAGTCGGAGGATGCTAAGAGTAGAGAGGTTTCTGGACATGGTCGCTGTGTGCTTCACCGAAAAGCAAAGTATCCACGTAAGACAGGAATAAACTCTAGATAGAGGAAGGAGCCCGTCGCTGTCAAGCTTTCCCACCTCACTCCCCGCGGGGCAGAACGGGTCCTCCGGTCTCTGAACGGCATCCCTTGGGCCTCAGACCGGACGTTTCACGTCCTGAGACGTCGTTGTGCTATACTCTTGGCCGGTATTTCACCTGGCCGATGATCTCTGGCCTTGTCTCCACGGGACGTGAATGAAAATAGGACTTGTTGGCTTCGCGGGCTCCGGAAAAACGACCGTCTTCAACACGATGACGGGCCTGGACGTGCCCGTGGGCTTCGGCGGGGAACTGCGACTCGGAATCGTGCGAGTTCCGGACGAACGGATCGACGAGCTGTCCGCTGTTTTTTCCCCGAAGAAGACGACCTATGCGGAGATGATCTTCTGTGATATTCCCGGCGAACATGGGGCCGAGAAGAAGGGCTTGTCTCCGCGCGGCCTTCAGCAGATTCGCGACCAGGAGGCGCTCTGTCTGGTGCTGCGCGACTTCGTCAATCCTGCGATCGAAGGGGGTCCAGACCCGGCCGGAGATCTGGAGGCCTTCCACACCGAGTGTCTGTTCGCTGATCTCGAGATCGTCGAGCGCAGGCTCGAGCGGGCGAAAAAGGAGCGCGCCGAAGCACCGGAGGTGGCGGCATTCGAGGTGATGAAGTCGACCCTCGAGGAGGAGCGCCCACTCCGGGTGCTCACCCCAGAGGAGCTGAATCGGGACTACCTGCGAGGCTACGGGTTGCTCACCGACCGTCCGCTGCTCGTGGCCCTGAATCGCGACGAGTCCGAGGCCGGCGAGCCCTTACCCGAAGGGATCGCCGCTCGCCTCGAGGAGCTGGATGCGGCCGGTCTGGTGTTGTCGGCCAGCGTCGAGGCCGAGATCTCGGGGCTCGAGCCGGAGGATCAGGCCGCGTTCCTGGAAGATCTGGGACTCAGTGAGCCGGCGCTGGCGCGCTTCATCCGAACGGCGTACGGCCTCCTGGACCTCATCTCGTTTTTTACGGTCGGCGAAGACGAGGTACGGGCCTGGACGATCCGGCGTGGGACCCGCGCACGCGAGGCGGCGGGCCGCATTCACTCCGATCTCGAGCGGGGCTTCATCCGGGCGGAGGTGACTCCCCATAGGGTCTTCATGGAGCTCGGATCCGAGCAGGCCGTGAAGGACGCGGGGCGGCTACAGGTCGAGGGGAAAGACTACGTCGTATCCGACGGTGACATCATGCACGTGCGCTTCAACGTCTAATCCGGGCTCAGCGGTTCCGCAGCCAGCCTCAGCGGTTCCGCAGCCAAACGAGATTGGAACGCCCCCCGTCGGGTGAGAGCACGAGACGGTCAGGTCCCTCGAAAACAAACGCTCGCACCTGGTCGCTTCCCACGAATGGCACGGACGAGCTGCCTTCCACGTGATGAGTGACCGTCTGTGCCGACCGGTCCAATGTGTAACGTCCGTAGTAGCTGAAATGCCGCCTCGAGAGCTGCCCCGACACCGCCTGGGGGTTGAGGCTGCTCAGGTCGCCGGTGTCCATGTCTGCACAGCCTAGCTGAGCCGACATATGTCCGTCGGTCGTGTAGACGATGATGCCGCTCACGCCGCCTTCTTCCTCTGTGCAGCGCGGGTCACCGTTCGCGCCCGTCCAGGAATCGAGATGCCAGGAACCTATGAGATCGGTCTCTTGAGCGTTCGCCGCCAAAGGCAGCGCACATGCGGCCACTAAGAAACCAAGCCAGAGATTGCGAGAGGTCTTCGACATGTCGTCCCCCGTCGGATTCGGATGCGTGTTCGGCGTGACGCCTAATGGATCAGGCTTCTGCCCCACCTAGTTCGCGTCCAAGATGGGATCCGCGAGCCCGTCGCGCGACCCCGGCCCTCTAACGTGCCTCCCGAGCTGGTTCGATCAACGATCCAACCTCGAATTCGAGGACGTGGCCGTCGCGGCCCTTCAGCAAGATCGGAATGGTACGCCCCGGAGCACCCAGCAACCGTTTACCCACGTGGAAGTGGAGATGCGGCTGGCCCACGTAGCCGGTAGCGCCACTCAACCCCAGCAGATCTCCTACGCGCACCGTGTCGCCGATCTCCACCCGGATGCCACGCCTGAGATGACCATAGGAGGCCATCGTACCGTCGCTGTGTCCCACCACCACGAGGTTGGCCCGCTCCAGAAGGACCGGATCGGCCC
>SMVB01013941.1_pt1 | contig 11302 bp, 16 predicted proteins | sample 2456461 | NCBI WGS metagenome assembly SMVB01 (sample SAMN11095934, study PRJNA526329) | marine sediment metagenome | biome: Marine sediment; feature: Surficial sediment; material: Deep marine sediment; isolation source: Hadal surficial sediment | place: Pacific Ocean | collected 2014-05 | depth...
CCACTTTGTCTCCAAACTGGCACTCCTTCCTTAAATAATATTAAGGTCGGGACACTTCTAATTCCATATATTGCAGAAACGCTACTATTCTTTTCTACATCTATTTTTAATACCCTAACATTATTGCCCACCTCTTTTGATACTTCTTCTAATAATGGTGACATCATCTTGCATGGGCCACACCAAGTTGCATAAAAATCTACCAACGTAGGGGTTTTTGAATTAATTATATCTTCGAATTTTTCCATAATATATTTTTTATTAATATATACAAGTTTTTACAAAAAAAAAGAGGATACTTAAAAAAATATCCTCTTAATATTATGATGTCGGAATGATGATCTAACTATTTGATATCGTAATTGTCATTTCTACGTGTATTATTTCAGTTGTTACAACCCAACTATCCTTATTTTTACTTGAGATAAATCAAGGAGTGGTTTTATAACCTCTCAAAGTTACCTACTTTTTTTTTTAGTTTAGGGGGTGAATAGGAAACCCCTTTCTACTGGTTTTAGTTTTAAGTTGCTGAAACCATTCGTTTACATCAATTTTTGGTATCGGAATCATTATTGGCTTTTACTAACTCTATGTCATGTCCCCCGCCGAAACGGTTTAATAACTTTTTGGTTAGAAGGACACCAATTGAACCTTTGCTTTTTTCACATTTTTGATTTGTATGTAAAGTTTGCTGCAATTATTCCTTTATACCATTTTATTTCAAAGAACTATACTGTTATAGGTTGGTATCTAGTACCTTCAATAGTATCCAACATTATTGATAGTGGAGTTATCTCCTTACTAGCAAGTATTGATTTCAATATTGACGGACTAAACCCCGACACTAAAGCAGTATTATTATCATCGTGTTTAACAGGGAAATTGTCATTTCTCGCATTTAGATTCCAAAATATCAGGTTGGGCATTTTATAACCCGCTCTTTTATATTTTTCTCTAATACCTTCTATTGCGGTTGGGTTCCACTTGGGAACTGATTCCCCCCACATACTAGAAGTTGCGCTGTCAAATTCCATATCCGATAAAACGATAATTTTTGTTGGCATTTTATCTTCCGATATTTTATGACCCAACGCTTGATTTAATATTAAATCAAATGTAGCCAACAAATTAGTGGTCATTTCCCATTCACTCATCCTAAGTTGGTTTAACCTTTGGGTTAAATCACCTTTAAGATATTGTAATTGAGGTGAGGATGAGAATGTTAAAAAACAATCTTTAAATGTACCTTCGTTTCTCTCTGAAATATATAATCCCAAAGAAATAGCTACATCCAAACAAGTTAGATTGGGGTTATTGCCCGCTGGACAACCCATCGATCCTGATACATCCACTACCGGAAGAATTATGTCGTTATTACCTTCCATAAAATTTGGTAACCCTTCCCATTGTTTTTGACAAACATCTTTATTTCCATCATGATTTAATGATTTAATTACATCATAAGGATACAAAGCGCCAGCATTAACTTTGGTTTTACCATCGACAAGATCTTGTACGTATTCATCATACCTTTTCTCATCATTTCTATAAAAAGATTTTTGATACCTAGATGCGGCTACAGATGGAATTTTAGAATAATCTATTTTTTCCCATTCCTTAGCACACATTGGGGTCTCAACAACATCAGTTAAATTAACCAATAATTGACGATATTCTTTAGGTGTTACACCAAAAGATCGCCTTAATTTATTAGAAACATTACCTTTACGTGGCATCCATTTAGCACATAACCCATTACCATTACGTAATTCTGTTTTAATTAGATCGATGACATCATCTTCTAATTCTGTACCCATTAATACCAAGATATCATCCCATCTTCCATATTCTGGAATTAAGGAAAGGTTTTTTCTAACTACGTCAGGAGAAAGGGAAACCAAATGAGATATAATATCCCTAAAAATTTGTCTCTCACCTGCTCCACCACGAACATCTCTAGCCCAAAATAAAATTTTGGTACCCAATAAAGAGTTTTGAGAAAAAGCTTTAGTAAATTTTTCAATTAACCTTTCTTTTTTCTTTCCTCTCATTGATCCAATTATGAAGAATAAATCCACACAATCATCCAAAGATGAAGTATTAGTTGTCATACCATTTTCTGTGGTAGCAACTCCTTCTACTTTTTTCTCTTCTTGGATTTCGATATTTTGTGTGTAAGTGTTTTCCATAATTAAGTTCTTTTTTAAATATTTATGACTAAATAATTATAAAAGTATATGCACTATATTTTTAAAAGTCAAATAAAAATACGTTTTTTTTTAAAAAAGGTTGTGTTTTTGTGTAATTAAAGAGGGTATTTAATTAATTATCAAACCAAAATACTATTCTCATACTATCTTTATCCCCCAATTCTAAAATATCTGGAATTACTCTGTGAAAGAAATATGGGTCAATTCCCAATCTATTTAGTTCTTGTGCCGTCATTTTACCATATTGGCTACCTAATATCTCACCTACTGTAAGATAATTGTGTGAATGAGCATCCCCTTCCCACTCGTCTGACATCATTTCTACTTCTGGAGATACATCTGTGGGTAATCCTCTATAAACATCAGGATGTATAGGATCTAATGAAGTGTCCCTTACTTGGGCCAATATACCAAATAATCTATAACATCTACCAGCATAAGGTTGATCAGTATAAGGATAAGGATACTTTCCCTGTTCTTCTGCTTCCCACCATGGTACTCCTTTGCTCACCATTTTAGATGGTATGTATTTATTTAATACATATTGTTCTGTTCTATTAGATGGTGGTGTTCCCAATTTAAATTTTTTAATAATTTCATCAGATTCATTGTCATCCATACCAAAAGTTTCTTCAAGGTCTTTTTTTATACTTCCGATTACAAAATTATTAAAAAATACTTTATCCACCTTATTCCATTGACCATCAATTGGATTATATTTTTCTACATATAAATGAATGTCACACCCCATACCAATAAATATATAATTTTAATTAAGATTATATTTTTTTATTGATCTTTTTGAAACTGTGTGTTGTAAATTATCATTTTTTAATCTACCCCAAGCATATTGAATTGCTTTTGAATGGTCGTTAAATTCTCCTTTAACTAACTTTCTACCAATATAGGCGCCAGCGGTTACTGATCCTTCATTTTTTACAATCTTACCTAGAAATGTCTTTTTTGTTGCTGGCATCACAATTACATGACGGATATCATAGTTACCTATTTTACATACATACTCACCTAATTGGGTTGCTTTTGTTTTTACTGCCATTTTTTTTGATTTTTAATGTTAATAATTTAGTTGATTACTACAAAGGTAATAAAATTTTTTTTAAAATCCTAATACTTCGGAAATATATTTATCTGTTTCATCTAGATCATCGGTATCATCTAGAGAATCCACCCTAGGCACAAAAGTGTTATCCACACATTCCAACTCTCCTACATTCCATGTATAAAGGTTACTTTCATCCACTACACATCTAATAGATAACCTTTTTTCCGTGCTTCTTTGACCTTCTAGGTCCCAACGGAGAGTAATATCGTCCATCTTAGTAAATTTATACCACTCAAAAAATATTCCAGCGGTATTTGTGCTGATAGCACTTAATATTTCTTCCGCCATTGCTTTACCTTCTGGTCCATTCATTAATGTATATAATTCCTCTATAATTCTACCATAAATTTCTCCATATTGGGGGTAGTCTCTATATTGAGAGGATAAGTTACTTTCACTTCTTTTATATACCCCAAAGAATTCAGATAAGTGATAATCATATTCTGTTGTCAATTTTACTTCTACTACAGATTTATTAGGTATAATGAAACTATCACTGCCCTTAGTAACTGTTACATCTTGTGCTGCCTCAATATCATATTTTTTAATACCACTCGGAGAAATATTATTAAATAATAACTGTGCTGCCGCCCTTATTTTTGCCCCTATTCCTCTTTCTTCTCTAATAGAGGTATGATCTAACATAGGGTATTGCCTTCTTTTTTCTTTTTTATCGTGAATAAATTTCTGTAACTCCTTTTTTTCCTCACCGCTAAAACTATTTAAATGTTCCGATTCAAATATTAAATCCATTATTCTCTTTAGTTCTGTGTTATTATATAAAAATTTATAAGGGGATCCCTCTCCAGCCCAATTAGGATTTCGTAAAATTGTAGAACTGTCTCCACCTGACTTATTGTTGAAGTATGAGGTACCGGTGTCTGGATTAACACACGTGGTAAAAGATAATTCATATTGTTTGTTACGACTTATACGAATCTCTCGTAAATTATCTTTAATATTTGTTGACTCCTCGTGATCAAATATCTTATTGATGAGATTGGTTATATTCTGTCGGGTGGTGTCACTTCCAAGATCATATTTTCTTATCATTTCATCCATTTCTTTCAAATCAAAGGCTACATGGGTTAATTGTTCGATTATCTCTTCTTTATCCTCACCACTACTATATTTTTGAATTATGTATAGTAATTTCTCATACTTGTCTCTAGTGGCATGTTGTTGTACAAATACATTATTACTTACAATATGATTAAAAATAGATTCCGCCATATCAATGGCTTTCTCTAACCAGAATTCTATTTGCTCGTCTTTCTTGGGGTTGACTGCATCTTTAATGGGATCTTGAATGGATCGGACATAACTTTTTTCTTTTAATTTTTCTTCTAATACTTCAACACCACAAAGCTCGGTACCTGGAGGTGCCTCGTCAAAATTTAATGCGGCTTGCTGGCTTTTATCCGCTTTATAAGATTTAATATTCCGACCAATCAAGTGTATTCTCTCGCGAGTAATTCCACCGTCCAGTAATGTTTGAGATAATTTAGAACTGGTGGATGTTACTTGCTTATCAAATATTTTTTCTAGTTTTTCCATTAAAGGGGCGAAAGAAGAGGTAGGATATATAATTGAGTGGATAATACAGGGATTATCCACCATAATTTGAGCAACGATTCTTTGTTGATCATTTAGTATGGATATATTACTATTTATTTTACTTAATTCATCCTTTTGAAATATATCTAAAGATTCTAATTTTTTAAGCTCTTCTCTCCTCTTTATTAATTGTGTTATATCATCCAGGGTAGGTAATGAAGTTTCTAAAACTTTAATGGTGGCCGGATCTAAAGTTACTGTCTTTCGTTTTTTTATCTGTTTTTGCATAGATGTAATATCTACTGCATCTTCTACTACATCATCCGTTGTTGTATCATCCGTTGTTGTATCATCCGTTGTTGTATCATCCGTTGTTGTATCATCCGCACCTTTTTTACCTCCTAGGTCTAACATACTTAATATATCATCAGCCACCTCTATTTTCTCCCCCCTACCAGTCCTCGCTATATCATTTCTTAATTGTGTCCAATTATATACCCCAATATCCCCTAGTGGTGCTTTCGCCCTATCTATTGTATTATCTAAGTCCTTTTTTCCATAAATTCCTTTATATAATTCATCCTTGGAATATCCACTTAATCTGTTTAAGGTTGAAAGGGCTTGTTGATAAAACCTGTTAGCTCCCGGAAAATCCTTCTCCTGTTCCGCCTCTATAGCATCCTTTATTGCCGATGTAAATTCTTCTTCAGCATCTTTAATAGATTTATTTAAAAACTCTATACGAGTATTGACTGCTGGTGTTTCATCTGGGGGTCGCTCCTGCTTTAATTTCTCTAAATCCGCATCAGAAAAGTAATCCCCAATATTTTCATTTAATGAATCTAATTGATCTAAGGTAATCCCATCATCTTTACCATTAAGATTAAGTTTACCTGTATTAAAAAATTCTTCTACTAAAAAATCTATCTGTGTTTTGGGTTTCATATATCTATAAATATCCAATATGATATTAAAAAAATATCTTATAAGTATTTTTCTTTAAGATAATTTAAATTATCTTCTAATACTTCTTTACCTATGAATATCCCTTCTTGAAGTTGATCTCTGTCATATAACATTATTCCATTATCGTCAGGGGATACGCCAACGAATAAATCAATGTATCTATAATTTTTATAACCCATTGATTGTTTTGCTGCGAATGATTTATTTTTAACCTGCACCAAAAATATTTCACCATTTAATTCCACAATTAAATCAACACCATATTTCATATCAATAAAATCTCCATCTCCACCTTGATGTATTAATTTAAACCCTTGTGTTTCCAATAACTGTATCGCCAATAATTCCGCACCATCACCCTTGGCGGTATTTATTCTAGTATTATATGTAAAATCCTTATATTCTTCTGGGTCTGGAAAATATTTTTTAAATAACTTATATAATATACTTTTTTTTGGGTTTTTCTTTGATTCTTCATTATTATATCTTAATTGTTCAAGATACTTTTTAACCTCAATATTGTTCATTTTAATCAATTCGGATATCTTACCCCCTTTTATTAATAAAGTGGTTAAGAGCTCAGATAAATCACTCCAGTTGGTGTTTAATTTGTTAACAAAGTCCCAGTTACCTTTATCATCTTTAATTAATCCACAATTTAATAATTTTGTGGATTTATATGTATCTCCTTCCTTTGTAATATCTTTAAATTTACCAGTTTCATACAAATATTTTAGTGGTTTTTGAAATTTATAATTAACATCTTCACATACTATGGTTTTTCCAAGTAAAGAATCAATTATATCATGCATATTTAAACCATCTCTATCTTTTAACCAAGGACCATTACGATGTATTTTTTTACAAACTTCCATTTCATTACTAGAAAATCTTCCACATACATTATATTTTTTAGGTTTATCATCTACCTCTTGTTCCAATAATATCTTATCAGCTTCCTTTCTTTCATTTTCTTCAAACTCAACGCTTGGATGTGATAACCCATTATCATATGTTTCTTTATCGTTTAAGATAAAGTCCATTATATCTTTATTATTTTCTTCTTTACTCATCTTCTTTGTTTTGGTTTAATGCTAAGTTTAAGTAAAAAGTCAATGCACTTTTGTTTTGATTTACATAGTTCATCTGTTGCATCTTCTATTAATTGTACTTGTCTATTTACCTGTTCTTCATTCATCTTCTTTGTTTTGGTTTTTATTTCTTGTGTAATACTTAACATATAAAATATAAGGAGTCCAACATATAACAAACCACATTAAAGCATTACCAATGTACAACCAATCTTCTTTACTCATCATTGTTTTGGTTTATGTCCTTTAATTCTGTGCTTTGTTGATTCATGATTTCATTTAGTAATTTATTCCTCGTTTCCAAATCATAACTGAATAATCCTACTATATTTTTTTGTGCATCTTGTAATATTACCATTAGCATTTGTAATTGTTTTTCACTTATCCTCATCTTTGTTTTGGTTTAATATCTGTTTTATTCTATGTAAATCATATGAACTTATTTCACCCATATCATCTTCACCATTTGGATATGTGGTAAGTAATTTCACCATACAATGTTCGGCATATGATTTCATTTGTTTCTTTGTATATTGTATTTCCTTACTCATCTTTGTTTTGGTTTAATACATATTTTTTACATCATCACAGATACCATAATTCTTAGCTTCTTTAGCACTTAACCAAACATCTTCAGGTGGTAACAAATACTTTCTAATATCTTTCTCTTTTAAGCCAGTACATTTTTTATAATGTTCAATAATCCTTTCCGATGTTAAACTATATTCTTTAACTCTAGCAAACAACTCATGTTCTTTACCACTACCACCCCAAGAATATTGATGAGATAATATAGAAGTGTTTGGTGTTAGTATTCTATAGCCTTTCTCACCAGTTAAAAATAGTAGTAAACCACAACTAGCAATCATTCCAATACCATAAGTATGGATAGGTATTTTTGATCCTTTCATTATATCTATCAACGCAAAACAAGCATTGGCATTACCACCTGGTGATGATATCATTAGTTTTAAATGATCTCTACGATCTTTATCTTTCTTTAAATTCTCTTGTAAAATCCATTCTATAACTTTAGCACAACTTTCTTGTTCAATATCCTCCATTAAAAGATATATGCCGTTATCATTTAATTTAAAAGTATCATTATCTGGTTTATTCATTTTATTTTATTTTTAATTTATTCACTCCAATATTATGCATTTATGTTTGGAATATCAAATTATTTCAAACATAAATGTAATATCAACAATATTAATCTCTATTACTTCGTTATGGATAAATTCACCAATATTATTATTAGTTTTATAAAATAACTCTTCGTCTAGTTTTTTATGGGTTTCCTCATCTAATTTATAATGAAGTGTTAAACCCTCTATGGGTATTCTTTCATTTTCAACACATTCATTTGCTATCTCTAAAACTTTTTCTAAATTCATCTTAAAATATTTCCATTAGTTTATTTAAAAATCTTTTAAATGGAGATTTTTTAATTTTCTTTACTTGACCACCTGTTTTCTTGATATGTTCACCAAGACCACCTCTAATTTGTTGTATAAATTGTTCTTTTTTTAATTCGGTTTTTTCCCTATCAAGGTTCATTAACCGTTTCTCTTTTTCAATTTCATCCATATGTTAAACTTAATTAAAAAATTCTAACTAGTGAAGAATATAATAAAGGAAATAATGGTTCTGGTAAATTATCCATATTAAACCAGCCCCAATCATCATTTTCACTATCTAAAACACATACATATTCTTCATCACAATAACCCAAATAAAAATAAAAAGGGTATCCCAAATCATTTTGGGTCTCAAAATATCTAAATCTAATATTTGTGGGGTCAATCTGTGTTTCTTCCTTTAATTCTCTTTTTACTCCTTCAACCGGTCTTTCCCCTTCTTCTATTCCTCCGGATACCATTGACCATGTTTTTGGGTAATTGGACAATTTACTTCTTTTTAATAGTAAAAAATTTCCTGTTTTTTCGCATATTAATAAAACTCCTCCGTATTTTTTCATAAAAAAACATTTGATTCAGTAAGTGCGGTTGAATCTCTTTTAACTCCAACGTGTATGTGGTTATAATGTCCCCTTACTCTCCACCCAAGATTATATCTATAACCTTCAAAAATTATATTTTGCCATTGACCTGATAATAAACCTGGCTCCCCTAAATAATCTACAATTGCGTCCCATAATAAATCTCCTTCAGAATCTTTGGGGGATCCTGGTGATACATCTATAACATTTAAATCTACAGCATACGATTTAATAGAGCCTACCCAATGTTGGGATGTATTTCCACCGGCAGTATGTTCTTCTTTACGTTTTTGTGAGGTAATAGATGCACCAAAATCATCTTTTGCCATTCTAGCAATTGCTAAAGCTCTAGGCATTGATCCATCCCAATCTTCATTAACACCACCGACCATAGCTTTCTTACTATCAGGTCCCCCAGTAGGAAATCCCATTGTGGGGTCATCAAATGTTGTATCATCTACCTCTCTATCCATTTCCAATTCACTATCATCATCTTCATTATCAGTGGATATATATTCTTCACTACCAACAGAATCTATTAATTCTTCTCTATCTACCCCTTCTGCCTCAGCAATTTCATCTACCATTTCAATTAATTTTTCATAAGTGTTTGGTCCTACCATACCATCCCATTCATTATTATCTGCAAATACGTCTTTCTGAAATTCTATAACACCATTTTTAGTATATGGTCCATATATCCCATCTCTACCATCTTTATTGGGACCATAATTTCCAATGTCATAATCCAATAAAATTAACATTGATTGTAATCTTTTAACATTTTTTTTATCATTGCCTCCCCAACGCTGTAATATTTCACCATCCATATCTATATCAAATAAATCTAATTTTTCATTTGGATCATCATTATTCATAGGTGAATATTTTTTTACTACATTACCAGATATAATATTCTCAATAAATGGCCATGGATCTATATTATCTTTATTATATCCACCACTTCCATATACTGAAAAATGTACATGTGGATGAGTATTTTTAGCATTTCCTGTCTTACCTACGGTACCAAGCATATCTCCAGCTTGTACAACATCACCTTTTTCTAGATTTAGAACACTATCTAAATGTGCCATATAAAAATTTAATTGACCATCATTAATAGTAATACTTTTACCACCCTTACCATACGGTTTTTTATGTATTTTTACAATCATACCATCTACTGGTGATACCACTGGTTCACCCTTTAATGCAAAAATATCAATACCACCATGTCTTTTACTATAATCACTATTATGAACTGCTTTATCCTTATCTAATACTTTAGGTTTTACTTTTCGCCCAAGTCCTTCTTCATCATAACCTACATTATATATGTTACCACCAACCGGGAAAGCTTCTATAGATCTTTCAATAATAACTCTCTTTAATTGTGATTCTGTTATAATTATTTTTTTCATTCTTCTATATTTTCTTTATACCAACTATTAACTTTAATAAGTTCCTTTAATAAATATGTTTCAATATCATATTTTACAGTTTTTAAATTTATTTTATCTAATGAGTATACCTCAACATCAAATTCTACATCAACAAGAATATTATTTACGACTGTTGTCCAATAAGGGTAATAATTAATATCTATATTTGGCTCTTTATTATTATCTTTAATAATAATATTAAATATTATACTATCTATTGGTAAAAATTTAAAAAAATCATGATTACCTAGTTTTTTACTTAGGTTTTTATCTGTAAAAATATCCTCCTCTATGCTAACATCTAAAGATATAACTTTGGGTAATAAAATATCAGATATATAAGCAGCCCATTTTTTTAATGGGTTGTACTCTTTTTTCTCCTCTATTAATATATTATTATATTGATTTTCATTTACAATAACTCTCATTAAATGTATATTTTTATTTATAAATATCATAAAATAATTAATAAAATAAATGAAATGGAATTATTATTAATAATATTAGTAAGTTATGGAATCTCAAATATAATTGTATTTGGGTCTATTTTTGAGAAATTAAGGGATTTTTCAGATCTTCACAGTCCCAATTTTTTTGGTAAGTTATTTACTTGTATGATGTGCACCCCTTGGTGGGTTGGATTTGCACTATCATTAGGTGCTCAATTAACTGGTTATACTCAATTCTCCCCTTTTTATAGTTGTGGTTTAGAATGTAGTTATATATCTATATTTTTAGATGCATGTTTAATATCAGGAACCACTTGGTTAATACATACAATACAAGAACACTTAGAGGTATAAAAAAAGAGGAAAATTAATTTTCCTCTTTTTCTAAAGTTGTATGTATTTCTTTAACTAATGGTTTTTTAGGTGGTAATTCCACTCCTTTCCTAATATTACTATTTA